>Ga0210390_10004892_pt1 | contig 11256 bp, 13 predicted proteins | sample IncBWH11OmetaG_FD_161050 | JGI IMG/M metagenome (GOLD analysis project Ga0210390, IMG submission 161050) | Forest soil microbial communities from Barre Woods Harvard Forest LTER site, Petersham, Massachusetts, United States - Inc-BW-H-11-O ... | reverse complement strand
TGCTTTGCGTGGCGACACGCGCATGGTCGCTTCTGCGTTCGAATTGTTCATCGTTTCCATGCTACGAAAATAGCGCAGCGTTCCAATCAAATCTATCCGGAAAGGCTCGACAAAGTGGATTCGAACCCTGCGGTCTAAAGGGGCTAGGAACGTCGTTGGGAAGCCGACTTAGGCTTCGCCGGGGTTCGGCAGGACTTCCGCAGCCTCGATCGGATTCTTGTGTGGTGCGCTGATTACCAGAAGAACCGCGGTGAGTATAACCGCGGCCGCCAGAGCGGTGCGTAAGGTGATCGTTTCCCCGGCGCCCAGCCAGCCCAGAAAAAGCGCCACGACCGGGTTGACGAACGCATAGGTTCCCACTCGGGCGGCGCTGCTTCTCTTCAGAATATACACGTAAGCCGTAAAACCGATTCCCGAACCAAATACGACTAAATAGACGAGCGCAATCCAAGACCGCGTCGTAATAGCGCTGAGATGCAGTTGGCGGCCCTCGCCTGCCAGCAAACCCACAATCCAAAGGGCTGTACCGCCCGCGAGGCTCTGCATGGCGACGCCCAGCAGGGGCGAGCTTGGAAGATCATGGTGCTTCGAATAGATGGACCCCCAGGCCCACGCGAACGAGCCGATGACTAGAATCCCCGCCCCCGTCGGATTAACGCGCTCCGAGCCTCCCAGATGCGCCGGGCCTACGAGTAGGACCAAGCCACCGAACCCCAAGATAAGGCAGGCTACAACTCTAGGAACGGGCCGCTGCCCGCCCGGGCGCGCCCAATCGAGAAGGACCATCCAAAAAGAGACCAGGGCCACGAGTAAGGCAGCCACGCCAGAGGGTACGGTGCGTTCAGCGAGGCATACGCCGCCATTGCCAACGAGAAGGAGGAGGAGACCGGTGATGATGGCGGTGCGCCACTGACCCAGAGTTGGCCGAATCCCAGTTTTCCATCGCAAGATGGGATAGAGCACGAGGCCTGCAATCAGATGTCGCGTCGCAGGAAGCAGCAGCGTCGGGAACGATTCGATGCCAACAGCTATCGCGAGGTACGTTGAACCCCAAATGACGTAAACAGCGGCGAACGCGGCAATGAGGAGAATGGCGTCGCGTTTCCCGTCATCTTGAGAAAGAGTCGCCGGCGCAGCCTTGGTGGAAGATGGACCGGCGATGGGAGTGGACATTCTGCGAAGCCTTAATAGATAAACTTAAAGCTAGCTAATCGGCGTGTCGAGGACCATATTGGACGAAGGTATCCACAGGGCAGTGGGAGAGCCGCCTCGAAGCAGCCGGTACTATAACCAAGTGTTTGACGTTAAGACACTTCGTATGTTTTCCACAGGTTGACGTGTGGTGCTTGAGATGGCATTTTATCCACCCATTCACCAAGTTGGGTCGGGGCAAGCACAACAGAAAGAGCAGTTGGGCCAGGTATGGCAGCGACGAAGTGGCATCTCTGAGGGCGAGATGGGTGCGACGAACCGCGCAATACCGATTCGGTCGGGGGAAAAAGAAGCAAGCAGGCCTAAGCTGGCACCGCCGTTGCGGGAATTAGCGGCGGAACCAGCGCGCGTTCCTGCGCTGCGCCTGGAGCCTTTGCTCACGCCGGGACAGCCGCGCCGCTTTGCGCGGGTGCCAACACATGCCGTCGGCGTGAACCGCGAGCAGCGCGAATATCCGCGGGCTTCCCTGAAACTTCCTTTGCGATTGCGCAGCGTGGGCTCCCGCGCGGAAGAATTCCCCGTAACACTCGTAACCCGGGACATTAGCTCGACAGGCGTATTTTTCCTTTGCCCGAAAGAAATTGCCGTGGGCGCCCTGATCGAGCTGGAAATTGTTCTGGTTAGCCGCCCTATGGGCCACGGCAGCGTTCTTATCGTTACTACAGCGCGTGTGCAACGCATCGAGCCTGCGGCTATGCCCGGCTGGTACGGAGTCGCGGCTTCCTTCGACGATGTGCAGTTCGACCGCGATGATGGCTTGCCTTCCCGATTCCTGCGCCCTTGAGTGCTGTTGCTCCCCGGAATTTACATAAACACGCCTGCACAGAAGTGCGTTAGTTCGCCTTAACAAAGCAGCGGAGCTCTGCGGCCACGAACAACAAAGCGTTTGAAGATCTGCCCCAGCTTCAGCGAGAGATAAAGAAAAGGTCCTGAGAAGTCCGGCTCCAGCCACGAATGGATTGCGGGCTGATCAAACTAGGCGTGTGGCTATCCGCTTTGTCGCTCATGTGAAGGGAATAGCCATTGGCAAGGTAGGAGGGGATATCGCGGGAATCCGTGACCGGAATATATGGGCCTTCCTTTCCCAGTTGGACGTGGTATCGGTCGTCTTTGAATCGGTGCGGCAGCAAACGAGTTCCTCGTTTCTTACCGCGCGACACAGTAGCAAACAACATCGAGATCCTCCCAGAGAAATGAAACCGCGCCTATTCTACAAATGCTAGGCGCTGCGGGTAAGTGGTCCATCTGTGGAAAAATGTGGATAGTTTTCGCGCGGTTGTTTAACGCGCAGTTTTTCGTGGCTTGTTAGGAATGAGGCTTTGCTACTCTAGGGCTTGATGGCTTCCCCAAAAAATAAAAGTTTGCGAGGAGTGCTGTTTGATTGGGACGGCACGCTGATTGATTCCTACACTGCTGATTCTTCAGCCTATCTGGCAATGTTTCGCGAGATGGGGATTCCGTGGGGATTGGAGGAACTGGCGCGGCATTATTCGCCGAATTGGTACCGCGTCTATCGCGCTGCGAAATTGCCGCGGGCGCGTTGGGACGATGCGGACCGCGCGTGGCGCTCGCAATACGCGAAACATTCGCCGCGGCTGATTGCGGGGGCGCGGCAGGTGCTGGTTCGGCTTGGCCGGGCACACCACCTGGGTTTGGTTACCAGCGGCGACCGCGATCGTGTGACGCAGCAATTGCGAACATTCCGGCTTACGCGGCTGTTTGGAGCGCGCGTGTGCAGCGGAGACACGCCAGAGAAAAAGCCGCATCCGGCGCCGCTCCGGCTGGCTTTGCGGCAACTTCGTTTGGAGCCGTCGGCGTGCGTGTACGTGGGAGATTCGCCGGAGGATTTGGAGATGGCGAAGAGCGCGGGTGTGCGTGCGATAGCGGTGCTAGGACCGTTTCCAACAGAAAAGCGGCTGCGCGCGGCGCGGCCGGAATTCTTGCTCGAATCGATACGGGAATTGCCGGAAGTCTTGAAGAGGCTATGCGGCTAACGCTCTCTGCGGAGCTGGCTTCAGGATGGAGGTTTTGTAGGAACAGCCGGCTGCGCAGGAGCAGGTGCGGGAGTTGCCGCGGATAACGGTTTGTAGTCGGTCCATTTGATCACCAGCCGAACCTGGACATTCATATCCTTCAGACTTAGCGTGTCGTCGGAGCGCATGTAGTTCGGGAGCCAATACTTGCCGTCGACATTTTCACGATACGTTTCAAAAATGTTGAAAGGCATGGTAGCGGAGCGCATGTCGCCGAGATCGTTGACCCACTTTCCATAGGTTTTCACCACTTCGAGGTACGCGTCATCAACCCAGACGATGCCGTCGAAATAATAATGGGCGCGCTCCACAGCTTTAGGCTTCACCTGGAAGATGTAGCAACTGATTTCATCGACGACTTCCTTGCCCAGGTACTTCAAATTGTATTTTGCGAGCTGGGCGGTGGTGAGCGGATAGGCCGGCATGCGCGCGAGCGATTGGAAGTCTTCGGGGCCCATCTCGAGATAGTGCAAGCTGGATTGCGGGCGCTCGATGGTCTTTTCGTAGATTTTGCCGTCGGGGCCGGGTTTTGCTTCGACGACCAACGAAAGTTGGCCGGAGGGTTTGCCGTCGGGGCCGAATTCTTCGAGGCGGACGGTTTTTTTGTAGGTGTATCCGGCGCGGGCGGCGGTGTACTGATCTTCTTTTTGCGAGAAGCGCCTGATGATTTCCTCGGGCGGAATGGACGGGGGCGCTGGAGGAACGGGTTCCGTGCCAACGCGGTGGACGTCGTGTTCCGGCGGAGGCGTGAGCGGGCCTTGCTGAGCCGCGCGAGCGGGGGGCGCTGGAGAGGCGAAGACAAATGCGCAGAGAGCAAAAGCGCAACGTAGTACGGCTCGGGAATAGTTGCCGCGAGAATGTTGGGCGTGCGAGTTCATACAGAATAGGATGCGCCTTACGCATCGAAGAGCAGCTTCGGGAGCCTGGCGAATCGGATTGAGTCTAGCGCAATTCGGCGGGACCGTCTTGCACAACTCCGTCCGTTGCCGACCTGACTCTCACGCGTGTCACGGCGTCAGCAGAATCCAGGAGGTCTCTGCTACAATTCCGAAGTTTGTGGACGACGAGAAACAAACCAGACGCTATTTTGTCTCCGGAATCGTGCAGGGCGTGGGGTTCCGCTTTTTTGTGCAGCGCGAGGCGGAAAAGCTGCGCGTGGGCGGCTACGCAAGGAATCTGTTGGATGGCAGAGTCGAAGTGCTGGCGATCGGCACACCCGCGCAATTGGACGGCATGAAGAGCGCGCTCGAGCGGGGACCGCGATTTTCGAGCGTCTCCGGCGTTCGCGAAGAGGCGGCGCAGCACGACCCGCGCTATGAAAATGGATTTGTGATCGAGCCAGACGCTTGAGCAGGCGCTTGCGAAAGTCGTGACCAGAAGTCTATGACCAAAGGGAGCTGTCCGAATGGATGATTTGAAAAAGCTGATTCGCGAAGTGCCGGATTACCCGAAGCCGGGGATTCTTTTTTACGACCTGACAACGCTCTTGAAGGACAAGCAAGGATTCCGTACGCTCATCGACCGGCTCTGCGATCACTACAAGGGCCGGACCATCGATATCGTAACCGGCATCGAAGCACGCGGTTTCATTTTTGCTCCAGCGCTGGCGTACCGGCTGGGCGCGGGCTTCGTCCCCGTCCGCAAGCCGAAAAAATTGCCAGCAAAAACCGCTAGTATTTCCTACGCGCTGGAATATGGCACGGACACGCTCGAAATTCATGAAGACGCGGTCAAACCCGGCCAAACCGTGATTATTTGCGACGACTTGCTGGCGACTGGTGGCACGGCAGCAGCCACGGCAAAACTTGTGGAGAAGCTGGGCGGAAAAGTCGAAGGCGCTGCCTTTGCTGTAGAGCTGACGTTTCTCAACGGCCGCTCGAAACTCAACGGCCTGGATATTTTCTCGCTGATTCAGTACGACAAGTAGTCTCGATTCTGTTTTTGTTGGGCGCGCCAAGCCGCGGCTATTTTGGGTGGCGGGTCAGTTTCCGATTGTGGTTGCCAGGCGCTTGAAAAGAAGAAAGAAGACTTTTGCTGATGTGAAGGCATCATAGAATTAGCTTTGAGATGTACGGGAGAATTCCAGATTATGGGACGCACGTGTGGCATGATCTTCCGGGCCTTGCTGGCAAGCATGTGCCTCGTGTCCACGCTTTTCGGTCAAACCGCCCAGTACCCAAGCGAGTCTGCTAGCGGTCTTGTTGAGCAGTTCGAGAACCCGACGTTATTCTGGAAACAATTAGAGGTGGCCAAGAAGATTGTCGCGCTTCACGATAAGAGTGTACTTCATACCCTCGAACCCTGGCTTAGCAACGAGGACATGCACCGAAGAGGCAACGCCGCTTTCATTTTCGCAAGTCTCGGCGATGATCGCGGGTTTCAGGTTATCAAGTCTATTCTGGAAGACCGTTCAACTGAACGTGTGGTGGTCAAGCACGACAGCACAGGCACACCGAGCCCATGGCTACAAATTCGTGAGGACCGTTATTACGCCGTGCACCTTTTCGGGGATCTGAGGGACCCGCGAGCAGTTCCCATTCTGGTTCCCTTATTAAAGGACCAAGACGTAAACTGGATTGTTCCTTGGTCATTGGGAGAAATTGACGATAAATCAGCGATTCCTCCGCTGATTGAAACGCTAAGTGACGACAGTTCCGATATGCGCGTTCTAGCTATCTACGCTCTTCAAAAACTCAAGGCTAGGCAAGCCTTGCCGCAACTTCGCGCTTTACTCGATGATGATGAAAAGATTCACTTCAGTGGGCTCGGCACGGTTGCCGAAGCAGCTAGAGCGGCAATAGCCGCGCTAAGTGATATTCCCTGATAAATCCTGGCAAGTCGCGTTACTGGAAACTGCGTTATTTTGAATGGCGCTGGCGGATGGCTTCGAATAGGACTACACCCGCAGCGACGGAAACGTTGAGCGATTTCACAGGGCCGGTCGTGGGCAGAGACACGACAAAATCGCAGCGTTTGCGCGTCAGATCGTGGAGGCCTTTGCCTTCGCCGCCGAGGACGATGCCTACCGGAGACGTGTAGTCGGCTTCGGTGTAACTTTTGTCAGCGTCTTCGTCCAAGCCAATCAACCAGTAGCCCGCCTCCTTCAGTTCCTCCATGGTTCGCACGAGGTTTGTGACCTTCGCGATAGGCAAGTGCGCTATCGCGCCCGCCGAAGCGCGCGCGACCGTATCGGTGAGCCCAGCCGCGCGGCGCTCTGGAATGACCACGCCGTGCGCTCCGGCGGCGAGAGCCGTTCGGATGATCGCGCCGAGGTTGTGAGGATCCTCGACGCCGTCGAGAAGAACGATGAGTCCTTTGCTTCCGTGACCGGGACTCTTGTTTGCCGCGGCTAGAATACTCTCGAGCGTGGCTGGTGCGCGCGCCGCAGCCAGAGCCACAACTCCCTGATGATCTTTTGAATTGGCCAGACGATCGAGTTGGCCGCGGTCTTCAAAGCGTACAGGAATGTCCCGTGCACGAGCTAGCTGGACAATTTCCTCGACGCGAGTGTCTTGGCGGCCGCGCGCGATCAGGATGCGATCGAAAGGGCGGCCTGCGTCCAGGGCCTCGCGAATGGCGTGGATGCCTGTGAGCTTGTCCATCGGAGAGACAGTTTACAGGTGATGGTCGACACTTGAAAGTTTACGGTCGAAAGAGAGAACGAAGCCTCAGACCGGGCACGACGTGTCGTGCCCAAGGGACGATCGATCAGTCGATTCGATCAGTCGAGGGCGGAGCAGAATTCCAGGATGCGTTCGCGCGCGGGCTTGACCGGGGTGGTGAACGAAAGAGTGCCGGCTTCGTCGAGAAGCAGAATGACACGATCGAGTTCGCCTTCGCCCACACGGCCGGCAAGTGCGAGACGAATGGGATGGAAGAGCTCGCGGCTGCGGATGCCCAGAATGTCTTTCAGCGCGTTGACGACCTCCTTGAAACGATCCGTGGTGAGAGGAGCGCCATCGAGCAGGAAGAGTGCGAGGTGGCGCAGCACGTCGCGCGCGGCATAGCGGGAGAGTGCGGTGTGACTCTCGACCTTGGCAAGGATTTCGTGTGCGTCGTAGTGAAAAACCAAGTTCAGCAGTTCTGCCAGCGTGCGACGGTCCGAAACTTGCGGGCCGAGCAGTGCGGCCGCGTGTTCGCACCAAGCGAATTGCGCGGGAGAAGGGTCGCCGAGGAGCCAGCCTTGTTCGCGCAGAATTTCCGCAACATCGCGGGCGGTAAAAACGCTCGTGGCGGCTGGCGGCGCAGGTTTCGGAGTCTCTTGCGGAGGCATCGGCAAGAATTCTAACGCACGTTGGCGTGATAACTCTCCGACCGCATGATCATCGGTGAGCGAGCGTCGCGACCACGTGCGCGGCAATGGCTTCGCCGCGGCCGACGGCGTCGACGCCTTCGTTGGTCTTGGCTTTTAGATGAATGTGATCGGCGGAGACGCCGAGCGCCCGCGCGAGGGCTTCGCGCATTTTCGGAAAATGCGGCCCGAGCTTGGGTTTTTCCAGGATGACAATCGCATCCACATGCTCGATGGAAAAGTGCTTGTCATCGAGCAATTTTCGCGCATGTTCCAGGAAGAGCAGGCTGTTCGCGCCTTTCCACTTTGGATCCGTGTCCGGGAAATGCGTGCCGATATCTCCGAGGCCGGCAGCCCCAAACAACGCGTCGCACATGGCATGCGCCAGAACGTCTCCGTCCGAGTGGCCAACCGGCCCCTTGTCGAAGGGAAGCTCGATCCCGCCGACGATCAGCTTGCGCCCCTCCGCGAGCCGATGAAGATCGTAGCCAATGCCGCAGCGCACACTCATGCTTTATGACGCTCTTGTTCGAGATAGAAGCGCGCGAGGTCCATGTCGGCAGGCTTGGTGATTTTGATGTTGCGCTCCGAGCCGAGGACTACGTGGACATCGCGGCCGAGGCGCTCGACGAGCCCGGCTTCATCCGAGGCGTTGACGCCATCGGCTTGCGCGCGCGCGAACGCTTCCTTAATAAGCTTCGTCGAAAACGCCTGCGGCGTCTGCGCCAGCACGATGCGCTCGCGCGGAATCGTTCCGATGATGAGCGCGACATCTTCCGGCAAGCTGGCGCGCTTCACTTCCTTGACGGTGTCCATCGCGGGAATGCCGAGAATCGCGGCCTGGCAGCGCCGAGCTTCTTCAATCACGCGGGCGATCTGCTCGCGGGTGACAAAAGGACGGACCGCGTCGTGCACCAGGACGATCTCCGTGTCGTCTGAAACCTCCTGGAGCGCCAGCGCGACCGAATCCTGCCGTGAATCTCCTCCGCGCACCACGCGGATGGACTGCATGAATCGTTCGCCCTGGATGCGCTGCTCGAGCGAGGCGACAACGTCGGCGCGCGTAGCGACAATAATGTCGGTGACCAACGGGCAAGAAGCGATACGTCTCACGCTGTGAATGACGAGCGGCGTTCCCTCCAGCTCCAGAAACTGCTTCGGCGTGTCGGCTCCCATGCGAGTGCCGAGGCCTGCGGCTGGGAGAATGGCGGCAATGCGGCTCATTTTAGGCGCGGCCCGCCCGGACACGAAAAATGCTAGGGCCGCAAACTTCAGAGTGTACCTCAAGCCGAGGTGTCAGGCGAGTAGCACAGCAGCGAAAATGCAGCCAGCAGGCGTATGCGCAATGCAAATGCGCGAGCTTCGACGGAGCGTTTGCTTGAAGACGGGTGTGCAGATTTTTCGGGCGAACGCTTGTGAAATGCGCGAACGCTAGTCCCTGTCCCGCTCGGGGAAGATTGGATCGCGGCTGCGTTCGAGCTGCGGCGGATCTGGGAAACGCGAAGTGTCATCTGCACCGCGGGATAAATCGGCTCGGCTGTTGCTGATGCTCTCGCCGCGGCCTGCACCAGCTGCGGCTGCGGCCGCCTGGCGGGGCATGGCAGCGGATTGTTCCGTCCGCTCATCCAGCCGGCCAAAAATCATTTTGCCGGCAGTGGTCTGATGAACCGACGTGACCTGGATATCGACGCTCTTGTTGATCAAGCGCCGGCCGCCGTCGATCACCACCATGGTGCCGTCGTCCAAATAGGCGACGCCTTGATTAGGCTCCTTGCCCTCGCGCAAAATCAGCACGCGCATCGGTTCACCGGGCAACACCACGGGTTTCAAGGCGTTGGCGAGCTGATTCACGTTCAAGACTACGAGGCCTTGCACGGTGGCCACTTTATTTAGATTGAAATCGTTGGTGACGATTTTCGCGCTCAGCCGGCGCGCGAGGTCCACCAGTTTGTGATCCACGTCGCCAGCCTGAGGTAAATCCTGATCGAGAATGCGCACATCCACGTGCGGCATTTTTTGCATACGCTGCACAACCTCAAGACCGCGGCGCCCGCGCTGCCGTTTCAACGAATCCGAAGAATCGGCGACCAACTGTAATTCGTGCAGCACGAATTGCGGCACAGCCAGCACTCCATCCAGAAAATGAGCTTCGCAAACGTCAGCGATGCGGCCATCGATCAGAACGCTGGTGTCGAGAAGTTTCATCGGTTCCGCAGCTTGTCCCTCCCTGGAGATAATTCCAGCAGGAGCGCCGGCCTTCAACTCGCCGCCTCTCTCCGAACCCAGCACCAGTCCCAAATAGGCGAACGCGAACAGCGCGCCATATTCGAGAAAAGATTTGGTAGGTTCGGGCTCATCCGTCCGGGAAATGACGAGCGTTACGAGAAGCGCCGCAAACATTCCAAGAACGGTGCCGAGTGCGCCGCCTAACAATCCGCCGATCCCGGCTCTGCGAAGCCGCAGTTCAGCCAGCAGAATCCCCATCGCGAAAAGGAAGCCGACGCCGGCCGCAGGCAGCGCGCGCAAGCCAAAGGGCGCGAGCCTGTAACAGAGCGCGATCGTGCAAACAGTGATAAACACCCGCACCAGCCAGAACTCCAGGCCCATCCCTCGCGGGAAGGCGGCCCTTTTTCGCCGCTGTCCGGGCACAGAATTTGATGAAGGCGAGGAAGTAGAATTCGAAAAACGCTGCACTTCAGGAACGGATCGGCTCATACGACCTCACAGTATTTCGTATCACTGCAAAATCGGTGCCGCATCCCCTCCGGCGTGGGGCCCACGAACCGGGACGGGACGAGAGCGCAACCTCGCGTTCTCGCGGTGTATATACTCCGCCATTATGTGGGAGTCAAGGTGATGTTGAAGGTTTAATAAGAAGGATTCGCGATTTTCATTATCGAAAATAGAGACGCGGGACCCGCTGGCTCACGGCGCAAAGAAGATCGGACGTCACGGTGCCAATGCTGCGGGCGATGACGTTGGCGGCGCGGACGTGCTTGCCGTCGCTGCCGTAGATGGTCACGGCGTCGCCGAGGACAGCATCCGGCACGTCGGTGACGTCAATCATGGTGACGTCCATGGAAATGATTCCCACAATAGGGACAAGCGCGCCGCGCACCAGTACGCTTCCGCGATTTCCAAGCGAGCGGTGAATGCCGTCGCCGTAGCCTGCAGCCAGGACAGCGATGCGCGAGGGGCGCTTGGCTATGAATGTCTCGTTGTAGCCCACGCCAGCGCCTTCGGGAATGTTTCGGATACTGATGATGCGTGTGCGCAGGCTCATCACCGGCTTGAGGGGAAGACGCGCTTCGATTTCCGGACGCTGCTCGACCGGATCGTAGCCTGGATGATAGCCATACAAAATCGCGCCGGGACGAACCATGTCAGCCCAGGTGTCGGGGCGCGTTGCGATGGCGGCGCTGTTGGCGAGGTGTACGATGCCCGGATCAACTCCAAGCGAACGCAGACGGTCGAGCGCCTCGTAAAAACGCTCCTCTTGGTGCCGCGTCTGCTCACCTACGCGCGTGTTTGTCGAAACTTCCGAAGAAGCAAAATGTGTGAAGACTCCGCCCAGTTCCAAATGCTTGCACTTGGCGAGCTGGCTCGCGAAACAATCGACATTGCCCGGCGCTATGCCCAGACGGTTCATGCCGGTGTCCATCTTCAAATGAAATGAAACGCGCTTGCGGCCCTTCTTGCCCCCGCCCTTGGCAATGACGC
>Ga0210390_10004890_pt1 | contig 11258 bp, 9 predicted proteins | sample IncBWH11OmetaG_FD_161050 | JGI IMG/M metagenome (GOLD analysis project Ga0210390, IMG submission 161050) | Forest soil microbial communities from Barre Woods Harvard Forest LTER site, Petersham, Massachusetts, United States - Inc-BW-H-11-O ... | reverse complement strand
CATTTCGCCGCGGCGAGAAGCATGCTCCCATACGTGCTTGTTGAGTCGGCGCTACGGCGACGAAACGTTCGACAGTGGCTCATCGTGCGTAGCCTTGTTCGATTTAGAAGCTCGTTGCGCAAGCTGCACTTGCCGCCGGTGATCAGCGATCGAGTCTTTTGCTATTTGGAGTTCTCTGCGCACACCTAGTGAACAGATCGTCAGCGTCGCCAGAGCAGCGAGGACTGGAACGGCTATTTGAGATGGGAAACGCATGATTCCTGCTCGGCGAATGAGCCGGTGAGATCCCTCGATCGACGTCGTAAGCCAGCAATGTGCATCGGAATTCTCCTCCCTGAAGTAAAACGAGGTCCGGATCCAAATTGGGTCACCGGAAAGATAGAAATTCTTCGACCCAAAGCGTGGTGCTCCGTTTCAGAGCTACCGTGGGCGGTAATTCGACCAAATCTTTTGTAAAATCAATGACAAATGTCGATCCGGCGTTGCGATTGTCGGGCACAGCAGCCACACTGTTGCCCGGCCGACAACCGTATCGAATGGGCGCCGGGTGCGTGTGATTTGGACGAACAAGCTACCCACGTTCTGATCGCCAAATGGCGCGCCGGCGATGAGCAGGCGCTAAAAGAACTCTTGCCGCTGATCTACGAGCAGCTGCACCGTGTTGCACGCCAGCATCTGCGCCATCAACGGGTCGATCACACCCTGCAAACAACCGCTTTGATTCATGAGGCGTACTTACGCCTTGCCGGGGGTGCCGACATCAGCGTTCGCGACCGCAATCACTTCGTGGCGCTTGCCTCGCGCATGATGCGCCAGGTGCTGGTCGACCACGCGCGGGGCCGGCTCAGCGCAAAGCGCCAGGGAGGTGTGCGCGTTACCTTGAGTGAGGCGGCGGGTGTGGCGGAGGAGATCGACGTTCTGGGAATCGATGACGCGCTGACGCGGCTATCTGAATTGGATGAACAACAGGCGCGCATCGTGGAACTGCGCTTTTTCGGCGGATTGTCCATTCAGGAAACAGCGGATGTCCTGCATATCTCGGAATCCACGGTCAAGCGCGACTGGACCATGGCCCGAACCTGGTTGAGCCGCGAACTGCAGAACTCGGATTTGTAGTGAACCCCGAGCGATGGCAGCAGCTCAAGAACGCGTTCGAGGAAGCGTTGCAACTCGATCCGTCGCGGCGGCCGGATTACATCGACAAAGTCTGCGCGCTGGATCCGGAACTTCGAAAGGAAATCGAGTCCATGCTCGCGGCGCACGAACAAGTGCACGAGGAGTTCCTCAATACCCCCGCTGCGGGTCTTGACGCCTTCCAGGACTTGAGCGGCGCCGACCCTTCGGTCGGCAAGCGCATAGGACCTTATGAGCTCGTTCGGGAAATCGGCTCGGGCGGTATGGGCGAGGTGTACCTTGCCATGCGGGTCGACGCCGAATTCGAACAGGAGGTTGCACTCAAGCTAATCCGCAGCGGTCAGGATTCGACGGCGGTGGTAAGTCGCTTCAAGATCGAGCGCCAGATCCTGGCGAGCCTCGATCATCCGAACATCGCCAAGCTCCTGGACGGCGGCCGCACGCCCCAGGGTCAGCCGTACTTCGTCATGGAGTACGTACCAGGCATACCGGTCACCGACTACTGCGACGAGAAGAGGCTCAAGATCCGGGAGCGCCTGGAGCTTTTCATTCAGGTCTGCGAGGGCGTACAGTATGCGCACCAGAACGCCATCATCCATCGGGATCTGAAACCCGCCAATATTCTGGTCGCCGAAGTGGACGGCAAACCCATTCCGCGCATCATCGATTTTGGGCTCGCCAAGGCGACCACACCCACCCTTCCGGAGCACACTCAGCTGACCCGCTTCGGACATCTTATGGGCACGCCCGACTACATGAGTCCAGAGCAGGCCGACCCCCGGGTGCGGAACATCGACACACGCACCGACGTGTACTCCCTTGGGGTGGTTCTCTATGTGCTGCTGACCGGGCTGCTGCCGTTTGCGGCCAAGCGGCACGATCATCCACCGCTCGATGAGTTCCTGCGCCGGCTGCGCGAGGAGGAGCCGCCGCGCGCGAGCGGCAAGGTCAGTGCGGATCGGGAGAGCTCGGCCGCGAACGCCTTGGCGCGCGGCGTCGAGCCCCGACAATTGGTCAAGCTGCTTCGAGGGGATCTCGACTGGATCACGATGAAGGCGCTCGAGCGCGACCGTGACCGCCGGTATGGCACGCCCTCGGATCTGGCCGCCGATTTGCGCCGTTACTTGAACCATGAGCCGGTGGTGGCGCGGCCGGCGAGCGCCGCGTATCAAGTCGGTAAATTTGTCCGCCGCCATCGATTCGCCGCCGGTTTCATCGGAATGGTGACAGTCCTTTCTGCCGTTGCCTCGGGAGCCGCGCTGGTGGCTTTCCATAAGCAACACGAGGCGGAATTTCAGGCGATGCAGGCGCTACAAGCGCAGTCCCGTCTGCTCACGCAGGCAGCCGCCCAGCGCCTCAAGGATGAAGATATTACCAGCGCGCAGGGGATCATCCTCGAAGTGCTCACCAACCCGCGATTCACGGCAGCGCGTACGCCGGCGGCCAACAGCGTGTTTCAGGACATCCGCGCGGCCGATGCGCAGCTCGAAGTGCTCTCGGGGCATGGTGATATTCTCGAAAACGCTGCGTATTCGCCGGACGGCACCCACATCGTCACCGCGTCGATGGATCGGAGCGCGCGCATCTGGGATGCCCGCACCGGCGCGCAACTCGCGACGCTTTCCGGAAATGGCGGCTTCCATAGCGCCGCCTACTCGCCCGACGGATCCCGCATCGTCACTACGTCCGATGACAAGACCGCGCGCATCTGGGATGCGCGCACCGGCGCACAAATCACCGTCCTGTCAGGTCACGGGGAAGAGGTCGATTCCGCCCTCTATTCTGCCGACGGTGCACGCATCGTCACCGCGTCGCCCGACCAGACCGCGCGCATCTGGGATGCGCATACGGGCGCGCAACTCATGGTGCTGTCCGGACATCGCGATATAGTCTATTACGCCGCTTATTCGCCCGACGGCACACGTATCGTCACCGCATCGAATGACAAGACCGCGCGCATCTGGGATGCGCGCATCGGCGCGCAACTCGCGGTGCTATCGGGCCACGCCGACCGCGTCAATTCCGCCGCCTATTCACCCGACGGCGGCCGCATCGTCACCGCGTCACTCGACAAGACCGCACGCATCTGGGATGCCCGCACGGGCGCACAACTCGCGGTGCTCTCCGGGCACGGAAGTGGCGTCTATTCCGCCGCCTACTCGCCCGACGGCACACGCATCGTCACGGCGTCGTTGGACAAGACCGCGGCCATCTGGGACGCGCGCACCGGCGCGCAGCTCGCCGTGTTGTCCGGCCACGGCGGTATCGTCAGTTCCGCCGCCTACTCGCCCGATGGCACCCGCATCGTTACCGCCGCAAGTGACAAGACCGCGCGAGTCTGGGACGCGCGCATCGGCGCACAACTCGCCGTGCTCTCTGGACACGATAGCTACCTCTATTCCGCCGCCTACTCAGCGGACGGCGCACGCATCGTCACCGCGTCGGTTGATAAGACCGCCCGCATCTGGGATGCGCACACCGGCGCACAACTCGCCGTGTTTTCTCTGCACGGCAATGATGTCTTTTCCGCCGCGTTTTCGCCCGATGGCACCCGCATCGTCAGCGCGTCGGCGGACAAGTCCGCACGCATCTGGGATGCGCGTACGGGCGCGCAACTTGCGGTGTTGTCCGGGCACGGCGATTCGGTGATCTCCGCCACCTTTTCGCCCGACGGTACACGCATCCTCACCGCCTCGTTCGACAAGACGGCGCGCATCTGGGATGCGCGCAGCGGCGTGCAGCTAGCGGCGCTGTCTGGCCACCGTGATTCCCTCTACTCCGCGGCCTATTCGCCCGACAGTACGCGCATCGTCACCGCATCGGAAGATAAGACCGCGCGCATCTGGGATGCGCACACGGGCGCACAACTCGCAGTGCTCTCCGGACATGGCAACAGCATCTATTCCGCGGCCTATTCGCCCGACGGCACACGCATCGTCACTGCATCATTGGACACGACGGCTCGCGTGTGGGATGCGCGCACAGGCGTGGAACTTGCGGTGCTCTATGGACATGGGGGCAGTGTCTATTCCGCCGCTTTCTCGCCCGACGGCACACGCATCGTCACCGCGTCAAAGGACAGGTCCGCGCGCATCTGGGATGCGCGCACCGGCGAGCAGCTTGCGGCTTTCTCCGGTCATGGAGATCGTGTCTATCGGGCCGCCTACGCACCCGACGGCACCCGCATCGTCACGGCTTCGTTCGACAAGACCGCCCGCATCTGGGACGCGCATATACCGGCCGATCTAGCCGCGCAAATCCTCTGGGAGGCATCAGCCGTCGCGGATCCGTTGCCCGCCCGCGACCGGACACAGTTAGGTCTGCCGCCCGATTCGCCGGCCAAGTCGCGCCGGTCGACCGAACCATCTGCCTGCGATCGGGCCGCCGCGGCAGTCTATGATCCGGATCGCCTAGCATCCGGCACTTTGCTGGAAAATATCACGGTCGAAATCGCCGACTCCGCCTGCTCCGCGGAAACTGCCAAGGCGGAGCATGCTGGGCGTGCGGATTACCAAATGGGGCGCGCGTTGCTCGCCAAGGGCGATGCGAATGGCGCCCTACGACAGTTCGAGCTCGCGGTGACCAAGGGTTATCGCGTGGCGCGAATCGATCTCGCCGATTTGTTGGTGGACCCTTCGACCCGAAAGGGCGATCCTGGCAAGGCGGTGTCGCTTTACGAGCGGGCGTGGGCCGACGGCGTGCGGATCGCGGCATTCAAACTCGGTCATCTTTTCGAATATGGAGCGCGGTCGGCCAGTGCCGGCGCCGGTGTTTTTAACATGGACATTTCCAAGGCATGGTCGTGGTACCGGAAAGGTGCGGATGCCGGCGAGCCGAACGCCCTGGCGCGCCTCGCCGAGCGCGACGAAAGAGATGCGCTTGCCCAGCCGGATCCGGCGAGGAGCAATGAACAACTCTTGAAAGCCCTCTCACACTTCGCAGAGGCAGCAGAGCGTGCCCGCGAGGAGGACTGGCCGGATGAAGCCTGGAAATACTGGCGCTATCGCCGCGCGACGCTCGCCCGACTACTGGGCAACGTGGGCATGATGCAGCAGGCGGCCGACGCGTATTCCGCAATGCTCGCCAAGGGCGCGCCTCGTCCACCCATGTGGTGGGAGCGGGTTGCGGCGCGAGTCTACTAGTAGCGGCAACGGCTAAAGAGACCATTCGCGTACTTGGTGACCGCGGACCGGGTTTGGTTCATTTCCCCTTTGGCGAAGGCGGCATTGGCCATTTCGACGGATTGAGTCAGCGACGATATGAACCGTCGCGGTTCGTCTATCTCAAATGATCGGCTATCAAGGGGCTAGGTTGTTAACCGAATTACAGCCAGATCCTGAACTATAAGATATGTTCCCGAATGCATTGGCCAATGCCGTGTTACCCAAAAGATTTGCCGGGCAATTCGCGAGAATACCTGTATTGCTATTGGTCGCCGTGTTCGCACTCACTGTCGAATATATGCCAACGTTTATGGCCACTGAATAGCTGTTGGAAACGGTGTTTCCGCTGACTGTAGAATTCGAAGCGGCTTGTATGCCATAAGTAGACGCTGTAACTGTGTTTCCGACGATCGTCGAATACACTCCTGTAACTATGCCGTTGCCTAAGACGAACCCTTGTGTCACTCCTGTGATGAGGTTTGAGCTGACCAGGGCCCCGGGGCCAACGTTGATCCCGTTGGGGCCGTTTTCGATAATCATCTGCTGAATGGAACAGCCCGTGCAGTTGCCCAAGTCGACACCGGTACCAAGACCGGAAATGGTTCCATTTCGAATCGAAACCGCGGTGATTGGAGCCGAACCGCCGGAGATGGCACTTGATCCTGGACCGGAGATCGTAAAGCCGTTGAGGTCGAGCGTAACGTTACTGACTGTGATGTGGATGGCGTTCGCGCCGCTCGAAACAACCAGATTGCCACTCAGCCGATAGCTGCCCGCCTCCTTGATCTGATACGGGTATCCACCTCGCTCGAGTACTTTCGCATGATCGATGAGCTGCACGCCGTCCACGGAGGATCCCGGGGTAGGTAAACCGCAGATCACTTGCTCGCCGAGAGCGCGGACGGTCCTCGGGGATGTCAGTGAGAGCAGGACAGCGCCGGTTGCAAGCGCTGCGACCGAGAGGGCATTCTTGTACAAGTTCATGACACGATACTCCTGGGGTTGAGATTGGATCAGTAAAAATGTCGCTCGCCGACCCCGAGTGAAGGTATCAGTGACCTGAGGCTCGAAAACACGACGACGGGTGCGGAACCGTTCGTAGGCAGATGCTTGCTCGCCAGGGTCGCGGGTCCGATCCGGGAGGCGGTGCGGGTACAAGCTCGAAATTGAAATGGATTGCGAGACATGCTGATCCTCTTGTGGTTCTATGGTGGCGGTGCGAATCCCTGGCCTGCTTGAAGTAAAACGAGATGAGCACGCAAATTGGTCCATCAAAATAAAGAAAAATCGTTCTTCAGCGCGCAATGCCCCGTTCAGAAATCCGCCGAGGACCGGGCAATTCGACAGATTTATTGTAAAATCTCGAGGGATTGGCAGATCCGCGTTGCGATTGCCTGAGACTCAAGTGACAGTGTGGACCGACGGACCGCTTGTGTTGGCGACCTGGCGCTTGGCGCTTCGTGCATGTGATTGGACGATCAACCTTCCCACGATCTGATCACCGAATGGCGCGCCGGCGAAGAGCAGGCGCTAAAAGATCCATTGCCGCTGATTTGCGAACAGTTGCATGGAGGGCGACCTGGTTGACGGCGGACTCGACAAAAGCCGGTCGCGATCGGCTCGCCGTGACGGCGACGGCCGGCGTAATTCGGGATCGCCGCTACATTGGTATTTATGTAGTCATGTATTCTTCGAGTTTGCCCTGAAGTGCTCCGGCCCGTGGCAACTCGGTTCGGATATCCCAAGTCAAGTCCTCGAGCGTGCCAAGGCTGCCGTCGTCGGTGGAGGCCAAGCTAAAACCGGCGATTCATCTCCAAGACGAATAAAACAATTGCCGTGTAATATTGGTGCTGTCCGTATGCGCAATGCGAGAGTCATCCACTGCCTGGTCCACGGCCAACGCCACAGCCACAAGCGCAAGAAAAAACATTACGGACCCGAAGATGTAATACCCACGAATGCGCGCTCGGTCAAAGCGGACAATACTTTCGTCTCCCGATATCACGACCATGCGCGCGTCCGATAGAATTCGGTTCGATCCCGGACGTGCCGCCCGCGTTCCCTAGGGCGTTGCAATAATCACGGTGTCCGACCACTGATCCAGCAGGACGGAGATTTGTGGGTAAATTTGGAAGGTGACGGTGTGTGGACCTCTGGATATCGGGTAATTCCCTTGCCAATTGCCGGTAGCGTAACTAGCTATCGGCTCGTACCCCTGGTACGGGCCGTAGGGTGAGTCGACGTACTGTCCATCGACCATGGCAACGATCCCCCATTCGCCCTGATAGTCCGCACTGTGAATCTCCAGCATCGCGCTGAGTGCCAGCGTGCAGGTTTCCCTCGGGCAATGGATAGTGGTCGAATCGAATGTCGTTTCCGTGCCGGGTGGGACTTGCAGTTTGTTCAAGTCACCGGAATTGACGTACACGCCAAGCACCTCGTGCTCGCTTGCAAACCCGGGCGCTTGAAGAGCGACTGAAATCGCGAGTCCCGCGATCGCCGGGACAATACTGTTGGTTCTCATAAATGTTCCTTTGCTTTTAATGCCGGTGAACCGAAGCAATTGCTGACCCTTCCTCGGGTAAAACGCGAACAGAGACCAAATTGGCTCATCAAAGAGAGAAAAATTGTTGATCGTTAGGTCTCGCATTGCGATTGCCTGCGTTCCAGGCGACACTGCTCACAGATAAGCGGCTAACCCTAAGCCGTTTGCCGCCGGGTGCATGCGAATGGAAGACCAAGCCCCCAAGATCTAATCTCACCATGGCGCGCCGGCCACAAGCAGGCGCCGTGAATCCCGAGCGATGGCAGCAGCTCAAGAGCGTGTTCGACGAAGCGTTGCAACTCGATCCGTCGCAGCGACCGGGCTACATCGACGAGGGCTGCGCGTTGGATCCGGAGCTTCGCAAGGAAATCGAGTCGATACTCTCAGCGCACGAACAGGTGCGCGAGGAGTACCTTGATACCCCCGCTGCAGGTCTTGACGCCTTCCAGGACTTGGGCGGCGCTGATCCCTGGATAGGCAAGCACATAGGACCCTATCAGCTCGTTCGGGAACTCGGCCGCCTCCGACGGATGCCCGTAGGCTCCAATTGCCGCCAGGTTGGCGAAAAAGAGCGGACAGACGTGGACTGAAAAAGGCCGGTGGCGTGGGTCAAACTAGCCGCCAGTAAGTGCTGCCTCCTCGTTCAATGAACCTTGCGACCTGCATCAACGGCCCAATGCTTGACTCTGGACCCAGGTCCCGGGTTTAAGCTGGCGGCGCGAAATTCAAGGAGTTTGCGATGGAGGCATTGGGAATCGGCCAATTGGCCAAGCGCGGCGGAGTCGGCATCGACACGGTGCGCTACTATGAGCGCAATGGGCTTCTGACGCCGCAGATGAGGTTGGCCTCAGGGTATCGTCGTTATGGCGACATGGAATTGGCACGGCTGCGCTCTATTCGGCGCGCTCAAGGCCTCGGTTTTACCCTGAAGGAAATCAAACAATTGCTCGCCCTCTCGGCGCAGCGGGATGTGGGCCGCGTCAAGCGCTCCGCTCAGACGAAATTGCTGGATGTGAAGGCGCGCATCGCCGCTCTTGAGCGCGTGCGTGACGGACTCGAGACGCTCATTGCGGCCTGCCCGGGACACGGTCGGGCGGCCGACTGCCCGATCCTACGGGCGCTGACGGACGAGGTGGAGAAATGAACGCAGGCCACTCAGCCGTACCATCCACCGATCCGGTGTGCGGCATGACGGCGGCCGCCGACTCGCCGCATCGGGTGGAGCATGCTGGCCGGCAATTCAAGTTTTGCTCCGCGGGTTGCCGCGCGAAGTTCTTGGAAGAACCGACGCGTTATCTTGCTGCAACGAGCACGGTAGAGAGGGGTATCCAGCCTGTGCCTGCCGCGCTGCCGAACTCCGACTTAGCGGCGGGTACGATTTACACCTGCCCGATGCACCCAGAAATCCAACAGATCGGGCCAGGGCACTGCCCGAAGTGCGGCATGGCGCTCGAGCCCTTGATGCCGACCGAGGTCGAGGGTGTGAGTGAAATCCGAAGCGTTCGCCGCCGGTTCTGGACAGCGACCACGCTCGCCATTCCTGTCATGCTGATTGCAATGGTGCCGCACCTCTTGGGATGGGCGCTCGATTCCACTACGGCCTGGACGCTACGGGTATTGGAACTGGCGTTGAGTGCTCCTGTAGTGTTGTGGGCCGCCGTTCCGTACTACCGCCGCGGCTGGCTAGGGGTGGTCCACCGTGCGCCCAATATGTACACGCTGATCGGGCTCGGCGTGATGGTGGCGTTCGCTTACAGTCTGGTCGCGACGTTCTTTCCGAGTCAGTTCCCCGCGACGATGCGCGATGCGCACGGCATGGTGGGCGTGTATTTCGAGGTGGCCGCGGTGATCGTGGCCCTAGTGCTCCTAGGCGAATGGCTGGAACTCACCGCGCGAGGGCGCACGAGCGCTGCGATTCGACAGCTCCTAGGGCTGACTCCCAAGACCGCGCACCGCCTCAAAGCCAACGGTGAGGAGGAGGATGTCCCACTCGAAACCCTCGTCGTTGGTAATCAGCTTCGAGTCCGACCGGGAGAGAAAATTCCGGTCGATGGCCGCGTCGTGAGCGGTCAATCGAGCGTCGACGAGTCGATGCTCACGGGCGAGCCGTTACCCGTTACAAAGGCTGTTGGTGATCATGTCGTGGGCGCGACGATCAATCAAACGGGGACGCTCCTGATCGAGGCAGAGCATGTCGGAGCCGACAGTATGCTATCGCAAATCGTGGCGCTGGTGAGTGAGGCACAGCGCTCACGAGCACCCTTGCAAAAGCTGGCCGATCGGATCGCGGTGTGGTTCGTCCCGACCGTCATCAGCGTCGCGATCGTAACCTTCATTGTATGGTGGGTCGTGGGTCCTGAGCCGCGTTTGGCTTACGCGCTGGTGAATGCGGTGGCCGTGCTGATCATCGCCTGTCCGTGTGCGCTTGGGTTGGCAACGCCGATTTCCATCATGGTCGCGAGCGGCCGGGGCGCCCAAATGGGAGTTCTGTTTCGCAATGCCGAAGCGATCGAGACGCTGCGAAATGTTGATACCCTGGTGCTCGACAAGACCGGAACCCTCGCCCAGGGGCGGCCCGCGCTCACTGAAGTCATCGCATTCGGGGAGTTTTCGCAAGAGGCCGTACTCGCCTGTGCGGCGGGCCTTGAGCGCCCGAGCGAGCACCCGTTGGCTCGAGCCGTAGTTGACGGAGCGCGCACGCGCGACATCACCCCGGTTGAGGTCGCGTACTTCGACTCCGTGACCGGTCAAGGTGTCACCGGTACCTGGGAGGGGAGGCGCGTGGCCTTGGGAAATGCGCTGTTGATGCGCGCCGCGGACGTGGACGTTGGCTCCGCGCACGAAGAGAGCGAACGATTGCGTCGGACCGGGCAAACTATCATGTTCCTTGCCATCGACGCGCAGCTCGCGGGAATCCTCGCCGTCGGTGATCCGTTGAAAGAAACCACGCCAGCAGCGCTTCAGGCGTTGAAGGCCATGGGTTTGCATATGGTGATGCTCACCGGCGACAGCCGCACGACGGCCGATGCCGTGGCGGCCGGATTACCCATCGACGAGGTGATTGCGGAAGTACGCCCCACCGATAAAGCGGCTGCGATCGAGACGCTTCAGAAAGCCGGTCATCGCGTCGCGATGGCGGGCGACGGTATCAACGATGCGCCCGCCTTGGCCCGTGCCGACGTGGGGATCGCGATGGGCACGGGAACCGACATCGCCATGGAAAGTGCGCAAGTGACACTGGTGAAGGGAGACTTGCGCGGGATCGTGCGCGCCCGACAGTTGAGCGAGGCCACGGTGCGCAATATCCGCCAAAATCTGCTGTTCGCCTTTGGTTACAACGCGATGGGAATTCCCCTCGCGGCCGGCGTGCTGTATCCGCTCACCGGCTGGTTGTTAAGTCCGCTCATTGCAGCGCT
>Ga0210390_10004889_pt1 | contig 11258 bp, 8 predicted proteins | sample IncBWH11OmetaG_FD_161050 | JGI IMG/M metagenome (GOLD analysis project Ga0210390, IMG submission 161050) | Forest soil microbial communities from Barre Woods Harvard Forest LTER site, Petersham, Massachusetts, United States - Inc-BW-H-11-O ... | reverse complement strand
CCCCGAATGACCTTGCGGAGGGCGTTTTCCAGTTGCGCCGCACGATGAGAAACGGCACTGGCGGTTTCAGGGGACATTGTCACGATTCTACTATGGTGTTGGAGGGATTCGGGGTTACGGAGGTTACGGCGAAGCTGACAGCTCTCAGCCGTCAGCTATCAGCTAGGAACTTCCCCGGCTCTTGTTTTCGAGTCGTACCTGAAAGCTGAGAGCTGACGGCTGAACGCTTTACTGCGTGAACTCTGCCGGCCTTCCTGTCAAGCGCTCGATTCGCTTCGCGATCGGGGGATGAGTGGAGAACAGGCTTCCGAAGTTGATTCCGAGGAATGGCTGAATAATGAATAGGTGTGCGGTCGAAGGCGTGGCCTGCAACGGCAGGCGGCGCGAGTAAACGTCGAGCTTTCCAAGTGCGCTCGCGAGCGCATACGGATTCCCGGTGAAGTGTGCGCCTGTGGCGTCGGCCTGGTATTCGCGTGAGCGCGATACGGCAAGCTGAATGAGCGAGGCTGCGATGGGCGCCAGGATCAGCATCAAGAGCGCACCGAGTCCGCCGCCCCGACGGTCATCACGATCTCCACCCATACCGCCGAAGATCATGGCGAAGCGGCCCATGCTGGCCAGCATGGTAATGGCTCCGGCTACAGTCGCGGCGACTGAGCTAATAAGGATGTCGCGGTTATTCACGTGCCCGAGTTCGTGCGCCAAAACGCCTTCCAGTTCTTCGTCGTTCAGCAGATTGAGGATGCCCTGAGTCACGGCTACCGAAGCGTGTTGCGGGTTGCGCCCGGTGGCGAAAGCATTTGGCGATTCGTTCGGGATCACGTAGATCTTCGGCATAGGAATGCCGATTTTCTGAGTTAGGCGTTCGACCGCGGCGTACGCGCGCGGAAGTTCCTCGCGGGTGACCGGCTGGGCGCGGTACATCGCCAGCGCGATCTTGTCCGAATAGAAATAAGAAACGAAGTTCATGACTGCCGCGAAGACCAGCGCCAGCAGCATCCCGTTCTGTCCGCCAAAGAAACGGCCGATAAACATCAGCAGCAGCGTCAGAAGAGTAAGCAGAAATGCGGTCTTAAATGTGTTTCCCATAGGAGGCTCACTACGTTAGATGGTACGCCGAGCCGGTGGATTCAACTACGGATTGGAAGCCGGACCAGCCTCACTTCCGGACATGAACGCAACCGCAACAATTAGAAACAGGGTCTGGCAGGCAGCCGCCACTCAAGTGCGGATCCAGTGCGTCTTTTCCCGTGCAGCCCGAGCGTTTGCGAAGGTTGCGGCAACGCGGTATAGCACTCGGAATCCGCAGTTGTCGCAAGGTGGAAAGACGTCGCTGGCCCAAAGCGCTCCTCTGCGAGTTACGATGCCGCGAGGTCTGGCCATAAGACGAAAATCTCAGTCTCAGATGACTCTGGCCAATGAACATTAGTAGCTGTGCTGGAACGGCGCAACATGCCCTCCGATACGTGACCTCGGAAATATCGCGGAAATTCAGAGTTCATGGTAGCTTCTAATCGCGGATTTTCAGGAGCGGGAGGGCTGGTATGTGGCTTATCGGAATCATATTGGCGCTCGCGTGCGCCGTGACGTCATTGTCGGCACAAGACAAGACAGAGGGCCCGACAAGTGAGAAGGCGCGGAAGACGTATAACGAAGGCTTAGAGTATGTGCACCAACGCGCGCCGGGATCGGCGCTCGACAGCTTCAAGAAAGCGGACAAGCAGGACGGCGGCCACTGCACGGCATGTCAGCAGAAGATGATCAAGTATGGAGTTGAACTGGGTGATTGGAAAGCCGCAGAAACCGCGGCTGGGGAGATTGTGGCTGAGGCTCAGGGCGAAAGGAATGTGGCGCTGGCGCACTATGAGTTTGGCATCGTCCTGATGGACGAGGGGTTGAACAAGCACAAGGATGAGTTCTTCGCCCGTGCACACGATGAGATGACCAAGGCGCTGGCGGCCTACCCGAAATTTCCAGATGCGGTATTTGTCGATGGCCGGGCGCTCGCACACCTGAAGCAGGATGAGGTCGCAAAGGCGCAGTTCGAGCAGTTTGTGAAGATGCAAACGGAGGACAGTCCGGATCGGCAACGCGCGCTGCGATACATAAGCCAGCCCGAGTTGGCCCGGGCCAGAATGGCACCGCCATTCGCGGTCACGACCATCGACGGGCAGCGCATCTCCTTGGACGACTTAAAGGGAAAAGTGGTCCTGCTCGATTTCTGGGCGACCTGGTGTACGCCGTGTCGCGAGGCTCTGCCGCATGTGCGGGATATCGCGAAAAAGTTCCAGGATCAGCCCTTGGTGGTGCTGAGCGTGAGCCTCGACACGGATGAGCAAAAGTGGAAGGACTTTATCACCAAGAACGAGATGACTTGGCCGCAGTACCGTGACCCCGCTGGTTTTACCGGTCCCATAGCGAAGATGTTTGGTGTGGAAGCGATTCCGCACACTTTCACGATTGACGCGGATGGCGTGCTGCAGGATGAGCACATCGGTGACGCATCAATCGAGGGCAAGCTGAAGAAGCTGGTGGCTCGGGCGCGGGAGTTGCAGGTGGCGGAGAAGCCAATGCAATGAGCCAGTTGAGCTTTTGCCCTTTTGTTGCGCGTATAGAGGAAGGTTCTTTGCACGGCCACATCCCGAAAATGCCCTTAATGGATTCTTTGAGATAGCCTTTTAAGGCGCGACGGGCGAGAACGCTCGTCCTCGATCGTGCGGCTAGCCGACTTTGACTGCGCCTCGCTTCACTGCACGCTCAAGCGTTTGGTCGAGCGCGGCTTTGGCCTTCTCATACTCCTGCTGCGTGATTCGGCCCTGCTTGTGTTCGACTTCAAGTTGGAAGATTTCTTCTTTCAGGGCTTCGAGCAGGAGCGCGGAGCGATCAGCGGTCTTGGGTTTGGGAGTGAGCGGAAAGTCGGCCAGCTCGGCATCTGCCGGGCCGTAATCAGGGACTGTGGCGGTCTTGGAGCGGCTAGCGATGTAGATCGCACCTGCTGCCAGCACAATTCCGAAGCCTCCGAGAATGTACCAGCGATATTTTTCCAGCGGGTCGGGAGCGTCGATGGGTGGGCCCAGTCCGCCGCCGGGACGGGAGTCGCGTCCGGCCACCGGGCCGCCGGTCTGGGCTCCACTAGTTTGGGGTCCGCCGACCGGGCTGCCGCCCCCTTTTGCTTCCTCTGGCTGGTCAGACATGGTTCCAGTGCCGGAGATTTTGAAGACGAGCGGTTGGCCCGCAGTAGTGTTTGAAGCGACCTGCACTACCGCGTCCGATTGCCGTGGGTCATCCATCGACTGGAAATTCTCGCCGGGCCCGGGCGAGAACTTCATGGTCTTGGGTAGCACCACCACAAAGTGCTGGGCGCCATACAAAGCCTTGGGATCAAAGCTGGCCTCGCCGCTGTAAGGCATGTGATAGCTAACCTGGAACTGTGTTTCGCCGGGGCGAAGAGGGAAAACGAAAGCGTACCGGTTCTTTTGCTTTTGCGGCACCGGAGCCGAGTTGATGGGTTGGCCGCCGGCGGTCATCGCCATGCTTTGGTCGACCTGCGCTCCGTCGGGCAGATAAAATTCGAAGCTCTGATCGCTCATTTGCGTGCGCGGCGGATCAGAAGCATTGTTCACCGCGAAAAGACGGATGCCCTGCAACTCGTTACCTTGCGCCTGAAAACGCATCACGTCGGCGGTTACGCTGATGCCTTCAACCTTCTTTGCAACGTCGTAAACTTGCACCTCAACTGAGGTCGTTCCCGGAGGAGCCATGCGGTGGTAGGTCACGTCCTGGTGGATCACGCGAACCAGATGGGGACCGCTGGCGTCGTCAAGCTTAACGCTGAAATTTCCTTTCGAGTCGGTGGTGGTGCGGCCTGATTCTTCCATTCCCTGGCCCAGACTTAAGAGCACGACATCGTCGCCCGCTGCGGGTTTTTTGGTGGTACCGTTCGTGACTGTGCCAGTAAGGGTTTGGGCGGATGCGGAAGCGAGCAGCATCGTGCATAGCAACACTAGAAAAAATCCGGTTTTTGGCTGACACGTGGTCGGTGGTGAAAGTGTCAAACTCTGGCTCCTTTTCGGGGACGGACTGGCGCAGTAACGGTGGCTTCTTCCAGGCGCGCGATCTCGGCAAGAACTGCGGCTGCTTCCTCTTCGAGAGAGGTTTTCATGGTCTGGTAGTCAGAATCTGGAAACTTGCCGGCTTTGAATTCGAAATTCAGGTCACGAAGATTTTCGTAGATCGCTTCCTTGCGCTCGCGTAAGTAGATCACGCGAGTCTTTTCCGGTCCCATGTACAGCTTCCCGGGCAGATAAAAGACATAGACCAGGGCGCCGATCGTGATCAGGATACAGGTCAGAAGTTCGATGCTCATATCTCCGTGTCCTTCCTGGCCTGATCGCGGAAATGTTCTAGCTCCGCGCCATGAACTGCGGCAACGGCACCTGCTGGCAACACCAGCGGACGCGATCTCCAGGCCCGCACAATCAGCGTAACCATCGTCAGTCCGAGCACCAAAACCAGATACGGCATGATCCAGGCCACCCGATTGAATCCGGTCTTGGTTGGCGCAGCCATCACCGTTGTGCCGTACTTCTGAACGAATCCTTGCAGGGTCAGGTCGTCGTTGTCGCCACGGTCGACTGCGGCGATCAGTTCGCCGCGCATGCGCTCGGAGTAGGCGCAGCCGACGTGATTGCATTCGAGCAGAATCTGGTTGCACCCGCAGACACACATCATGCGATGGCCGAGATCGTTGACGCGAGCCGATTCGTCGCCGGCGCCCAAAAGGGTGACGACGGCGAGTGTTAGCAAGATAAGTTGGGTGCCACGCTTAAAGGAAATTCTTGTCATTCCTAGAAGCGCAAACGACGAGGAATCTGCTGCTTCCCTGGACGAGGGAGAACTGCAGGTCCGTCGCTTTGCTCGGGATGACAAGAACAAAGAGTTTGCCGGCACATTGGCTTCAATCCCCATCAGTCTCCCACTCCCACTGGTTCGGCTCGCATTCGAGCCGGGGCCGGAACCCGAACCGGGGCCGCGTTGGGAATCAACGCCACAACCGTACCGGCGATGATGATCCACACCCCAATCCAAATCCACATGACCAGAGGATTCAAATGCACCTTGATGATGGGTTTTCCTGTCTCCGGATTCTGACCTTCGTAAACCACATACAGATCTTCTTGCGGGGTCGATCGGTTGGCGACCATGGTGGAAGTCTGCTGGCTCGCTTTGTAGAAACGGCGCTCGGGGTTGAGCGTGGTAATCTGTTTTCCGCCCTTGAAGACGTTCATGACCGCCCACTCGCTGCCATAATTCGGATTGTCATCCTGGGTGTAAGACTGGCAGACCAGAGTGTAAGGGCCGATAGTCATCTTGTCGCCGAAGCCCATCTCCTGCTCTTTGTCCTGATTGAACACGGATCCAGCGAACCCGATCATGATGACGATTACGCCGAAGTGAACGATGTATCCGCCGTAACGGCGCGTGTTGCGATGCGCAAGTTGCACCATCGAGGCAAAAAGATTCTGGCCGCTATGGCGGCCAATCACGCGCCCCCCTCGAACAAACTCGGAAATTACGGTCAGCGCCACCAGCACAGACAACATGATGGTCATCAGCGAATAGAAGTAGGAAACGTCTTTCCACGGTCTCATGCCGAGCGCGACTAGCAGCACGCCCGTGAGCAGCGCGCCGATCGCCGGCCACAGGAAGTTGCGCTTCAGGCTCTCGATGGATGTTCTGCGCCACGCCAGCAATGGGCCGACGGCAGTCAGTAGTAGAAGCAGCAATGCTACAGGCACGTTTACGCGATTGAAGAATGGCGGTCCGACGGTGACTTTGGTCCCCTGAACCCATTCCGAAAGCACTGGGAACAGCGTTCCCCACAGCACGGTGAAGCAGGCGACCAGCAATAGCAAATTGTTGAACAGGAAACTGGATTCACGCGAGATCAGCGATTCCAGCTTATGCTCGCTTCGCAGGTGTGATCGGTTCTTGACATAAAAGAAGAGGCAGGTCGCGAATATGATCGCCAGAAAGGCGACGAACCAGTCTCCGATCGAGGACTGGGCGAAAGCGTGCACCGAACTGACGACACCGCTGCGGGTCAGGAAAGTGCCGAAAATCGAGAGCATGAAGGTGGAAAAAATCAGCCACATGTTCCAGGTCTTCAGCATTCCCCGTTTTTCCTGCATCATGACCGAATGCAGGAATGCGGTGCCGGTTAACCACGGCATCAGCGACGCGTTTTCGACCGGATCCCAGCCCCAATACCCGCCCCATCCCAGCACAGAGTAGGCCCAGTGCGCGCCGAGAAAGACTCCGCAAGTGAGAAATCCCCACGTGACCATGGTCCAGCGGCGGGTGATCTGAATCCACTTCTCGCCCGGATAGCGCATGATCAGCGCGGCCAGCGCGAACGCGAACGGAACCGTGAATCCGACGTAGCCCAGGTACAGCATGGGCGGATGAATCACCATTTCCGGATACTGCAACAACGGGTTGAGGCCGTTACCGTCGGCGGGTAACGAGCCTTGCATTACGCCGAAAGGATTCGCGGCGAAGTTCAGCAGCAATAAAAAGAAAACCTGAACGGCCGCAATGATCACTGATGCATAGGCGAACAGGCGGACATCGGTCTTATATCGTAGTCTGAGGACGAGCCCGTAGGCAGAGAGCAGCAGCGCCCAGAAAAGCAGCGATCCTTCCTGTCCCGACCAAAGCGTTGCGAACTTGTAAGGTGCAGGCAGATCGCGATTGCTGTGATGAAAAATGTAGGCGATGGAAAAATCGTTCTGAAAGGCCGCGACCACCAGCACTACAGCTGCGAGGAAAACTATTGCGAAGCTCGCAATGCCCGCGCGACGCGCAGTTTCACCCAGCCGTCCCGATCCGGGTCCCTTGATGACAAGGGCCAGCAGACCTGCCAGGAAGGAATAGGCGCACAACGCCAACCCGAGGAGGAGCGCAAAACTGCCTATTTGCGACATGGGGGGAACCTGGGTTGTATTTTTTCAGAAACCATCCACAGAAGCAACCAAGAAGCCGGGACAGCGTATTTTCCACCGGCCCTCCGGGGCGCACTCGTAGGCTCGCGAAGCTTTTGCTCCGCCGCCCGGACGAGGGCGTCCGGGCCTACGTGCGCATGGTGAGAACTTGAGTAGTGCTGGCGGAACTCTCGCGCCTATGCGCTCTGTTGATGGCTCTTGCTGGCGAGAATTTCGCGTTCAGCTCTGAGCCAATCCTCATTTTCGTGGCCAGGGGTGCTCCCTCGCTCCACATACAACTGATATGCGCGTTCGCGGATTTTTACTTCCAGGTCAGCGGAGGAGTTGTTCGCCGGCGCACTCTTCCGAAGCAGAGGGATAGAGCCAGCTTCGGGCATGGTGATGACTTGATTGTTGGTTGCCTTAGGGGTGCGGGGAGTCTTTGCTTTAGCCATGATTGGTGCTCCTTGGGACTGCCAAGTCCATGAATTAGAATCGTTTATGATTGACCGCATACACTGCGGTCGTGCCTGACGAACCCCACAAAGAACATGTAGGAATTATGTATCAATGATAACCGAAAGACTTTGAATTTGTGCGAAAGGTGGAAAGAATTAATCTCTCTGAAACATTGATTTTGTTGATAACGGTTAATAGAAGTCGTGCGAGCTGGTTTCGGCGCGGGTGATGGATAGCGGCAGCACCCGCTCGGCTTTTACGGAGATGACATTGTCCTGATTCTGCAGAATTCCTTCCACCATGAGGAACTGCGCGGAACTTAGCAGCAACCGGTTTTTCTGAAACAGGTCGGGCATGACGATCGCGTTGGCCACTCCAGTCTCGTCTTCGATACTGAGAAAAACGAAACCTTTAGCAGTGCCCGGACGCTGACGGCAAATGACGCATCCTGCAATGCGTAAATGTTGTCCATCGGGGATATGGCTGAGGTCGCTGGCTTTGCGGATGCCCATCGCTTGCATTCGTGGCCGGTGATAAGCCATGGGGTGCGGGCCGACCGTCATACCGGTGCCGCGGAAGTCGGCGACCAGCCGTTCTTCCGGATTCATGGGACGCAGCGGGGAACTCGTGTCGGGCTCGGATAGTTCATCGAGCAACGGGCCGGAATGGCGGACGGCGCGTTCGACTTGCCAGAGGGCGTCGCGACGATGAAGAGCAAATTCACCACGGAGATACGGAGACACGGAGGTATCTGGAGGTTTGACACTTATTGAGATATTTTTCTCATTACGTTTATCGGTTTTCTCCGTGCCTCCGTGTCTCCGTGGTGAATTTGAATTCCCGACTGAATTCAGCGCTCCAATTTCTGCCAGGGTATTTAATTCATCTTTGCGCAATTCGGGTACGCGATGGACAAGATCGCGAATGGAAATAAATGGAACTAGATCACGTTGATGAACCAGCGCTTTGGCGGCTTCTTCGCGTAATCCATGGGCGTAACGGAGACCGAGGCGTAGAGCGACCGAACTGGCTGAATGCTGATTGCTGACTGCTGACGGCTCCAGCGTACATTGCCATTCCGATTTCATCACGTCAATCGGCAACACTTTCAGGCCGTGCCGTTGCGCATCTTTAACGATTGTGGCCGGACGGTAGAACCCCATGGGCTGGTTGTTGAGCAGGGCGGCGGTGAAAGCGGCGAGGTAATGACATTTCAAATATGCACTGGCGTAGGCGATGAGCGCGAAGCTGGCGGCGTGAGATTCGGGAAATCCGTAGAGAGCAAATGAAGAAATCGAAAGAACGATCTGCTCCTGAGCCTCGCGAGAGATGCCGTTGCGTTCCATGCCGCTGCGAAGCCGGGCTTCGATATCCTTCATGCGAGCTTGCGAACGCTTGAACCCCATGGCGCGGCGCAGTTCTTCGGCTTCGCCTCCAGTGAAGTTAGCGGCGACCATCGCGATGCGTAGCAATTGTTCCTGAAACAAGGGTACGCCCAGAGTTCGCGCCAGCACGGGCGCGAGCGACGGATGCAGGTGGTTCACGGCTTCGCGCCCCATGCGCCGCCGCAAATAAGGATTCACCATCTGTCCCACAATTGGTCCCGGGCGAATGATGGCGACTTGCACCACGATGTCGTAAAAACATTTTGGACGCAGACGCGGCAGGCACGACATCTGCGCCCGGCTCTCAATCTGAAACATGCCAATCGTGTCTGCCTTCTGCAGGGTGGAATACACCGTGGGATCGTTGGGCGGCAAATGCGCTAGGTCCACTTCTTCGCCGTGATGGTTGTGGATGAGTTGCAGGGAATCTTCGAGCACCGCCATCATGCCCAACCCGAGCAAATCAACTTTGATGATGCCCAGGTCGGCACAATCTTCTTTGTCCCATTGGACGACGACGCGGCCTGGCATCGACGCGGGTTCGAGCGGCACAACGGAATCGAGCTGCCCCTGACAAATCACCATGCCGCCGGAATGTTGGCCGAGGTGGCGCGGCAAATCCTGCACCGCGACACACAGTTCGAAATATTTGCGTAGCCGGGGATGATTCAAATCCAACCCAGCATCTCGGAAGCGATGATCGAATGTGTCATTGGCATCGCGATATTCCCAGGTGGAAACGGCGGCTGATACTTTGTCGAGGGTCTCGGGATCGAAACCCAGAGCCTTGCCCATTTCGCGCGAAGCCATGCGGCTGCGATAGGTGATGACGTTGGCAGTCATGGCGGCGCCGCGCTCGCCGTAACGTTTGTACAGATACTGAATCACACGTTCGCGCTGGTCACCGCTGGGAAGATCGAGATCAATGTCAGGCCATTCCCCGCGTTCCTCGGAAAGAAAGCGCTCGAAAAGCAATTCCATGCTGACGGCATCGACCGCGGTGATGCCCAGCGAATAGCAGACCGCGCTGTTGGCAGCCGATCCTCGTCCTTGCACTAGGATGTTTTGTTCACGGCAGAAGCGGACCAGATCCCAGACAATCAGGAAGTAGCCGGCGAGGTCGAGCTTTTCGATGAGCTTTAGCTCGCGCTCAATCTGGCAGCGGGCGCGGTTTTGCAGATCTGAAGTGCACCGGCCATAGCGCTGCTGAAAGCCTTCCCTGGTGCGCTCCCGCAGGAATGACATCATGGTCTCGCCTTCGGCTACGGGATATTTAGGGAATTCATATCCCAGATCTTTGAAAGTGAAAGTGAGCCGGGAGGATAATTCCACGGTGTGCGCAATCGCCTCGGGCAGATCAGCGTAGAGCGCTTGCATCTCTTGCGACGATTTCAGATAGCGTTCGGAATTGCGCGCCAGCAGTCGCCCCGCAGTGGCCAGCGTGCGATGGTGCCGAATGGCGGTGAAAACATCGCAAAGTTCGCGCTCCCGAGCCGTGGCATAACAGATGCCATTGGTCGCCAGCAAGGGAAGTTGGAGCGAGCGAGCAATTTCGATAGCGGCGCGATTGTGCGCTTCCTGCTCACGATGAAAATGACGCTGCAGTTCCACGTAGACGTTGTCCCGGCCAAAAATTCTGATCAGCCGCTCCACGCAACTGCGCCCTTCTTCCATGCCACCGCGTGCGAGAGCAAAAGCTAGTGGACCATCGTCATCGCCAGTAAGGCAGATCAATTCAGCAGCATGTTCTCGCAGTTCTTCTTCCCGCACCGCGCCCTCGCCTTTGCCCGAGCGCAGCTTCATCTTCGTAATCAGGCGACAGAGGTTTTGATATCCGAGCCGGGAAGAGACAAGAAGAGGAAGGCGAAATTCACCACGGAGACACCCTTCGACTTCGCTCAGGGCAGGCTCCAGCACAGAGGAATCTGATTTCTGATTTCTGATTTCTTCCGTGCCTTTGTGTCTCGGTAGTGAAAAGTATTCGCATGTCACCTCCGCTCCAATGTGCGCCTTAATCCGCGCTTTTTTTGCCGCCATGTGGAAACGCGGCGACCCATAGACGCCATCGCGGTCGAGCAGCGCCATCGCCGGCATGTTGAGATTGGCGCAGGCCGCCACTAAGTTTTCAGGCAGAGAAGCGCCTTCGAGAAAGCTGAAAGCAGAACGGGAGTGAAGTTCGACATACATTGAAAAATTTCCAATCGTCAAGTCACGTGGCGACAGCCGGGGGCGGCTGTCCCCACGTAAGTTTTCTCAGCTGCTAGTCATACATGCCTTCCAAAATCCATCGTCCGCCGAGTCGATCGCGGACCAGGCGATATAAAGCGATGCTAGCTTCTCCCTGCACCGCGATGTCCCATTCGTCGCGCGCCCAGGCTTCCTGCTCCCACCAGTCTCCGGACGAGCGCCAGGGCCCGGCGACCCAGAGGAT
>Ga0210390_10004888_pt1 | contig 11263 bp, 9 predicted proteins | sample IncBWH11OmetaG_FD_161050 | JGI IMG/M metagenome (GOLD analysis project Ga0210390, IMG submission 161050) | Forest soil microbial communities from Barre Woods Harvard Forest LTER site, Petersham, Massachusetts, United States - Inc-BW-H-11-O ... | reverse complement strand
ACGCGACCGCCTTGATGACGGAAGTGCCGGCGTCGATGCCGAGGAGGATATCGCGAGTCATGGACCGCGCTTCGCGCTTGCGACTCGGGCAGCGGAACTCATGCCGCCTCCAGCCCGTGCGATAAAGCCGCCGATGTGCCGACGTCGAACACGTGCAGATCCAACGCGGAGACGCCAAATTGCAACCGTTCGCCGACCTTGGCCGGGATTGGCGCATGCGAAACAGCGACCATAAGTTTGCCCGCCACTTCCATCGCCAAATGGCTCTGGTCGCCTAGCCATTGATTGGAGACGATACGGGCGTCGCCGGACCCGACGCCCAACCGGACGGCGTGGGGGCGAACCCCGATCACCACTTTCTCGCGTCTTCCAATCGCTGCGCGAACGCTTGGGGGAATATCGCTAGCGGCGAAATCGAAGGTCGGGCCGTTATCGATCGTGAAGCGGACGCGATCGGCGTTCACGACCTTGGATTCGAAAACATTCATCGGCGGCTCGCCCACGAAAGTGGCGACAAACAGATTGGCTGGCCTTTCGCGCAAATCCTTCTGGCTGGCGAATTGTTGGAGCACCCCGCCCTCCATGACCGCCACGCGATCGGCGAGCGCATTCGCCTCGGTCTGGTCGTGCGTGACAAAGATCGCGGTCATGCGGCGATCAACCAAAAGGCTCTTCAGTCGACCGCGCAAAATTGCGCGCAGCCGCGGCTCAAGCTGGCCCATGGGTTCGTCAAGCAGATAGAGATCCGCCTGGCGCACGAGGGCGCGAGCGAGACTTGCGCGCTGCTGCTCTCCGCCCGAAATGGAGCTTGGATATCGATCGAGGATCGGCTCGATCTCCAAAATGTGCGCGACGTCCGCCACCGATTTCTGCACATCCTTCGCGGACGTGCGCGCGCTTTTCAACGCGAACGCGATATTGTCGCGGACAGTGAGAGGCGGATAGAGCGAATAGCCTTCAAACGCCATCGCGACTTTTCGACGCGCCGGGGGCATCTGATTCACGCGCCGGCCTTCGAGGACGATGTCCCCGTGCGTAACTTCCTCGAAGCCTGCGATCATGCGCAAGGTCGAGGTCTTGCCGCACCCGGATGACCCCAGCAGCGCGACGATCTCGCCTCGTTGCACATCCATGTCGAGGTTCTTCACCGCATGGACGGGACCTTTCCCGCGTCCTTCGTAGATCTTGTCGACGCTTTTGATCGAGAGAGCGGCCTCAGACATGGCTCTCACGCCGATTGAGGAACGATGCGACGACCGCTGGCGGGGTCGAAGAGAAGGACGGCTTCGGCGTCAAATCGAGCGAAAGCGGGCCCGTGCCTGCGCGGGGCCTCGTTTGTCCCCGCTTCAGACGCCAGAATTTCGCGACCGTCATCGGTGCGGAGAAGAAGAAGGGTTCGCTCGTTCAGCGGCGTCACTGCGACGACCTCGACCGGAAGGCTCTCTGGCGACGCCATGTCTTCAACGAGAATGTTCTCCGCCCGCAACCCCAGAACGCAGGCGTTTCCAGCCATGTGGCCATAACCGGGGGGCAGTGACAATTCGGCGCCGCCGATGCCGATCTTCGGTCCGGCAGATGAGGTCCACGGCTCGACCGGCATCAGATTGATCGTCGGATCTCCGAACAGGCTCGCGACATTGAGCGTCGCGGGCGTTCTATAAATCTCCGCCGGCCGATCGATCTGCGCAAAGTTCCGGTCTGACAGGACCGCGATCCTGTCGCCAAGCGCCATCGCTTCCTTATAGTCCTGGGTAACGTAGAGAACTGTCGACCCGGAAGCCTTGAGCAGAGAAGGCAGTTCCAGACGCATCTCGTAACGCAATTTCGCGTCGACGTTGCGCAGCGGATCATCGAGCAGCAAGATTTTGGGCTCGGCCACCAAGGCCCTTGCCAGAGCCGTGCGTTGCTTCTGCCCGTTGGACAGTTCGCGCGGCGCGTGTTGGAGAACGTGATCAATCTTCAGAAGCGCGGCGACCTTCTCGACCTTTGCGCGGATCACGTCCCGTGGAACCTTGTGCGCCGTCAGCGCGCTCGCAACATTGTCGAACGCGGACATGTGGGGAAAGAGCGCGAAGTTTTGGAAAGCCATTCCCACGCCGCGCGTCTCCGGCGCCCGGTCGGTAACGTCGCGGCCGCCGAGCAGGATGGTCCCCTCGTCCGGTTGTTCGACCCCAGCGATGAGCCGAAGCAGTACTGTTTTGCCTGACCCAGACGGCCCGAAAACCGCGACGATCTCGCCATTGTCCGCGGCGAGAGAAATGCGATCGAGCACCTTGCCCGTTTTGAATTCCTTGCTGACCGAGCGGATCTCGAGATTGGCCATGACTAGCCCTTCACCGCGCCGAGCGAAAGACCCTCGACGAGATAGCGTTGGGCGTAAAGCGCGAGCGCAAGCGTCGGGGCCACGGAAAGCACGATTGCCGCGGCGATCTGTCCATATTGAATGCCGGAAGCGGTCACAAAGGCGAGCGCGCCGACCGTAACCGGCTGTTTCTCGGCGGACGCCAAAATGAGCGCGAAGACGAAGTTGTTCCAGCAGAAAATGAAAGCCAGAAGTCCGGCTGCGGCGATTCCAGGCCCCGCCAGCGGAATAGCGATTCGGGTAAATGTGCGCCACCATGAATGACCCGCAACGCGATAGGCGTATTCAATGTCAGGGGAGAGATCCTCGAAATAGCCGCGCACGATCCACAAGATGAGCGGCAGCGCGATCAGCTGATAGACCCAGATGAGACCGATGTAGGTGTCGGTCAGCCCCAGCTGCTGGAAATAAAGCGAGAGAGGCAGCAGCACCAGCAGCGGCGGCGCGAATCGAAACGACAACAGGGTGAACGCAATGTCCTCGCCGAGACGAAACTTGAAGCGCGCAAACGCATAAGCCGCGGGAACCCCGAGAATAAGCGCGATGAAGACGGAGGCAGTCGAGAGAAGGACGCTGTTCCAGAGATTTTTCATAAACGCGATGTCGAGCGTTCCCGCGGTTGAAACGAGTTTGCCCGTGATGAGCGCCGAATAGTTGGAGAGCGTCGGCGTGAAGAAAAGGCTGGGGGGGATGCGCAGGATGTCCTCGTTGGTCTGAAAGGACATGAGAAAGATCCAGAAGATTGGAAACAGGAAAAAGAGGACGATGAGGGCGATCAAGAAGCCCCGCACGACGCGCTCCGGGAGAGACACATGCTCCACAGCCGCCTCCTCCTACGCCATCCCGCGGGCGCGTTCGCGCAGTTTCAACCACTGTTTGATGAAGACGTTCGACAAGGCGTAAGTGATCGCCCACAGGATGATCAACAGCGCAGCCGACTTGCCCACGTTCGTGTACTGATAGAATTCGAGATAGGCGCGGACCTGGAAGACAAGCAGCGTGTTTCCGGGGCCACCTTGAGTCATCGGATAGATGATGTCGAATTGCTGGATGGAATCGAGCATCCGGAACAGCCCGGCTGTGATGATATAGGGCGTGAGCATGGGCAGCGTAATCCGAAAGAAGACGAACCGCCTTGGAACACCGTCGAGCGCCGCGGCTTCAAATGGCTGCGTCGGCAGGGAGCGCAACCCGGCCAGAAGCAAAATCATGATGAACGGCGTGTAGACCCAGACGTCGACGAGGACGACGGTGAACAGCGCGGTGCTTGGGTCGGACGCCCACTTGAAATTGTTGAACCCGAGAAGCTGCACAAAATAAGAGAGGACGCCGAAGTTCGGGTTGGTCATCAATTTCCACATGAGCGCGGCGATCGCCGGCGCTGTCATGAGAGGCAGAAGAAGCAGGATCGAGACGAGGTTGTTGATCCGGGTTTGCTTCTGCAGAAGCATAGCGATAGCCAGGCCGAACACGAGCTCGACCCCGACCGTCAGGACCGTATATTCGAGCGACACCTGAACGGTGTGCCAGAACTCGTTGTCCGTCAAAAAGTCAATGTAGTTCTGAAACCAGATGAACCCCCGCATCATCGGCAGGTTCAGACGATAACGCTGCAGGGAATAATAGACAGCGGTGACGAACGGAATCAGAATCCCGATGCAGACGAGCAGCGCCGGCAGGCTGAGCAAGTATGGCAGGTAATTGATCCGCCGCCGCGCTGGCGCGTCGGCGTGCTTGACTGCAGTGTCAGTCACCCAACCAACCCTACCTGCGATCCGTGACCCTGATCATCTCGGACGCGCCCTAAGCCTAAAGATCCGCGGCGCGCGGGCTGGAAATTTAGTCCGCGCGCTGTTTTGATCAAAGCTCAGCCGAGTCCCGCGTCCTTGAGCTGCTTATCGATGGAAACGGCCAACTGATCGAGCCCTTCGTCGATCGGCACTTCCTTGGCGACCATCTTCTGCAACGTCTCCGCCCATTGCGTGGTGACATCGAAGAACAAGGGTTGCGGCGTGAAGTAGATGCGGGCGCCTGGCGCCGACGCGTCGTATTGCGCGAGGTAGCCGCTGTAAGACTTGTCGATCCGGTTGCGGAACTCGTCGTCCTTCCAGACGGAGGTGCGAACTGGATTGACGAAGTCCATCTTGCGCGCGCCGAACAGGTCATGCTCGGTCGACGACGCCCACTGCATCCAATACCAGGCGGCATCCTTCTGTTTGCCCGCGGTGTTCATGGCCAATGACCAGATCCAGACGTTCGGAGTCGGAGCCTCCGCGGCCGGGTTGGCGGCGAAAGCGTGGAAGCCGAGATTGCCCTTCTCTTTGTTCTCGCCGCCATCCATGAAATAGCCGAGAATGTCGGCGTCAAAGATGGTGGCCGAGGCGCCGGCGCCGAGATCGGTTCCGACCTGGTACCAGGTGTAGGTCGCCCAGTTCTTTGGCCCTGACTCCTGAATCATCTGCACCCACATCTTATGGAACGCCTTGGATTCGGGCGTGTTCATCGCGGCTTTTAACTTGCCGTCGGTGACCGTGAAGTCCCGCTGCCCATAGTTTGAATAGCCGGACAGAAACCCCGGATGGATCGTCGCCCAGGAGCGCGAGCCACGGACGCCGATGCCGTACGGCCCGCCCAAATCCTTGGTGAGCTTGGCGGTGGTCTCGATGAGCTCCGGAAGATTGTTCGCAGGCTTGACCCCGACCTTGTCATACATTTTGCGGTTGTACGTGGTCGAGTTCAGTTCGAAGCCCCACGGTATGCACCATTGCTTGGCGTCGGCCGATCCGAGCGCCGCGCCAGGCACCCCGTTCCACGCGGTCGATGCCCTTAAGCCCGGCTGCACGTCTTCCCAATCATACTTCGGATTGGTCTTGGCGGGATCCTTGATCCACGTGTTGAGATCTTCGACCCAGCCCGCCGGCCCGTAAGTCCAGGTCATGTAGGCGCCGGTCATGAACGCGTCGTACTGGCTCGACTTCGACGAGAGAGCGGCCGTCACCTTGTCGAAGTACACGTCCTCCGGGAAGATGTCGTAGGTGACGTCCATGCCCGTCAGACTCTTGAAGTTGTCAAGGTCCGCGATCATCGCGTCGGCGTACGGATGTTTGTTCAGCAGCAGATGAAGCTTCGTACCGTGGAACTTCTTCCAGTCGAAATCGGCCGCGAGCGCCTGCGTTGCGGCGGCGTTGAACAAGAAATTGGCGGTCGCGGCGCTGACGCCTAGCTTCGCGGCGCCGCTCATCAGTTCGCGTCGGCTCATCTTGCCGGCCTTGAATGCCGCAAAGAACTCTTTCGCCTTGTCGTCCATCGCTTCCTCCTTGGTTTCCTTCTCTCATCGCGTTTTGCGATGATGGCTAGTCCACGAGACTTCTCGCGGTATTCTCGTCGGTGATCAGGCCATGCAGCAATCCGCTCGCAAGCACGCCTCTCATGGCATGAACCTTGGCTATTCCCCCCGCGACGGCGACTGTCGCGCGTTGCCGAATATCGGCCGCGGACATGGACAAAGCCCGCGCCGAGACGCCGCTCTCGATCAGGTCGCCGCGCGAGGAAAAGAGGTGGCCCAGCAACTCACCGACCGCGCCGAGAGCGCGCGCTTCCTCGAACTCATGTCTCTCGACCAAGCCTGTCGACAGAATCGACGCGTCATCGTCGATCGCGCCGATACCGACCAGGCGCAGAGTCGACTTCACGCCAAGCTCGAACACACCCGCGACGCCGCGCTGCTCGAGCAGAACTTTGCGATCTTCGGGCGTATTGGCCAGAAAGGGGAGCGGCAACACATAAGCGGCAGCGTTGGTTTTCTCAGCGAGCCGGTGGATCACGTCGAAAGGCGTCGTCACATAGCTTCGCGTCATTCCACCGAGAAGCGAAACCAGTTTGAGATCAGGAATGTCCATGCGCGAAAGATGGTTGACGCAAGCCGCGAGCGTGCGGCCGTGACCCACTCCGATTATCTGGTGCGTCCCGCTTTCAATCGCCAGTTGGAGAAACCGGCCGCCAGATAGACCCAATGACCTCAGCGGCATCGGACCGTCGTCGAGTTCAGGCGCGACCACGCATTGTTCGAGCCCAAACTTTCTCTGCAATTCGTCTTCGAGATGGACGCAAGCCGCGACGGGCGCGTCGATGGAGACGTGAATGAATCCGAGCCGGTGTGCCCGCGCAATCAGGCGGTGCGCCTTGACGCTCGGAACTCCGAGACGTCTCGCGACTTCGCCCTGTGTAAGGCCAGCGCCGTGATAGAGCCATGCCGCCCGAGCGCAGAGCTCCTGGTCGCGTTCGTCGATCGCTGGCGATGCCACGTCTCGCATTTCGCTCCCTGATATTTTTTTCTTGGCATGAGATTTTTTTCATGATGCAATCAGCGAGTCAAGACGCAAAATGGCGTGAGCCTTGATAACAAGGCGCTCCGCGACGCGGCCAGCCATGTCGGCTGCGTCTGCATGCGGCGTAAGAGGGTGGGTCAATGACCAGGGACGAACGGGCGTTGCGCGCGAATATCGTGGCCAAGGCCCGGTGGATGAACGCGGCCCGGCTCAACCAGGGCACGTCAGGCAACATCTCCGCTCGCTACAAGGACGTTCTGCTCATCACGCCGTCAGCGACGCCCTATGACTCGATGACGCCTGAGTCGATCGCAGCCATGCCGCTCGACGGTGAATACGGCGCCTGGAGCGGACCATTGAAGCCATCGACGGAATGGCGGTTTCACTTCGACATCACGAAGGCGCGCCCGGACGTCGGCGCGATCGTACATACGCACTCGACCTACGCGACCGTCCTGGCGATCGCCCGCAAGGAAATACCCGCCTGCCACTATATGATAGCCGCCTTCGGTGGGACCAACGTCCGATGTGCTGGTTACGCGCGCTACGGAACGAAAGAACTGTCGGACTTTGCGCTTCAAGCGCTCGAGGGGCGGAACGGCTGCCTCCTCTCCAATCACGGCATGATCGCGCTCGGCGCCAACTTGGAAAAAGCCATGTGGCTGGCGGTCGAACTTGAGACGATCGCGAAGCAATATTACCTATCGCTCGCGCTCGGCAATCCAGCCATTCTGTCAGATGAGCAGATCGCCGAAACCGCGCGCGGGTTCGCGAGCTACGGCCTTCAAGATACGCCGCAGGCCCGCGCGCGCCCAACGAAGGCGCGCCGATAGAGGGCCAAGAGGCGTTTTCCCGTCCACCCCCGTCGTTTAAACCTGACGCCGAAGGCATGCCAACGTCCGGCCGGCGCAAGAGAGGCTGGGCAGTTTCGAAATTACCGCCCAAGTCGATCTACGCTCGAGACGCCGGGCCGCATAAGTTCCCCGGTCCGAATTAGACAACTCGGTCTCTTCTCAAGGTCCCCTGAGACTGGAACGGTCTCACAACTCTCGGCTTAGCAAGCGAGACAATCTTGTGCTGCCCATGCGACCTCATGACACTCTTCCACCGTCTCAATAGTGCCAAGTGTCAAACTTGGCACACCGGAGTGCCACGTTCGCCGCGACTTAGCGCCAATTTCACTGATGAGCAATGTCGTTTTGTTTTCCAGCCTCGTAAGGTGGCTGGGGCCCGCCCTGAGCCGGAGTTGCCATAGGGAGGGGTGGGGTGATTTCGTTCGTCAGCCAGCAAACTAGCGACTCACGTTGCTCTCGGCTGTGCTGAGCACACCAGCGGCTAACCCAGCCATCCGAGCTTGAGGTAAATGCTCCCGCCAACCTAGTCCAACCCCACCGTCTTGAGCGTCTTGTAGACGTTTCCCCGCTTGCACCCAACGGCCTTGGCGATCTCAGCGGCGCCCATTCCTTCCTTGCGAAGCGACACGATCCGTGCGCGGTCGAACGTGACGGGGCGTCCCTTGTAAGCGCCCTTCGCCTTTGCGGCGTCGATGCCGGCGCGCTGCCGATCGCGGATGAAGCCAAGCTCCATCTCCGCGACCATGCCCAGCACGGTCAGCACCATCCGGCCCATCGGGCCGCCGGTATCGATGGCAGGCTCCAGAACCCTGAGGCTTGCTCCTTTCTCTTCCAATTCGTGGACGAGGTTGAGAACGTCGCGCGTGTTTCTGCCTAGGCGGTCCAGCTTGACCACGATGAGGATGTCACCGGAGCGAATGAAGTCGAGGATTGACGCAAGCTCATTGCGACCGTTCCGGGAGCCTCCAGAGACTGTCTCGGTTCGAATGAGCGTGCAGCCCGCAGCCAGGAGCTGGGCTTCGTGGGTAGCCGTGTCCTGGCCAGTGTATCCACATGAAAAGCCTTTGGAGAGGGACGGAGGAAAGCGAGCTTTGGCGGCGTGCTCCGAGCCGGATAGCCAACCGCCGCGCCCACGAGGGACGACTTCGTTTCTCGTCTGTGTTCTACTTTGTCCGATTGCGTAACTTAACAACACTACCCCGCTGGCAGCGGGGCGGTGCCGGGAGAAGGATTTCGAGATGAGCTGCGGCTATCCGCGATCCCTACCGAAGATCCTGAGCCTGTGCGTCTTGCTCATTGTCGCAGCTCTCCTCCCCGCTAGAGCTGACGGTGAACGCCGATTCGCGCCGAAGGCGACGACGCCTGAGGAGCTTGGCCGCTCGTACCTGACGTTCGTTCTGATTCCAGCCATGCGGGAGGCGCTTGCAAAGCTCCCGGAATCACAGCGTCCCGACATGGAGGCCAAGCTGACGCTTTGGTCTATTCAGGTCTACGACGCCATCCTGGATTTCGAAAGCAACAGCGCCGTCACCCCGGAGCAAGCCATCGGCTACCTGAAATCAAACAACGCGAGCGATGCTGCAATCAGCGCCTTCAACGGCGGGATGGCAAACGCAAATCCCGAGAACAAGGAGGCCTACCAGCAGGACATCGGGGAGGCCGTGCTTGATGCGGTTCATGTTGGCGACGTCGAGAGAAACGGCGGCCGTTCCGTTCCGCGGACAGGCACTCCCGCTGTAGCGCTCGCCTCCATTCGCAATTGGGTCGGAAAAAATGGCGGTCGGGCAGGTTCGGCCCGAATTTGGGAACTGCTGGGCCGGCAGCCAATCCCATTTCACCGGGAGCCCTACGATTCCGCTCGCGAGTTTCTCAAGAGAGGCAATCTCCCTTTCATCACCTCGCCATACACCGCGGAGGCGGAGAAGCTCAGCACTTCCGTCCCCGCCGACGAGATCTCACCCCCCGACTTTCCTCTGGAGTCGTATTCTGATCGGCGCCTCATGAAGCAAATCTACGAGCATGACTTCAATGCCCATTCCGGGGCGATCGACCCCGCCTACGTGCAAGAATTCCTCCTGCAGCTCGGGAGACAAGACGGCGGCTGTCCCGATCTGGCTATCGATCCGGTGGCTTGGATGAAAGTTCAGGGCCTTGCATTCGTTCATGGCGCTCAGACCTTCACGGGCCTCTACAGGCCCGATATGATGGAAGCCTCGCAATCCAGAAAAGATATGAATACGCTTGGGGTGTCCCTTGGGACGGTCGTGAACAACGACATTCTGATGGTGTCCCGCGTGTTCCGCGGCCGAGCAGACGCCGACGCTATGATAAAGCGCTACGGGTGCAAATCCCCTCAGGTCAGCCGGTTTCTCAAGAACCTGGCCGACTACGTTCGCATGAACTGAGGCTGATCAGAAACCGCGGGGCCGCTATCTCTGTGGCATCGTCCCGTTCGGCTCTCGTCGCGGCGAGCTTGGCGAGCTCGCTCCGCGTGAGACCGAGCAGGCGGCCATCCGTGAGAAGGTGTCCCTGCGGGCACGGGAAAAGGCGCTGTGGGCGATCGCGCGAAGGCAATGCATCAGCCACGAGGGCGTGAAGGGCGTCTTACGGGCCTGCACGACTACGTAACGGAGCGCTCGTCCTGGCGTACAACCCCGCTACAGAGCCGCCAGCTCTGAGGTCGCTCCGTCAACCGATCACGGGCTTGGCCAAAAGTGTCGATGTAAAACTCGATTTCACGACCAACTATTGAATTTAATTGCCGCCGAAAGATACCGCGCCGACCCTCCTGGCGTCGGTCCCGGTCGAGGGGGGAATGGGGGGTTGTTGAGGGCGTCCGAAATCAAGTGACTGCGATGCCCCGCGGGCTCTTCCACTTACGAGCAATGAGTTAGAAGCGAAACCTGTGTGAGCCGCACCCAGACGTCACCTCAAGCCGGATGGTCGCAGCGCATTGATGGTCGATGTTTCATGTTTCAAATGTTTCAGAGGGCGCACTTCTGTGCCTGCCACGGCGGGGCAATATAGTATCTCCGGATGACGAAGCGTTCGGCGAAACTTGAAACACGAACCGTACCCACGTCCCAGACGGGCTAGCGTTGCGTCACTTGATTTAGGTCGAGATGACCGAGCGGGAAGCGCCGGCCGCCAGACTGTCACCGCCGCGCGACTCGCCTCTGTCGAGATGACGAGGGAAATATTGGATACAAGCGGCGTTCGTCATCAACGTCACGCGCTTGAGCCTCAATGACAATTTGGCGAAGCTCCTCAATTGGATCGGCCGTCTCCGATGCGGCTCGTTTGACGAGATGCTGATCGTCCCGCCGCTGCCAGCGGCGCCACCACCGAGTGAGACGCGACATCCGCAACCTCGAGCGCGAACAAGAGGCAATAATGCAACCATTTCGGCGAAGATCAATGGGTAGATACTCAAACTCGACCGGCGAAGGAACTCAGGCCAATTAACGCACGTATCTCCAAATCCGCGTGTCTCACGAGGTTTGGCATGACCGACAAGCGCGCAACGTCAAACTCGAATCCGCCCACCGAGCCCCACAAATATGCGAAGGTGCGGATCAACTCATACGCGAGCGGATTGGCACAACCGCGATTGGTGTAGTCAAGCTTAATAGACGCTCGCCTCTCGCCGTAAAGGTCATCGGAGGAATGCTAACCGCGAAGGGCGCAGCCATGGCGAAAGAGGAGCAATATAAGCTTTT
>Ga0210390_10004887_pt1 | contig 11263 bp, 4 predicted proteins | sample IncBWH11OmetaG_FD_161050 | JGI IMG/M metagenome (GOLD analysis project Ga0210390, IMG submission 161050) | Forest soil microbial communities from Barre Woods Harvard Forest LTER site, Petersham, Massachusetts, United States - Inc-BW-H-11-O ... | reverse complement strand
AGGGCGACCTGCTCTTCGTCATCGATCCCCGACCCTACGAGATCAGGCTGGAACAGGCGAAAGCGGCACTGCAGACCGCGACCGCCCGCGTTGCGCTCGCCAGCAACCAGCTTTCGCGGGCGCAATTGCTCAAACGCAACGATTTCGCAACCCAGGAGACGGTCGACCAGCGCACCAACGAACAGGATGCATCGAAGGCGGCGGTCGAGGACGCCAAGGCGCGGGTGCAGGATGCCGAGCTCGATCTCGAATATTGCCGCGTGCTCGCGCCCTTCACCGGGCGTATCGGCGCGCGCCAGGTTTCGATCGGAAGCCTGGTCGCGGGTAGCCGCGCCGCAACCAGCCCGACTACGCTGCTCACAACGCTGGTCTCGCTCGATCCGCTCTATCTCGATTTCGACATGAGCGAATCCGATTTCCTGACGTTTTCGCGCGAGCGCGCCCGCATCAAGGGCCCGCTCGCCAACAAGGTCGCAATCGGGCTCAGCGACGAGAACGATTTCACCCGCGAAGGCACGCTCGACTTCATCGACAACGCGCTCGACCGCTCCAGCGGCACCATTCACGCGCGAGCCACGGTGCCGAATCCCGACCTGTTCCTGGCACCCGGCCAGTTCGGCCGGCTGCGGGTCGCGATCGCGCCACCCACACCGGTCTATCTGCTGCCGGACGCCGCGGTCGTGCTCGACCAGTCGCAGCGTCTGGTGATGACCGTCGGTCCCGATGCGACCGTGAAGCCGAAGATCGTGACCACCGGCGACCTGCGCGACGGCTTGCGCGTGATCCAGTCGGGTCTCGATTCGGGCGACCGCGTCGTCATCGACGGCCTGGTACGTGCCATTCCCGGCACCAAGGTCGCGCCGCAAGACGGCGCCATCCACTACGACGCAACCGCCGACGGCCAGGGTTGAAACGAAGGCAGAAACAGGAGCTTCCCGTGACACACAGCTTCATCGACCGGCCGATCTTTGCAACTGTTCTCTCCGTCTTCCTGACGCTGATCGGACTGGGAGCGCTCTACATCCTGCCGATCTCGCAATATCCGGAGATCGTGCCCCCCACGGTCCAGATCACCACGACTTATCCCGGCGCGTCCGCCGAGACGGTGTCGCGCACGGTTGCGACACCGCTCGAGCAGCAGATCAACGGCGTCGAGAACATGATCTACATGTCGAGCCAGTCCACCGGCGACGGCAAGCTCACCATCACCGTCACGTTCCGGATCGGGACCGACCTCAACGTCGCGCAAATGCTGACGCAGAACCGCGTGCAGGACGCGCTGCCCCGCCTGCCCGATGATGTGCAGCGGCTCGGCGTACAGGTGCGGAAATCAACGCCCAATATCCTGCTCGCAGTGCATCTCTATTCGCCGGATAGTTCACGCGACACGCTTTATATCTCGAACTACGCGACGCTGCATGTGAAGGACACGCTGGCGCGGTTGCCGGGGGTCGGCGATGTTCAGATCTTTGCCGGCCGCGAATACGCCATGCGCATCTGGCTCGATCCCGACAAGGTCGCCGCACATAACATGAACGCGAGCGAAGTGCTCGCCGCGCTGCGCGCCCAAAACGTCCAGGTTTCGGCCGGCGTCTTGAATCAGCCGCCGGTCGCCTCGAAGCAGGCCTACCAGATCAACGTGCAGACGCTGGGCCGGCTCTCCGCGCCCGAACAGTTCGCCGCCATTGTCCTGAAGTCGGACAGCGAGGGCCGCGTGACGCGGCTGCGCGACGTCGGCCGGGTCGAGATCGGCGCTGCCGACTACGGCTCGACCGCGTTCATGGACCGCGGCCCCGGCATGCCGCTCCTGATCTTTGCGCAGCCTGGCGCCAATTCGCTCGCCGTCGAGCACGAGGTACTCGACACGATGCAAACGCTGGCCAAGGATTTTCCGCCCGGTCTCGATTACAAGGTCATCTATGATCCTACCATCTTTGTCGGCAAATCGGTCGACGAGGTGATCAAGACGATCTTCGTCGCTATCCTCCTTGTGGTCGGTGTCGTGTTCCTGTTCCTGCAGAGCTGGCGCGCCGCTATCATTCCCGTCATCGCAATCCCGGTGTCGCTGGTCGGCACCTTCACCTTTCTCTATGTGCTCGGAATATCGCTGAACAATCTGTCGCTGTTCGGCCTCGTGCTGGCGGTCGGCATCGTCGTCGATGATGCCATTGTCGTAGTGGAGAATGTCGAACGCAATCTCGAACGTGGCATGACGCCGGTAGAGGCGGCACATGTCACCATGAACGAGGTCGGCGGCGCGCTGATTTCGATCGCGCTGACGCTGTGCGCGGTGTTCGTGCCCTCGGCCTTCCTGTCGGGCATTACCGGGCAATTCTTCCGCCAGTTCGCGGTCACGATCGCCGTTTCGACGTTGATCTCGTGCTTCGTCTCGCTGACCTTGAGCCCCGCCTTGTGCGCCGTGCTGTTCAAGGCGCATGAGCCCGGCAAGGCGCGGGGCCCGTGGATCGTCCGGCTGGCTCGGGGCGGATTTGCTCGCTTCAATCTCGGATTCGAGTGGCTGTCGACGAGCTATGGACGGCTGACGCGACGGCTGGTGCAGATCACCGGCGTCGTGCTGCTGGTCTATGCCGTGCTGATCGGCGTCGCCGGCTTCCAGTTCGCCCGCGCGCCAACCGGCTTCATCCCGGAGCAGGACCAGGGCTATCTCATCACCGTCGTGCAACTGCCGCCCGGTGCCACGCTCGATCGCACGGAGGCGGTGGTCAAAAAGGCGATCGACATCATCATGTCCACGCCCGGCGTCGAGCATGTGGCGCCGTTCGCAGGGCTGGATGCGACCACCTTCACCATCGCCTCCAACGCCGGAACGATCTTTTCCGGCCTACCCTCCCTCTACAATCACGAGGTCAAGGGCCTGACCGCGGCCAGCGTGCTCGCCGACCTGCGCAAGCGCCTGTCGGTGATCCAGGAAGCCTATGTGCTGACCATCCCGCCGCCGCCGGTGCAGGGCATCGGCAATGCCGGCGGATTCAAGATGATGCTGCAGGATCGCGCCGGCCTCGGCTCGGAGGCGCTGTCGAAAGCGGCGCAGGCGCTGGTCGCCGCCGCCAACAAGGACCCGAGCTTCGCCGGCGTCTTCACCCTGTTCGGCACGCGCTCGCCGTCAGTCTACGCCGATATCGACCGCGAGAAGGCCGAGAAGGTCGGGCTGACGCCCACCGACGTCTTCAACACGCTGCAGGTCTATCTCGGCTCGCAATATGTCAACGACTTCAATTATCTCGGCCGCACCTACCAGGTCATCGCGCAGGCCGATGGTTCCTTCCGCCAGGATTCGCAGGACATCGCGCGGCTGAAGGCCCGCAACGCCTCCGGCGAGATGGTGCCGGTCGGCACGGTGGCGCGACTGAAATCCGAAAACGCAGCCTACCGTGTGCCGCGTTACGATCTGTTCCCCGCCGCCGAAGTGATGGGCGTCGCGGCGCCTGGTGTCGCGACCGGCACCGCGCTCCACCGCATGGAAGAGCTTGCGCACGATGTGTTGCCACCCGGCATCGGCTTCGAATGGACAGAGCTTGCTTTTCAGCAGCAACAACCGGGGACCTCGTCGCTCCTGGTGTTCGGCGCGGCTGCGTTATTCGTGTTCCTGGTGCTTGCCGCGCAGTATGAAAGCTGGAATCTGCCGCTCGCGGTCGTCATGATCGTGCCGATGTGCCTGCTCGCCTCCGTGACCGGGCTGTTGTGGCGCGGCATGGCGATCGACGTGCTGGCGCAGATCGGCTTCGTCGTGCTGGTCGGGCTCGCCGCCAAGAACGCGATCCTGATCGTGGAATTCGCCCGCCAGACCGAGGAAGCCGGCGCCACGCCGGGCGAAGCGGCCGTTACCGCGGCTCGCACGCGGCTGCGTCCGATCCTGATGACGTCGCTGGCATTCATCTTCGGCGTCGCGCCGCTCGTGGTCGCAACGGGTGCAGGCTCGGAGATGCGTCAATCCCTGGGCACGGCGGTCTTCGCCGGCATGCTGGGCGTGACTACCTTCGGCCTCCTTTTCACCCCTGCGTTCTATATGGTCGCTCGCAAGATCGGGCGCAAAAAGCCGCAAGCAAGACCTAACGAAGCCGTGCCCGCGAGCTATATCGATGCCAAGCCGGACGACCATGCGAGCGGCGTGCGCGTGCCGAGCCGGGCGATTTGATCCGGGTGATCGGCACCGCCGATTTTGTGAAGCCGGCTTTGCAGAATGAAGGACCCAGCAGTAGTGTGTCGTGGGTCCTTTGCGTCGTTTTTTTGCGGGACAGGCGAATGAACACGCCTCAACCGACCCGTTCGCCTCGAACAGCGTCTTTAGCAACCTTCAGGGGTGACGCCTTGACCGACTTGCTGGCTGGCTTGGCCGCGAACTCCATAGGCTCTTTCGTGAAAGGATTTATGCCGCTGCGGGCTTCAGTAGCAGGCTTGTTCACGACTGACATTTTGGCGAAGCCAGGAATGACGAACTCCCCGGATTCATTCAGTTCCTTGTAACCTACAGTCGCCATCTGCTCGATGACGGCCTTTACGTCTTCCTTGGAAACCTGCGTTCCCTCTGCAATTGCATCAATCAACTGATTCTTGGTCATCTTGGCCACGATGGATTCCTTTGTGGGGACAAAGAACAAAGCGCGAGCTACGCGGGTACGTCAGTCTGTTTAAAAGGCGGCAAAGCCACGTAGCTCGCTTCTCGTTCATGCCCATGGTCATGAAGTCACGGGCCTTAAAACCTATCGAGGCCCAAAATGCAAGGAGCAGATCGGCGTGTGTTTCCAGACCGGGCTTCCACGTGCCCTGCCCAATTGAATCACATCGCCAGAGCGGGGCGGGCAACGTTCAGCTGCGCAATTTTTCTATGCGAAACAGTCGACTAGATCAGCGAATGCAAAGCCTTCACCGCGTCCTCGCGGCTTCCGACGGGAACAAATAGATTTACCGAATGCGGTGACAAAACATATTTGTCGGCGATAATCCCGTGATGTTGCAGAATCTGAATCGCCTTAAACGGCAAGTCTGAAGAAACGCCGCCGAAGCAAGTGAGGCTCACCGAACTTAAAGTCTCACGCTGTTTGCGCAAGTCTTCGCTTCGTTCCAGCGTACGCAGCAAAGTGTCGAGCGACTCCGAATCGCAAGTCATCATAATGCGCGTTTTTCCGGCGGTGAAAGCCGAGGCGAGGAGTTGCGGCCAAGATAAGCCGTTTTGTTTGAGATGCTGGGCGAATTTCTCAAAACCTTGATTGAGATCCGCCGAATCGATCTCCACGTGCTCAATGCGAGCAACCGAGTTGACGGCCAAGACTTTTCCGCTTTCCATTCCCATAACCTCTTCCATCACTTGCGTGCTGCGTTCAGCGCCGCCCCATTGTTTTAGAACCAAAGGCACATTTTGACTTTGTGCCAGCTCCACGCTGCGAAAATGCAAAACCTTGGCGCCCCAAAAACACATTTCGGATAACGATGCGAAATCCAGCTGACGCAAGGGTTTTGAATTCGCCACGATGCGCGGATCGGCCGAGCAAACTCCGTCGACCTCTTTGATAATTTCACAGCACTCGGCTTTCAGCGCCGCGGCCATGGCGACCGCAGTGGTGTCGCTGCCGCCTCGGCCCAGCGTGGTGATTTCTTTGGTCACCGGATTCACGCCCTGAAAGCCTGCTAAAACCACGATGCGTCCGCGAGCGAGTTCTTCGCGCACGCGAATGGGCCGCACGTCTAAAATGCGCGCGGAGGAATGTGATTCGTCGGTCATCACTCCGGCTTGACTGCCGGTAAAACTAATCGCCGGCACGCCGAGATCAGACAGCGCCATGCTCATTAAAGACATGCTGATGCGTTCGCCGGTGGTTAACAACATATCTAGTTCACGGCGATTGGGATGCGGGCTTACCTGATAGGCCATCTTGATAAGCTCGTCGGTGGTCTTACCCATCGCTGAAACGATCACCACGATGCGATGACCGCGGCTATGCAAATCGGCGAGACTGCTCGCGACCGCGCGGATTTTTGCCGGTGTTTCAAGACAGGCGCCGCCGTATTTTTGCACGATGATGGGATTGTTGCGCATTCTACTTACAGAAATACCTTAGCATCTTGCGCCGTCGTTTCGATTAGCCGGTGAGCCTAAAGGCTTTCGATCTGAAACCGCGTCGCAACAAGACCCCGTATTTACCGAGCAATCTCTGTTCTTGCCGAGCGGACTGATACCACGAACGCGTACCACTGTTCAATCGCCTCGCCGAACGATGGCCGCGCAACGCCCTGACCGGTCCCAATCGTCGAACCAAGAGTAATTCGGTTTGCAAAATGAACTGATGGGCGGGGCCTCGAGGACGTGCAAAGACGTAGGGGCGCTGTGAGTGCACCTGCGTGGTTGATGTCCGGGCTCGTTCCTCACTATCCAGTCTGGAAAGGTGTGTTACCCTGCGTCCCCATGGCGTTCGGGGGTCCGGATGGAGGCTGAGCGCAGACAGGTCACAGTCCTTTTCGCCGACATGGTGGGCTTCACGAGCTTCTCAGAGCGCTCGGGGGAGGAGGCGGCCTTCACTCTAATGCGTAGCCTGTCGAAGCTGATGGACGAGGCAGTGCGTGAGCAGGGTGGCTTCGTTCGAGGCTTCACCGGCGACGGCATCATGGCTGTGTTTGGCGCGCCGGTTGCATTCGAGGATGCGCCGCTTCGGGCGTGTCGTGCAGCGCTCAATATCCTTCAGCGGCTCAAGGCAGCAGGACTTGAGCTCGAAGCGAAACATGCTGTGCGGCCGCAATTACGCATCGGTCTCAACACTGGAGCCGCAGTGGTTGGGCAAGTGCAAGAGGGCGTCGACGCGCAGGTCACGGTTCTCGGCGATACGGTGAACTTCGCGGCACGTCTACAAGCATTGGCAGAGCCCGACTCGGTGTTCATCAGCGAAGCGACGCATCGATTGGTTCAAGGCATGGTCGATGCGAACTTCGCGGGTGAACAGACTATCAAAGGCAAATCTGAGCCGCAGCACGTCTACCGTCTCGACTCGGTCCGCCGTGGAGCTACTCGGTTTGATGCGGTGGTAGGCCGTGGCCTTGGCGCCTTTGTCGGACGTGAACACGAGTTGAAGGCGCTGGATCGCGCCCTCGACGAGGCGGATTCGAACTTTCTGATCATCGACATCGTCGGCGAACCCGGTATGGGGAAGTCTCGCCTTCTGCACGAGTTCCAACAGCACATCGACAAGGAGCGCGTCTTTATCTTGTCTGGAAGCTGTTCACCCGATGGTCAGCAGACGCCATTCCTTCCCTTCATTGAGGTGGTGCGGGGTGCATTTCGAGTCAGCGCGGGCGAGGCAGAAAGTGATATTGTGCATAAGCTGGAATTGGGACTGACGAGGCTCGGCCTACAGTCCGCTCGCAACCTTGGCCTATTGCTTCATCTGCTCGGCCTTAAGGCGCCCGACGGTGCGCTGATTGGGCTCGACGGTGTGTTGATCGGGCTGCGGACCCGTGAGCTATTGCAGGAATTGCTAGAGGCCTGCTGCCGTCTCTCCCTCGTCGTCCTCTTGATCGAGGATCTACACTGGATCGACGGCGCATCAGAGGAATTGCTCGGCAAGATCGTCGACAGTGAAAGCAAGTTGCGATTGTTGCTTCTAACGACGCGTCGCCCGGAATATTCACCGCCTTGGCTCGCTCGCGCGGCTGTCTCCAGGTTACCACTGGAGCCGCTTCCGCTGGGCGACATTCGCCGCCTTATCGCCGCACGGCTTGGGCTAGAGGGTCTACCTCAGCTGCTCGAACGGCAGATCGCGGAGAAAGCTGACGGCAATCCGCTCTTCGCCGAAGAAATCGTTAGCTTCCTCAGCGAGCGAGATATGGTTCGCGTTCGCGCCACTACCGGCAAGTTTGACTTTGATGCCGCGGCGGTGGCGGCCGCGTTACCTGCAAGCGTGCAAAGCCTCCTGACCGCTCGGGTTGACCGCCTCTCGCGAAATGACCGGGTGCTCCTGCAAGCAGCCTCGGTAATAGGACGGCGCTTCGATGAGGAATTGCTGGCTGTTGTAGTCGGTGAGGTAGACGTAAATGCGCGGCTCACGGCGATGCAGGCACTCGATCTTATCCGGCCTGAAGGCAAATCGAGCGAGTTTGCGTTCAAGCACGCGCTGGTACGGGACGCGCTTTACGAGAGCTTGCTCACCGATGCTCGCAAATCGCTGCATCTCAGGATCGCTGAAGAGATCGAACGCCGCAGCGGCAATCGGTTATCGGAAGTGACTGAAATCCTCGCCCATCACTACAGCCAAACTACCCGCCCCGACAAAGCGTTTGTCTACCTCTCGGTGGCGGGTACCAAAAGCCTCGGCGTATATTCCCTCGATGAGGCGACGACGCATTTCAGCGCGGCACTCGCTCTATTGGACGACTATCCGGGCTGCGCGTCCGACGACCAAATTGCCGAATTCCTTCTCTCTTATGCGTCCTTATTGAATTTGAACCTTCGAATAGATGCAGCGATAGACGTGCTTGGACGCTATTTGTCGCGCATTGATCGCCTCGGCGATGATTCAAGAGTCGTTGTCATTCGACATCACTATATACTCGCGCTGCTCTGGAACACGCGCTACCGGGAAGCTGCAGCCGTGCAGCAAGAAACTTCGCCTATAGCGGACCGTGTCGGCGACAGTCGTTCGAGGGCCTATTCATTAGCCATCGAAATACACGTCTCGACCATAGTTGCACCAAAGCCGCTGGATCAGTTTGAGAAGCTTAAACAAGAGGCGATCAAAGCCGCCTCCGATACGACCGATGCGTACATTCAAAGCTGGACTCGGTGGGCTATCGGCTGGGAAGAGTTCCACCGAGGACGCATTACGAATGCTCGCGCTTCGGCTCACGAGCTTATACGTGTTGGTCGAAGATTGAGTGACCCCCGTTCGACCGGACAAGGTCTCGCTCTGCTGACCTGGATTGCTTTGATGTCGGATTCATACGCTGAGGCTCGTGAATATAGCGAGCAATCATTGGCAGTCGCGGTCACTCCACTAGATCGAAGCTATGCCCTTAGCGGTCTGGGAAACGCCTTGGTACTGCTTCGCCGGATAGAGGACGGCCTGAAGCTGATAGAAGACAACAATCGTCACAATGTGGATGGTGGTCTCCTCTACGTCTTAGCTGGCAGTGAAGGCGTCATGGCCATTGCCAGAGTCCTCCAGGGAAACATCGGAGAGGGAATCCGTTTGCTGGAAGAAGCGATTTCCAGGAGAGAGAAGGAGGGATATCGTGTCGCCGCAGATTGGTATCGGCTTTTTTTAGTCGAGATATACCTTCAAATCATGAGTAGAAATGAGAAACTTGCCCCCCTCGCTCTGCTCCGAAATATGCCGGTTATTCTAAAAATAAACATCATCGCCGCCTCACGCATCTCCGCTGTGACCGAATGCGTCTTCAACAATCCACATTTTCATCCTAACGGTCATTTCATTGGACGAGGGCATATGCTTCTCGGCCTCTTTTACAAGGCCAAGAAAAAGCGTCCGGCGGCGGTTGAACATCTGACCGAAGCAAAGCGGATACTATTGCAATTTGGACAATCCCCGATACTCGCGCGGGTCGAAACGGCACTCGCGGAGTTAGGGCAATAGCGCAGTTGATGCGCAACCCGAAATGAGGCGATGGCCGGCTCGCTCTTCGAGAGTGAGACGGTGCGAGCCAATGTAGTGATCCTGGGAAACGGGATGCTATCCCCTTCCTTGACGCTGGTAGGTCCCGCGGCTCACACTGTGAGCAATATGTGCCAATGGACCACGCATGTCAGACCCTATGTCAGTGAGACGACGCCTCGTCGCAGTCTTCGCAGCAGATGTCGAAGGTTACAGCCGCCTCATGGGAGCTGACGAAGTCGGGACGCTCAAGGGACTGACTGAACGGCGGGCAATCCTCGACAGGATCATTGCAGAGCACAGGGGCCGCATAGCGAACACGGCGGGCGACAGTGTCCTTGCGGAGTTCGGAAGTGCTGTGGATGCGGTGCAGTGCGCGGTGGAGGCGCAGATTGCTCTCGCTGAGGCAAACTCCCAGTTATCACCAGACAAGCGCATCAACTTCCGCATTGGCATCCACGTGGGCGACGTGATGGTCCGTGGCGGTGATCTGTTTGGTGATGGTGTGAACATCGCGGCGCGTTTGCAGGCGTTAGCGCAGCCGAGCAGCGTCTGTGTCTCCGGCGCTACCTATGAGCAGGTCAAGAAGGTGCTGCCGTTGTCTTTCACCGACCTCGGCCCTCAACAGGTAAAGAACATCGAGGAGCCGATCAGAGCTTACCTCGCTGGCAGGCTGGTTGATATTCCCAGTGCGGCAGCATTCGCGAACGCTTCCAAGTCGCTGCCGCTGCCCGGCAAGCCATCCATCGCGGTGCTGCCGTTCCAGAACATGAGCGGTGATCCAGAACAAGAGTATTTCGCCGACGGTATCGCTGAAGACGTGCTGACCACCTTATCGAAGATCCAAGAGCTGATGGTCATTTCTCGCAATTCGAGCTTTGTATTTAAAGGGCAGAAGAGGGACATACGCGAAATCGGCCGAACGCTTGGCGTCCGGTATGTGCTGGAAGGGAGCGTGCGCAAGGCCGGAAATCGAGTGAGATTGGCGGCACAGTTGATCGACAGCCTTAACGGAGGTCATGTGTGGGGAGACCGTTTCGAGGGCGACCTCGACGACGTATTCGAACTTCAGGATCGGATCACGCAGGATATCGTCGCCGCGCTCGAGGTCCGGTTGACTCATGGTGAACAGGTGCGGGTGTGGCGCAAGCGCTCGGGCAGCCCGTTGGTCTACGAGCATTTCCTCAAATCCCGGAACCTGTACGTCAATTTTGCAAGGCATACCCACGCGCAGGCCCGCAACGAAGCGGAACAGGCCTTAGCGATCAACCCCACCTTTTCGCCGGCGCTTTTCCTGTTGGGCTTCATTCTGACCGATCAGGTTCGCTTCGGTTGGCTCGACCAGGCGACGACCTATGAAGCCGCAGTGGAATGTGCCGCCCGCGATCTGGCCAGCGACCCGAACAGTCATCTGGCGTACGAAACCCTGGGTTACGCTCGGCTGTTTCAGCGCCGCCACGATGAGGCGTTGCTTGCCGGAGAAAAGGCGATTGCCCTCGGCCCAAATTGCTCGGATGCCTACCATATCGCTGGAATGGTTCATGGCTATGCTGGCGATTTCCGGAAATCTGCCCAATACGAGGAGCAAGCGCAGCGGCTCAGTCCGATTAGTATCAGTCAATCGATGGTCGACGAGGCGCGGGCAA
>Ga0210390_10004886_pt1 | contig 11264 bp, 9 predicted proteins | sample IncBWH11OmetaG_FD_161050 | JGI IMG/M metagenome (GOLD analysis project Ga0210390, IMG submission 161050) | Forest soil microbial communities from Barre Woods Harvard Forest LTER site, Petersham, Massachusetts, United States - Inc-BW-H-11-O ... | reverse complement strand
TTGGGATACGCTGCGGCTGTTCCACGAAATCCGGCATGCGCTTTTAATATGCGGACGTGAGCGGAAGATCCAGCTGGACGGCATCGGAATCGACACATGGGGGGTCGATTTCGGATTGTTGGGCGCGGACGGCGCGCTGGTGGATAACCCGCGCCACTATCGCGACTCACGCACCAGCGGGATGCTGGAAAAAACTTTCGCGGTGGTGGGGCGCCAGGAGATTTTCTCTGAGACCGGCATACAGTTCATGCCGCTGAACACACTGTATCAACTGCAGGCCATGCGGCTGGCCGGCTCTCCCGCGCTGCATACCGCACGGAAGCTGCTGTTCATGCCGGATCTGTTCAACTACTGGCTGACCGGAGAAATGCGCGCGGAAGTCAGCATCGCCAGCACCTCCCAGTTCTACAATCCGATCAAGAAACAATGGGCTATCGGATTGTTTCGAAGACTGAATTTGCCGGAGCGGATACTTCCTGGGCTGTCGCCCTCAGGAACGCGCCTGGGGACGCTGCTTCCGGAGATCGCGGAATGGAGCAGCCTTGATTCCAGCATTCCGGTTTACGCTACCGCGTGTCACGACACGGCGGCGGCGGTGGCCGCTGTTCCGGCGGAAGGCCAGGGCTGGTGCTATATCAGCTCCGGCACATGGTCATTAATGGGAGTGGAGTTGGATGCGCCAATTATCAATGAACAGTCGCTGGCGCTCAATTTCACCAACGAGGTTGGCGCGGGGAATAAAATTCGCTTCCTCAAAAACATTGCCGGGCTGTGGCTGCTGCAGGAATGCCGGCGCGCGTGGGCGCTGGACGGGCGCGACTACGGCTATGAGGAGCTATCGAAGCTGGCGGCCGAGGCGCCGCCCGCGGGAATGCTCATCGATCCGGATGCGTTCCCGGAACCGGGCCGCATGCCGGCGCGGATCGCCGAATATTGCCGCGCGCGCGGTTCCCAGGCTCCCGATGAGCCGGGCGAGATGACGCGCCTGATTCTCGAAAGTCTGGCGGATACTTATCGCAAGGTACTCAATAATCTCGAGAACTTGATCGGCCGGCCGATTGATCGCATCCATATCGTCGGAGGCGGTTCGCGCAACCGACTGCTCAATCAACTGGCGGCCAACGCCACGGGCCGAACGGTAATCGCTGGTCCCACGGAAGCCACTGCGGCGGGGAACATCCTGGTGCAGGCCATCGGCGCCGGCGTAGTCTCGGGACTAGCGGAAGCGCGTCAGATCGTCAAACGGTCCTTCCCGCTCGAAACTTACCAACCAGAGTAAAATAAAGTTTCAATGGCAACCAAGCGTATTGGCATACTCACCGGAGGCGGCGACGTTCCCGGCCTCAACTCTGTGATCAAGGAAGTCACCTATCGGGCCACCGAAAACTGCTGCGAGGTCTTCGGGATTCGCCGTGGATGGGAGGGGTTGACGAACGTAAATCTGGAGGACCCAGAGAGCAAAGCTCGTTACGTGCTGCCGCTCACGCGGGAAAACACCCGCACTATCGACCGTTACGGCGGCACTGTGCTGCACAGCAGCCGGACCAATCCCAGCAAAATGCCGGAGCTTCCGGATTTTCTGAAGGGTCGTGATTTTCCCAGCAAGGAGGTCACCAAAGGCGGCAAAACATCGACGGTTTATGACGTCAGCAAACAGGTGCTCGGGAACCTGGAAAAGCTGGGCGTGGATTCCTTGATCGCCATCGGCGGCGATGACACGCTGAGTTATGCCGCCAAGCTACACGGTCTGGGCGTCCGGGTGATTGCGGTTCCCAAGACCATGGACAACGACGTCCGGAACACGGAATACTGCATTGGGTTTTCCACCGCCATCACGCGCGCCACGGATGCCATCAATCGCCAGCGGACCACGGTAGGATCGCACGAGCGTATCGGTATTTTCCGCGTGTTCGGTCGCGACGCGGGGTTCACCTCGCTCTACACGGCGTACGTCGCCTCCATCCGTTGTTGCATTCCCGAATACAAGGTGAATCTGGAAAAGCTGATCCAGATTCTCATTACCGACAAGAAGCACAATCCCAGCAATTACTGCCTGATAATTCTTTCGGAAGGCGCGGAGTGGGAAGGCTATCAGGTGCGTGAGTATGGTGAACCGGATGCCTACGGGCATCGCAAGAAGGAAAACGTGGCGGAGGCGCTGAGCGATGAGATCAAGAAGTGCAGCGATGAAGAAACCATCGTGAGCGACCTGACTTACGATCTGCGCAGCGGCGCTCCGGATTTCGTGGACAAATTGATTGCCTCAACTTTCGGGACCATGGCCCTGGAATCCGTGCTGGACAACCAGAGCGGGCTGATGGCCGCGTTGGTGAACGGCTGCTACACCATGGTGCAGATGCCGGATCCGGCGCAGGGGCCGCGGCATGTGGATATCGCCACCATGTACAACACGGAACGCTACCGGCCCAATTACGCCAACAAGACCGGACTACCGATTTTCCTGACGCGAGCCTGATGCGGTTTTTCTGGAGGCGCCTCGGGCAGCATCCGGCTCCTCTTCCCGAAATCATCGAACATTTCAACCAGCGGGCCGCTGACGAGGAACATTTTCCGTCCACTATCGACCCACGCATCTACCATGTCCAGTTACTGCTGGAATATTTCGGCGATCTCAACGGCAAGCGGGCGCTGGACGTAGGCTGCGGCAAGGGCCGTTTTGCGCGAGTGCTTCATGAGCGGTATCCGGAATCGAAGATGGTCGGCTTCGATTTGGCGGAAGCTATGTTGCGATACGTGCCTGCCCCGGTGCGCGTTTGCGCGGGCTCCATGACGGCTCTGCCGTTCGTGTCAGAGAGCTTCGACTGCGCCTACGCCACGGAATCCCTGGAACATGCCTTGGACGTTGACGCAGCGGTGGCGGAGATGTGCCGCGTGGTTAAGCCGGGCGGACGGATCGCCATCATCGACAAGAACGTTGAACAGTGGGGCCGGCTTGAAACTCCGAGCTGGGAGAAATGGTTCGGCCGGAAGCAATTGGAGCGCATTTTGGCCAGGCATTGCGGCCAGGTTTCAAGCCGCGAGATTTCTTACTGGGAAGATGTGGCTCCGGATGGTTTGTTTTTGGCGTGGCTGGCGGAGAAGTAGATTGGCAGGCGAAAGCGCCTGCCCCACGCGGTGAAGGAATCAACTGTCCATGGATAGACAGGGGTGCTATTTAACTGGTAAACGTGCGGCGATGAAATCGGAGATGCGACCGGCGGATGGCGGATCCATGTTGGCTAGCACCGCGATCACGTAGCCCGATTGCGGGAAGATTTTCAGATCGCCATTCATGCCGGGAGCGCCGCCTCCGTGGCCGAACCAGCGGACTCCGTCTTGCATGTTATCGCCGAATCCATAGGCATACTTACCGCCGTTCCCGGCTTCCACCTTGCCGGTGGTGAGCAAATCCGTGTAATGTTCATTCAGCAGCTGGTGCCCGTTCAGCGCATTGGCAAAGCGCAGCAGGTCTTCTACCGTGGAGTAACCACCGCCCGCTGAAGTGGCGCGAGGCGGTAGAGTGTCCGTGTTCGGATGCAAAGTGACGCCACCATCCTTCGTATAGCCGATGGAACGATCGGGCACATTTTGGTCTTCCGGCAGGGACCCGGTGGAGCTCATGCCGGCAGGCTTAAAGACATGGTCGCGAACATAATCGTAATAGTCCTGACCGCTGACCTTTTCGACTATCAGGCCGAGCAGCAGGAAACCATAGTTGCTATATTCCCAGCGGCTACCGGGTTCGAAGGCTAGGTCGCGCTTGCCGTAGAGCGTGACGTAATCTTTGAGCGCGCGGAGCTCCTGGCGATGCGCATCGAATTGCGGACCGAAGAAATCGCCGGTGCCTCCGGTGTGCGTAAGCAGATGATGGATGGTCACTTTGGAAGCAACGTTCTTGTTCGGATAATCGGTTAGATATTTTCCCAGCGGATCAGTGAGCTGCAGCTTGCCCGCCTGCACCAGCTGCAGAATCGCCGTAGCCGTGAACATTTTATTCATGGAGCCGATGCGGAACTTGGTGTCCAGCTTGTTGGGAATTTTCTTTTCGCGGTCGGCCAGTCCAAAAGCCGCGCTATAGATGGGCTTGCCGTTCTTGGCAACCATAACCGCACCGGAGAATTTATCCGCGGCTACCTCCTGCTCTAGCTTGGCGCGGAGAGCCGTCAGCAATTCGCTCTCGCCCATGCGCGCGGCCGGGGGTTCATTGGGGTTGTCGATGGCCCGGAGACCCAGGTTCGAGATCAGGTGAGGCTCCATCGCTTCCACCTCGATGACGAAGCGGGCGAATTGACTGGAACTGCGCTCTTTCACTAAACCGGTGAAACGCAATTCCGTGGATTGCTCCGCCTTGATGAACTCGAAGCCTCCGGTTTTCTTGCGGAATTCACGGTCCTGATCGCTGTCGCCCTGCCGTTTGGGAAAATTCTTCCCGGAGAACTGCTGGAAGACCGTCGGGTCAGAATCGTTAAAGGCTTTGAGCCACGCGGCGAACTGGCGCGCCGCCGGAGTGTCGGGAAATTGCGGTTCGGCGCCGCAAGCGATAAAAGCTATCAGAATCGGGATCAGAGTGCGGATCTGCATACATTGTTAAACGTGCGAAACGCAAATTTGGCCCATTGATATTGCAAACTATATACTATTCACAGAGTGAATATCACATCCGTAAACCTGAATTTGTTGCTGGCGTTTGAAGCACTGATTGAGGAGCGCAGCGTCAGCCGGGCCGCCACGCGCATTGGGTTGAGCCAGCCGGCCATGAGCAATGCCCTGGGGCGGCTGCGCGCAACATTTTCGGATCCGCTTTTCATCCGTACTGCTCGCGGGATGACGGCCACGGCGCGCGCCCTGGAGCTGGCGGGGCCGGTGCGTTCGGGGTTGACGCAAATCCGGGCGGCTCTGGCGGAGCGTCCGCGCTTCGACCCGGCGGTGAGCACTCGCAGTTTCCGGCTGGCTATGACGGACTACGCCGAACTGCTGCTGATTGGCCCGCTGATGCGGCGCATTCAACATCGCGCGCCCGAAGTGCAGATTCTGATACGGCGGCTGGATAGAATCTTTATCGCACCGGAGGCAGAGTTGCGCGCGGGAACATTCGACGCGGCCATCGGATTCTTTCCGGAAGCAAACACGCTGGAGCCCGGCACCTACTCGCGCGACCTGTTCGTGGAAGAGAACGTCTGCATGGCCCGCAAAGGTCATCCGCTGATGCGCAAGCGGCTCACACTGCGCCAGTTCGCCGCGGCCAGCCACGTAGGCGTATTTTACCGCGCCGACAGCCGCGGGCTAATCGACAATATCCTGGCCGGCCACGGGCTGCGCCGCCGCTTGCAAGCCGCTACTCCGCACTTCCTTACGGTGCCGTATGTGGTGGCCGAATCAGACATGATCGCGGTGGTGCCGGCTGGTCTGGCCGCGCGCTTCCGCAAGAAACTTGCTCTGGAGGTTCGCAAATCCCCGTTGCGTCTTCCCCCGTTCCACATGCGGCTTCTCTGGCACGATCACACGGCCGTGGATCCGGCCAATGCGTGGCTGAGGGCGGAGATTTTGGAATGCTTCCGCACTGGGTCTATACTGAGTGGTGGTTGATGCTGAAAAATTGACGCGGCGCCACCTCGGAATTTTGATAGGAGCTTCCCTGCCCGCCATGGCCCAAAATGACAGCTTCATGCAGCTCCCGGCCGATCTCCCGGTCCCTTTGGATGATGGTGCGTGCGATCATTTGCCGGGAATGAAAGTTCCCAGCATCGCGCTAAGCTCCACCCAGGGGAGCATGGTGGATCTTTCGGAGCCATCCAGCGAGCGCATCATTGTATACGCGTACCCTCGCACCGGCCAGCCAGGCATCGCGGTACCGTCCAATTGGGACGAGATACCAGGCGCGCGCGGCTGCACGCCGCAATCGTGTTCCATGCGCGACCATTACCAGGAAGTGAAGACTTTGGGCGCGGAGATATATGGGCTCTCGACGCAAACCGCCGAGTATCAGCAGGAAGTAGTGGGCCGGCTGCATCTGCCGTTCGAAATCTTGAGCGATGTGGATCTCAAAATGACGCATGCTTTGAATCTGCCCACCTTCACATTCGACGGGATGACGCTTATCAAGCGCTTGACGTTGGTGGTGAAGGATGGCAAGATCGAAAAAGTTTTTTATCCGGTATTTCCGCCGGACAAGCATGGGGCGCAGGTGGTGGCGTGGCTTAAGCGGAAGACGGGTTCGCAGGCGTAAGCGCCTGCGCCACTTTAATCTGATACTTACTTCGACAAGGCATCCGCTCTTTTTAGTTCGTCGTCCAGGCCCAGAAGCTCCCAACGTTGCAAGGAGAGCGGGATATTGCCGTTGTTCCAGACGTAATCGTGGAACTCGCGCAGGTTGAACTTTTCGCCTTGTTGCAGACGCCGCTTGGCCAACATCCCTTCAATCTGCAGCTTGCCGATTTCGTAGGCGATGGCCAAGCCTGGAGCGGTGGAGAAATCCGCGGCTTCCGATTCGGCTGTTTTCCTGTCCATGGGAACCGTGCGCGCCAGGTAATCCGCCGCTTGATCGATGCTGAACTCGCCCAGAGCGAGTTTGACATCTGCTTCCACACGCAGCGCTCGAAGCCGCGCGAAATTGTAGATAATCTCACGCGTCCGCGGGCTGTCGTCATAGAGTCCAGCTTGCAGCATCATTTCTTCCGCGTAAAAACCGATTCCTTCGTTCACGCCGGAGTCATAATACTGGCGCCGGATCGGGTCCGGATTGCGCCAGGCCAGCGATAACTGAAAGAAATGTCCGGGGACGCCTTCGTGAACGCCCGTGGTCCGCGTGTCGTTCGCATAGGCTTTGTGAAAGTAGGGAAGGTCGGCGGAGGGCGGCTGGATCCAGCGCGTTCCATCCTGATTGAGGCGGGAGGGCCCGGTGAAATCATCCAGCTCGCCGAATCCGTCGAACGCGGCGACGTAATCCGGGGCGAGACGCAGTGTCCAATGAGGCAAATCTGGAGGAACGGTCAGGATCTGGTGCTCGACGAGATAGCGCCGGATGGATGCGTCGTCGTGCTCCATGCGCGCGACTTCATCCTGAGCAGTCGCGGCCATTTTTAGAGCGGGAGCGTTGAGATCGCGCTGGTGTTCGTAACTCTCCATGGCCAGCACGCGGTCGAAATCCTGACGCGCCATGGTCAATAACTGTTGCGGCGTATAGGGCAGAAGCGCCACGCGGTGGAGAAAGAAGCCATACGCTTGGGGGCCGAGCGCAAAATCCGGTTTCATCCTGGACAGGTTCTGTTTGAGCCATTCGCGATAGTCCACCAACGCCGCGCTGGCTTTGGCCATGGCCACGTGGAAACGGGCGCGTTGATTGCCGACCAGCAACGGTGAGAGACCAGCCTCCACGCGCCTAAACCTGGCATCAATATCAGAAAGAGAATCGATGGCCAATTGCGCGAACGGGGTCACAGCTTTCAAATTCGCCTTGGCTTGTTCCAGGATGGAGGGAATATTTTCCGCGCGCATCACTATTTCGCCACAGCGGGCCTCGCTGAATGGGGGCGGCGGCAGGACTTCCTCCTCGAGCGCTCCCACGGTCTGCTCGATGTAAAAGGTGGGGTCGCGCTGCCAACGCGGATTTACATCCAGCTCCCAACGGACGCGCGCCAGCGCCGAGCCTATCAAGCGGTAATCAACTCTCTGGGCAATGGGCCAGCTTTCCGGGCGCAGGGCTTCCCAGCGGCGCTCAAATCCGGAAAGATCGGCGCGCTGTTTGGCGATGGCAGTTTCCGACCAATCGCGTGTTCCACCGACGTGCTCCAGGCGCGGAACGTCGTCGAAGCTAAACGGTCGATAGGTGTGGCGCCAGGTCCAGAAGTCGGAAGCTAGCTGGTTGAGGGGATCGGGTTTTTGCTGAGGAAAAGAAATGGCAGAAAATAACAGCATTGCTATAAACATTCGCCGCATATGAATGGCAAGGATAGCACTGTGGGGCAGGTTGATAACCTGCAGCGGGTTGCTAACCCGCGGTTTGCGCCGATTGGCAATCGGCGGCAGGTTATCAACCTGCCCCACAGGCTATCCTTGTATTTAGGATTATGAGTTCCCCCAACGCGACGCTTCCGCTGCAGGAACGTGTGGAAGCGCAGGGTCATCTGATTGACTCGCACATCATGGAGCAGATTTTCGACACCGTTGTAGAGCATGGGGGACGCTTCGAGGTGGAGCAGTTTCGCATCGGGCGCACTAACAGCGAACCGTCCAACCTGCGCCTCAAAATCGAGGCCGGCGATGCGGAATCTATGCAACGGATGCTCTCGCAGTTGCTGGGTCTGGGCTGTTCCATGGTGGACTCCAGCGACGCCGATCTTCGTACCGTGGAGCGCGACTGCTGCGCTCCCGAGGATTTTTATTCCACCACCAACTATAAGACCTACGTGCGCCGCAACAATCGATGGGTGGAGGTGCAAAACCAGCGTATGGATGCGCTGGTGGTGGTTTCGGGCGACGAGGCCTGGTGCCGCAGGCTGCGGGATGTCCGCGCCGGTGATCAAGTGGTAACGGGAATGCGCGGTATCCGCGTGACTCCGGAATCAAAAGAACGCGATCGCCTGGCCTTTGCGTTCATGAGCAATGGAATTTCCTCCGAACGCCAGGTGGAGACAGCGGTAAAACAAACTGCGGCGCTGATTGAACAGGCCCGCGCGGCTGGGCAGAAGATTGTTGCAGTGGCCGGACCCGTGGTGGTGCATACCGGCGGGGCCCCTCCGCTTTCCAAACTGATTCGGGAAGGTTATATCAACGCATTACTCAGCGGCAACGCGCTGGGTGTCCACGATATTGAGGCTGCTCTGCTGGGCACATCGCTAGGGATCCGCCAGAGCGACGGGCGGCAGGAGGAGCACGGCCATCGCAATCATATGCGCGCCATCAACGCCATTTATCATTGCGGAAGTATCCGGGACGCGGTGGAGAGCGGACGGCTGAAGAGTGGGATTATGTATGAGTGCGTGCGGGCCAACGTGCCGTTTGTCCTGGCCGGAAGCCTGCGCGACGACGGTCCGCTGCCCGATGCGATTACCGACATGAACCAGGCCCAGGATGCCTATGCACAGCAGTTGAAAGGAGCGGGGCTGGTGCTTTGTCTCGGATCGATGTTGCATTCCATTGCGGTGGGCAACATGCTGCCCAGCTGGGTGAAGATTGTATGCGTGGATATCAACCCAGCGGTGGCCACTAAGGTGAGCGATCGTGGAACCGGGCAGGCCGTGGGTGTGGTCACGGATGTGGGCCTGTTCCTGGATCTGTTGGCCAGAACTTTAATTCCAGCCCCCCTAAATCCGGCCCCGCTTAATCCAGCCCAATGAAGCGCCTCTACACCGATGAACAAGCCAGCGCCGGCGTGCGCGCGCCAATGCCCGAAATCGAGACCTGGCCGAATCAATATCCCGGCTACGAAATTGAAATTGTAATGCCGGAGTTCACTTCTGTCTGCCCCCGCACTGGATTACCCGATCACGGTGAGATTACTTTGCGTTATATCCCCGATAAACTATGTCTGGAGCTGAAGTCGCTGAAGATGTACATGCTGGCGTATCGCAATCTGGGTATTTTTCAGGAGAACGTGGTTAACCGGTTTTTGCGCGATGTGGTGAAAGCGTGCCGGCCGGTGTCGGCCACTGTTATCGGCGAATTCACGCCGCGCGGCGGAGTGTATTCGAGAATCACAGCGGATTGGAGCGGCGCGTCGCTCGGTAAGAGGCGCGGTACGAAGCGGGGTTGACAGAAATGGATCGAAAAGCGGAAGAGCTAGCCGCGGTTGTCGCGGAGATCCGGCAACGAGTTCGTGGGCTGCATCCGAATGGCATGGCGGCAGGCAACGTTCCCTTGGCGGACCTTGCTCCGCTGTATCAAGCGCGCGATGCCGCCGAAGGAAAAGTGGCCAGCATCGGGTCGGTAAATCCGCGCCCGCCAGGGTTGGTCAATAACATCGCGCAATCCGTGAAACGACTGGTATCTCGCGCACTCAATTGGCATGTGCGTGAGCAGGTGGAATTCAATCGCGCGGTGATGAGCTGCGTAGAAGCCACCATTGAAGCGTTGAACGAATCGAATCGCGCGGTGGCGGCGTTGGCCGCGCGAATATCTGCGGATGGGGATCCAATACAACAACTCAACGACCTCCGGACGCATTGGTCGCACTGGCGCGTGGAGTGGGAGAAAAAGCTGGCCGCCAACGAGATTTTGTTCCTTCGAGGCGTTTCCGACCAGCAGGGCGCCTTTCAACATCGCGTCACGGCGCTGGACGCGAGTTTCCGGGAACAGATGCGGGCCCAACATGCGAATTTTGAAGCAGCCCTGGAACGGGTATCCGCGGCCATCCAGAAACGTGCCGCAGCCGATATCGAGGAGCTTCAGAAGCGTTTTTGGGCCGACCTCGATCGAGTGCGGCTGGAATACGAGACCATTATTCATGCCGAACTGCGGGCGGTGCGGCAGAAGGTCTCTTTCTCCGCGCCAACGGGTCCGGTGACGCCGCGCGCTGCCGCCGAGTTCCCGGATATCGATTGGCTCAAGTTCGCCGAAAAATTCCGCGGCTCGGAAACGGCCATCAAAGAACGGCAGCAGATTTACGCCGTGCGATTCCAGGGGCACGCTCTGGTGCTGGATATCGGGTGCGGCAGGGGCGAACTGCTGGAGGTGCTGCGGGATTCAGGTATCGGGGCCACTGGTATTGACCTGAGTGAAGAATCGCTGGCGCTCTGCCGAAGCAAGGGGCTGCAGGTGGAAGCGGCGGATCTGTTCACTTATTTGCGCGATCTGCCCGATGCTTCGCTGGGAGGAGTGGTTTGCTCCCAAGTAGTGGAACATCTTCCGCCGGAGCGGCTGCCGGAGCTGGTGCAGCTAACGCACGCGAAGCTGCGATCAGGTGGGTTGTTAGCTATCGAGACACCCAATCCGGAATGTCTGGCAATTTTTGCGACGCACTTTTACCTCGATCCCACGCACCGTCATCCCATTCCGCCGGCGCTGATGAGCTTTTATCTGGAAGAGGGCGGATTTGGACGGATCGAAGTGGAGCGGTTGAATCCGGCAATCGAAAGCATGCCGTCGGTGGCGGAGCTGCCGGAAGGGTTCCAGAGAGAATTTTTCGGAGCGTTGGATTACGTGGTTTTTGCGCGGAAGTTGGCGGTTTAGATTTGTCCCCTCGCTCACGCGCGGGGCTACATAGTAACAACATTCATACCAGCAACATTCGATACAACAACATTCATACAACACATTCATACAAACAT
>Ga0210390_10004883_pt1 | contig 11265 bp, 9 predicted proteins | sample IncBWH11OmetaG_FD_161050 | JGI IMG/M metagenome (GOLD analysis project Ga0210390, IMG submission 161050) | Forest soil microbial communities from Barre Woods Harvard Forest LTER site, Petersham, Massachusetts, United States - Inc-BW-H-11-O ... | reverse complement strand
GGCGCTGCACGTGCTACGCGATCCGCTGGCGACGCTGATGCGGGTGGCGCGGGAATATGGCGACATCGTGTGCATTCCAGTCTTTCGGCATCACCGCATTATGCTGAATCATCCGGATTACGTCGAACAGGTGTGCATCGTGCAGCAGGCGAAATTTCATAAGAGCACGCTGACGAAAGATGTGACGCAACGGCTGCTGGGGCAAGGCCTGCTGATCAGCGAAGGGGATTTCTGGCGGCGGCAAAGGCGGCTGGCGCAGCCGGCATTTCATCGCACGCGCATCTCGGAATACGGCGCGACGATGGTGGAGTGCGCGAACACGCACATGCGCAGGTGGCGCGATGGCGAAGCGCGCGACATCGCCGAAGAGATGATGGCGATGACGCTGGATATCGCCGTGCGCACGCTTTTTGGAACGACGTTGAGCGTAAAGGCGAAGGAAGTCGGCGAGTCGCTGGGATTTCTGATGCGTTATTCGATGCGCAAGGCGCGGTCGCCCATCAAGGTTCCGGAAAGCTGGCCGACGCCGCGGAATCGCCGGGCGGAACGCGAGACGCAATTTTTGGATTCGCTGGTGTACGGGATCATCAAGGAACGGCAAGCAGAGGGAAACACGAATTCTCACAACGATCTGCTGGCGTTGCTAATGGGCGCGATGGACGAAGACGGCACGCAGATGACCCCGAAACAATTGCGCGACGAGACGATGACGTTATTCATGGCCGGGCACGAGACGACGGCGCTGACCCTTTCCTGGACCTGGTATATGTTGAGCGAAAATCCCGCGGCTGAGGAGCGCTTGCACGAAGAATTGCAGCGCGTGTTGGGGGGGCGCGCGCCGGAGGTTGCGGACCTGGAGCGATTGCCGTATCTGCGCGCGCTGGTGAGCGAGGTGCTGCGGCTTTATCCGGCGGCGTACATTGTGGCGCGGACTTCGATCGCGCCTTGTTCGATTGGCGGATACGATTTCCCCGCGGATACGACTTTTATCATGGCGCAGTGGGTGATGCATCGCGATCCCCGTTATTTTGATCAGCCGGAGGTGTTTCGACCGGAGCGTTGGATGGATGGATTGGAAAACCGATTGCCGGCAGGAGCTTATTTTCCGTTTGGGGATGGGCCGCGCAGGTGCATTGGGCAAGGGTTCGCGCTGCTGGAACTGGGGATGGTGATTGCGACTGTGGCGCAGAAGTTTCGATTCAAGTTGGTGCCGGGGCATCGGGTGGTTCCGGATCCTTTGGTTACGTTGCGGGCGAAATATGGGATTCAGGTGAAGGTGCATGCGCGGCGGTGAGTGGATCGGAGGCGGACGAAGCGAGATCCTTCGCTGCGCTCAGGATGACGGCTGCACCACTATTTTACAAATTCTGGTTGTTCGCCTTTGTCCCAGGGAGCGTAGGTTAGCGAGAAGCGGATGCGGTCTGGAATTGTTGGGTGGGAATAGAACATGAACACCGTGACGGGACTGGGCGTGGGATCGGAGAGATCCACTTCGCCGAGAATCTGAAAGGCTTGCGCGGCGACCTGACTGGAATCCGGAATTAGGCCGTGGGTGACTTCCAGGCCGTATTGATCCGCCTGGTGTTCGAAGTAACGGCTGACGGCGCTCTGCACGGGGTTGGCAATAAAAGAGTAGATGGAAATCAGGAGTAGAAGCGCGGGGAGCGAAGCCCACTCGTCCACGCCGCGAATGCCCCAGGCGGCGCCGAATCTCCGCAACAGCCAGCCAATGGTGCGGAAGCCGAGGTAGAAGAGCACGAACAGAAATGCCGCGGCGAAGAGCAGACCCTTCCAGATGTGATTGAGCACGTAGTGTCCCGTCTCGTGTCCGGCGACGAGAACAATTTGCGGCGTGTTCATCTTGGCGATGGTGGTGTCCCACACCACAATGCGTTTTGATGCGCCGATGCCGGTGACGTAGGCGTTGAGCTCGGTGGTTTTTTCTCCTGCGCCCATCCAGAACATTCGCTCGGGAGGGATATCGACGCCGGCGCGCTGGACCATGGTTTCCAGGCTGGCGGTGAGCGCCGGGTCTTTTTGTTGGAGGGGTTCGAATTTATGGAACATGGGATCCACGATCAGGGGCTGAATAAAAACGAGAATCACGACGATGGGTAGTGATACCAGCCAGAAATAAAACCACCAGCGGCGCGGGCTGTTGCGAATGACGGCGTAAAGAATCGAAACGAGAATAATTCCCAGCAGGATGCCCAGCAATTGTCCCTTGGTCCAATCCCAGAACCAGGAGCCCCAGCTCTGAATGCTGAGGCCGTATTTTCGCTCGACGGAATTTTCGTAGATATCCGAGGGCAGGCCGAGAATGGCCATCGTCAAGATCAAGAGCGGGGCGAAGATCGCGGCTTGGACGAAACGATTGCGGGAAACGGACTGGGCCCAATCGCGAAATTGCGGCCCGAACCTCCAGGAAAGGATGACCCAGAGGACGAAGATGCCGTAGAAGAAATCGATCCAGGCAAAACGAGCGTGAAAGCGGCCGAGGTCGCGCGCTTTGCGATAGAGGTCGGGCGGGAGCGTGTAGGCCGTGACTTTCTGTTCGGATGTTTGCGGCGGTGCGACCGGAGCTGCAGCATCGGGAGTGCCGGCCTGAGGCTGCAAGGATTGTGGCGCAGAAACGGCGGCAGGCGCTGGGTCGTTCGCGTGCTGCGCGGGCGTTCTGCCTAATGCGAGAGGCGCGGTATGCAGCGTGAGTAAGAGCAAAATCCAGAGTGCGAGAGATCTCATCCTTGCTCCGAACGGCTTGGCGGCTCGCCTTCCCTGCCAAATTCGAAGGGCGATTATGACGTGGCTGCCGAAGGCGTGCAAGGCTCTAGCGGCGACGGCTGAGATGTTGGCCTGGGCGGGCCCGCGCTATCGCGATATTTTGGAGACGAACTTGACCGCCGATGAACTTTTCCGCGGGCGGCGTCGTTATTCCTGGTAGATTCCAGCGAGCCACTGCGATCCAGTGTGCTCAGTATTTCGCCGCGCGATTCCGAGGAGCTATGCGCTGATGAAGTTGGTGATTGAGGGCGTGAGCAAACAGTATGCGGGAGGGTTGTGGGGGCTGCGCGATCTGCGGATGGAGATTGGCCCGGGCGTGGTGGGATTGCTGGGGCCGAACGGAGCGGGAAAATCCACGTTGATGCGGATTCTGGCGACCGTGACGAGGCCGAGCGAAGGGCGAGTCTTGTGGAATGACGCGGACATCGCGCGAACGCCCGATCCGTTGCGCAGCGTGCTGGGCTATTTACCGCAGGATTTTGGCGTGTATCCGCACCTGACGGCGCGCGAATTTCTGGAATATCTGGCCGCGGCCAAGGGATTGGATGCGGCGTCGGCGCGGCGCAGGATTGACGAATTGCTGGGCGTGGTAAATCTGAGCGAGGTGCGCGAGCGCGCGCTGGGCGGATTTTCCGGCGGCATGAAACAGCGCGTGGGAATCGCGCAAGCGCTGCTGAATGATCCGCGGTTGCTGATCGTGGACGAGCCGACGGCGGGATTGGATCCGGAAGAGCGCGTGCGATTCCGCAATCTGCTTTCGGAGCTTTCCGGCGAACGCATCGTGATTCTTTCGACGCACATTGTTTCAGACGTGGAAGCGATCGCCACCGATATCGCGATTTTGAGCGGCGGCCGGCTGCTGGCACACGCTGCGCCGGAGGAATTGCTGCGAACGGTGGAAGGCCGGGTGTGGGAGTGGGTAATTTCGAGCGCAGAATTGCCAGCGGCGAGGCAACAGTTTCAAATATCGGGGAGCGTGCGGCGTGGGGATGGCGTGCACGTGCGAGTGGTGGCGGCGCAGAGGCCTGGTCCGCACGCCGTGGCGGTGGCGCCGTCGCTAGAGGATGCTTATTTGAATTGCATTTCGATGCAGCGCGCGAGCGCCGCCGGAGTTGAGCGATGAGCGCGCGTCGCTGGCACGTCTTGCTGGAACTGGTGCACGCGGATTTTCTGGAGCGCGTGCGGCGCTACAGCTTCCTGGTCACGCTGTCGTGCGCGATGTATTTCGGATATCTCGCTGCAACCGGAAAGATCATGCTGCGAGTGGGGAACATGCGCGGAGTTTACAATTCGGCGTGGATCGGCACGCTGATGTCGCTGGTGGCCACTACGTTTCTATCGCTGGCGGGATTTTATGTGGTGAAGAACACGATCGAGCGCGACCGGGCGACACGCGTGGGAGAAATTTTGGCGTCCACGCCCATTTCCAAAATTCTTTATCTCACGGGAAAGTGGCTGAGCAATTTCATGGTGCTGGCGGTGATGGTGGCGATTCTGGGGATTTCGGGAATCGCGATGCAATTCTGGCAGGGAGAAGATCCGCACGTGCAGATGTGGAAGCTGCTGGCTCCTTTTTTGCTGCTGGCGCTGCCAGCGATGACCTTGGTTGCGGCCGTGGCGGTGGTTTTCGAGACAATTGCGTGGCTGCGCGGCGGGTTCGGGAACGTAGCGTACTTTTTTGTGTGGACCGCGGGACTTGCGGTGCCGGCTTCGGCGGGGGCAGCGGGCGCTGCGAGTCCGTATGACTGGGCGGGGCTGAGCATCGTTTGGAGCAGCATGAAAGCGGCGGCGCAGACCACGAACGACAGCTTTTCGTTTTCGCTGGACGTGGGATCTTTTGATTTCGTGCGCTCGACGTTTCTGTGGAACGGGATCGCTTGGACCGGGGGAATGGTGCTTTTGCGGATCGCCTGGATTGGTTTCGCGTTGATGCTTGTCGCTCTTTCCGCTGTGCTATTCGATCGCTTTGATCCGGCGCGAAGCCGGTTGCGCGCTGGCCGGAGCAAGGCTGCGGGACCGGATTCGGCTGAGATTTTGGCGGAGGTCGAAGCACGCGCGGTGGTGCCGTTGGCCTCGACCATGACGCTGACGCCGTTACGAGCCGCTCCGGCGCATTTTCGCTTTGGCGCGATGCTGGCGGCGGAATTACGGCTGATGTTGAAAGGACAGAAATGGTGGTGGTACGGGGGCGCGGCGGTGCTGGTGGCGCTGTCGGCGGCGTTGCCTGGGGCGCAAGCGCGCGGCGTGGCATTGTGCGTCGCGTGGATCTGGCCGGTGTTGATGTGGTCCACGATGGGCGTGCGGGAGAGCCGCGACCGAACCAGTCAGCTGCTCTTTTCCGCGCCACATCCGATTGCACGACAACTTCCGGCGGTGTGGTGCGCGGGAATGGTGTTGGCACTGATCACGGGCAGCGGATTTGCATTGCGGTTGGTGCTGGGCGGAAATTGGCGCGGGTTGCTGGCTTGGCTCATCGGGGCGGCGTTCATTGCCACGTTTGCGCTAGCGCTGGGAGTCTGGAGCGGGACCAGCAAGCCGTTTGAAATTCTGTATACGCTGCTGTGGTATGTGGGGCCGATGCACGCGATCGTGCCGCTGGATTTCATGGGGTCCGCCCCAGCTACATCTTTGACGCGGGTTCCGTTGGTCTATTTGGCGCTGGCGGCGGGGATGGCCTTGACAGCGCTGGCAGGGCGGAAGAGGCAATTGCAGACGTGAGTGGGAGTACAAAAGTGTGGTGGGAGGGGGAGACGTTTGTACCTGCCGGGAAGTACAGGGTGCCTCTTAGGGCGCGGGACAGAACGCCAATTGCCACGTTTGCGAGCGGGCGGCTAGAATTGAAGATTGAGAAACTGCCACCTGGGAGAAGCACGATGAAAATCGCACATTGGGGCCTTGGCGTTCTGTTGGTTATGCCGCTGGGCATCGCGGTGGGACAGGCACAATCGCCTTCGCAGGACGCGCAGGCACCAGCGCCAGCGCCGACTACCGATCCCGTGGCTGCGGCTGCCAAGCGGGCGCGTGAAGCCAAGAAAGATCAGCCCAAGCCCGCGCGCGTGTGGGATGACGATAGCGTTCCTAGGTCCAACGCTGGAATCAGTGTGGTGGGTAAGACACCGGAGGATAGCAATGGTGGCGCGGTGGCTGCTCCTGTTGCAGCGAAAGGTGCTGTAGTGTCCGGTGGCGGAGCCGCGGCAGCAACGGGCAATCGAGCCGCGCTGGAAAGATCGATAGCGAACGCCAAGGAAAAATTGGCGACGATCAAGGTGGACCTCGATCTGCAGCAGCGGACCTATACACTTGATTCGCAGATGTACTACGGCAAGCCGGACTACGCGTCAGACGCGGACGGCCTGGCCAAACTGAAAGATGAGCAGGAACAGATCGCCGCGAAGCAGCAGGAAATGGACGAAGAGCAGAAGAAACTTGACGACTTGAATGCGGAGCTGGCTGCGCTGCCGGCCGCCGCCCCATCCAGCAGCGACAATTCAAATTAGGCTTCGTTTGCGGCGCGGAACGCTCGAATTGTAGGGATCGTGCGGGCGAGGTAATTGATGGTGTATGTGGCGTTTAGGGCGCTCTGCGCCATTTCGGAATCGCACCACTACTAATAGTAGATATTTTTCTTGACACACTAGCCGCCCCAGAGCAAAATCCAGCACGTTAACGCTGCGTTACGCGAATGTTTCTGTTTGGGTAGCGCCGCAGTTGACGATTTTTCATTCCTCGGACACGGCAGCACGCTTTCACGCATAATTCACAGGCATTCACACGCAAATCGAGAGGGACGATGCTGAATTTGGCAGGTGGAACGGTGCAATGTTTGAATCCGGAATGCAGCGCGCGGGGGCGCTGGCTGCGCTTGCACGATGCTCCCCAGGAATGCTGCAACCACTGTGGCGCAGCGCTGCACAGCGTGCCGCCGCCGCTGCCACCGCGGTTTCGGATGCGCGCGCGGCCGATGAGAAGTTATCGGCCCATGGGGCGGGGACGCTGAATTTTTTGCGGGTCTGACACACCCGTCTGGCAACTACTCGATCGGAACTTCAGCGGCTAAAGCCGGACTGCGGATTTAGGTTACTCGTCGTGGCGGAAGGCTCGACCCACAAAGATTAGCGTAACAATTGATGGAGGTAAACGAAAAGGCCCGAGGCGATTCAGCCGCCTCGGGCCTTTTCGTTTTCAGACGCCTGCGGTTTCGCTTAGAAGTAAAACTTCAGACCAAACTGGATCAGGCGCGGGTTCCTGTCGGTCGTAATTTGGCCAAAGGTGCCGCTGCCTCCCGAAGTATCGGGATTCAGGAACTGTGCATGGTTGAAGGCATTAAAAAATTCTGCCCGGAACTCAACGGACTTGGACTCGGTGACCTTTGTTTTCTTGACGATCGAAAGGTCGTAGTTGTTGATGCCAGGACCGCGAAGGAAATTGCGCGGCGCGTCGCCAAAACTGAAGAGCGGCACGTTTACGCAATCGTAGGAGGTCGGATTGAACCAGAATGTTCCCGTCACATTTCCGTTCGTGTCGGCGGCAGCAGAACTGATGCAGTTTGCCGCATTGGCTGAAAAGAATTGTTGGCCGTTTCGCGGGTTCTCGTATTGAACCGGACCGATGACGTTGGGACGAGACAGATCGGGGTTCTGATTCTGCTGGCTCGAATTGTTATTGGAAAACAATCCGAACGGATTGCCCTTCTGATAACTGGCGATCGCGTTGAATTGCCACCCACCAAGAATTGTCTTCAAGATGCCATTCTCCACGCCGTGGGCGAACGGAAGCTCCCACGATCCGCTGATCACAAGTCGCTGGGGCGTATCGAAATCAGCCAGTGCGCGGTCCAGCCGATAATCGAGGGGATCGGTGTATTCCGAGGAACGCGCGCGAAATCCGGAAGTGAGGTCAATCGTTTTTGACAGGGTGTAGGCTGCACGGAAGATGAAACCCTTGCTAAAGCGCTTGTCTACCGTCAATTGAAACTCATGGCTGTCGGAAAGACCGTTGCTAAAGTTGGTGAGAAGCTGTTGGGCTCCCGTCGGGAAAGCATTCGGATCGGACTCGGGGCCGCTGAGTACGGGGCCGCCGATGAAATCCACACAAGCCGCAAGTGGCCTTGCACACTCGGGATTGGTGGAGCCGAAGTTGGTGAGCTGCTGTTGCATCACGCTCGGTACTGGAAAATTCGTCTCGCCACTCGATATTAATTTTCTCCCGAGGCTGCCGACGTACACCGCTTCCACCATGGTATTCGCCGTTGCTTGCCACTGGAAGCCATAGTTAAAGTTTTCCGAGTAGGGAGTTCGAAAATGCGGGAACGTGGTATAGGCAAACGAGATTTTGGGAGTCAAGAAGGCCCCTGTGAATGTGAAGGGAAACGGGTTGGTCAGCTGCAGGGCCGTGAAGGGGTCCGCGACGGGTCCGGTTCCTGGAGTATCCCCCACGACGCCCGCGTACGAATTAGGAAAGTTGTTCGAAACGTAGCCGAACGGGGGCTGGCCGCCGAACTGCAGGTTGAGTGCACCGTCCTCGATGTCGTAAAAGATGCCGAAGCCGCCGCGCATCACAAGTTTGGAATTACCGAGCATGTCCCACGCAAAACCGAGACGCGGCGCGAAGTTGTTGTAGTCGGGATAAACCAAGGCTTTATTGGGAGTGCCGGGGTCGCCCGGATACAAGATATCGGGAGGAGCGCCTGGAAACACGGTGGATTGCGTGCCCGGAAAGAAGCCGAGAATATTGTTCTGAACGTCGCTCAGGGGCATGAAGTAATCCCAGCGCAGACCGTAGTTCAGGGTCAGGCGTTTTGTGATCTTCCAGGTGTCCTGTGCGTAAAGGCCGATGGCGCCTGTGCGGATTCCGTAGGTAGCTTTGGAAAATTGGAAGTAGTTGTCCCAGAAGCCGGCGACGAAATCAGCCGTTTCGTCTCCGGTGAAATCACCAAAGGTGAAATCATAGCTGCCATTGTTGTAATAATCGTAGTGGAAATTTTGGCGGATGCGGGAGATGTCCGCGCCGAATTTAAGCTCGTGGCGGTCACGCGTCCAAGTGTAATTGTCGGCCCACTCGAAGGTCGCATCGTGGAGAGTCGTGGGACCCTGCGGGGATGGACCGAGGTTAAAGCCGTTGGTGTATATGATCGGAGGCGCCGCTCCTTTGGGATCGTCGGGACTGACATTAGTGAAGCCGAGCGCGGAAGGAGTTGTTTTGTCCGTGGGAGAGTTCTGTAGCGTCGCGGTGCGATTGGCTGCGAAGCGAAACTCATTGAGCATCCCCGGGGAAAACGTGTGCGTCCAGGTAAACGCGCCGATCTGGTCGCGGAAGTTCGTCTGAAAGCCCGACCCAAGCGGCACGTCGCCGCCCGTCGAAGCACCGTTGACGATCTGGAAGGGATAGGCCTGTCGGGTGTCGTCAATGAGGTAAACGAAAGAAATCGTGTCGTTCTTGCTGAGAGTGTAGTCAATATGCGCGATGCCCTGATCATCGTCAATCGCGGCGGTGGGAGAAGAGATGAACCCATTGGTTCCAACATTTGGCATAGGCAGAAAGTCTTGAATGTAATTGGCGATCACCGGGTTCACGGGCACCTGATTGTTCGGATAAATATTGCCAGTGATCGGATTAGTCAGTTGCGTGCCGTTGGGATCGGTGCAGGCGCCTGCGACATAGGTACTGCACAAAGAACTGAAGTCTCCGGTGCGCTGGGCGGGAGTGAGCACGGTCAGTTGCGGTGAAGTCTGGCCTACGCGGCTACGGGTACCCTGATAAGCAAGAAAGAAGAATAGCTTGTCCTTCTTGATGGGACCTCCCACGGTGCCACCAAACTGATTGCGTTTGAAAGACTGTTTGTCCTGGTCAACCGGCAGAAAGTAGTCCCTAGCGTTGAAGAAGTTGTTACGGTCGAACTCGAAGAGGTCCCCGTGGAAGGCATTCGTTCCTGATTTGGTGATCTGATTGACGATTCCGCCGGAGGTGCGCCCGTACTGGGCGTCGTAATTGTTGGTGAGAATCTTGAATTCCTCGACGGCGTCCGGGTTGGGACTCACGACGATATTGTTGCCGAGAAAGTCTGTGTTATTGCCGCCGTCCAGAAGGAACGTGAGGGACTCGGAGCGTTGGCCACTCACAGAAAAAGGATTGTTGGAGCCGTCATCGGGATCAGGGGCAAACACGCCCGCTTGCAGCAATCCCAGTTGCAGGGTGTTGCGATCAAGCAGCGGCAGGTCATTGATCATCCGTTCGTTCTCTACTTTTCCGAGAACGGCGCCCGTGGTGTCCACCTGGACGACGTTTGATGAAACCTCGATGGTTTGAGTTTCCCGGCCGACTTTCAGCGCTACATCCAAGCGACCGTTTTGATTCAGCTCGAGAACGATGCCATCCTGGATGAAGGTGGCGAAGCCGGACTTATCTACGGTCAGACTGTATTTGCCGACCGGGACCAAGTCGAAGAGATACGAGCCATCGGAGCCGCTGTTGACGGTGCGCGCGATGCCTGTTCCGGTATTGGTGAGGATCACTTTGGCAGCGACGACTACGCCGCCGGATTGGTCGGTGACGGTGCCGCGGAGGGAGGCTTTGGTTTGGGCCCACGCTGAACCGCTGAGGACCGCGATGACGCAAAAGACGAATGCAAAATGCAGCAGCGCACGAAGAAATCTCACACCCCACCTCCGTTGGACGGACACTTGCCCAGGACACGCGGCGCGTGGAGTGCTTGGGACCCTTCAACTGTCAAAAATAGAAGGTTACGGTTTTGCCCCGTAATTCACGATACAACCCCGAAATTCGCCCCAATCGCTGCAACTCACACAGCCCCGATGCGGGAATCTATAGAACCGCGCGAGGAGGAAGTCAAGAAAGAAGCATTTATGGAAGCCATCAAAGTGATTGCAGTGAATGACTTGTGGTCAATTCTTGGGGTGAAGGAAGGGGGGAGCGGCCGGTGGGGGTGCCGGCCGCTCATGGGCATTGGGGTGATGGAGGTGCAGACATTCGAGGCGCTTTGGAGAGCCCCGAACACGACTGAGTATGCCGTTGGGGAGTGGGGACGTCGATAGGCCGCTCGGCCCATTTAGGTCCAGTACGAAGGTACTCGGAAGGTCGTTCGTGGGAGTTTCGCTCGTCGCGGAAGTTAAAAGATTTAACACAGAGTGCACAGAGAAAAGGCGGATGCAGATCGGAAACGGCAACGGCTTGAACCGCGCAGGCGCCGAGATCGCAGAGAAACACGAAGGCGAGGCGGCGACGTTTCTGACATTGTGGCAAGCTGGGGCGCAGCAAGCAGCGCCCCTACCAGTCATTTCTGGTCGTGCGGCTGCCACTACGGATCGGTTGTGCCACAACGGCGGATTCAGGCGGCTTGGGCCAGCGGGGATTGAATGGGGGGGCGGGCGGTGATACGCTCGCCGAAGCAGTTGCCTCGACGTCGGGCGCAGACGTGCGCTGCGAACTGCCCGTTACTGTTGATGGGCGCCACCGGAACAAAACTCG
>Ga0210390_10004882_pt1 | contig 11268 bp, 10 predicted proteins | sample IncBWH11OmetaG_FD_161050 | JGI IMG/M metagenome (GOLD analysis project Ga0210390, IMG submission 161050) | Forest soil microbial communities from Barre Woods Harvard Forest LTER site, Petersham, Massachusetts, United States - Inc-BW-H-11-O ... | reverse complement strand
CCGCGCCGAGGGCCGAGAGGTCGCCGTAGTCCGCCAGCTCGGTGCCGTGGCCCGACGTCCCCGACGCCGTCATGACGGGGTTGGGGAGTTCGAGGAGGCCGACGCGGGTCGCGAGGGCCGCCGTGCTCTCGGTGCGCGGGGCGCGCCGCCAAGGGCTCACGGGTGCGCCGCCGTTTCGGTCTCGCCGCCGCCGCCGTTCCGGTCGGTGGCCGCAGTGGCCGGATGCAGGTCCTGGAGCGGCCGCACCTCGAGCTTGTGCGCCCGCGTGTCGGCGATGCCGGCCGCGGCGGCGCGGGCCGCAGCGAGCGTCGTCAGGCATGCGACCTTGTGCACCACCGCCGCGGTGCGGATGTGCGCGCCGTCGGCCCGCGGGCCGAGGCCCCGCGGCGTGTTGACGACGAGCTGCACCTTGCCCTGTGCGATGAGCTCGACCGCGTCGGAGGCCACGCCCTCCTCCCCCACCTTGGCGACGAGCGTGTCCACCGCGAGCCCCTGGGCGCGCAGGAAGCCGGCCGTCCCGAGCGTCGCCGCCAGCGAGAAGCCGAGCTCGGCGAAGGCGCGCGCCACCTCGAGCCCCGCGGGCTTGTCCCGGTCGGCCAGCGAGAGGAACACGGTGCCCGAGTCGGGCAGCCGCGTCCCCGCCGCCAACTGGCTCTTGGCGAAGGCCAGGCCGAACGTTCTGTCCACGCCCATCACCTCGCCCGTCGAGCGCATCTCGGGCCCGAGCAGCGTGTCGACGCCGGGGAAGCGGTCGAAGGGCAGCACGGCCTCCTTGACGCTGACGTGGTCGAGGACGGGCACCCGGCCCACCGCGCCTGCGGCCAACAACCCCTCCTTGCGCAGGTCGGCCAGCGTCTGGCCCACCATGACCCGCGAGGCCACCATGGCGAGCGGCACGCCCGTCGCCTTGGCCACGAAGGGCACGGTCCGGCTCGCCCGCGGGTTGGCCTCGAGCACGTACACCTGGCCGTCCTTCACCGCGAACTGGACGTTGAGCAGGCCGCGCACCTTCAGCGACTCGGCGAGCGCGCGGGTGTGGCGGTCGAGCGCGTCGATCACGACATCGGGCAGCGTCTGCGGCGGCAGTGCGCAGGCCGAGTCGCCCGAGTGCACCCCCGCCTCCTCGACGTGCTCCATGATGCCGGCGATCAGGATCTCGCCTTCGCCGTCGCGCACGGCGTCGACGTCGACCTCGATGGCGTCCTCCAAGAAGCGGTCGACGAGCACCGGGCGCTCGGCCGTGACGCCGCCCTCACGCGCCAGGGCGCCCGTGGTCATCGCCTGCATGACGCGGCGGACGCCGTCGTCGTCGTACACGATCTCCATGGCGCGACCGCCGAGCACGTAGCTCGGCCGGAGCAGCACCGGATAGCCGACGCGCCCCGCCACGGCGAGCGCCTCCGCGGTGGTCGTGGCGGTGCCGCCCGGCGGTTGGGGGATGGACAGCTCGTGGCACAGCGCGTTCCAGCGCTCGCGGTCCTCGGCCAGGTCGATGGAGGCCGGGCTGGTACCGAGGACGAGCTCCGGCGGGAGCGACCCCGCCAACTTGAGCGGCGTCTGGCCGCCGAGCGAGACGATCACGCCCGCCACCTCGCCCCCGGCGGCGCGCTCGGCGTCGAGCACGTTGGCCACGTCCTCGTCGGTGAGCGGCTCGAAGTACAACCGGTCCGACGTGTCGTAGTCGGTGGAGACGGTCTCGGGGTTGCAGTTGACCATGACGGTCTCGTAGCCGGCGTCGCGCAGGGTCATGGAGGCGTGGACGCAGCAGTAGTCGAACTCGATGCCCTGGCCGATCCGGTTCGGGCCCGAGCCCAGGATGACCACCCGCGCCCGCTCCGAGGGACGGACCTCGTCCTCCTCCTCGTAGGTCGCGTAGTGGTAGGGGGTGAACGCCTCGAACTCGGCGGCGCACGTGTCGACCGTCTTGAAGGTGGCGCGGACGCCGTGGGCGAGCCGGGCGGCGCGGACCTCCGCGGCCGTCGTGCCGCGCAGGAACGCAAGCTGCGCATCGGAGAAGCCGAGCCGCTTGGCGCGCCGGTAGTCGGTTGCCCCGAGCGTCGTCGCCGCCGCCACGCGGGCGCGCTCGGTCGAGATGCGCGTCAGCTGCCGCACGAACCAGGGGTCGATGCCCGTCCGTGTCACGACCTCGTCCACGTCGACGCCGCGCCGCAGGGCCGCCTCGAGCTCGAAGACGCGGTCGGGCGTCGCCACGCCGATGCGAGCGACGAGATCGGGGGTGGTGACGTCGTCGAGCGCGCTCTCCGCCGGGTCCGCGTTGAGGCCGGCCCGGCCCTGCTCGAGCGAGCGCAGCGCCTTCTGCAGCGACTCGCAGAACGTGCGGCCGATGGCCATGACCTCGCCGACCGACTGCATGCGGGTGCCGAGGCGCACCTCGGCGCCGGGGAGCTTCTCGAAGGCCCAGCGCGGCACCTTGGTCACGACGTAGTCGATGGTCGGCTCGAACGACGCCGGCGTCGCCTTCGTGATGTCGTTGGGGATCTCGTTGAGCAGGTACCCCACCGCGAGGCGGGCGGCGATCTTGGCGATCGGGAACCCCGTCGCCTTCGAGGCGAGGGCGGAGCTGCGCGAGACGCGGGGGTTCATCTCGATGATGACCCGGCGCCCGGTGGCGGGGTCGACCGCGAACTGCACGTTGGACCCGCCGGTCTCGACCCCCACCTTGCGCAGGCAGGCGAACGCGTCGTCGCGCATCGCCTGATACTCCACGTCGGTCAGCGTCTGGGCCGGCGCGACCGTGATGGAGTCGCCGGTGTGCACGCCCATGGGATCGAAGTTCTCGATGGAGCACACGACGACGCAGTTGTCGGCGGCGTCGCGCATCACCTCGAGCTCGAATTCCTTCCAGCCGGCGATCGACTTCTCCACGAGGATCTGGCCGATGGGGCTGGCCGCCAGGCCCTCGGAGGCGAGTTGGCCGAAGTGCGCGGCGTCCTCGGCGATGCCCGTGCCCTTGCCGCCGAGGATGAAGCTGGGGCGCACCATGATCGGGTAGCCGATCTCCTCGGCGATGGCCTCCGCCTCCTCGAGCGAGTGGGCGAAGCCCGAGCGCGGCACCTCCAGGCCGATCTCCTCCATGGCCGACTTGAAGCGGTCGCGGTCCTCGGCGGTGGCGATCGCCTCGGGGCGGGCGCCGATGACCTCCACCCCGTAGCGCTCGAGCACGCCGAGCTCGACGAGTTGCATCGTGAGGTTCAGCGCGGTCTGACCGCCGAGCGTCGGCAGCAGCGCGTCCGGCCGCTCCTTCTCGATGATCGCGCTGAGCACGTCCGCGTCGAGCGGTTCGACGTAGGTGCGGTCGGCCGTGGCGGGGTCCGTCATGATCGTGGCCGGGTTGGAGTTGGCCAGGACGACGCGGTAGCCCTCCTCGGCCAGCACCCGGCAGGCCTGGGTGCCCGAGTAGTCGAACTCACAGGCCTGGCCGATCACGATCGGGCCGGACCCGATGACGAGGATCGTGTGCAGGTCGTCGCGGCGTGGCACGCTGTTGCCCTCTCCCCTGCCCCGCCCTAGCGCGCCCCGGCGGCGCGGGCGGCTGCGGTGGGATCGGCCAGCATGAGGTCGCGGAACGCGCCGAACAGGTAGCGCGCGTCGTGGGGCCCGGGTGCGGCCTCCGGGTGGTACTGCACCGAGAAGGCCGGCGCCTTCAGCGAGCGGAACCCCTCCACCACCCCGTCGTTCAGGTTCACGTGCGTCGTCTCGGCGTCGGGGATCGAGCCGGCGGCGACGGCGTAGTTGTGGTTCTGGCTCGTGATCTCGACGACGCCGGTCTCGAGGCGCTGCACGGGGTGGTTGGCGCCGTGGTGGCCGAACGGCAGCTTGTAGGTCGTGCCGCCGAGCGCGGTGGCGAGGATCTGGTGGCCGAGGCAGATCCCGAAGATGGGCACGCGCCCGACCAGGTCGGCGACGGCCGCCGCCGGCCCGGGCAACGCGGCCGGGTCGCCCGGGCCGTTGGAGAGGAAGACGCCGTCGGGCTCGAGCGCCAGGACCTCGTCGGCCGTCGTCCCCGCCGGCACGACCGTGACCGTCCCCAGGGTCGTCAGCAGTCGCACCATCGTCGTCTTGACGCCGAAGTCGTAGGCGACGACGCGCAGGCCGGCGTCCGGGGCGCCGCGACCGCCGGCACCGCTGTAGGGATGCACGCTCGGCATCGATGCGGTCACCCCGCTCACCAGGTCCATCCCGTCCGTGCCGAGGGCGGCGGCGGCCGCGTCCCTCAGCTCGCGCTCGGACGCGGTCCCGAACGCGCAGGGCACGGCGCCGGCCACGCGCACGTGACGGGCGAGCCGCCGGGTATCCACGCCGGTCATGGCGGGCACGCCGTGACGCCGCAGGAACGGCTCGAGGGCCTCGGTGGCCCGCCAATTCGACGGCACGTCGGCCAGGTCGCACACGACGACGCCTCGGCAGTGCGGCACGAGCGCCTCGTCGTCCGCCGCGTTCGTGCCGTAGTTGCCGATATGCGTGCTGGTGAACGAGATCACCTGTCCGGCGTACGACGGGTCGGTGATCACCTCTTGGTAGCCGCTCATCGCCGTGTTGAAGACGAGCTCGCCCGTCGCGACCGGCACAACCGCGCCGGCGGCCTCCCCGGTGAACACCGCACCGTCCGCCGTGACCAGCAGGGCGGACGTCCGCTGTTGCGGCTCGGCGACCGCCGTCATCGCTGTGCCACCGCGTCGATCACGACCGGCTCACCGCGCAGCACGGTGTGGCGCACCGCGCCCTGGAAGGTGCGCCCCGCGTACGGCGTGTTGCGGCTGCGGCTGGCCAGCCGCCCCGGTTCCACCAGGGTCGTGGCGGCGGGGTCGAACACGCAGAGGTTGGCCGCAGCACCCCGTTCGACCGGTCCTCCCTGTGCGCTGTGGCCGCTAGGCCTCGGGTCGGTCGCCGTCAGCCGCGCGATGGCCGCCGGCTGCGCGCTCATCAACGCGAAGACCCGCTCGGGCCCGAGACGCGGCGACAGCACCTCCCAGGCGATCGGCAGCGCCGTCTGCAGCCCGAGCATGCCGGGGGGCGCCTGGTCGAACGGCACGTCCTTGGCCTCGGGCGCGTGCGGCGCGTGATCGGTGGCGACGGCGTCGATGGTGCCGTCGCACAGCCCCGCCACCACCGCTGCAACGTCCTCGTCGGTGCGCAGCGGCGGGTTCACCTTGAAGACGGGGTCGTAGCCGGCGACCTGCGCGTGCGTGAGCAGCATGTGGTGCGGCGCCGCCTCGGCCGTCACGGCCAGGCCTTCCGCCTTCGCCAGGCGCACCAGGTCGACCGAGCCGGCCGTCGAGAGGTGGAGGAAGTGGACCGGGGCGCCGGTCAGGCGCACCAAGGCGATGTCGCGCGCCACCATCGCCTCCTCGGCCGCAGCCGGCATGCCGGGGATCCCCAGCCGGCTGGACCATTCGCCCTCGTGCATGGCGCCGCCGTCGGCGAGGCAACTGTCCTCGCAGTGCTGGGCCAGCGTCACGCCGAGGCCCTTCGCGTAGTCCAGCGCGCGCCGCATGAGCGCACCGTCCTGCACCCCCGCGCCGTCGTCGGTGAAGAGCGTCACGCCCAGCGCAGCCAGCTCGCCCATCGGCGCCAGCGCCCGGCCCGCTCGTCCCAGCGTGATGGCGCCCGAGACGGCGACCTCGGCGGCACAACCGTCGGCGAGGTCGAGGATCTCGCGGACCACGCCGGCCGAGTCGATGGGCGGCTCGGTGTTGGGCATGGCGACGACGGCCGTGTAGCCACCGAGCGCGGCGGCCCGCGCCCCGGTCTCGATCGTCTCGGCCTCCTCGCGCCCGGGCTGGCGGAGGTGGGTGTGCAGGTCGACCAGGCCCGGCCCCACCAGGCAACCGCCGGCGTCGAGGACGGTCGCTCCCTTGGGTGGGTCGATCGAGTCCGCCAGGCCGACGACCCTCCCTCCACCGACCGCCACGTCGGCACGGGTCAGCCCATCGGGGCCGACGACCGATCCGCCGCGGACGACCAGCGTGACCTCTTGCTCATGCAACGGCCGGCACCTCCGCCACACCAGGCAGCTCGCCGCCGAGCAGCAGGAACAGGATCGCCATGCGCACGGCGACGCCGTTCGCCACTTGCTGGGTGACCACCGTGCGCGGCAGATCCGCGACGTCCGAGGCGATCTCGACGCCGCGCACCATCGGGCCCGGGTGCGTGACGATGGCGTCGTCGCGCAGGCGGGCCACCCGGCGCGCCGTCAGGCCCCAACCCGCCGTGTATTCGCGCAGGCTCGGCACGAAGGAGCCGCTCCCCCGCTCGGCCTGGAGGCGGAGCAGGGACACGACGTCGGCGTCGTTCAGCGCCTCGTCGAAGTCCGCCGCCACCTCGACGGGCCATCCCTCGAGCGACGGCGGGAGCAGGCTGCCCGGAGACGCCAGGGTGACCCGGGCGCCGAGCGCGCTGTAGGCCAGGACCTGCGAACGGGCCACCCGGCTGTGGCGGACGTCACCGACGATCAGGACACGGAGCCCCTCGAAGCAGGCGATGCCTAGCTCTTCGGGCGCCGCGCCCTTGCGCTCAGCCAGCACCTGGCGCACCGTGAAGCAGTCGAGCAGCGCCTGCGTCGGGTGCTCGTGCCAACCGTCGCCCGCATTGACCACGCGGGCGCGCTCGACCCAGCGGGCCACCTATGCGGCGCGCCGGCAGAGGAGTGGCGGATGATCACGGCGTCGATGCCCATCGCCTCGACCGTCTCGACGGTGTCACGCAGGCTCTCTCCCTTCTTGACCGACGAGCTGGCGACGGCGAGGGAGAGGACGTCGGCCGACAGGCGCTTGGCCGCGGTCTCGAAGGAAAGGCGGGTCCTCGTCGACTCCTCGAAGAAGAGGGTGGCGATCACCTTGCCCCGCAGGGTCGGGACCTTCGGCACCGAGCGGCGTTCGACCTCGGCGAAGGACTCGGCGACGCGGAGGACCTCGGCGACACCGTCACGGCCGAGATCGGCCACCGAGAGGAGGTGCTGTGGCCCGCTCACCGGTCCTCCAGGGTGCCGATCCAGACGCCGTCTTCGCCGACGTCGACCATCTCCTCGCGTCGGGTCGGCAGGTTCTTGCCCACGAAGTCGGGGCGAATGGGCAGTTCGCGGTGGCCCCGGTCGACCATGACCGCGAGCTGGACCGCCTTGGCACGGCCGTAATCGTTGAGGGCATTGAGGGCGGCCCGGATCGTCCGCCCCGTGAAGAGCACGTCGTCCACCAGCACGACGATCCGGCCGGCGAGGTCGACGGGGACGTCGGTCACCGCTTCGGGGAGCACGGGGCGGAGCCCGATGTCGTCGCGGTAGAAGGCCACGTCGAGGCTTCCGACTTGAAGCTCGTCGGCGGCCTCGATCTGGCGGAGGACCTCGGCCATCTTCGTGGCCAGCGGCACGCCGCCGGTCTGCAGGCCGATCAGGATGACGTCGGACAGTCCCCCGTTGCGCTCGACGACCTCGTGCGCCATCCGGGTCAGGGCGCGCTGGACGTCCGCCGAGGTCATCACTTGGGAATGGGCCACGAACACACCCCCGAGGGGCCGCGTATGACTGCGCTCGCGTTCGGCCACTATTCCTCCTGCCGTGTGAGCCTCACGGGACCCACTTCACGGTCAGGTCACGACTTTAGCGCGACCGGGGCCGGCTCCGACAGGGGCAAGCGCAAAAAAGCCCGCACCGTGCCGAAGCGTTCCACCGCCCCCTCTGCACCCGAAACGGCCATGCTCTAATGGCGCATGTTCTACGTCCTGATCTTCAGCATCCTCGCGGTCATCTTGGTCGTGGGGGGGCTCGGCGGCTTCGCCGCCCGCCGGCGACGGTCGGAGGTCGACGAGTACGAGCAGGAGCATCTGCACCAGAACCCGGCGCACCACGACACGAGCCGGCGCACCACGAAGGCCAAGAGGGCCCAGTCGAGGCACGACCGGCGCAAACGCTGATCGGCGGCCGTCTCAGGCGGCGGGCGGCCCGAGGTCGGGGGCGACGGTCGAGAGAATGCCGTTGACGAAGCGCCCCGATTCGTCGGTCGAATAGGTCTTGGCCAGCTCGACGGCCTCGTCGATGACGACGGCCCGAGGCGGGCCCTCCGGGTCGAGCAGCTCGGCAATGGCGAGCCGGAGGACGAGCCGGTCGATGACGGCCATGCGGTCGAGGGGCCAGCCCACCGAGGCGGCAGCGATGCGTCGCTCGGCCTCCTCCTTCGTGGCGACGCTGTGCTCGAGGAGCGTGCGCACATAGGGGTCGGGCGGGACCGCCAAGGCGTCGGCCACCGTGATGGGGTCTTCGCCCTTCAGCTCCGCCTCATAGAGGAGCGACAACGCGCGTTCGCGTTGCTGGTGGCGGGGGGCGGCGTCGGCGTCGGCGGCCGGAGGCGGTGGTGGGGGCATGAAAAGGGCGCCTCGGACAAGGTCCCGGCGGAACGACGAGGCGACGGGCCGTCAGGCCCGCGTCAGGTAGTCGCCCGAGCGCGTGTCGACCTTGATCACGTCGCCGATGTTCACGAAGAGCGGCACCTGGACCACGAGTCCGGTCTGCAACGTGGCGGGCTTGCGCGCGCCCGAGACCCGGTCGCCCTGGATGCCGGGCTCGGTCTCGCTGACCGCGAGCTCGACAGCGGCGGGGAGTTCGACGCCGACGATCTCGCCGTTGTACATCTGCAGGTTCGCCGCGTCGCCTTCCTTGAGGTAGTTCGGCGCGTCGCCCAGTGAGTCGGGCGAGGCGGTCATCTGCTCGTAGCTCGTCGTGTCCATGAAGACGAAGTCCGCGCCGTCGCGGTAGAGGAACTGCATGTCGCGCTTGTCGATGATGGCCTGCTCGAGCTTCTCGTCCGCCCGGTAGGTGCGCTCGATGACGGCGCCGCTGCGCACGTTCTTCAGCTTGGTGCGCACGAAGGCGCCGCCCTTGCCCGGCTTGACGTGCTGGAACTCGACGACGCTGAACAGGCCCTCGGGGAGGTCCAGGCTCATGCCGTTCTTCAGGTCATTGGTCGAGACTGCCATGGATGTCCTTCGTGAATCGGGTGAGTGCGCGGGCGCCGTCCTCGGTGACAACCAGGGTGTCCTCGACGCGGACGCCGCCGTGCCCGGGCACATAGACACCAGGCTCAACGGTGACGACGAATCCGGGGGCGAGGATAGCAGTGCCCAACTGGGACACCGTCGGCGCCTCGTGGATATCGAGCCCGACGCCGTGACCCGTGCCGTGCTCGAAGCGGTCGGCCCAGCCGGCATCCGCGATGATGCGGCGGCAGACGTCGTCGACCTCTTTGACGCTGATGCCCGGCTTCACGGCTTCGGCCCCGGCGGCTTGGGACGTCTGCACGACGCTGAAGATGCGCGCGAGCTCACCGGTGGGGTCCTCGTTGACGCAGAACGTACGTGTCATGTCCGAGCGGTAGCCCTCGTAGGTGGCGCCGAAATCGACCACGACAGCGTCGCCGGGCGCGATGCGGCGACCACCGGGGCGGTGGTGCGGCTTGGCCGAGTTCTCACCGGCGGCGACGATCGTCTCGAAGGCGGTGCTCTCGGCGCCGTGACGGCGCATCGCCGTATCGAGCTCGAGGGCGAAGTGCTCCTCGGTCACGCCCTGACCCATCAGCGGGAGCGTCTCGAACAGCGCGGCGTCGGCAATGGCGGCCGCACGCTCCATGCGCGCGATCTCCGCTTCGTCCTTACGCTCGCGCAGGGCCTCGACCGCGTTCGAGGTGGCAACGAGCCGGCCTTCGCCGAGGAGGTCGGCCCACGTGCGCTGCGCGCTCCAGGAGACCTGGTCGGCCTCGAGGCCGATGCGGTCGGACGGGCGGGCGGCGTCGGTAAGGAGCGTCTGGGCCGCCTTGCGCTGCTCGGCGACGGGGCCGATGGTGATGTCGACCTGCGGCGACGCACCGGACTTCTCGACCTGCTCCGCGGACTGCGTGCGGTAGCGGCCGTCCGTCGTCAGCAGGGCGGCGTCCCTCGTGACGGTGAGGACGCCGGCGGAGCCCGCGAAGCCGGTCAGGTAGCGGACGTTGGCCAACGTCGTCACGACCAAGGCATCGATCTCGTGCTCGTCGAAGGCGGCGCGCAGGCGATCGAGTCGGCCCGTGACGGTAAGCGGCGGGAGCGCCGCCGTGGACGGGGTGTAGGGGTTGGTGCTCATGCCTCGGCTCCCTTCAACAGTGCGGCGACGGCATCGACGGCCAGTGCATAGCCCAGCCCCCCGAACCCGGCGACCACGCCGCTGGCGACCGGGGCCAGGACCGAAATGTGACGGAACGGCTCGCGGGCGGCGGGGTTCGAGATGTGCAACTCGACGACGGGGCCTTCGAAGGCGGCGACCGCATCGTGGAGCGACCACGAGGTGTGGCTGAGCGCGCCCGCGTTGATGATCATGGCGTCGGCGCTGCCGCGGGCGGCGTGCACCGCGTCGATCAGCTCGCCCTCGTGGTTCGACTGGATGTGCCGCAGCTCGAGTCCGTGGCCGGCGGCGGCTGCCTCCGCCCGCTTGACGTGGTCGTCGAGGGTGGCGGTGCCGTAGATGTCGGGCTCGCGCTCGCCCAGAAGGTTCAGGTTGGGGCCGGAGAGAAGAAGGACCTGAGTCATCGGCTTCCGCTCCTGTTGGTCACCGGCGCGCACCCATGGCCGCCAGGGTAGCGACCACGTCGGAGGCGGCCACGCCCCGCACGGGCTCCACTCCGTTCGGACCGTCGAGGACGAAGGTGAGGTCCTGTTGCGCCTTCTTGTCGCGGGCCATGAACCCGAGAATCTCCCCGGCGTCGGCGCCGGGGGGAAGGTCCGTCGGGAGGTCGAAGCTGCCGATCACGTCTCGGTGCTGCTCGACGCGCGCCTCGTCGATGCGGCCGAGCCTCCGGGCCAACTGCGCGGCGAAGAGCAGGCCGATGGCCACGGCCTCGCCGTGGCGCAGGTCCCAGTCGTGGTGCTCGGTCAGCGCGGCGCCCTCGAGCGCGTGCGCCAACGTGTGGCCGTAGTTGAGGATCATGCGGCGACCGCCCTCACGCTCGTCGTCGGCCACGACGGCCGCCTTGATGCCGACGCACCGTGCCACCTGTTCTTCGATCGGTTGGTCGGCCGTCGGCGCATCGCCCAGAAAGGCGTACTTCGCGACCTCGCCCCGGCCGCAGGCCCATTCCCGGGGCGGGAGCGTGCGCAGGGTCTCGGTGTCGCAGAGCACCGCGTTCGGCTGCCAGAAGGCGCCGACCAGGTTCTTGCCCTCGGGCAGGTTGACCCCCGTCTTGCCGCCGATGGCCGCGTCGACCTGCGCGAGGAGCGACGTGGCGACGT
>Ga0210390_10004880_pt1 | contig 11269 bp, 15 predicted proteins | sample IncBWH11OmetaG_FD_161050 | JGI IMG/M metagenome (GOLD analysis project Ga0210390, IMG submission 161050) | Forest soil microbial communities from Barre Woods Harvard Forest LTER site, Petersham, Massachusetts, United States - Inc-BW-H-11-O ... | reverse complement strand
ACGCCCACGTCTCCTCACTGAATAGATCAATTTTGTAACCACTCCCGCTCCTGATCAGTGGACGAAGTTGATCGCCACGGCCGGAGTGATCGAGGCAACCGTATTGTGACCGGCCGGAACCACGCGGGTGCCGAGGAGTACACCCAGATTGGGGCTCCAACTGTATTCGATCGCCGGCGCGAAGCCGAACGCGTCGCTGGAACCGGTGTTCAGGAGGATGCTGGATGGATTCTGCACGCTGTTGGGATCCAGGACGTTATATCCGGTCAGGCGGGTCTTCCAGTTGTGGCGGCACGTGACATCGAGCGCCAGCACCCACCTCCGCGTCAGGCTGTATTCTCCGGATGTATTGACGAAGAATGAGTTGCCGGGCTTAGCCTGGCCGCGGAATCCTTGTCCTGTGCCATAGACACTGACATCTTCTACGTTCACGTTATTGGAAAACGCCTGCGACCCGTCGAAGCGCAAACGCAGAATGCGGCCATTCGGCAGCCAGAAATACGTCTGGGAGTAGAGCGCCAACGTCGTGGTGTAGGCTCCGCTCCCGAAGCCGTCGCTTGGCCGGTTGCCCAGTCGATCATACTTGCCGGTAGGAAAGGCTTCCTGCACGACAAAGGAGGTCGTCGGAATCCAACTGCCGGCATGAAACTGCGTGAGCCGGTACTGAGCCAGCAAAGTCACATCGCCCAGTCCGACGCCGAAGCTGCTCGGGCCGTCGCTCAACTTGTTGTAGCCCATCATAGGGATCGACCCGACCGTCAGTCGGTCCGCAAGTCCGTAGAGCACGTACGGGCGCGAGCCGAAGCCATTCGTATGAGCTGTGATCACATCGTAGAGAGGGGGCTCAATCAGGAAATGTCCGCGCGGTAACGTTGCGGCCCCGGCCGTCAAGATGGGGCCGGTCCACCAGGCATCCTCCAACGACTGGCGCAGGACAGAAGATGGCGGCGAGGCCTCCTGCTGGGCCGCCGTACCCGCAGCTCCGAATGCCCCAGCGACCATCAGTGCTGCAACCGCCGCACACCTTTGCATTACCTGATTCTCCTCGCCTAGCGGGGCATCTTTACGGATCCCCTACCAATGTTCACTTCCAGCCCAAGTCTCGTGGCGGTAAGAGAGTCTGGCACGGGCTTGTCTTACGCAGCTATCCGAATCTTGCCCTCAAAGTCGTAAGATGATTTTCGAAACAGGTTAACGGGATCACCAGTTCGTAGTTATGGTCTTTGCGTTGCCCCAAATTTGATCGCAAGATTCGGATAGCGCCGTGCGTACGAATCCAAGTATCGTCTGCACATGCACAAGACGATCGAGCCAACCATCCTGTACTTCGGAACACCCGTAGCGCTCATCAGCACCTTGAACCCGGATGGCTCGCCGAACCTGGCGCCTATGTCGTCTGCGTGGTGGCTGGGCTGGAGCTGCATGCTTGGCCTGGGTCAGATGGGCCAGACCTCCGACAACCTCATCCGCACGCGCGAGTGCGTGATCAATCTGCCATCGGAAGATCTGGTCACCTATGTCGATCGCCTCGCACTCACCACCGGCAAGAATCCTGTACCGGAGAAGAAACGTCAGTGGGGCTACCGCCATGAACTGGACAAATTCGACGTCGCCGGGTTCACTTCGGTCGGATCGGAATCGGTTGCGCCGCCGCGTGTACGCGAGTGTCCTGTGCAAATGGAGGGCATCGTCCAGGATTTTCGTTCCTTCGGCAAGAACGTAAGCGCCAATGTGTTCGAGGTGCACATCGTGAAGCTGCACGTCGACGAGAAGCTCCTGGTGGGCGACGGCCCGCGCCCGCATATCGATCCGGTGCGCTGGCGTCCACTGATCATGAGCTTCTGCCGATTCTTTGGGCTGAGCGGCGAGGTGCATCCGTCGCGCCTTGCGGAATCGGATTTCATGAAATTCGTGACTCAAGGAATGACGTCACAACCAGCGAATTTGTCCGGCACGCACGAACAGAAATGATGTTGGTCCGACCACTTTGAACCGACCAAAGGCCAGCAAGCATGTTCTTAGACTCATCAGGAACATGACCAGCGAACTCCTGAAATACGAGGATACAAAACACGGGAATCACGAAGGTGCTCGACACCGTGCTTCTCATACTGCGGCGCAATCTCCTCTGCCGCGAAGTGCGTGATCGGGGTCGGGCGGTACGGCGCTACTCGAACCACTCCAGCTTATGTGCCTTCGCAAATGTGTTGAGCGCAGGCTTTTCAGGCCTTCTCCGAGTTGGCCTGGTGGCTTGGGATCAGCGGATGTTCCTGAGACAACAACCCTTACGAACGATGCCCATTTGGGGTGGTGTAAGACGATTTGTGCTGATTTCGGCCTTCGATGTTTCGCGTATGGTTCGTAGTTTTGCGGATCGTTGCCGGCACTACGACTCCGTGACAAAAACAATCCGCTTGTCAGGAGTCATCAGCTGTTCCGGCTTAAGAATTGGGACAGCGGTTAGCGGTGAACTCCTTCACCGTGGTTAGCAGTTTAAGTACGGCAAAAATGCCCATCGAAGTCAACGGCATTCATCGTCGCGATTTTCGGGCTAGGCAACACATGGCGAGTATCACTACAAATTTCGTCGGATTGTTCATGTCTCTTGAGACCTCAGCCAAGCGGCGCGTCCGCTGGCGTTCCTTCTGCAGGCTGGGCAGCATCTCCAAATGTTCGTGCAACACTTTCCAAATATTTGTCGAGGCTCCGGTTGTAGCCAAGGAAGAAACGCGTTACAAACCTGAATATTGGGTTGTAAACCTCACCCCTCTCGGTGATATTCAAACGACAGCCTTCCGGCGTCGCTGAAATTTCGTATATCCAAGATCCGCCAAATGGCAGATTGGGATCGGAAATCCGCGTAACCAATCGCGCAGGTGGCTTCCGCTCCGCCATTTCATAGGCAATGGTGCCATCGTCGGTCACCTCCCTAAACCTGATTCGGCCTTCCGCGCTAGGCAGCAATTCGATCTTATGTAACCCAAGCCGCCACGTAGCTGCGTTCTGAATATTTGAGACCAGGGCGAACACGTCGTCCGGTTTTTTGTGCAGATTGATCGCCCGCGCAGCCACATGGCGGACCGGCAACAGGTATCCGATCAAAAGCACAAGCACTATACAAATTGCCACTGCCAAGCCGAGCCCGATTACAATTTTCAACACCATGTCATCACTTCCCTTATTTCCGTATTGTCTTCCCGGTTCGTTTCATAAAATCTCTACTTGCGTTTGCTAATATCTCAAGTCCGGCCAGCGCCAGCATTTTGTCTTTCTTGCTCAACCTTGAAAGAATGGCTGCGACCCTGTCAGGATCGAGTACGGACGTGGCCGCCCTCGCGGTAGCCCCCTTTTGTGTCAGCCTCAGCATAACCAGCCGACGATCTTTCGCTTCCTGCCTGCGTTCCACATAACCCAGCTTTTCAAGTTTGCTGATCGCGGCAGAAAGTGTGGAAGGACGTACTGCCAAATGCGTGGCGAGTTCGCCATGAGAGATTGGGACCTTCACACTTAAATGCGACAGTAAAGGAGAATCCCTCTCTGACAAATGATGTTCCGTGCTTGCTGCCCTCTTGTGTCGTGTGTGGCAGGCCAAATAAATCTGCGGATAACACTCCTGAACAGTCGCAACATCAACAGTGGTCACGGACATGCGCGAATTATCCTCATCAACAGATAGTTCGTCAAAACGAACTACTTTATTTTGCAGTAGATTCTGTCAGTCTTCGTGGTGTGGTGCACCACTTGTGTGAACCGATGAACTTAGAGTTGGTGCCTGGAAGGAACTTTGCTCTTTCCCGCAAACAGAATCAGATAGATGCCGGCCATCGGTATCAGCGGTGGTCTCCTCGTCGGAATTCCGTGAAACCTTGCTTTACTCGACTCTTCGCGGGGACGAAGATCCAACCTCGCGAATGGCTTACGCTTCTTTCCAAAACGGTTGCGCCCGGAATAAACTGATCGGGAATAACACTACGCAGCATTGGACAGTTTCGTGGCAAAATAACCACCCGGACGTCGGGACTTTCTCAGAATGACGGGGATCATAGCTGGTGCTGGTCTGGCCCGGACCAGAGGACCGGTGAACCCAGCTACGCTCGGACTAAGGAGTCTCGGAGCCGTATCCTCGCTGGTTTGAGTTTTTGGGTAGGCACACTTGGATTGCTCGTGATCAGCGAAGCCATCAGCAAAGCGATGAATCGGACCACGATGTGTCCTCCCGGCACAAGCTACAGTCCTCTCAAAGCACAGCCTCGCCCTCGAACGTGACAGATTTCTGTTCTGAGTGCTTACCTGACAACTTACTTGACACGTTCCTGAAGAAGCGTCTGGATTTCGCGCTCGAATCCGTCCTTGTTTACCACACCGCTATGCGAGTCGGCGATCTTTCCTTCGCGGTCAATCAGTAAGGTCACCGGCATAGAATCCACACCATACACCTTTGCCAGATCTTGGTTGCCAATCGCGACGGGATAGTTCAACTGGTGCTCCCGGAGGAATGGCCTGACCGATTTCCAACCATCGTCATCCATGGAAACGCCAATGACGGCGAGACCGCGACGCTTGTACTTCCTCTCGAACTCCATATACCAGGGAATTTCAGTCTTGCACCCGTGGCACCAGGTGGCCCAAAAATCAAGCAGCACTACCCTGCCTTTGTAGTCACTCAGCTTCAGAGGGAAGCCCTTTGAGTCGTTAAGGTTGAAGTCCGGGGCTGCCTTCCGCAGATCGGAATCAGTTGTAGAAGCTGGCACTCTCGTCGGCCACATCAGGAGCGCCAACGCCAGAGCTATTCCTAGCGCAATTGCTGCAAAGACACGATGAAACATAGTGACCTCGTAGGCATTCAATTAGTCTTGCGACGTCCCGAAAGACAGTAGAGCTCGGAATGAGTCATGCTCACGTCACTGGCGCGAACTCGCGATTGCAACAAGTAGGCAGCAGGCCAACTCACCACAGCAAATGGCAACATGCGCTCTTGCAATGCAACGGAGCGGTCACGCAGGAACAACCGCTCTCTACCCAGGGTGTCGAGAGTCTCGTTTTAGACTCATCCCTATTCCAAGCAACCCAATCAACCATGTTCAACCCCTCAAAGTCCTGATCGTTCCCCCGCGGATCAAGGCTTAGTGGTCGTATCAGGATTTAGCAAAAGTGCCCTAAGCCCTTCCTCCAAGTCATGCTTGTCGGTAAGCCCAAGCGAAGTCTTCGTTATTTTGCCATCGCGGTCAATAAAGAAACTCTGTGGCATGAAGCGCACTCCGCCGTAAGTGTCCGCCACAGATGAATCGCCAATAAGGATTGTGTAATGCACGCCTACTTGTGCGATGAACTTAGCAACGTCCTGTTCTGCATCCGGGTCATCCAGGGAAACTCCAATAATCTGGACACCCTGAGGCCGGTATTGTTGATCCAACTCCACCAGCCATGGCATTTCCACCCTGCAGGGTGCACACCAGGTAGCCCAGAAGTTCAAAAGCACTGGTTTGCCACGTAGATTGGAAAGCCGCGCTGTGCGACCATCGAGCGAGCGTAGCTCAAAGTCCGGCGCGGACTCGCCAATTTTGAAACCTACCTTAGCTGCAGTTCCCACTGGCGCGGGAGGAGCCGCCACGCGCCTGACGTCCCACGATAAGAAACAGACGAAGGCCACAACGGCGAGGGACACGATAACGAATTGAAACCAACGTCTGGTCACAAGAACCTCTCTGCCATAGCGCGAAAGAAGGCTATCCGGTTCATCCACGTAATGAGGATGACGAAGCGATGCGTTAAGATGAGCACGCCTAAAGCAATCATCACGGCGCCGCTGATTATTTCAAGCGTACGCAAATGACGCCGGAAGCGCTCGTAGAAGACCAGAAAACGCTCTATGCTCATGGCGGTAAGCAGAAACGGGATTGCCAATCCCAGCGCGTACATCGCCAACAACGACATTCCCTTGAGCATCGTCGACTGGGCAGCTGCAAACGCGAGAATCACTGCCAAGATAGGCCCCACGCAAGGTGCCCAACCGAATCCGAAAGCAAAACCAATAAGAAACGCTTTCGTGCCAGCGGGACCGGAGGGGAGCCCATGAAAACGCTTGTCGGCATAAAGTGCACGGATCGGCAGTAATCCGGCCTGATGTAATCCAATAAAAATGATCACGAGTCCTGCCATCTTCGTCAGCAATGCAATGTGCTGGCGAACAAGCTGGCCGAGGCCGCTGGCGACAGACCCTAGAGCAAGGAAAACCACACTAAAACCCAAGATGAAAAAGAGCGAGCTTATCATCACCGAGCGCCTCACTCGGCCGGACTGCTGTTTAAGCTCATCCAAACCCGCGCCGGATACGAGCGAGATGTACCCGGGAACCAGCGGCAAGACGCATGGCGTCAGGAATGAGACTAGCCCGGCGGCGAATGCAGCGATAGGAAGAGGAGCCGATGACATGGTTGCCCTCTAAGCAATCCGGCTCACTGCTTTATCCATGCCGCTGCGTCGGCCTTGATGAACTCTTTGGTCCCTTTTCGCCCGGTAAGCCTTAGCCAGAACGGCCCATCTTCGCGTTCCATGCGAAGTTGGATGTTGAAGAATGGACAACATAACCGTTCACCCGCAGCCCATTCCGCGACCATAGCAATCGTCTTCGGATCCGACGGAAACTGAAATTCATATCCGTCTGACAACTCTCGCACCCCTTTTTTTAAACCGCGCAGGGCCGGGCCGAGTTCGACAAAGTGCCGTCTCCTTGCTTCGGGGTCAAGCGCCATGCGATCGCAGGCAAAAGGGCTTTCGTGGGTGACAGTTGAACTGTCGCCCTCCGGTTTATTATCGTCGCAACTCTTAGCAGACTTATCTGCAGATGTTCTTGCCATAACAAGTGTCGGCGGCAATGCGAACGCAAGCCCGATTACAATCGCAACAACGCAAATCGTTTTGTTCATATTTGAATCTCCTTGATTCAAAACATTTTTTTTCTCTAGCTTGTTCACTGTCATTGTTAAAGCCATCTTCGGGTCAGGTTCGCTTTAGCCTCAGCGACTCGCCGGGGGGATAATCCCGTTCATACGCAGATATTCCACCATCTGCCCGTAGTGATTGCTGGAATGGGCGACAGCGTCTATTGCGAACTGAAGACGCGTCTTCTGCTGGGAGCTGTGGGAGGCGGCCACGGGCTTCAGCATGTTTTCTTCATTGATCGCAGCCATAGCCTTATGTAGCGCCGCGAACGAGCCCTTGAGGTAGCTCAAGATCTGGGCCTTCGATTGGACAGCGTCGGGCCCGGCCTCGGACTCTTGTTCAGGAGGGGGGGTCTGATTGAGGATGTACGCGGCCATGCGATAGTTGTTGGCGGCCAGGTGCTTGATCTGCTGGGCAAAGGTGCGGACGCCAGTAAACTCGCCGGCAGTTGGCGCGAAGGAATATTTCTCACCCGGCATGGCATCGGCTGCGGGAACCACCCGATTTTCGGTGTTGGTTATCCAAAAGTCGAGCGCCTGGCTAACCGTGCTTATAGGCGTGACCTTGTTGTCTTGCGCGCACGCCGCGCCGCTGCTGAGTAGCAGGATTGAAAATGCCAAAAGCCAATGCGATGATCTCATAAACCCCTCCATGGGCCAGCATTTCTTGCGGGCGGCCTCAATTAAGATCGTACGACTTAAAGCTGACTTTAAGTCAAGCGTTATTTTCGCGATTCGAAATCGCGCTTCGAGACTCGCCGAGAACTTGGCAAGGGGGCCGACAGGTTGACACCAGGTCTCTTAGGTCTAGTCTTCCAGGCGAGCGTCGCGAGCAAACTTCGATGTGGCCCCAACTAAAGGGAGTACTCTAGAATGCCGCTATGCCTCGGTTGTACATTTCTGAAGTAGCACGCAAGGTTGGACTTCGGCCGTCCGCAATCCGCTATTACGAACAGATTGGGCTGCTCCCCCCCGCGCAACGCGTGGGTAAGCAAAGACGCTACGACACGACAGCCCTCTATCGGCTTGCAATCATTCAGCGAGCGCGACAACTCGGGTTTACGTTAGACGAAATCCGACAGTTATTCTTCGGCTTCGGCAATGTCACTCGGGCCTCGGATCGCTGGCAGAAGCTGTCTCAACGAAAGCTCGCGGAACTTGACAATTTGATGGACGGTGTAAAGGCCGTCCGGCGCCTTTTGATAAAGATGATGCAAAACTGCCGCTGCGAAACGCTCGATCAATGCGGCAAGGGGATATTTCGCAGCGGGAGTGGGAACCTCTTAGTGAAATCTCTGCCTGCGAACCGTCGACATAGGCGATGAACATTCGGCATATGCAGAGCTGACTGTGGTTCGCGAAACTCGACACTCCGGATTGTCCCCGTACCTCTCGCCCTGCAGATGCAGTTCGCCGGCAAGTTCGCTGCGAAGGACACCTTCAACTTCGAAATCACTATGGTGGAAAATCACCTGCAGCTCCCGATCGCTGGCGATCCGCCTCGCCATCCTCCCCGAATACCGGCCGTCAACATCGGGCGGCGTCTCCGAATGATGTCGACTTCAAACCCACAGCTTAATGAATGAGTGGGCATGGGGTCTCACTTCTTCTTTACGACGGCTACCGCTTCGATTTCCACAAGGAACTCCGGCCGGAACAGCCTACTCACCTGAACAGCAGTACTTGCCGGCGGATTCTTGAGATTGATGTACTTGTCGCGCACTTCTCTGAATTCTTGCAAATGGGAAAAATCCAGAAAGTAGCTGTTTAATTTAATTACATCATTGAAGTCCGCCCGCGGCTTCAAGTGCAGCCTTTAGATTTTCGAACACTTGTTGGACCTGGGGTTCGCACCCGTCAAGCTGGGAAAGCTGAACGAGGGCGGTGCGCTGGTGCACGCTCGCGGCCGCGTTTGGGGGCCACTCATCTTCCAGGACCTGTTCAAGAAGCAGCAGTAATCGATCGTGCACCGTGTGATTTGGCCCGACAAAGATGGTTCCGAAACGTCCGATTAGATCGGACACACTTGATGTTAGGTAAAAGGAGAGGTTTCGATGAGTATCGAAAAGAATGTCCAGACTGTGAAGAATTTTCTTGCGGCACTCGGCCGCCGCGATAAGCGAGGTTTGCTGGCGTTGGCTGCGGAAGATCTTGAGTGGATTATTCCGGGCGAGGACTGGCCGCTGGCCGGCACGCACCGCGGGCACGCGGGACTGGAGAACTTACTTCAGAAGGCTAACGAAACGGTGGAAACTTCGTATCCAGAGCTCCCCGAGTTCGTAGCGCAGGGAGACCGGGTTTTGGTCGTCGGCTTAGCTACTGGGAGAATCAAAGCCACCAACAGGACGTTCGAGGACCACTGGATTTTTGACATTACCGTTCGGAATGGCAAATTGACGAACGTCCGGGAGTATATCGACACGCAAGCAATGGCACGGGCCTCCGAGATGCCCGCGAGCCCCAGGCTTTAACCCATCTGAAATTGGCGGATCTCGGTGAGTGCATTTTCGCCAATGCACTCACTGAGACACGATAACTACCGAGAAGTCGGCTTTCAGGAAGTAATCGATTCCTCATGGATCACGAGCAAATCGTACATTCGCTATTCCCCGAAATCACGTCCGGTATAACCTGCAGGAATGGTTCTCGCTCGAAAAGTTATTGGACAAAAACGAGGCAAGGAATCAAATTGGTAAACGCGTTAAGCGAAGAATCTGTCTGCCAGACCAATCACGGCTTGGAGGCCAACCCAACGACAGATTCATCCCTGAAGCCGTCGCGAGGAGAATGTTCGCCAGCCTCACGCTCTCCTCGCGACGACTTTCCTGATTCGTGTTTCAGCGGGCTCAAAAGGTGCCTGAGCAGGAAGGACCTGTCCGCCCAAAATGTTGAAGCCTCCGATGGACGACGTTGCTATAATTCGCAACCAGGCGAACATCGGCGCTCCGATTTCTCCCCAGGAGATGGAGCGCATGGCAAAGAGGAGGTTTCAGAACCCCCGTCCTGAACGTCGTGGGGCGTGGTGGACAATGCGTGTTTGGCGCGATGAATTCATCGACGGCAAGCGCGTCCGTAAACAACAGCGGGTCCGGTTGGCAGCCGCGACGGTGTCAGACCGGGAGGTCAAGAAGATCGCGACCGAACACCTGCGACCGCTGAACCAAGGTCTGGAAAGTCTTGGATCAGCTACCAACTTCGAGCATTACATCGAAACAATCTACAAACCGGTGGTGAAGCCTCTGATGGCGACGACCAGTTTTGATAGAACGCGAGGGGTTCTGGATAATTACCTCATTCCCGCGTTCGGAAAATGTTGCCTGCGCGACCTCACCGCACTCACCCTCCAAACGTACTTCTCGAAACTCACAACGAGCACAACAAACCAAATGCTGTCGCACGAGTCGCGAGACAAGATCCGTGATGTGCTTTCGAGCACATTGCGGTTCGCTGTGCAGCACGATCTTCTGGTGAGAAATCCAGCGGAATCGCTGCGCATACCTCCTGACAAGCGCGGCAAAAAGCGCAACAAACCCTACCTCACACCTCAGCAGTTCGACCTGCTCGTTGAACTGATTCCGGAACCCTACGCTTCGATGGTTTATGTGGCGATCTACACGGGGCTGAGGGTCAGTGAACTGGCAGGCTTACGTTGGAACGATATAGGCGCAAGCTCAATCACGATCGACGAGCGGTTTTGCCGCGGCGATTGGGGGGCACCAAAGAGTGAAGCCTCCAACGCAACGATCGGGGTGAACAGGTGCGTCGTTCACCGTATCCATCGGCTGAAAGGACTGACTGTCGAGGTTAGGGCCGGCAATGCAATTCGCAAGTACAAGGTCGTGAAGTCCGACGGTCCGGATGACCTAGTTTTCCAGGGAGTTCGATCCGGCGGTCCGCTTCGCGACAACAACATACTCGTTCGGTTCATCAAGCCTGCAGCTCGGTCGATGGAGTTGCCCTGGGTGAATTGGAGAAGCCTGCGAACATCTCATGCGACCTGGCTGAAGATGGCCGGCGCCGACGTGAAGGACGCACAGGCACAAATGCGGCACTCACGTTCGAGCACCACGTTGGACATCTACCAGCAGTTCGTACCCGAAAGCCAGCAGCGGGCAGTCGACAGACTGAGCCGTTTGGTGAATTGAATTGTGACCGAGTGTGACCAAGTGACCAACAGCGAGGCTTCTAAGTGATTGAAAGTATGGTGGCCAGGGACGGAGTTGAACCGCCGACGCCAGCCTTTTCAGGGCTGCGCTCTACCACCTGAGCTACCTGGCCACATTTCGAAACCCGCTGTCCGCGGGCTGCGAGGATTGTTCGCTTCACGC
>Ga0210390_10004879_pt1 | contig 11275 bp, 12 predicted proteins | sample IncBWH11OmetaG_FD_161050 | JGI IMG/M metagenome (GOLD analysis project Ga0210390, IMG submission 161050) | Forest soil microbial communities from Barre Woods Harvard Forest LTER site, Petersham, Massachusetts, United States - Inc-BW-H-11-O ... | reverse complement strand
GGACACTACGGGCGGTGGTGGACTGGCGTGGTCAGATGGTCACCATGCTCGACCGATGTTATTTGACCCAGTCCGTTCCGGTGCAAATCATCTGGGGCACAGACGATGTCGTTGTTCCCGTCAGCCATGCCCGGATGGCGCACGCCGCGATGCCGGGTTCCCGTTTGGAGATTTTCGAGCGCTCCGGGCATTTCCCGTTCCACGACGATCCCGACCGTTTCATCGAGGTCGTCGAGCGCTTCATCGATAGCACCGAGCCCGCCGAGTACGACCAGGCCGCCCTTCGTGAGCTGCTCCGCAGCGGTGGCGGCGCACAAACGGTCTCCGGGCCGGTCGACACCCGCGTTGCCGTGTTGGAAGCCATGGGGTCCGACGAACGCAGCGCCACCTGACCAGCCTTTAAAGGCGACCCCGTATGGTCGGCCTATGGGCTTCGACGTCACGGTGTTGCGGGTGTTCACCGACGCGGCGGGAAATTTTGGCAATCCGCTGGGCGTCGTCGATGCAAGCACCGTCGATGCCGTGTGGAACCAGCGAATTGCGACCCAATTAGGCTACAGCGAAACGACTTTCGTCGATTTACCGCGAGCCGGCTCTACGACTGCGCACGCTCGCATCTACACCCCGCGCGTCGAATTGCCGTTTGCCGGACACCCAACGGTCGGAGCCTCATGGTGGCTGCGTGCGAGGGGTACACCGATCCGGACCCTGCAGGTGCCGGCCGGGATTGTGCAAGTGAACTACGACGACGAGATCACGGCCATCAGCGCCCGCTCGGAATGGGCCCCCGAGTTCGCCATTCACGATCTCGAATCACTCGATGAACTCGCAGCCGCCGACCCCGCCGACTTCCCCGACGATGTGTCGCACTACCTGTGGGCATGGATCGACGAGTCCGCCGGAGCAGTGCGCTCCCGGCTGTTCGCCGCCAATCTCGGTGTGGCCGAGGACGAAGCGACGGGGTCGGCGGCCGTCCGGATGACCGACTATCTCAGCCGCGACTTGACGATCACGCAGGGCAAGGGATCGGTGATTCACACCACCTGGAGCCCGGAGGGCTGGGTTCAGGTCGCCGGTCGTGTCGTCGACGACGGTGTCACGCACTTCGTCTGAACCGCGTCGCGCCGGTTTCAGAGCGGAAGCTTTGCCACGCGGATCAGCAACTGCCCCTCGAGTCCGGCGGCGCGGTGAACGCCGATCTCCGCGACTTCCGGAGACGTCACTATCGCGGCAAATGCGGCGGCCGAAGGGTATTCGACCAGTATGCAGGTGTCCCAGATATCCGCGATATCGCCGATCACCAATGATGCGATGTCGCCGCCGAACAGCACCTTTCCGCCGCCCTCTGTGATGACGTTTTGCATCGGTGTGGCGTAGAGGTCGTAGGCTTGGCGGCCGGTCAGGCCGGTGGGACGCCCGTCGGGATAGACGGCCTTCGCCCGGAACTTGAGCAGGTTGAGCATCACAACGGGATCGCCGGAATCGTCCGCCATCAATGCTTCGACGCGGGAAGCCGTTGGGTAGACCGCATTTTCGACGTTCACGTCGTCATCTCCTCACTTTCGCGCTGTGGCGCTCAGTCCTTGCGGTGCAACACCGCGGCGAGGTGATGTTGCAGCGGTTGTCCGACCGCGCCCATCTGCAGCGAATACGCGAGCTCGTCGCCGTCGACCCGGATGCGCCGGCCAAGGGCGGTCACTTCTTTGGCGGTTGGTGTCAGACCGATCTGCGTGGTGGACATGTCGAGCTCGATCGTCGTGCCGTCGGATGTGTATGTGCCCACTTCGATTTCGGTGATGCCGTTTGGGTGTGCAAGCACCATTTCGACGTGACCGGGCCGCGGTACGCGAAGGTATCCCGTCTCGGCGTGCAACGGCCTGCCGTCCGTTGCGGCCCTGGTTTTTTGCCCGTACACCAAAAACGGCTTGCCCACGTGGGAGAACGCGACTTCCTCGAGATAGTCGAACGGCTCGATTGTCGGGTACTTTCCGGACCCACGACCGTGCCAGGTACCGAGCAGCGGAGCGAGCGCCTGCAAGTCGGGGTGCAGGTCAGGCGGCATCATGTCAGCCTAATTCGTGTGTACGTCCGGCGTGCGCACATGCTCCGGACGAAAGCCCCGACCGACAACGATGGGCGGGATGAACTGCAACGGACCGCGGCCGATGAACTTCGGCATACGGATCGGCGACAGGTCACCGGTCAAATTTGGCTGGATCGCCCTGTCCTGGATGAGCACCTGACCGGCCTGGATGATCCGGGCCGGTAGCTCGCGCCGACGTTGCACCTTGGCGAGGTCGCCATCGGTCAACCGACCTTCGCGCAGCGGGCCACAGAGGATGTTGGCCGCGGCCACCGCGTCAGCAACAGCGAGGTTGATACCGACTCCGCCGGCCGGCGACATGGCATGCGCCGCATCGCCGATACACAGCAGGCTGGCCCGCCACCACGTCTTGAGCCGATCCACCCGCACATCGAGTTGGCTGGTGTCATCCCAGGAGTGCAGGTCGTTGACATGTTCGCGCAACTTCGGCTGTGCGGACACCAGACGCTCTTTGAACGCCTCCAGCGAGCCGTCTCGCGGGTTCTGCCCCTTAGGCATGACATGCGCGACCTGCCAGTAGTCGCCCCGATAGATCATGGCCATCATCAGGCCCTTACGGATTATTCCGTAGAGCTCTTGAGGGTCGCCCGGACGCCACTTCAGTCGGAACCACAAGACGTCTATCGGGGAGGCCGCGCTGGCGATCTCCAACCCCGCCCCGGCCCGCACCGCCGATGCGCGCCCGTCGGCGCCGACCACCAACTCCGCATGCACCTCCAACTCCGGCGTGCGCACCCCGACGACCCGATCGCCGTCGAAGATCAAGTCTTTGACCTCCGCATTGCGGATCAAGGTGAATTCCGGGTAGGCACTGGCCTTTTCGGCCAGAAAGTCCAGGAAGTCCCACTGCGGCATCAACGCGATGTAAGGCTGCTTGAAGCCGAGCCACTTGAGTGCGTTGAAGTTACCGAAAGTACGAAGGGAGCCGTCGGTGTCGAAGGCGACCCGGGTGATTTTCGTGTGTGGTAAACGCAGAAACTCATCGATGAAGCCCAATTCATCCATGATCCGTAACGTCGTCGGATGCACGGTGTCGCCGCGAAAGTCGCGCAGGAAGTCGTTGTGTTTTTCCAAAACTACGACGTCGACTCCGGCGCGAGCCAGCAACAGCGCATGAATCAGGCCCGCCGGACCGCCACCGGCAACACAGACCTGGGTTCGCAGAACTCGGGTCACGAGCGCCGCTCTCCCCCGCAAGCGGGAGGTGCCCCCACCGCATCGCTTCGCTGTGCATCGTCGCCGGCGCGGGTCACGCCCCGACCCTACCCGCGGTCGACTGACTCAACGGCCGCCTCCCGACGGACCGGTCAACCGGAAGCGGGCACCTTGCGCTGAGCGCGCAATGCCTGGATCTCGCGCTCGAAATCGTCTGCAGACGAAAAGGACCGGTACACCGAGGCGAATCGCAGATAGGCCACCTCATCGAGTTCTCGCAGCGGACCGAGGATCGCAAGCCCGACCTCGTGACTGGGAATTTCCGGTGACCCATTGGCCCGCACCGCGTCTTCGACCTGCTGGGCCAGCAGGTTGAGCGCATCGTCGTCGACCTGGCGGCCCTGGCAGGCCCGCCGCACACCGCTGATCACTTTCTCGCGGCTGAAGGGTTCGGTGACGCCGCTGCGCTTGACGACCGCTAGCACCGCGGTCTCCACGGTGGTGAATCGCCGCCCACACTCCGGACATGACCTTCGGCGGCGAATGGCCTGACCCTCGTCGGCCTCCCGGGAGTCGACCACCCGGGAATCGGGATTGCGACAGAACGGACAATGCATGACCGCTCCTTCGCCGCGCCGACAACGGGATGTCTGAGACCACCCCGAGCGTACCTGCGGACTCCCCGCAGGCCTAGCCTCACCAGAGCTCGCGCGCGGTATCCGCGCCCGTCAACGCGGTTGCCGACGAGCGTTGAGCCATCCGGGTTTCGGCGGCGCACGGCGGGGCCGTCAGCCCACCGGCGCGATCAGCGTCTGACCGGCGGTCACCGTCGCGGAGTCGAGTTCGTTCAGTTCGCGGATGCGCGCGGCGACCTGACCGGTCGGTGCATCGGGTGCGACGCGGGCCGCCAAATGCTGCAGAGTCTCCCCCGGCTCGACCCGCACAACCGCGAGCCGGTCGGGCATCTGGGCCGCCGCCTGCTCGGTGCCGCCATGCAGCATGCCACCGAAGTGCGCCACCAGCCCGAGCCACGCGGTGATCAGCGCCGCGAGCAGGGCCAGCGCCACCGTGGTCGCCGGCGTAATCGGACGTGGCCGATGCGGCGCCGTCGACATCAACACTCCGGTGCCCCGGTAGCGCGGGCGCGCAGCGACGGGTCGGGACGGCTGTGGACCCCGGGCGCCGGGCCGGCCACGGTCCGCCGGACGCACCTGGACCGGCCGGCAACGGATCGGGGCGCTTGGCGCGATCATCTCGATGGGCATCATGTGCGTTCCTCCACTCGGCTCGTGTCGATCACTTGTTCGAAGCGTAATCGATAGTGTGTTCGAATTCCGAACATGTGATCGAACTGTTGCACACACGGCAGACGATAAGACACCCCACCGACAACTTTTCCCAGCCGCAACAGGGGCAACATCAAGACACGCCTCGAACACATGTTTGATATCGCGGCTGGATGCCGCTACATTCGTCCGTATGAGCGACAGCGATAGGCCGGACGGCGACCCTGACCGCACTGCGCGACCTGCAGATTCTGGGCTCACCGAGCGGCAGCGCACGATTCTGGACGTCATCCGCGGTTCGGTCACCAGTCGCGGATATCCGCCAAGCATTCGGGAAATCGGGGATGCGGTGGGTCTGACGTCGACGTCCTCGGTGGCTCACCAGTTGCGCACGCTAGAGCGCAAGGGCTATCTCCGTCGCGACCCGAACCGCCCGCGCGCTGTCGACGTTCGCGGCGCCGACGACACCGCGCGGCCGCCGGTTCTCACCGACGTGTCGGGCTCGGACGCGCTGCCCGAACCCACCTACGTTCCCGTCTTGGGACGCATCGCGGCGGGCGGGCCGATCCTGGCCGAGGAGGCCGTCGAAGACGTCTTTCCGCTGCCGCGCGAACTCGTCGGCGAGGGTGCGCTGTTCTTGCTCAAGGTGGTCGGTGACTCGATGGTCGACGCCGCGATTTGCGACGGCGACTGGGTCGTGGTCCGCCAGCAGAACGTCGCCGACAACGGCGACATCGTTGCGGCGATGATCGACGGCGAGGCCACCGTTAAGACGTTCAAGCGGACCGGTGGTCAGGTTTGGCTGATGCCGCACAACCCGGCCTTCGACCCCATCCCGGGCAACGACGCCGCCGTGCTCGGCAAAGTCGTCACGGTGATCCGCAAGATCTAGCTGCTGCGGAGTCGGCTATTGAGCTCGGATGAAACCGTTGGCCTGCGCGATTTCTTCGGTGGCGAACCAGATTTCGGCGAGCGTGTCCTCATATAGTGCGCTGTCGGGCATGTAATAGACGCCGAAACTGGCGTTGGCCTTGACGGGGTATCCGTCGGGCACCTCGTACGGGTCATCCATCGGAAGGTGAATCGCCAACTGGCCGTGCGTAATTGGCGCAGCCGCAGCGAAATGAGTGGTGTCGGCGTCTTCGGCGTCTTCGGCGTCAGTGGCCGCATGTCGCCCGCCTCGGAGTTCGCTCGCTGTGGGAATCCGCGTCGGAGCCGTGTCGACCGAGTCGGGATCTTCGTCGAAGTGGTCTTCGTCGAGGTGGTCTTCCAGGTGCTCGTCGAGGTGGTCTTCCGAGTGCTCGTCGAAATGTTCGTCCACGTGCACGTCCAAGTCGTCGTCCAACTCGGAAAACTCGGCATGATCTTCGAGGTCGTCGGACCGCGGCTCGTCGACCAAGTTGGCACGCCCGGGGGGCATCCAGTCGTTGGCCGATTTGCTGGGCAGACGCACGGTCCGCGGACGCAGCGCCGCCCGATAGTCGTCGTCGGACAAGCTTGACGACGCGAGATCGATATCGGCATCCGGTGACCAACGGGACACCGACTCGGTCACGGCCTCGTAGCCAGCCTCGTCACGGCGGCCAAGTGCGGCGGCCTTGGTGTCACGTCCGGCAGCGCGGCGTAGACGCCGCCTCAACCCGACCAGCGCAGCAGCCCCGACCAGCAATACCAGCGCCAGGATGCCGACCGGGAACAACCATCGACGCCAGTTCAGCCCGCTGTGTCCGCCGCCGGTCGACGAACCGGCCGGCGTCTTCTGCCCCGGCACCTGCAGACCGGACAGTGAAGACGCCAAGTTCGCCGGCTGGGTGCTGAACGTGTTCTTCGCCTGATTCCAGGCGATCTGGCCACCGGTGAACTTCTGCGTGAGCACGTCTTTGTTGGCCGTCTGCTCGCCCACCGGCGCGCCCAGTTTGCCGGTCGCTCCATCGAGTTTGTCCCACGCGGCCTTGATGGCGCCGCGGACCACAAACGCGCCGTGGTCGGACGTCCAGAAGATCACCGGCTTGTCGGCGGCGGCAAACGGGCTCACCCGGCTGGCCGGCTTGAGACCGCCGTCGGCCTCATTGGCGATCGGGAAGCCAAGGCTGCCGCCCGGGCCGCCCAGCGACTCGTACTTCGCCAAAACATCGCTCTCGATGGCGTTGGCGCCGGTGGCAGGGCTGAAGAAGATCTTGCCGCCGTCGAAGTTCTGGGCCAGCCCGTCGCCACCCACCGGGTACTGATCGCCTTGTTTGGCGCCTAACGTGCCAGAAGGACCGCCCGCCGCACGCCACGCCATGTTGATCGCCGCGGTCGGATCGATGGGTACCTGCAAGTCGGTGAGCTTGGTTGCCAGATCGGGCGGGACGGTGGTGAAGGCTTTAGTCAGCCGGTCCCATGACACCCGGCCGGAGCTGAAGGCCTGGGTGGCCAGTTCCCCGTCGTAGGTTTCGTCGCCGACCGGGACACCGAGCGCGCCACCGGAGCTACCGAGTCGGTCCCACGCGGCGTTGATCGCCCCGCGCACGACGAACGCGCCGTGTTCGGGGGTCCAGAAGATCAGCGGCTTGTCGCTGGCCGAGAAGGTGCTGACTCGGCTGTCGCGTCCTGCCAGCCCCGGCACCTCGTTGATGGTCGGGAAACCCAGATCGCTGGCGGCCGGGCCGCCGAGGGCTTCGTACTTGTCCAGGACGGCGCCCGACATCGCTTTGGCGCCGGTGGCAGGGGTAAAGAACATCTTGCCGTGGACGAAGTCCTGCGCGAATCCCTGTCCGGCGACGTAGCACTCGCCCTGCTTGGCGCCGAGATCCGAAGTGTCGCCGCCGGCAGCCTTCCATGCTGCGGTGATCGCATCGTCGGCTTCGCCCAGCGGGGATGCGACCGCGACCGGCTCCAACAGCGCCGTAGACAGGCCGATGGCCAGCGCCACCAGACCAAGCGCCGCCCGCCCCACGATGGTGCCCCGTCCTTGCTGCCCTGCCATCACACCTCCCGGTGTCCACCCCACGCGCAGTTTGTGGACAGTTTCAACCGCGCGACAGGCCGGCACAACTGTGGTCCGGCCGAAGGCAATTGCGATGTCACATCGAAGACCCTACGGAACCGTAGCCTGTCAAGGTCGAAATGATATCCACAACATTGCTGGGTGTCGCATTCTGCTCCTGATTTTGCGTTACGGTGCCCGATACCCCGATGGGCCGCGGTCGAAACTGGCACACGGAAACGGGGCCGACATGGGCGCTTCCGCTCCGGTGTCGTCCGTCGCGATCGCTCTGATCGCCGCGCTCGTCGTGAGCGACCACGTATTCAGCGTCCGCCGCACCCACCCGTCGACGTTGCGCGAAGCACCGGCGTGGTCGGCAATTTATCTGGCAATTGCGATTGCATTCGGTGCTGGGGTCTGGGCCTTCGGCGGGATATCCATGAGCGTCGAATATTTCGCTTGCTACGTCAGCAACGAAGCCCTTTCAATCGACAATTTGTTCGTCTTTTTGTTCACCGTGCGCAGTTTCGCCGTTCCGCGGATCGCCCAGCAGAAGTGCTGTTACTCGGCATCGTCTTGGCGCTGGCGGCGCGCACCGGATTTATCGACGGCCGTCGGGTAATGACACCGATGCTGCTAGCGATGAGGGCATCGGCGGATCGAGCTACTCGGACAAGCGCAGAGGCGCACCACGCAGTCGGCCCGACTAGACGCCGAGGCTACGACTGATGGCCTCGGCTAGACGCCGAGGCTACGACCGATTATTTCCTTCATGATTTCGGTGGTACCGCCGTAGATCGTCTGCACCCGTGCATCGAGATATGCACGCGCGATTGGGTATTCACGCATGTAGCCGTAGCCACCGTGTAATTGCAGGCAGCGGTCGATCAGGTGCACCTGCTTCTCGGTCGAATACCACTTGGCCATGGCGGCCTGCTCGGCGGACAGCTTCTCGTCGAGGTGCAGGCGAATGTACTCGTCGACCATGATGCGGACCGCGGTGGCCTCAGTCGCCAGTTCGGCGAGCAGGAAACGGCTGTTCTGGAAGCTGCCGATCGATCTGCCGAAAGCCTTGCGCTCCTTGGTGTATTGCAGGGTCTGTTCGAGCACCGTCTCCATTGCGGTGGCGGCCATGATGGCGATCGAAATTCGTTCCTGCGGCAGGTTTTGCATCAAGTAGATGAAGCCCAGGCCTTCTTCGCCGAGTAGATTCTCGACGGGAACCTTGACGTCGGAGAATGACAGCTCGGCGGTGTCCTGGGCGTCCAGGCCGATCTTGTCCAGGTGCCGGCCGCGCTCGAAGCCCTCCATGCCGCGTTCGACGGCCAGCAGCGAAAAGCCTTGCGCGCCTTTATCCGGATCGGTCTGGGCCACCACGATCACCAGGTCGGAGTTGATGCCGTTGGTGATGAACGTCTTCGACCCGTTGAGCACATAGTGGTCGCCCTGCTTGACCGCGCGGGTTTTGATGCCCTGCAAGTCGCTGCCGGTGCCCGGCTCTGTCATGGCGATCGCGGTGATCAGCTCGCCGGTGCAGAACTTGGGCAGCCATCGCTCCCTTTGCTCCTCGTTCGCCAAGCGCAGGAGATAGGGCGCCACCACATCGTTGTGCAGCCCGAATCCGATGCCGCTGTAGCGGCCCGCGGTGGTCTCTTCGGTGATGATCGTGTTGTAGCGGAAGTCGGGGTTTCCGCCGCCGCCGTACTCTTCGGGTACCGCCATGCCCAGGAAGCCCTGTTTGCCGGCTTCCAACCACACCCCGCGATCGACGATCTTCGCCTTCTCCCATTCGTCGTGGTAGGGGGCGACGTGGCGGTCCAGGAAGCCCCGGTACGACTCGCGGAACAATTCATGCTCGGGTTCGAACAGCGTGCGCTGGTACTTGACGGCGCTACCCATTGGATGACCTCCGGCGGGATAGGGACTGTGCCGCCCAAGATATACCAACTACCAACCGGATGGTTGGGCGCCCCGAGGTGTTCGCCGGGCTTACAGTCAGCGACGTGGACGAAACGCTCCTGGTGCAGGAACGCGGGCAGCTGCTCGAGTTCTCCTACAACGACATGCTCTGCTACGCCGGGCCGTACTCGCCGGCCGGTGTAGCGAATGCCTTCAAGGTGATGCAACGGGCATTTGCCGCGTTATCCCCCAATCATCCGCCGCAGCGACGATCTATCGTCATCCGCACCGCCTTTCAAGGGCCGGGAGCGCGCGACGGCTTCGAAGCCGTCACCCGGGCGGTGACCGACGGCCATTACACGGTCGACCCGGCCCTGGCGCGGCCCGATCGCGGGCGGCTGCTGCAGAGTTTCGTTTTCCAGATCACTATCGCCGGTCGCACGGCGACCCTGTTGCTACGAAAGGGGTTCGTCACCGGTGAATTCATCGACCTCGCAGGCAAATCCCACCGCGATCAGGCCGAAGAGGCGCGTCTGGATCAGATCAAGGCCGACCTGGCGCAGCGGGTGCTGGCCACGCCCGCCGAAGACGTCTTCGAACTGGTCATCTAGTCCAACCGAACCGGATCTTTCGGCCGACCGAGCGGATGCTGAGAAATTCCGCGTGGTCGTTTAACTCACGATGAGGGTAGGCCGACGGCTCGTTCCATGGGGCCGAGTGCGACGCAAAACAGTTCTCACCAGCGTCAATACCGCACCGCGGTGGCTCGCCGGAAAAACTTCGGAACTTTTGTTCCGTTTCCCCTCCGCAGGCGCTTAGTTAAGCGGTACCTTAAAGCGGCCTGAGACATCTAGGTCTACAGGGGGTTGGGGGGACATGGGCAGTCGGCCACAGCAACACGCCGACTGCGCACGCCGACTTCTGGATCAACCGTCTATCCGCGTATCCAGCGCATACCGGATGACAACCGTGAAAGGAAAACCATGAACGCCGCAACCAAACGAACGATCATCGCCACGGCTGCGCTCGCGGCGGCAGGACTCTTCGGGTCACTGCCGTACGAAGGGTCGACGCAGGCACAACAGGGGGCGCCGACGGTGCACCGCGATGTTGCGCTAGTGGATATCCTCACCGATGAGAGCGCTTTCGACACCGCGCTTTTCAACGACGTGTTGGGACCGACCGGAGCAGAAGAGCAGTTGTTCACCGCGTTGGGTCCCAACGCAGCTACCCTGCTTGACACCAACACTGCAAGCCCCGCCTTCAGCGGCGACTTCAATGGCGCGGAAAGCAGACTCTTCGAGGGGCTGTACCTGGACACGCTGGCCTCGGAAGACCAGTTGAACCAGTTGTTGGGCGTCACCCCGGCCGCCTCGGAGGCGGCGATTCTCGCCGACTACACCAGCCTTCCTGAGGCGCCGCTGCCCACCGGCGATGTGTTGCCTGTGGTCGGTGCGAGCGGCTTCGACTCGGATCTGACCACGATCGCTAACGGGGAGTTCACCCTCGCGTTTAGCGACTTTGAGGGTTTTCTCGCTAATCTCGCGACGGACACCAGCGGTCTCAGCGACGTGAGCACCCTTCTCACCGACCTGAGCAGCAGCTTCGGCGACCTGAGTAATCTCAGCACTGACCTGAGCCCCATCCTCGCCGACCTGACCGGCGGTCTCTTGTAACACCACCGCCAGAACGGAAGCGCCGGAGCCGCGAGGTTCCGGCGCTTTTGCTATCTGCGGCAGTTTCAGGTCGCCGCGAACTGGCGGAGGTTCGCCGCCAGCGCCGCGGGTACCCGCGCGCGGATCCGGGTGCCGTCATTGGTGTGCTCGGTCTGCTGAACCCGGCCATCCGCATGCACACGCGACA
>Ga0210390_10004877_pt1 | contig 11278 bp, 12 predicted proteins | sample IncBWH11OmetaG_FD_161050 | JGI IMG/M metagenome (GOLD analysis project Ga0210390, IMG submission 161050) | Forest soil microbial communities from Barre Woods Harvard Forest LTER site, Petersham, Massachusetts, United States - Inc-BW-H-11-O ... | reverse complement strand
TCACAGGATCTGCGGGCCGAGAGAATTCGGATAAGCCCCGATTATTTTAAGGTGTTGCAGGCGACGCTCCTACGCGGCCGCTCATTCACCGAGGGCGATGAAGACGGCAAACAGCCGGTAGCCATCATTGATGAAAGCACCGCTCGTAAGTATTGGCCAACCCGCGATCCGCTGGGCCGCCAAGTGCGGTTCGGACAAGACCCTACCAAGCCATGGACGACCGTCGTGGGTATTATTAAGGATATCAAGAGTGACGGTCTCGACATCGATGGCGTTCCCCACATCTTCGTTTCGACCTATCAAGACCCCAGCAAGGAAGTGAGCGTGGTGTTGCGGACGTCTCTGCCCGCGACCCTGCTCCAACCACAGATTCGGCATGAAATCCAGAGCATTGATCCCGGCTTGCCGGTATTTAATGTTTCTTCTATGAACGACATCCTTGATCGGTCACTGGCTTCACGCCGTTTTTCTGCCGACCTGGTGGGCGGATTCGCCGGACTGGCGGTGCTTCTCGCCTCCATCGGAATTTACGGTTTGCTGGCTTATATGGTCAGCCAAAGATCGCGCGAGATCGGTATCCGCATGGCCTTGGGGGCCGGGCGAGGCCGCGTCCTGAAGCTGTTCTTGCAAAAGGGTATAGTCCTGGCGGGCCTCGGAATTGTGGCCGGCATGGTCGTTTCTGCATCCACTGCGCCGTTGATGGGCAGTTTGCTTTACGGCGTGCGCCCGCATGATCCGGCTGTGTTTGTGATCGTGCCTCTGCTTTTGTTTGCCGTTGCCGTTCTAGCCAGCTATCTTCCAGCGCGGCGCGCGACGAAAGTGGACCCAATGATCGCGCTGAGAGAAGCATAGTGAACCACCTGTGCAGTGGGTTTTTGGAGGCAATCGCAACAATTCCCAATTCCCGGATTGTCGGCTAACCAGAATTAATCCGCGAACAGGCTTCCGGAAATCGCTCCGATGGTTTCCGCTCATGCCCGACACGTTCTGCCTCGTCCAGCGTAGCCCGGCCAGAAAATTGCCGGCCAGTGCCCGGCGTTGGATTATTGAAGATTTGCCCGTTAATCAGAACTTGTGCGCACTCCAAGAAAGTTCGTGGTAACTCACCGAGAGATATAATTCCCGCGTGCGACAACCTATGCGGCATGTAATGGCGCTTCGCTTTTCCAAAGTGGTTCTCGTTTTTGCAATCGCACTTTTCTACACGATTCTGGTCCTAAACAACATCACGGATTACGGCTCCAACTACGAGTTTGTCCGCCACGTCCTGATGATGGACTCAACCCTTCCGGGGAACCACCTCATGTGGCGCGCCGTCAATTCGTCGCTAGTACATACGGTCTTCTACATCGGCATCATCGTCTGGGAATCAGTCACTACGCTTCTGTGCTGGTGGGCTGGTGTTCGGTTGCTGAAATCGTATCGTGCGGACAGGGCGCAATTCGCCGCTGCGCTGAACATCGCCGTGATTGCGCTGACGATGAGCCTGCTGATGTGGTTGGTGGCATTCCTCGATGTCGGGGGCGAATGGTTTCTGATGTGGCAGTCGAAAATGTGGAATGGGCAGGAAGAGGCATTCCGAATGTTTACCATTGTCGGCGTGGTGTTTTTGATTGTGGTGCAACGCGAGCCAATTCCCGCGAAGGAGGAAAAGTTCAAATGATACGATTCGGGAAATGGTTTCTCGTCGCATTGGGTTCGTTAGTAGTCCTGTTTGCTATCGCGGTCACGTCGACCATCGGGTGGAGTCCGTTTCTCGGCCCGAAGGCGCGTGCTCTCACGAACCGCACATTCGAGCGTACGCAGCAACGCCTCGAGCGAGGCCGCTACATCGTGACGGGGTTGAGCGACTGCGTCTATTGCCACAGCCCGCATGACTGGACCGCCCCGGGCACGCCCATAATGGCTGGCAAAGAAGCTTCCGGAGAGGTTCTGCCCTACGCTGGTCTGCCCGGGCGCATCGTGGCGCCGAACCTTACCCCCGATCAGGAGACCGGGGCGGGCAGTTGGACTGATGATCAACTGGCCCGCGCTATACGCGAAGGCGTCGGCCACAATGGCGGCGCCCTTTTTCCCATTATGCCGTACCAACACTACCGCAATATGTCGGATGAGGACATGGCGTCCGTTGTGGTCTACCTGCGGTCCCTGCCTGCTGTCCACAACCAGCTTCCGGCCACCAAAATCATTTTCCCCGTAAAGTACCTGATCCGCAGCGCTCCCGAGCCGGTTACTGCTCCGGTCGCCAACGTTGGCTCCTCCGACCAGCTCAAATACGGAACCCATCTTGCCGACCAGGCTGGTTGTATCGACTGCCATACAGCTCAAGTGCGAGGACAAAACGTCTACGGTATGGACTTCGCCGGAGGCTTTCCCTTCACAGGCCCCTGGGGCACGGTCGCGAGTGCGAATATCACGCCCGATCCGTCTGGAATCTCGTATTACGACGAAGCTCTCTTCTTGAACGTGATGCGCACCGGACTGGTCAGAGGCCGCAAGCTAAGCCCGATCATGCCCGTGATGGTTTACAAGAATCTAACCGATGACGACCTCAAGGCGATCTTTGCCTTCCTTCGGACAACAAAACCTGTGAAGCATCGCGTAGACAACTCAGAGGCGCCGACCGAATGCAAGCTCTGCAAACAGAAACACGGTAGCGGCGCCGAAAACTAGTATTACGACCGCGAGCGCCAGAAAACCTGGGGGGAGGAAACCGGGGGCAGACGGAGCGTTTCCAAGTGTTTCGACGAATGGAAATCGGTGAACGTCCCGTCTGTGCCCGGTTTCCTCATGTCCCCGGTTTCCTCACACGGTTTCCTCACATTGGAAATGAACCCATGGAGAGCGCAAAAAATAGCGGTCAACTGGAGGGCGGGAACGAGATACTTGATACAGTTGCCCCAGTTGTTGCGGGGCTAACGCAGGCGAAATAAAAAGCTCAAGCTTTGATTCGTGAAAACTCAATCGTGGAGAAAGAAATGAAAAGAATACCGTTTCTCGTTATCGTCCTGCTGGCATTCGCATTTCCCGCCCTTGCCCAGGACGCGATGAAGAAAGATGCAGCCGTCAAGCCTGCCGATCCGGAGTTGAAAGTCATGCTCGATTCCTGGAATGAGATTGGCCGCAAGCTGACGGCGATGGCCGAAGATTTTCCCGAGGACAAATATGACTTCAAGCCGACGCCCGCGCAGCGCAGTTTCGCAGACCAATTGCTGCATGCTGCGGGTTCAATGTATTACTTCACCAATCCTGTGATGGGGCAGAAGCCTCCCGCGGCAGAAGACCCGAAGCGCGACCAGTACAAAACAAAGGCCGACATCGTCACATTCGTAAAGAAATCCGTTGCCGACGGGGCCGCTGCCATTCAGTCAAAGGGCGAGAAAGGCCTGATGCAGACTGTCGTATACGGTGATCAGGAAGCGCGCGTTCTCGACATAGCATACGGCATCATCGAACATAGCGGTGAACACTACGGCCAGCTCGTTGTGTACTACCGCCTCGCAGGTCTTGTGCCGCCGGAGTCGCGGCCCAAGAAGTAAAGCTCAAGAGACCAGGTACCCGTCCTTCGCGTAGGCGAGAAGGGCGGGTACGACGACGGCATACACAACGGGCGGTGTAGAACGGACAAGAGTTGGCGGGTGGCCACCCGCCAACCGTTGGGATTGACTTCATCGTACAATGTCCGGCTGGAACGTCAATGGAGGCGCCCTTGAACGATAACAGCAGAGGACGGCAGATCTATGGGAGCCCTTCAGCACTCAAAAAGGCCAAAGCAGATAAGAAATTCGCGTACGTTGTGGCCTTGGCGAGGGCGATAAATGCGCTCAACTCCGCTCATTCGCTCATGATGAGCACTGCCAACCGAAATACTCCTGAGGCCATGCGTGACCGGATGAATGGCAACTTCTTCGTGTCTGGAATCCTCTATGAGACGATGAAGCTGATACGCGCGATGAGTGGCGTTTTCAGGGATGACAAAAGCTTCGAGACGAGCTTTCGACTTGTACTCAAGGGCACCTCTGCGCTGGCGCTGGAAAAGATGCATCTAAAATCGGCGAGACACGGCGGCGTATTTCATTTTGCGCCTGACAGATTTGCCAAGGCGATCGCGAAGACGCCGATGACGGAATGCGTATTTACGTCTTCAGGGCCTGGAGAGAAACGAGGGAGCGTTCACTACGAGTTTGCCGATCTCATCACGGCGGAAATGATGGTGGGCAAGCGGATCGATGACGAGGCATTGGTAAACGAGATGTTCGTGAAGATGCTCGATCTCGTACAGAAGATCACTGAACACTCAGAGAACTTTATTGCTGACCAGTTGAACGTATGGGGTTTTGAGGTGCGTGCTTCGCAATCGGTTTCCGATCATGCCTGACACGTTCTGCCTCTTCCAGTGTAGCCTGTTGATTCGCGCTGGAAGGATCACGAGATGCGAAAAGGGTTTACGAGAAAACCACAAGCGGACGAGCCCGCGACGCCAGGCAAGAACTACATAACGCCAAGCGGACTTGAGCGCCTCAAAGATGAGCACCGGTTTCTGCTCACCAGGGAACGCCCGGCCGTGACGGAGGTGGTGGCGTGGGCTGCCGGCAACGGCGATCGCAGTGAAAACGCCGACTACCAGTACGGCAAGCGGCGGCTGCGGCAGATCGATGGGCGGATTCGCTTTCTCACCAAGCGAATCGAAGCCGCGGAAGTGGTGGACCCGGAAGCTCCGAGAGCGGGCCAGGCGGCGACGAGAGCATTCTTTGGAGCGACCGTGCGCTATGCCAATGCCGCGGGGGCGGAGCGAGTGGTGAGCATCGTGGGCACCGACGAGGTCGATCTCAATCGCAACCACATCAGTTGGGTGTCACCTCTGGGGCGCGCGTTGATGAAGTCAGCAGCGGGTGACAGCGTAGTCCTTCAATTGCCGGGCGGTACAGAATATCTGACCGTGCTGGAAGTGTGTTACGAGCGCATTTCTGTAGAACCGTTCTGTGAACCACCTGGATCCGAAGCCTCGGCAAAGAGACTCCCTCGCCGACACTTATCCACCTGACGAAAAAGAGACGAAACGGCACAGGTGAAAGAGCGACGACCGTAATAGCGCGCTATCGGCTTTTGGTAAGCGACAAGAGATGAGTTTAGTCCTAATAAACGCGCTTGTGGCCATCGAAACTAGCAAAGTCTATTGATTGGCCAGAAACGCTCTTCGGGGACACTGATGGATGATGTCCTCGAAGCAACGGACTGAGCCTTCGCTCAGATAGGTCTATTTGGTTAATCACGCAATCATAGGCTGGAAAAACCGCCGGCGCTTTGCCTTCTTACAGGCTCTCACGCCGGCGGGCGGTATTGCTCGCGGTTACGTAATCCGATTCAAATCAAAATCGGTCCGCGGGAGTCTCAGTTCCCTAACACGGCATAGGCGGGTAACGGGTCGCCGCTCTGCCCAGCAACCCACTTTCCGTTGTTCGTCGTGCCGCAATAAGTGGACGGCCCCTTGCAATAGGAAGCAATGGCGTGCGATCTCATATCCGTGCTGTTGAAGGCCCAGCCGCCTTCGAAAACGTCCTTGGCGGTAGTGGTGGCGGCGATCCAATACTGCGTTCCGCCAGTGAGTGGTATGCCAGCCGTGTCGTTACCCACGTCGAGCGTGCAGCATGCTCCGTAGGTAGAAGGATTCACGATATGGAAGGACTTGATCGGTTTCCCCGGAACGCCAGCGTTGTCTTCACGGAGGCTAAGTTCGAACTCGCTGGGATTTCCGAATGTACCCACCGACGCTTCAATTCTGGTTGCAGTGACATTGGCGGTCGGAGTGAATGGGATGGCCACCCAGGTTGTAAAAGGAAAGCCGTTCGATCCCTCTTGGGCAATGGTATTCCCGAAACAGCAGAAGAAAGTGCCAAACGGATAGGTGCTCAGGTTGCCGGCGATGGTTTTGAGACCCGCGTCCCTATCGATGTCCCGTGGCGTAACTGCGGACGGACCTTTGGTTGCGATTGCCAGTCTTCCGTCGCTCGAGGTGATGAAATTTGACTTGGTTCCCAATGCCAGCGCGGTCACGCCAATAAGCGACAATACGGCCAGGCAGAGTGCGATGCGTGCGAGTGGTGACTTAACCATTATCTCCTCCGTTTTTTTAGGTTCGGTTTTTTTAGGTTCGGTTCAGGTTTAATTGAAATCCGGTTCGGATCCGTGGCGTATGCAGTTTGCCTCCTGCCGCAGTATCCTCACTGGGATTTTTCTCCGGTGTTAACCATCTGCAAAGTAGGTCCTACCCCGTGGCTAGAATCAACTTTCGACTTGCAGAATGCGATGGAAAGTTGAGAGCAGCGAGCGGGAGAAATCTGACATAGGCGAAGGATGAAGTCAAGGAGAATCGGCCAGTGGCGGGGCATTTCGGAGAGATAGTTGCAACTTTCTGCGCAAGGCGTCAGAAGATCGGAAGCGCTGCCCGCAGCGATGACTTCGTCGCTTGCAATAAAACGCCGGCATCCAGTGCTTGAACACCGAACGCCGGCGGATTGAGTTTGCTCAATTTCCTAGTTCACAATTTAAACGCAAGCGTTATCAGCGCGCTTACTTTCCTAACACAGCAAAGGCCAGTCCTGGTGTGGATGAAAAAGCGCTCCACGCGTCGTTCGTACCACACGAGCCGCCTTTATCATCGGAGCAGTATTGGGCAGCCGGAGCCGAGTCCACTTCATCAGTGTCGTTGACGTTCCAGGCGGCATAAGTGTTGGAGGTTTTGGTGCCGGTCCTCATAACGACCCAGTATTGGGTACCTGCCGTGACCGCAGTGCCAGCGCTGTCCGTCGCCGAAACGACCGTGCAGCAGCTGCCGAAGTTGGGTAGATTCGACACAGAAAAACTCTTGATGGGCTTGCCCGGTACTCCGCTGGCGTCGGTATACAGGGCTAGGATAAGTCCGTTGGTCCCTTCCACGTAACCAACTGCGACTTCGATTTTAGTAACCGTGTGATTGGCGGTGGGTGTGAAGGCGGCCGCACTCCAGAATTCGGGGAAGCCGGAAATGGCAGTTGGCCCTGTGATCGTGAAACCTTCACAGCACCAGTATGCACCCTTCGGGTATGCCGTGCCGATGTTGTCAAAAATCTTAACCAGACTTGGGTCATTCGGCTCGCTTCGCGTAACCGACTTGGTTGGCTTCGTGGCAATCGTCATCCGTCCGTCCTTGGTCGTTACAATTCCGTCTTTGTTGGCAGCAAGGGCGGTCACGCTGGCGAGGGCCAGCACGGTCAATGTCAATAGCATTTTCTTGCGCATTTCTCTATCTCCTCCGTTTTTTGAGTTGAGTTGGCTGAAGTGAACACCGGAATTCGCAACCTCAGGTGTTTGTGGCAAAGGCAGTTGCTCCCAGTGGTTCTATCCCGGCGCTGTACGTCTGCGAACAGCTCGGCTGTCATAAGGGCCGGAATGAATGAGCTTCGTCCAATCCCGGCCTTGCAGCAAAACCATCTCCGTTGTGGAGATGTCAAACGAACGGTTGAAAAGCGAGACGGATTTTTTCACTCATGAATGTCAGTGTCAAGCAGAATCCGTGTCCGGAGCGGGATTTCGGTGGTACGCTGCAAAACTCTGCGTACGATTTGCAAAGTTGTGCGCGACGCGACGATTTACAAAACGTTACAAATTATTTCTTGATCGCGGTGCCTTCGAGCCAGGATTATTGCCCGGCCTGAGAAATGAATGCTTCGGGAGGATCGAAAAAACAACGACGCCAGAAAGCTTGGTCCGAAAGCGTTCCGGTCTTCCATTGCTGGAGACCGAGCAATGTTGCCGCCACCAACCCGCCATCCGCGGAATCAAAAATCAGCACCACTCCAACCGCGCTCGTTGGAGTTCTCGTGAGCTCGGCGTATTCCTTCTCGAACAGGGATTTTGCGAATTCCAATTTTGCGCGCGAACTGGTGTCCGATGCGCCCACGTTGGCTCTCTGCACGGTCAGGATCTTGACGGTCTGTCCTCGCAGCGGCTCCCAGGTCCCAGGGAAGGATGCGATTTCTTCGTTCTTGACCTGAAATTGTTCAGTGCTGGCCGGCGCCGGGGCATTTTCTACTTTCGCATCGGATGTGTAGGTGTCCGGCACCTCGAGGCTGGAGCGCCGGATCCATCCGCGAGAGATGCCCGAGATTCGCACGTGAACCCAGTTCGCATTCATGTCGAGAATCTCAAACTCGTCTTCCGCAGAGGCGAGAAACAATACTTTGGCACCTTCGACCGGACTTACCAGAACCTGCGTGCTCGACTCCTTGACGGCAACCAGATTCTTTGGGTGCGCCTGGTTGTGGAGAATTTCCTCCAGACCCTTAGCTTCTTTGGTGAGTTCTTCCATGTGCTTGTCAGCCACCGCCTTCTGCGTAGCTAACGAGGTAGCAATATCCGAGTTGACACCATTCCCCAGTTTGAAAGGTGAGTTAGGTGTTGTGGAACCCTTCGAGCTCGCCATCGGAACCGCCGAAGTTCCAGTATTCGGCATCGGCGCTGAGATATTGGGCACTGATACGGCGGCCTTGTTCTTGGGCTGCGAAGGCGCCGAGACTACGGGAGGTTTTGCGGTCCCGGTTGCCGCAGTCACAGTTGTAGGAGCTCCAGTTGTCGGGGTCCCAGACGATGCTTGGCCGCTAAGAGCATCCTGGAGGCGGTCAAGGAGATCGGTTTCGAGACGGCCATTGGAAGGCAGCACCTGGTAAGCGGACTTCGATGAATCAGGATCCGCGTACCAAGCGGTAATCTTGGCGCTGACTCGCACCAGGGCTCCGCCCGAGGGTGTGGAAGTCACTTGTATCGCGCATTGATAAAAACCGCGCTGGAAGCGATCCAAGGGACGATCGCCTGGACGCGTGAAACCATCCAGCACGGGTAACCGCCCAGAAACTGCAGACTGCAGGTCTTTGAGGGCTCTCTCTACCACAGCCTTCGATTGCACAAACGTTCGCTCGTAGGGAGCGCTTTGCGCATGGATCGAGGGGATCGTAAAAGCGACGCAACAGAGAAGAAACACTGCTCGCGTCGAAACTGTGGTGCGATGCGTTGGCCTCACGGCAGAGGCTCCAGCTGGTCGCGATGGACCCAACCGTGCTGCCCGTCTTCGGTTTCCACGCCGAACCAGTATGGAGTGGACACGACAATCACAACTTCAGTGCCGGCATCGAGGGGCTTCAAAATCGACGCAGTGTGGAAGGGAGCGGATTTGAGTTGGCCACCCGGGGCTTTAATCACGCGTTCTGCCTGGCGCCGGAGATCCTGGACATGCTGTTCCAGGCTTTGTACGGAATTTTGGGCAGCGGCAAGGGCGACAGCTTCGTTCTCTTCATTCTTGCGTTCGAGGGCCTGCCGGGCTAGTTCTTCCTGCCGGTGTTTTTCACCCTGCTGGGCCTGAGTTTTTTGCAATTCGAGTTGGTCAACGTGGTCTTGAATGTCTCTGAACTCGGCGCTTTCCACGCTTCCATCGGAGGGATGAGAGGTGCGACGAAAATCTTCGACAAAGACCGCGTCGATGCGCAAAATACTTTTGCCCGCGTCTTTACTCTGCACCACATAGCGCACCGCCAGCGTGCCTTCGTCCCGGGTTTCTTTGAAATTGGCGGGCGCCAAAACCTTGGTCCGAACCTTGTAAAAAACCGTGCCTGGTTCCGTCCACTCGGGAAACAGCGACGAGGACGTGACCGCATTGGCCTTATCGATGTACTTGTCCTTGTTGTACTCGAAGCTGCCCTGGATGATTCCGTTATCGACAATGGCCTCTACCGCCTCTACCACCTCGTGTTCTGGCGCTGCAACCTCCGTGGAAAGGCCCATGCCAAAGTCTTCGTGCTTCTTATGTTCACGACTATGAACGGGGGTGACGGCAAGGGTTAGACAGAAAGCCGAGAGGAGAGCCACCCTGCGGCCGAGCATGGCACGGCGGCTTCGAGCGAGTAGATATCCCGTGGCGCGTATGGAACTTGAAATTCCTGCCCTTTGATCAATTTTCCGCATGCACTCCAACTGCTGGCCCGTGTGTCTCAAATCTTTCGGCGGTCGACTAGCGCAATCACTAATTTCTAGCTCTCATACTCTTGACTGCGGTGGACTGTCAACTGTTCGAATGCCGCGACGTCCAAAGTCGGACGCGTGACAAATTCTTGACAATCTTTTTACAAAATATAGACGAACTTATCACATTCGATTTTGGAAGCAATGGTACCGTCGCTGGCAATACGTTAGTTTGAGGCTCACGAGCTATGGACAGAATAACAAGGCGCAAGGGGCAAGCGAAGGGGCGGCTTAAGCTTGGACTGGCTGGGAGCGCCAACGGAACTCGCCCGAAACGGACGCGGGATCGTGTAGCTAAGAAACAGGCACTCATTCGGGCTGCGCTGGGACTGTTCGCATCCAAGGGTTACGAAGTGACGACCACCCGCGAAATTGCCGCCTCGGCCGGCTGTGCGGAAGGCTTAATCCACCGTTACTTCAAAGGCAAGGCTGGCCTGCTCGCCGCCATGATCGAACATCGTGTTTCAAAAGAAGGGTTGGACTTCAGCCAGCAATTGCGGCCAGCTTCCACCCTCGCGGATGAATTTCTGCAACTGGTCGATCGGGAAGTCGAGCGCATGTGGGAGAACCGTGATTTCCTCCGTGTATTCATCCCTCGCGCGATTGTTGATCCTTCCGTGGGAAGTGTCATGAATAAGACACTTATTTCAGCGCGTGCCAAAACAATCTCGGAGCGCCTAAAGAGTTACGAGTCTTGCGTCTCCCTGACACAAGACTCATTGGATGCCTTGGCGCAGGCAGTCGGAATGCTCGGCCTGGTGTTCGGCTTTGTGCGGCCTGTACTGCTCGGGCATGAATTCCCGGGAGCGAAGAAAATGGCGGCCACGGTCGCCAGGATTCTGATAGCCAACCCTGCCGTTTCCTCAGTCATCTGATCCGTTTTCCACATTCCGGAAAATTAGTTTTTCTCATTTTTTCTTGACACTGCTCTAACGAACGTGATAATTAGTGCGTCCACGCGCACTTCACAGGTAGTTTTCGCTGTCTTGACTGTACGTCGTGTCAGGGGGACGAGATGACCGCACCTGCTGTGCATGTCTTTACCGCAGTTCTGCGGATTCTTTCCCCTTCGTGTCATCAGGCCAACAAAACCGTTTTCCGCGCGACCTTTAGCAGACAAAGCGATTGTTAGATTCGAGAGGATACTCAGCGTGTTCGAGTGATTCGCCGGTAGTTTTGCCTTTGTGATTTTGCCCTTAGGAGGACTAGATGATTTCGCTCCGGAGAA
>Ga0210390_10004875_pt1 | contig 11284 bp, 9 predicted proteins | sample IncBWH11OmetaG_FD_161050 | JGI IMG/M metagenome (GOLD analysis project Ga0210390, IMG submission 161050) | Forest soil microbial communities from Barre Woods Harvard Forest LTER site, Petersham, Massachusetts, United States - Inc-BW-H-11-O ... | reverse complement strand
ACTCCTGAACGGGTTCGGGCTCCTCAAGCTCCGGGGGCGCATCCAACTCGTCCAGCCGGTCCAGCACCTCGATCGCCTCCATACGCAGCGTCGCGTCGGTGAGCCGGTAGTCGTCCTCGGAGAGCTTGCCCATGCGGTAATCGAGCTCGAGGTCGCGCAGCTCGCGATACTTGGCCTCGCGCGCGGCCTCCAGTTGAGCGCCGACCCGCGTCAGCGAGCGGATCGCCACGCGACGCCGGACCGCAGCCGGCGCGGGCCAGATCGCGATCAGGCCGCCGCCGAACACGATCAGGCCGCCGATCCAGATCCACATCACCAGCGGCGAGACGATGAAGTGAAACTGCGCCGGCGGGGGGTGCTGCAGGTAGGAGCGCGCGAGGTAGGCGACCGCGATCAGGGCGTCTTCGGGACGCGCGAACGGAATCGTGCGGTTGCCGACTTCGACGATCCGCTTCAGCTGGGGCGTTTCGATGTCGGGCGCGATCGCGCTCCACACGTCGCGCGTGATCCCCGCGCTCATGGCCACATGACTGACGGGCTGGCCGCCGATCAGGCTGCCGACCGACCCCTGCGACGGTTCGTCGGAGGCGTAGTAGCCCTCGCTGGGGTACAGCGTGGCGACGTGCCGGCCGTGCTTGCTCACGCTCAGCACCGCTCCCAGGCTCAGCGTCGCGCCCGTGTGGGCGGCGTCGTTGCTCGGCGTGACCGTCGCCGTCGGGCGCACGTAGTGGACGGTGTAGGCGCCGACCCTGCTGGACTGGCCGACCGACAGCGTCGGCTCGACGGTGTGCTGGAACGAGGAGGACGCCGCCACGCCGACGAACAGCACGGCGATGCCGACGTGCACGATGTAGCCGCCGTAGCGCCTGTGGTTGCGCCGCACGAGCGCGAGCAGCGCCACCGGGGCCGCCTCCCCCGCCATCGCCCGGCGCGCCCGTACGCCGCGGAAGAACTCCTGGGAGACGCATCCGAGCACGAATGCCGCGCAGCCGAACATCGCCAGCGCGAACGGCTTGCCGGACACGCCCGCCGCCAGCAGCGCCAGGAGCGTCGCCAGCGCGATGCCCGTCGGCGTCAGGAAGTTGCGCCGCGCGTTGGCGAGCGTCGCCCGCCGCCAGGCGATCACCGGCCCGATGCCGCTCAGCAGCACCAGGACCAGCGCCAGCGGCACGGTGTAGCGGTCGAACCAGGGCGGGCCCACCGAGGCGGCTTTGCCGGTCAGCGCTTCTGAGATCAGGGGGAAGTAGGTGCCCCAGAAAATCACGAAGCACAGCCCGACGAGCACCACGTTGTTGGCGAGGAACGCCGACTCGCGCGAGAGCAGCGAGTCGATGCGATGTTCTGAGCGCAGCATGTCTCGGCGCGTGACGACCAGGTAGATCGAGCCGGCGATCAGCACCCCGATCAGCACGACGAACGGCACGCCCAGCGTCTGACCGCCGAACGCGTGGATCGAGTTCAGCACGCCGCTGCGCACCAGGAACGTGCCCATGATCGCCAGGGTGCCGGTGGCGAGCACGAGCGAGGCGTTCCACACCTTCAGCATCCCCCGCCGCTCCTGGATCATCAGCGAGTGCAGGAACGCCGTGCCCGTCAGCCACGGCATCAGCGAGGCGTTCTCGACCGCGTCCCAGCCCCAGTAGCCGCCCCAACCGAGCTCCGAGTAGGACCAGCGGGCGCCGAGCAGGATGCCGATCCCGAGGAAGAACCAGGCGGCGAACGCGAACCGGCGGATGGCGCTGATCCACTCCGCGTCCACGCGCCGCGCGAGCAGCGCGCCCATCCCGAACGCGAGCGGGACCGTGCACAGCGTGTAGCCCGAGTACAGCATCGGCGGGTGGATCATCATCGTCGGGAACCGCAGCAGCGGGTCCAGGCCGGCGCCTTCGACCGGCGCCGGGTGCGTCGTGGCGAACGGGTTCGCGTAGAAGATCATCAGCGACACGAAGAACCCGCCGAACCCGAGCAATATCGCGGTCGCATACGCCGTCACGTCGCGCATGCGCTTGCGCGTGAGAAACAGCACGAGGCTCGACCACATCGACAGCAGCCACGCCCACAGCAGCAGCGAGCCTTCCTGGGAGGACCACACCGCCGCAGCCTTGTAGAACGTCGGCGTGGTCAGGCTGGATGTGTCCGCGACCGTGTTGAAGGCAAAATCGTTGCGCAGGAACGCGATCTCCAGCACCGCGAACGCGACGCTCAGCACGCCCGCCAGCGCGTACACCGCGCGCCTCCCCGAATCCGACCACTCCGGGCGTGAGCGCCGCACCCCGTACAGCGACGCGCCGATCCCGTACACGCATACGCACAGCGCGAGCAGCAGGCAGGCGCTGCCGAGAGGGGCCATCAGCGGCTAGCGCTCGCGTGCGCCGGGCCGGACGGGGAGCTGGGCAACGGAGGGTCGTGACGATGTGCCGCGCACCGGACCACTCAGTAGCTCTGCTTCGCGCCGCTCGGCGGCGCGACCGTGTACTTGGACGGGCACTTGGTGATCAGCGAGTCTCGTTCGCCGACGTAGGAGTTGCCCTGCTTGGAGACGGTGACGATGATCTCGCGCCCTTCGCGGAACGGGTCGGGGACCGTGCCCGTGTAGGAGACCGGGACCGCGGTGACGACCCTACCCGCCCGATCCTGGACGCTGAAATCCAGCGTGCCGCCGTCGCGGCGCACCGAGCCGGCGACGACCGTGCCCGTCAGCTGGTAGCTGCGCCCGGGCTGAGCCTGATGGACGAGCTGGCTTGGCGTGAGGGCGGGCGAGGCAGCGCTGAAGCTCGTGTAGATCAGCGCTCCGGCCAGCACTACGGCCGCGCTCAGGGCCACCGTCAGCCGCACCGTTCGCTTGCGCGCGGGGTTCATCACGGCCAAGTATCTCAAATGCCCGCCAGGAAATCGCCGCCGCAGAGCGAAACCTTTGGGAGTGCGGGGAGTCTTTACAGGTAGATAGTCATGAGAGCCACCGCTCTACTCCACCGCCTCCCCCACGCCACCGACACCGAGCTTCACCGCCACGGGCGCAAGCGCGCGAAGGCGTCCCGTAGCACGCCGGCCGCTTCCGCGCACAATCCGACGACCGATCCGAGATCGACGGGATCTCAGATCGTCCAGCGTGTGCGCAGCGCGGGCGGCCCGATCGACAACGCGTCGTATACGTGCGCGTGCGGGTTCGTGTTCGCCGCGTCGGTCTCGACCACGGTGCGATGTCCGCACTGCGGCGCCGATCAGGCCTGGTAGACCTAGCAGGCAGGCTTCCGGCAGAGAGCACAATGCCGTTCCTCTTGCTATCTTAAATAGCCTTCTGTGCTATCGTTTTGCCATGAGCGCTGCTACCAGACACAAGACCTCGTTCGAGATCGACACCGCGAAGGTCGAGGCCGCGAAGGACATCCTCGGCACCAAGACGCTGACCGACACCGTCGATGCAGCGCTATCGGAGGTCGTCAAGCTCAGACAGCGGCGGGAACTGCTCGAGCTGCTGTCCACTTCCGGTGCGCTGCAGCTCGACGACCCTGACGTCATGGCCGGCGCCTGGCGCTGAGTAGTGCCCACCTTCCTCGCCGACAAGAGCGCACTGGCTCGTCGACAGACCCGAGCCCAGGTTCGCGAGGCGCTGGACCCCCTGCTGCTGGAAGGAGAGGTCGCGACCTGCGGGATCGTCGACTTGGAGATGCTCTATAGCGCCAGTAGCCGAAGCAACTACCGCGCTGCGGCGCGGTCGCTTCGCGGCATGCCGCGAGCGCCGCTCGACGAGGGGTGCGCGCAGCGGGCGCTCGAGGTCCAGGCTATGCTCGCCGAGCGCTCCCAGCATCGTGCCGTGCCATTGCCCGACCTGTTGGTCGCGGCCTGCGCGGAGCGGGCCGGGCTCACGGTCCTGCACTACGACGCGGACTTCGATCGGATCGCGAAGCTCACCGGCCAAGCGGTGCGGTGGATAGTGCTGCGCGGCAGCGTAGCTTAGCCCGCCAGCGACGGTGGGAAGACACGACTCCGCACAACATCCGCGGATACCAGCGAAAAGGTCGTCGTCGTAGTCGTAGTCGTCGTCGCCCGCCGTGGCCCGCCCTGGCCCAGCCCTACCGAATGTGCATCCCCGAGATCGCCCGGGAGATCACCAGCTGCTGGATCTCGGCGGTGCCCTCGAAGATGTCGTAGATCTTCGCGTCGCGGTGCCAGCGCTCGACCGGGAACTCGCGCGTGTAGCCGTTGCCGCCGAGGATCTGGATCGCGCGCTCGGTCACCCATACGGCGACCTCGCCGGCCTTGAGCTTGGACATCGAGCCCTCGGCGTTCTCGAACGGGACCTGGTTGCGGCCCATCCACGAGGCGCGCCACACGAGCAGGCGGGACGCGTCGATCTCCATCTTCATCCGCGCCAGCGTGAACGCGATCGCCTGGTTCTCGATGATCTTCTTGCCGAACTGCTCGCGCTCCTTGGCGTACTCCAGCGCGTACTCATACGCCGCGCGGGCGATCCCGAGCGCCTGGGAGCCGACCGTCGGGCGCGAGGACTCGAACGTCTGCATCGCCGCCTGGGAGTTGCCGCGCTTGCCCTCGCGCACGCGGGCCAGGCGCTCGTCGAGCTTGTCCTTGCCGCCGAGCACGTAGCCGGCGGGAATGCGACAGTCGTCGAGGAACACATCGGCGGTGTGCGATGCGCGCAGGCCGTGCTTGGAGACCTTCGTGCCCTGGGAGATGCCCGAGGCCTCGCTCATCGGCACGACGAACGCCGCGTGCCCTTTGGAGCCGAGCTCGGGGTCGACGGTGGCGATCACGACGTGCACGTCGGAGATCCCGCCGTTCGTGGCCCACGCCTTCTGGCCGTTGATCACCCACTCGCCCGCGGCCTCGTCGAACTTCGCGCGCGTGCGCACTCCGGAGACGTCCGAGCCGGCGTTCGGCTCGGAGGCGCAGAAAGCGGCGACTTTGAGGTCCTCGGGCGTGCCGAAGCAGCGCGGGATCCACTCGCCGATCTGCTCGCCCGAGCCCTGGCCGAAGATCGCGGCCACGGCCAGCGCGGTGCCCATGATCGACATGCCGATGCCGGCGTCGCCCCAGAACAGCTCCTCGTTGACGATCGGCAGCGTCAGGCCGGTCGGGTCGGCGAAGAACTGCGCCAGCCCTTCGAACCCGTACAGCCCGATCTTGGCGGCCTCCTCGATGATCGGCCACGGGGTCTGCTCGCGCTCGTCCCACTCGTGCGCGGCGGGGCGCATGACGTCGGCGGCGAACCCGTGGACCCAGTCGCGGATGTCCTTTTGATCCTGGGTCAGCGCGAGCGAGAACGTCGCGTCCTGACCTGCCGAGCTGGCGATCGCCTCGACAGCCGCCTCGGCGGCCTCGGTGCGCTCCTCGGGGCTGACGACTGAAGTCGTTGCTGACATCTAGCGGGATCTCCTTTGTGATGGGCACAGCGCGCGGCGTCTGCGGACGGCTGCTGGCGGATCGAAAGCGGTGCTGCGCTTGAAAGAGTAGCCCAAAGCGGGGCGCATGGCCGAGGTATCTCCGATTCCTGCCAATCCGGACTGTGTTTGTGGTATTAATCTGCAGCCGAACCCTCATGTACTCGATGAAGAAAGTGACTATGCCGATACGCACACCGCCATCCGCCATCCGCCATCCGCGCGTCGGGCGCCGCGTTGCGCTCAACAAAAAAGTCGTGGGCGCGCGGGCGCGCGGGCGCGCGTTTGCAGCCGTTTTTTCAATGCTCGCCGCCGCGCTCGGGCTCGCCGCCTGCGGCAGCTCCTCGAGCTCAGGCGGCTCGCACGTGACGCTCGTCGCCTACTCCACGCCGCAGGGCGCCTACGAAAAGCTGATCCCGGCGTTTCAGGCCACGCCCGAAGGCAAAGGCGTGTCGTTCAGCCAGTCCTACGGCCCGTCGGGCGAACAGAGCCGCGCGGTCGCCAACGGGCTGCACGCCGACGTGGTCAACTTCTCGCTGGAACCGGACGTCGAACGGCTCGTCAAGGCGGGGCTGGTGTCGTCGAGCTGGAACAAGAACGCAACGCACGGGTTCGTGACCGAGTCGGTCGCGGTGATCATCGTGCGCAAGGGCAACCCCAAGCACATCACCGGCTGGTCGGACCTGGTCAAGCCGGGCGTGCAGGTGCTGACGCCGAACCCGTTCACGTCGGGGAGCGCGCGCTGGAACATCATGGCCGCGTACGGGGCGCAGATCAGGGAAGGCAAGACCCCCGCGGAAGCGGAAGCGTTCCTGAAGGCGATGTTCCACAACGTCGTCAGCCAGGACAGCTCCGCGCGCAACGCGCTGCAGACGTTTCTCGCCGGCCGCGGCGACGCGCTGATCGACTACGAGGACGAGGCGATCGCCGACCAGAAGAAGGGCGCGCCGATCGAATACGTGATCCCGAGCCATACGATCCTGATCCAGAACCCGATCGCGGTGGTCGGCTCCAACGCGACCGCGGCCAGGTTCGTGAGCTACCTGCTGTCCTCCGCCGGCCAGCGCATCTGGGCGTCAGAGGGCTACCGTCCGGTGATCCCGGGAGTGGCGGCACCCGGTCAGTTTCCGACGCCCGCGGGCCTGTTCACGATCGAAGCCCTCGGCGGGTGGAAAGCCGTGGACAAGCAGTTCTTCGAACCGGAAACGGGCATCGTGACGAAGATCGAGCAGTCGCTGGGAGTGTCCACTGCCAAATAGGCCCCCCACCCCGGCGCCCGCGGGCGCGGCCGGCTCGGGCGGTGGCGCACGGCTGTCGCTGGGCGCACCCGCGGGCATGTTCGGCCGGCGCAGGGGCGGACAGGCGGGCGGGCGCACGGCGGGCGCGCTCGGCAAGGGCCTGCTCGGGATCTACCTGTCGGTGCTCGTGCTGCTGCCGGTGGCGGCGCTGCTGGCGAAGTCGGGCAGCGGCGGGACGGGCGCGTTCTGGCGCGAGGTGACCGGGCCGGAGGCGCAGGCCGCGATCAAGCTGACGCTGGCGGTGTCGGCGATCGTGGTGGTCGTGAACGCGCTGTTCGGAACGCTGATCGCATGGGTGCTGGTGCGCGACGAGTTCCCCGGCAAGCGCATCGTCAACGCCCTGATCGACCTGCCGTTCGCGCTGCCCACGATAGTGGCCGGGGTCGTGCTGCTGGCGCTGTATGGCAACGGCAGCCCGCTCGGGATCGACGTCGCGTTCACGCGCGCGTCGATCGCGCTGGCGCTGCTGTTCGTAACGCTGCCGTTCGTCGTGCGCTCGGTGCAGCCGGTGTTGATCGAGCTCGACCGCTCGATGGAGGAGGCGGCCGCGTCGCTGGGCGCGGGACCGTGGACGGTGCTGCGGCGGATCGTGCTGCCGAGCCTGACCCCGGCGATCGTCTCGGGGGTCGCGCTCAGCTTCGCGCGGGCCGTCGGCGAGTACGGCTCGCTGGTGCTGATCACGGGCAACCTGCCGTTCAAGACGGAGGTCGGCTCGGTGTATGTGTTCGGGCAGATCCAAAACGAAAACCTACCCGCGGCGGCCGCGGTGTCGGTCGTGCTGCTGCTGGCCGCGCTGATCGTGCTCGGCTCGCTGACACTCGTATCGCGGTGGAGGTCCCGCCATGTGCTCTAGCACCCAGACCCGCGGCACACGGCTCACGCAATCGAGGTGGGCGCATGTCTGAGTCTGCATCGTTGGGCGCGCATCCGGGCGGGCGTGCGCTCCGCCCGGGGAGCGGCCCCGCGGGGCGTCCGGCCCCGCGCACACGCGCACGGGCCGACAGGGCGACGCGGACACGGAAGCTGGGGGTGCGAACGGTGGCGCTCGGATATCTCGCGCTGCTGCTGGTGGCGCCGGTGGCGATGATTTTTTATCGGACCTTCGAACACGGTCTCGCACCGGTGTGGGACGCGGTGAGCGCGCCCAACGCGGTGCACGCGTTCTGGCTGTCGATCGAGATCGTGGCGATCGCGGTGCCGCTGAACACGGCGTTCGGGGTCGGCATGGCGCTGCTGCTGGAGCGCGGCCGCTTCCGGGGCAAGGCGCTGCTGGGGATGCTGATCGACCTGCCGTTCGCGATCTCGCCGGTGGTGGTCGGGCTCGCGCTGGTGCTGGTGTACGGCAAAACCGGCTGGTTCGGGAACTGGTTGGCGGGGCACGGCATCCAGATCATCTTTTCCGTCCCGGGCATGGTGATCGCCACCGCCGTCGTGTCGCTGCCGTTCGTCGCGCGCGAGACCGCGCCGGTGCTGCGCGAGCTGGGGACCGACGCCGAGCAGGCGGCCGCCACGCTGGGGGCGGGCCCGTGGCAGACGTTCTGGCGCGTGACCCTGCCCGCGATCAGGTGGGGGGTCGTGTACGGGGTCGTGCTCACGACCGCCCGCGCGCTCGGGGAGTTCGGCGCCGTGAGCATCGTGTCGGGGCGGATCGAGGGCCAGACACAGACGCTGCCGCTGTACGTGCAGGACCGGTTCGAGAACTTCGACATCACCGGGGCATACGCGAGCGCGGTCGTGCTCGCCCTGCTGGCGCTGGGAACGCTGGTGGCGATGAACCTACTCACGCGCCGCACGCGCAGCAGGACGGCTGTCTGACTATGGCTATCGAGGTACATAACGTGAGCAAGCGGTTCGGTGAGTTCGTCGCGCTCGATGACGTGTGCATCAGGGTGAACGACGGCGCGCTGACCGCGCTGCTGGGTCCGAGCGGCAGCGGCAAGTCGACGCTGCTGCGGATCATCGCCGGCCTGGAGACGCCCGACTCGGGCGAGGTTCAGATCGGAGAGGAGCTGGTGACAGACGCCCCCGCGCGCACGCGCGACGTGGGGTTCGTGTTCCAGCACTACGCCCCGTTCAAGCACATGACCGTGCACGACAACGTCGGGTTCGGCCTGACGGTGCGCCGACGCCCGCGGGCGGAGATCCGCGCGCGCGTGGCCGAGCTGCTGGGGCTGGTCAGACTGGAGGGCCTGGCCGACCGGTATCCGTCACAGCTGTCGGGCGGGCAGCTGCAGCGCATGGCGCTGGCCCGGGCGCTGGCGGTGCAGCCGCGGGTGCTGCTGCTGGACGAGCCGTTCGGCGCCCTGGACGCGCAGGTGCGCGCGGAGCTGCGCGAATGGCTGCGCCGCCTGCACGAGGAGATTCATGTGACGACGATATTCGTGACCCACGACCAGGAGGAGGCGATGGAGGTCGCCGAGCAGATCGTGGTCATGAACCGGGGCAGGATCGAGCAGGCGGGGACGCCGCGCGAGCTGTACGAGAGCCCGCGCAACGAGTTCGTGATGTCGTTCATCGGTCCGGTCAACCGTCTCGGCGAGGCGTCGTTCCTGCGCCCGCACGACATCCAGATACTGCCGTCCGCGGAGGGCGGCCAGGGGACGGAGGCGCTGATCGAGCGGGTCGTGCACCTCGGGTTCGAGGTGCGGGTCGAGCTGAAGCTCGGAGACGGCCGCGACGTGTGGGCGCAGGTGACCCGCGAGACCGCCGCCGAGCTGGAGCTGCACGAGGGGCAGATCCTCGCCGTGAGGCTGCCGGCACCGCGCGTGTTCGCGGCCTAGCTGGACTCGGTAACGCCCGGCGCACATGCTTTTAGCAAGCTGATGAGGTGGGGTCTGCCGTCTACGGCAGACCCTGAGGGGCCGCATGCGGCCCCTCACCGTGATCGTGCATGCACGATCACGCCGACGGCGCATGCGCCGTCGGTTGACGGGTCGCATGCGACCCGTCACGGGGCCTTGCATGCAAGGCCCCGCCGGGCGGCGCTTGCGCCGCCCGGGACAACATCAGCTTTTTAATAGCCATACGGCGAGGCCCTAACGCGTCTCCCAGGCTTCCTCTTGTTTCGTCAGCGCCACGATGTCCCTCGGCAGCTTCCCCGACGCGACGTCCGCGAGCGTGACGTGCTCCAGGACTTTGCGCAGGTTCGCGCGCAGCGCCAGCCAGACCTGTTGCAGCGACTCCGCCGAGCCCTCGTAGACGACCTCCTCGGGGCGCAGACCGCGGACGCCGACGAGGGGACCCTCGACCGCGCGGATGACCTGCGCGAGGTTGACCTCCTCGGGCGGCTGGGCGAGCCAGTAGCCGCCCTCGGGGCCACGCTGGCTGCGCACGATCCCGGAGGAGCGCAGCTGCGTGAGGATGTTCTCCAGAAACGACACCGGAATCCCCTGGGCCTGCGCGAGCTCGTCGACCTTGCGGGGCGAGTCACGGCTGCCTGAGGCGAGCTCGACGACGGCGCGCACGGCGTAGTCGGCCTTGGCGGTGACGTGCATGGCAAATGATTCTCCCCGAAACGGCGGCGGAGGGCTAGTACGCCGGGCTGACAGCTCTGGCTGGCACGCGCGCGACGAGATAGCCCGGCAGCGCGGCGACCGCGACCGCGACGAGACAGACGAGCGCGAAGTTGGCGAGCGCGGCCAGGGGTTCGACGTCGAACACGATCGGATAGCCGGTCACGCTCGACAGATAGTGGCTTCCCAGCAGTTGCCCGTACAGGCCGAAGATCGCTCCCATCGAGCAGCCCACCACGAGCAGGATCGCGCTCTCACACACAAGCCAGCGCCACAACACGCCCCGGCGGTATCCGTCCACCTTCATGAACGCGACGAGATCCCGGCGCTGCCACAGCATCGAGCCCAGCGCGCCCGCCACGGCGAGCACCGCGGCGATCAGCACGAGCAGCCTGATCTGCGTCAGCCGCGACAAGCCCTGAGTGGCGAGCGCGTCCTGGCGGCGTTCGCGTTCGCGTGAGGTTTCGACGACGAGCCCGGTCTCCGACCCCAACACACGCCGCGCACGAGAACGCACGATCGCGGCCGAGGCTCCCGGCAGCGTCTGGATCTCATACGCGCTCGGGTCGCTGCTCGCCCACGCACGCGCGTAGTCGGTTGCGTTCATCACGATCACGCCCGGCGCCCAGCCCAGATTGGTGCTCAGCGCGGCGACGCGCAACCTGATCGGGCGCGGCGCGGGGAGCACGAACGCCTGCCCGACGTGCAGGTCGTGTTCGGAGGCCAGCGCCTGCGAGAGCACCGCCCAGCCACCACCACGGACTCTGGCGGTCGCCCGGTCGGAATCGCCCACGAGGAGTCGGTTCGCGGGGATCGCATACGAGACGCCGACAGACGGCGCGATGATCCACAGCCGTCGCTCACCCCAGTCCAGCAGGCCACCGCGGTAGCGTCCGACGGCACGGACGCCGGGCAGATCGGCGAGGGGGCGCGAGGGCGAATCCGCGAACGGGATCGTCGTCAACCCGTTGGCTTCGCCGCCGGGCGTGACCCACACGTCCGCGATCGAGTCGACTTCGTGCGAGGACACGTCGAGCCCCCTCGCGAGGTTCGCCTGGACACCCTGGAAAGCGAC
>Ga0210390_10004874_pt1 | contig 11284 bp, 13 predicted proteins | sample IncBWH11OmetaG_FD_161050 | JGI IMG/M metagenome (GOLD analysis project Ga0210390, IMG submission 161050) | Forest soil microbial communities from Barre Woods Harvard Forest LTER site, Petersham, Massachusetts, United States - Inc-BW-H-11-O ... | reverse complement strand
TCACTCGATGGCGCAAGTTACCGTTCGCATCAACGGCTATGCATACACCGTCGGCTGCCAGGACGGCGAGGAGGCGCACCTGGAGGCAATGGCCGCGGAGGTCGAGCGACGGATTGATTCGATCAAGACGGCGGCGGGGCCGAGCGGCGAGGCGCGCATGCTGGTGATGGCGTCGCTGCTGATGGCGGACGATCTGTACGAGATGGGCAGATCGCTGCGGGCCGCGCAGTCGGGGCGGCCGGGGGAGGCTCCGATCGCAGATCCGAAGCTGGGGCGGCGGCTGGGGAAGCTGGCGAAACGAGCGGAGGAGATTGCCCTGGACCTGGAGCATCCCTAGATTGTGAAAGCGGAGCTGCTGGGTGCGTCAGGCAATTCATCCCCGGGGCCAGTAAGCATCCTCCAGGGAACTGGCTCTGCCGGGATCGTGGTCTCGGTATCTGGTGCCCACCTGCAAACGCAGGCCTTGGGAGGATGAGACGCCAACGGCCATGGCGGCTCCGTACATTCCTGCCGAACTGATCGAGGCCAAGCGCCTGGTGCGCCAGCGGATGCTGGCGGCGCGGGTGGCTTGGGATCCGGCGTGCGGCGCGACGATGGTTGAGCATCTTCTCCGCGAGGTGCCACCGTCGGCCGGGGCGGTGGTGTCAGGATTCTGGCCGATGGGGCAGGAGATCGACATCCGGCCGTTGCTACTAGCGCTGCATGAGCGCGGTCATCCGATCGTACTTCCAGAAACACCGAAGCGCGGCAACCCGCTGATTTTTCGGCTTTGGTATCCCGGGGCGGTGATGGTGCCGGAGCGTTTCGGCACGTTCCGACCGGACGGGGAGATGAGGGCGCCGGACTTCCTTCTGGTGCCGCTTCTGGCGTTCGACCGGCGCGGGTATCGGGTGGGATACGGCGCTGGCTATTACGACCGGACGCTGGCGGGACTGCCGGGACGATTCCGGCTCGGCGTCGCCTACGCCGCGCAGGAACTGGACGAAGTGCCGGCCGGTCCCTACGACGAGAGACTGGACGCCGTGGTGACCGAGTGCGGCGTGATCTTCTGCAAGGACAAGTGAATGCGCATCCTGTTCATCGGCGACCTAGTCGGGCGCTCCGGCCGCGAAGCCGTGGCGACGTCGCTGCCTAAGCTGCGGGAGGCGCTGCGCATCGAGCTTGCGGTGGTGAACGCCGAGAACGCCTCGCACGGCTTCGGTCTGTCGCCCGACATGGCGAATACGCTGTTCGCCGCCGGTGCCGACGTGATCACGCTGGGCAATCACGCGTGGGACCGCAAGGAGATCATTCCCTATATCGCCGAGACGCCGCGGCTGCTGCGTCCGCTGAATTTTCCGCCCGGCACGCCCGGCGGCGGGGCGGTGGTGGTAGAGGTTGCGGGCGGACGCCGGGCACTGGTTGTGCAGGCGATGGGCCGGCTGTTCATGGACCCGCTCGACTGTCCGTTCCGCGCCACGCACGAACTGCTGGCGCGGCATCGGCTGGGCGGCACGGTGGCGGCAATCTTCGTGGATTTCCACGCAGAGGCGTCGAGCGAGAAGATGGCGTTCGCACATTTCCTCGACGGCCAGGTGTCGGCGGTGATTGGCACTCACACGCACTGTCCATCAGCGGACGCGCAGGTGTTGCCGGGCGGGACGGCGTTCCAGTCCGACGCCGGGATGTCGGGCGACTATGACAGCGTGATCGGTATGGCGAAGGACGCCGCGACGCTGCGGTTCTGGCGCAAGCTGCCAGGCGAGCGTCTGGCTCCCGCCGAAGGCGAGGCGACGGTATGCGGCGTGCTCGTCGAGACCGACGATGCGACGGGACTGGCGCGCCGTGTGGAGCCGGTACGGGTGGGGGGGCGCCTCGGACAGGCGATGCCGGCGAGGTAGGGTCCTAAGGCTCAAGGAACGGAATGACGAACCGCAGCGATGACCTACGCCGAGAAAGCGTCGTGGTTCGGGGTTCGCGAGCAGGCAATCCACTCAGCAGCGTTTCGCGACCAATGCTCTGGTCCGGATCCATGTCCCGCTGAGTTACCGGCAACGGGAGTACAGCGGCATCGGCAACGAACCGTTGTCGTCCCACGAATTTGACCAGTTCGGTTGCGCGTGTGCGGCCGAAAGGCTCAGCGCCATGGCTGCCGCGGCGATGATGACGGTAGGCAGATGGTCTTCGTGCCGGTTGCCCGGCGTTGCGCGCTATTTGGTGCAAGTAGCACGAAAAGGGCGCGTCCAGATGCACGTTGATGATCGGTGACGGCTGCGGCGGTGCCGACAAGGGCGATCAAGACGCCGCCGATGATCGCCGGAGGGGCAACGGCACACAGCGCGCGTGGACACGGCGCAGCGGCATGGCCAGCGGCTTGCAGCCGGCGGAATCAAATCAATAAGCGATGTACTCGTGCCCCCTGTCACGGGCCGCCGCGAACGCCGGATCGAACACCCGCGCCAAGTCGAATCGCGAGAGGCCGATATCCGAGAGCTCACGATCGGTCATCAGAGACATCTCCTGGATAACGGCGCGCCGGTGCCGCCATTCGCAGAACATCGACACCAACTCCACAACCCAAACGGATATCCGATGATCCAGCGGCTTTGCGGGAACGTACGGCTCATCGTATTCGGAATTGATATAGCTCAGGTTGCCGAGCGAAAAGTCAAAGTGGTCATTGGCGATTGGAGCGCTCATGGGTTTGTCTGCCGATTCCGGAGGTGACCCGAAGAAGGCTATCTCCTGTCGGTCAATAGGAGCTTAAGGTGGAACGTAGGGCGCGTGCGCACGTCCCGCGCCGAGGCTGGGCCGCCTATGCCGCCACGAGCAGGATCCCCGGGGTGTCCCCATCGGCGCGGCCAAGGAATTGACCAACCTCGCGATGGCGGTCAGGTGGCCGTCTTGGCGGCGGCTTCGGCTGGTTCGGTCACTGGAGCACCCACGGGTATCACGCTCGCCGGCACGCCGTTGATTGCTTTGCATGCCTCGACCACCGCGGGATGCACCAACAGGTCCACATTGGCGGCAGTGGTGCCCACCGGGCCGAGGGTGGCCACGATCGGCTGCGCCACTGGCACAACCAAGCCGTCCACGTTGCAGGCCACCGTCAGCACCTGCCTGATCGTCGCCTGCTGTTCTGGCGTAATATTGCTGCACGCGGGCAGGCAGGCGATCAATACCAGCGCATTGATGCGTCGCATGGTGATGCCTCCAGGTTGTTGTTGGAATTCAGGCGGTCGGCGAGGCGTTGATCGACACGTTGGGATCAGCGGCAAGGAGTCCTCCGAACCGCGCCTCGACCATGTTCCGGACGTGCTCAGGCGTGACGCCGATCGCAATCAGGGCTTCTGGTGTCGATGCGACAACGTGCTGCACGCCCTTGGCGATTGCGGCATCGCGGATCGCCACGTCGCGATAGCTGGCAGCGTGCGTGGCGATGTAACCGTAGGCGGCCTGCGCGCCGGCATCTGCGGCGGTCTGGATCGCGGCGGACTGGGTCGCGGTGAGCCTGATGCGCAGATAGCGGCGCAGGAGCGGCGCAAGATAGGGCGCCGCCCCACTCACTGTCGCCAGCGCAAGCGCGGCCAGCGCCTGCACCAGAGGTGTCAGGTCAATGTTCATCGATGTCTCCGGGGGTGACGGGGAGGCGCTCTGATCCGCAAGACAGAGTCCGCCTGTTGGCGTCCGTGAGTTAGTATTAATAACTCATCGTGTCAAGGAAATTTGTTCGATCGGTCAGCAGGACATGCTTCAGTGGCGGCGCTGCAACGGCGTCAAAGCGGCAAAGGGCTGCGCCTCGGGGTCGGCCGGCATGTCCGGCAATGCGGCGTCAGGTGCGCGTGGATACGGATCGAGTGCCAGCGCAAGTTGCTCCGCGGCGGCTTCCCCGAGGTCGAGAGTGCCATCGACAAAGGTGATTTCGTCGAGCGACTCGGGGTCGGGGTCGTCGGTTTCCTCACCGTCCGGAACGCAACGCACAGCGAAGCGCTCCTCGACAGCGTTGACGAAGTCATCCAGCGAAACAACACATGTTTGCATCAGCCGGGCGACGAGGTGGCCCCGCGCCAACAGCGTGCCGGCCGCTTCCCGGTCCAGATGGAACGTGCAGGTGAGCGCGAGCACCGCGGGCAGGCCCATGCGTTCGGCGAGCGCGGCGCATTCCGCGACTGTGGCTTCCACCGTGATATCCAGGCCGCCAGGCCCGACACGCTCGACCGCGATTGGCCGGTGCAGTTCCGGGATCATCGCATTGCCTCCGTCGGCAGCAGGAATTGCGCCTGTCCCGATACCAGCGTCGCAAGTGGCTGCGTGGCAAGATGCGCCGCTTGCGCCGATACGATCCTGGCCAATGACGCGGCCGCCCCGACTGGTGCAGCGGCACGCCAGACATTGCGCGCCAGTGCGGCCTCGAGCGCCACCCGATCGGCCGTCTGGATGGCCTCGGCATAGGCTTTGGCACGGCCGTGAAACGCCTCCCACATGGCCCGCATGCGTTTGCCGACGCTCAGGTCGCTCACTCCGATCTCGCGCAGGTTGTCGTCCATGTCGGTGAACATGGCGTCGAACACCGCCTGCGCCAGGGCGGGCCCCGGCTCCGGCACGTCCTGCAGGCGATGGATCAGCAGGAAGGCGTGCAGCGCGACCAGATCGAACCGTCCGTCCAGAGTGTCGGGCACGCCAAGTACACGATAGAACCAGGGCGTGCGTGCCGCGGCGACCGCAACACCATAGAGCGCGGTGCCGGCCTTTTGGTGCCGGTTGGCTCTGCGCAGACCCTTGAAGCCAAGCAGCCCTGACACGTTAGCGATCACTCCTTCCGCCGCTGATGCGTCGATTGACAAGCATCGAGCCGTCGTGACACCGAGGTGACATACCGCGGAGCGGAGGATACGCCCAGGTGAACAGAGACCATTCAGCGGCCTTGTTGCCATCGCTCGCGCTGCTTGCCTGCCTGCTGATCGGCGGCTGCAGCTTCTTCCAGGCTCAGTCGCAGCTTCGCGGCAACCACGTGGAGGCCGAGCAGCTCAAGGAGCTGACGCCTGGCACTTCGACCCGGGCCGATGTCACAGCGCTGATCGGTTCGCCGACCGCGAGGGCCACCTTCGACGACAACACCTGGATCTATATCAGCGAGGTCACCCGACCCCGAATCGCGCGCGTCCAGGGCATCCTCAACCAGAACGTGACGGTTCTGAGCTTCAACGATCAGGGCGTGCTGCAGGATGTGAAGCAACTGAACAAGGACGACGCGATACCGGTATCCGTCGTGGCGCGCACGACCCCGTCACCGGGCACCGAGGCGTCGTTCCTGCAACAGTTGTTCGGCAACATCGGCAAGTTCAACGCAATTGGCCAGACCCCGACCACCGGGCCAGCCGGCGGCGCGCCGACCCCGGCCTATTGAGCCGCCGCCGGCGCCAGACGCGCGCGGGCCGCCAAGTGCCAGATCACCAGCGCCGCCGCAATCACTGTCGGCGGCACGACCACGAGGTTCAGCGCCGCCCAGCCGCCGGTCGCCTCGATCGCGCCTGAGGCGAAGGCGGTGCAGGCCACGGTGCCGAACACGATGAAGTCGTTGGTGGCCTGCACCCGCACCCGTTCGTGCAGATCATGCGCGGTCGCCAGCAGCGTGGTGCCCCCGACGAACATGAAGTTCCAGCCCACGCCCAACAGCATCAGGGCCACCATGAAGGTGGGGAGGAGCGGCGGAAACAGCAAATTGGTGGCAACGCAAAGCGAGGTCAGCACAGCGCCGATGCAGACGATGGGATGCGCGCCGAAGCGATGAATCAGACGTCCGGTCACGAAGCCCGGCAAGAACATGGCGATCGAGTGCGCGCGGATCACATCGGCGCTGGCGTTCACCCCGAAACCGCAGAACAGCATCTGCAGCGGTGTCGAGGCCATGATCAGATTCATCGTGCCATAACCGACCATGCTGCAGACCACTGCGGTCAGGAAGCTCGGGCGCGCGATGATGGTGCGGAGCGGCACCGGCTCGCTGACCTGCCGCATCGCGGGCGGCAGCTCGATGAACAGCAGCAGCATGGCACTGATGAGCGGCAGGACGGTCAGGCAGAGATAGGTGCCGAGGAACATCAGCGGCGGCAGCAGCATGTTGCTGCGTTTGACGATCTCGGGGCCGATGATCGCGGCGAGCACACCGCCGGCCATGACCAGCGCGATGGCGCGGGCACGCGCTTCGGCAGCCGCCACCTCGGCCGCAGCGAAGCGCAGGTGCTGGGCGATGCCGAAGCCCAGGCCGGCAAAGACGGCGCCGATGCAGTAGACCTGGAAGTTCTGCGTCCAGACACCGAGCGCGAATGTGAGGCTGCCGAGCAGCGAGCCGACGCAACCGAGCCAGAAGCCAGGCTTGCGGCCCAGGCGGGCGAACACAATGCCGGCCGGGATCGATGCAGTCATGGTTGCCGTCATCTGGATCGCCATCGGCAGCGTGTTGAGCGACTTATCCACCGCGAGCGCGTGGCCGATCAGTGCGCTCATCACGGTCTGCCCGGACATCACGGCGTTCATCAGAGCCTGGCAGCAGAACAACAGCCAAACGTTGCGATTCATCGAATTATGTTAACCATATCAACCATTTGCTGGCCTGGCCCAGTCTTACCCGTCGGGTAACAAGCGGATGCGCAGACGTATCGGCCGCATTGAAGCAAGCACGACGCAACGGGGAAAGTCGCCGTTCATCGCACTGCTGCCCGGCGGGAGCATGGCTATCATGCGATGACCTCGCCAAATCCCCCGGAAATGAATTTCCTCCCTGTGCCAGAATTATACCGCAACCGACCGGAATGTCGTTATCGTAAGGGCTGTTGAATCAACGGTGGGCGCCCCGCGCGCGCTCATTTCCCGCAATTTGGTGATCGAGGGTGTCGTAATGGAAAGACAACGGACAGGGCTTATCGAGGAGGGGAACAAACGGTGAGCGAACCGTTAACATCGTCCGCGTACGAATCTGCGCTGCTCGCCAAGGCAGTCGCTGATTACGCTCTCTTCATGCTTGATCCAGAGGGGGGCGTCAGGAGCTGGAGCCCTGGTGCCGAGCGCATCAAGGGCTATGCGGCGGCAGAGATCATTGGCCAGCATTTCTCGCGTTTCTTTACAGATGCGGATCGCCAGGCAGGCGAGCCCCAACGTGCCCTCGCGATTGCCGCCGAGCGCGGGAGGTATGAAGGGGAATGCTTGATCGTGCGCAACGATGGTTCGACCTTCTGGGCGAGCCTCGTCGTCGAGCCAATCAGGGACGAGACTGGACAGCTTATCGGCTATGCCAACATCGGGCGGGACATCACTCAGCGAAAGCTTGTTGAAGAGCGACTACTGGGCGAGCAGGCGAAGTACCGGGCAATCATCGAGACGGCGGTCGATGGCATCGCGGTGATCGACGAGCGCGGGATAGTTCAGGCGTTCAACCGCGCCGCCGAGATGATCTTTGGCTATGCCGCTGACGAGGTCATCGGCCACAACGTCAGTCACCTCATGCCGGAGCCGGACCGTAGTCAGCATGACGGGTATATCGCCAATTTCCGACGAACCGGCGAGGCAAAGGTTATCGGCGTTCGCCGCGAGGTAACGGGCCAGCGCAAGGACGGCTCGGTCTTCCCTCTCGATCTCTCCATTGCCGAATGGCACGCCGGCGAGCAACGCTATTTTACCGGCATAATCCAGGATATTACGGCGCGCAAAGAAGCCGAAAAGAATATGAAGCAAACGATGGAGATGCTCCATCGGGCGCAGAAGATGGAGGCGGTGGGCCGGATCACTGGCGGCGTCGCACATGATTTCAATAATATCCTGCAGGTCATGATCGGCAGCCTGGACCTGGCCGATGCGCTCACGGGCGGCGACGAGGAACTGCGACGTCTCCTCTCGGCTGTCCGGCGCGGCGCTGTGCGAGCGGAGCGTGTGACCCAACAGCTTCTCGCATTCTCACGGCAGCAACCGCTGCATCCGGAAGAGGTCAATTTGTCGGTCCACATGCGCGAGGCCGTTGATCTTTTCGCTCGAACGCTGCGTGGCGACATTTACGTCGAAGTCGATCTCCCCGGCGATCTCTGGCCGATCATGATCGATGCAAGCCAACTTGATCTCGCTGTGCTCAACATCGCAGTCAATGCGAGAGACGCTATGCCGAACGGCGGCACGTTCAAGATATCGGCGCGCAACGCGACCTACCAGGGCTTGACGCTTGAACAGGGCAATCATGGCCTCGATGGCAGCTACGTCGTAATGACCTTGTCCGACACCGGTGAGGGGATAGCCCCGGACGTACTCCCTCATGTGTTCGAGCCGTTCTTCACCACAAAGGACGTTGGAAAGGGAACAGGACTTGGATTGAGCCAGGTCTACGGCTTCGCTCTACAATCAGGCGGCGTCGCGACCGCCACCAGCAACGTCGGCCAGGGCACAAGCATAACCCTCTATCTTCCGGCACTCGATCACACGGCACATGTGGGGGCGCCAGATAAGACCGCCGGGACAGCATCTACCAAAGGCACTGTACTCGTCGTCGAAGACGATGCCGATGTCGCAGAACTCGCGACGAAGGTATTGAAGGATGCCGGTTATGCCGTCGCACAGGCCGAGCACGCGCCCGCCGCCCTCACTGCACTTGCCTCCGGGGCACCTATCGATCTCGTCTTCTCCGACATCGTCCTGCCCCATGGCATGAGCGGGATCACGTTCGCGCACGAGGTACAAATGCTCTATCCAAGGTTGCCGGTGTTGCTGACGACTGGCTATGCGGAGGCGCTGGCCAATGCGGAGGTTGAGGGTCTGACCATCCTGCGGAAGCCATACCCTCGCCAAGACCTCCTCGGGGTCATCGATAGCATGCTGCGCGGCCGCAATGCGTCGTCACCGCCAGCGCCTGCACGCCGCTTTGGCATGGTCTCAGAAGTGGCTCCAGCCACCGCGGTCGAGTGACATAGGCTCCCCGTCAGTCCCCCGGACCACGACCTCGGGCGGCCCTGACCGGAAGGCGCCGATGCGCGTCAAAGCCACGCGTGCGGCTCTGGCGGCCTCGTGCAGCGCTGCCTCGCGCGCCGAGGGGACGGCCAGCAGCAACTCGTAGTCGTCACCCCCGGTCAGGCACGCGGTCAGCCATTCCGGGCCTGCTGCGCGGGCCGGGTTGGATAGCGGCACCTTTGACGCCTCGATCTCGCCGGCAACATTGTTGGCGCGGCAGATGTGGCCGAGGTCCTGCACCAGCCCGTCCGAGATATCCATGCCGGCAGACGCGACGCCGGCGATCGCCAGTCCGACGCGCGGTTGCGGCAGGCGGTAGCGCCACAACAGGTGGCCGGTCGGGTCCGCGAGCCTGCCGCGCGCCACCGCAAGACCGAGTGCGCCATCACCGATCGTGCCGGTGACCCATATGCCATCACCCGGCGTGGCGCCGGCTCGACGCACCGCCTGGCCGGGTGCCACGTGGCCCACGATCGTCAGCGACAGCGAGATCGGACCAGGCGTCGAGGTGGTGTCGCCGCCGAGCAGCGTGATGCCGTACTGTTGCTGGTCCTGTTTCAGGCCGGCGCAAAAGCCTGCGAACCAGGAGTCCGGTGTGTCGCGCGGTGCGGAGACCGTCATCAGATAGCCAATGGGCGTCGCACCTTTTGCCGCGAGGTCGGACAGGTTCACACGCAGCAGCTTGCGACCGATCAGTTCGGGCGGGTCGTCATGCAGAAAGTGGACGCCGGCGACCATGGCGTCGCAGGTCAGCACCAGTTCGCGACCGGGCGGCGGCGCCAGTACCGCAGCATCGTCCTGCAGGTCCAGCGCGCCCGGTCCGGCAAGCGGCCGAAAATGCCGAGCGATCAGCGCGAATTCCGCGGGAAGTTCGCTGGCCACGCCTCAGGCCAGGTCGACGGCGTATTTCTTCAGGTCGGCCAGGCTGCAGTGCTCCAACGCGCCCTCCTGCGTGGCACGCAGCACGACGCGCGGTGCGGAACCCGCGTCCAGCGCCTCCTGCCAGCGCGGGGCGCACAGGCACCAGCGATCGCCAGGTTGCAGGCCCGAGAAGCCAAATTCGGGATGCGGCGTCGAGAGGTCGTTGCCCGAAGCCTTGCTGAATGCCAGGAACTCCGCGGTCATCACCGCGCAAACGGTGTGGCTGCCGAAATCCTCGGCGCTCGTGTCGCAACAGCCATTGCGGAAGAAGCCGGTCATCGGCTTGATCGAACAGATGTCGAGGACACCACCCATCACGTTGCGGGATGGACGGCGGCCGGGTTGGCGCGAAGTTTCATCGAATGGCATGGCTTGCCTCCTTGCCGGGAGTGCGTTGACGAAGTTTACCCCAGGTCGTCGCCGCGCGGCACTCCCCCGATTCAGAATCCCGCGCCCGGTTGCGCCAGATATGCGAGCTCATCCGGCGTGCTCGTACGCCCGAGCGCCGCGTTGCGATGCGGGAAGCGTCCGAATCGGCGGATCACATCGCGATGCCCCGCGGCATAGCGGGTCATTTCCTCGCCCAGCGTCGTGAACAGGCGCACGGATTCGTCCTGGTCGGTGAGAACTTCCGAGTGCTCGAATGGCAGATATACGAACATCCGCTCGACCTCGCCAAGCATCCGATCGATGCCGCGTGTGAGCGCGGCGCGGGCGATCTCGCGCGCCTTGGCATCGGCCGCGAACGCCTCTGGCGAATTGCGGTGGAGATTGCGCGAGAACTGGTCGAGCAGGAGGATCAGTGCCAGAGCGCCGTGAGGTGTCTCCGCCCAGTGGTCGAACGCGCCTTCCCCGGCATCGCGCAATCCGTCAGCGAAGCGCGTGCAGGCTGCGTCGAATTCGGCGGTTTTCTCGAACCACTCCTTGCGATGACCGGCGGGATCACCCGCGAACCAGAAATCCAGCACTTCGCCGGGTGTCATGCTGCCAAGGCCCGCTCGAGCAGCCGAATGGAATGGATCGCCTCGCGGCCTGCCAGATCGCGGATCTGGTGGCGGCACGAGGTGCCGTCGGCGACCAGGATGTCATCGGTCGCGGACTTGCGCACCGCGGGCAGCAGACCTGCCTCGGCCATTGCGCGCGATTCGACCTGGGTTTCCGCCTGATAGCCGAATGCGCCGGCCATGCCGCAGCAGGACGACGCTATTGGCGTCACGGCGAGTTCCGGGATGCGCTTCAGCATTGCAAGCATTGTCGGGAAGGCGCCAAACGACTTTTGATGGCAGTGACCGTGCACAAGCGTTGTGGCCGGCAGCGGCCTCAGCGGCAGGTCGGGCTTTTCGCGAGCCAGGAACTCGCTGAACAGGAATGCTCTGCTGGCCAACGCCTCGGTCTC
>Ga0210390_10004872_pt1 | contig 11289 bp, 5 predicted proteins | sample IncBWH11OmetaG_FD_161050 | JGI IMG/M metagenome (GOLD analysis project Ga0210390, IMG submission 161050) | Forest soil microbial communities from Barre Woods Harvard Forest LTER site, Petersham, Massachusetts, United States - Inc-BW-H-11-O ... | reverse complement strand
AACAGCTGCACCTACTGCTGGACGCGGTCGATGCCGGAGCCGACCTGGCCATCGGTTCGCGGTACGTCGACGGCGGGGACGTACAGAACTGGCCGTGGCGGCGCTGGGCGCTGTCCTGGACGGCCAACACGTATGCGCGGTTGGCACTGGGCATTGGCATACATGACATCACCGCCGGCTACCGCGCCTACCGTCGGGAAGTTCTGCAAAAGATCGACCTGGACGCCGTCGATTCCAAGGGTTACTGCTTCCAGATCGATCTGACCTGGCGTGCGATCAACAACGGCTTCGTGGTTGTCGAGGTGCCGATCACGTTCACCGAGCGTGAGCTCGGAGTCTCCAAGATGAGCGGATCCAACATCCGCGAGGCGCTGTTCAAAGTCGCGCAATGGGGGATCGACGGCCGGTTGCACCCCAACCGCGCGGTTCCGGTCAATAAGTGAGCTAGCCGCCGGGCGCTGGTCGTCAGCTGCCGCGGCGGCGTGTTCTGATCAGCTCCAGACGCTCCTTGAGCAGTTCGTCGAGCTCCTCAACCGAGCGCCGCTCGAGCAGCATGTCCCAGTGCGTGCGGGGCGGCTTGACCTTTTTGGGCTCCGGCAGGTCACCCTCGATCAGGGTGCCTTCCATGCCGTTGCGGCACAGCCAGGCGCCGGGGATTTCGGCATCGTCGGCGAACGGAACCTCGAACTCCTCGCCGTTCTCCGTGCGATACCGCGCAATCTGGCGTGGCGCCAGGTCGTGATTGCGGTCGGTCTCGTAGCTTACGGCTCCAAGGCGACTGCCTCTCAGGACACGATCAGCCATTGGTACCCACTCCTCTTAACGTCTTCTCAGCAGCTAGCGCTCTAATCAACGCCTCGGCGGTCTGCAGAGTTCCCAGGGTTTGTCCGAGGCCCATGCGACTCGACGCTCCATGATACCGGGATCCCGGTCTAACCCCGACTAAAGTCGGCCGCGTGACACATCGCGACCGCCCGCAGCCGTGCCGCTGGTGCGGACGCGACGTAGCCGACAGCGGTATGGGCCGTCGCCGCCAGTACTGCCGGCAATCGTGTCGGCAGCGGGCCTACGAGCAGCGAACGTCGATCAACGGGGGGCAAGGTGCGTCTTTGCCCCCGGACGCGGTGGTGCTGTCCGCTGACGAAGCCGCTGACCTGTCCGACCGCGTCTATCAGGTGCGATGCGCGGCAGAAGATGTTGCGACGGCGCTGGACGAAGGAGCCGAGGCAACCGAACTACGTGAACTGTGCGATGCGCTGGTACGAGCCGCCGCGGCCGCCGACGGCTGGCGCTGACCGCGCAGGCCACCGAAAGCCGTGTTACCACGCGCTTAACCCCGGCTGACCGGTGACGGGTACAGTCTCGCCATGGATCGCTGGGCAACGCCGGAATTGGCTGCGGACCCAGGCCACGAATCGGGCGAGCAAGTCGGCGCGTAGCGCGACTTCTCCGGGTACGAAGCCGGGAGTATCGGAAGTATTGGGAACCCTGTCGAAGTTGGCCACTCACGCCAACGATGTTCTCCGGTCGAAGAGCAGGTACGAAGCCTTTCTGGTCGTTCGTGCCGCGCTTGACTCGGCTCCTGCGCTCAGGGCCGCAATCCGGATTCAGCGACGACCGACGTTAGGCGAGGGGTAACGACATGGTTGACCAACTTCAGCATGCGACTCAAGCATTGCGGAAAGCGCTGGTCCAGGTCGAGCGCCTCAAGCGCAAGAACCGTGCGCTGCTGGAGCGGTCGAGCGAGCCGATCGCGATCGTCGGGATGGCCTGCCGTTTCCCCGGTGGAGTGGATTCCCCGGAGGGCCTGTGGGACATGGTGGCCCAGGGCCGCGACGTGATGTCGGAGTTCCCGACCGATCGGGGCTGGGATCTGGCCGGCTTATTCGACCCGGATCCCGACGCGCCGCACAAGTGCTATGCGCGTGCCGGTGGGTTCGTCGACGATGTCGCGGGTTTTGACGCGGCGTTCTTCGGTGTCTCACCCAGCGAGGCGCTGGCGACCGATCCGCAGCACCGGATGCTGTTGGAATTGTCGTGGGAGGCGCTGGAGCGGGCGGGGGTTGACCCGACCACGTTGCGCGGCAGCGCCACCGGTGTATTCGCCGGAATCATCGTTCAGGGCTACGGCATGCTCGCCGAGGAGATCGAGGGCTACCGACTGACCGGGATGACGTCGAGTGTGGCCACCGGCCGGGTGGCGTATGTCCTGGGGTTGGAGGGCCCGGCGGTATCGGTCGATACGGCGTGCTCGTCGTCGTTGGTGGCTCTGCACATGGCGGTGCAGTCGTTGCGGTCGGGGGAGTGCGACCTGGCGCTGGCCGGCGGTGCGACCGTCAACGCCACGCCAACCGTGTTCGTCGAATTCAGCCGGCACCGCGGCTTGTCGCCGGATGGCCGGTGCAAGCCCTTCTCTGCGGCGGCCGACGGTGTCGGTTGGTCCGAGGGTGGCGCCATGTTGGTGGTGGAGCGGCTCTCGGATGCGCAGCGGTTGGGGCATCCGGTGTTGGCGGTGGTCCGGGGTTCGGCGGTCAATCAGGACGGGGCGTCGAATGGGTTGACCGCGCCGAATGGTCCGTCGCAGCAGCGGGTGGTGCGGTCGGCGCTGGCGAATGCCGGGTTGAGCCCCGCCGATGTCGACGCGGTGGAGGGCCACGGCACGGGCACCACGTTGGGTGATCCGATTGAGGCCCAGGCGCTGCTGGCGACCTACGGGCAGGACCGCAGTGCGCCGCTGTGGCTGGGGTCGATCAAGTCGAACATGGGTCACACCCAGGCGGCGGCGGGGGTGGCCGGGGTGATCAAGATGGTGCAGGCGATGCGCCATGAGACGTTGCCGGCAACATTGCATGTGGATGCGCCTTCTCCGCACGTGGATTGGTCGGCAGGGTCGGTGGAGTTGTTGACGGAGCCGCAGCCATGGAAGGCCGAGTCGGCCAATGGTCGGGGTCGTCGTGCGGGGGTGTCGTCGTTTGGGATCAGTGGCACTAATGCGCATGTGATTATCGAGGCGCCCCCGGCGGTCGAGGTGGCATCGGAGCGGGATGCTGTGCCGCCGATCGTGCCGTGGGTGGTTTCGGCGAAGAGTGCGGCGGCGCTTTCGGCTCAGGCGTCGCGGCTGGGTGAATTCATCGCTAGCCGTGAGCAGTTGGACGCCGTTGATGTGGGCTGGTCGTTGGCGGGGCGGTCGACGTTTGAGCATCGGGCGGTGGTGCTTGGTGCCGATCGTCAGGGTTTGCTGTCGGGTTTGGCTGAGTTTGCTGACGGGCTGCCGGGTGGTTCGGTGGTCTGCGGGCATGGCGCCCCGGCGGGCAAGACCGTGTTCGTCTTCCCCGGCCAAGGCTCCCAATGGCTCGGCATGGGCATGGGACTGCACGCGGCCCACCCGGTCTTCGCTGAAGCCTTCAATACTGTTGTCGGCGAGCTGGACCGGCACCTGCTGCGGCCCTTGCGCGAAGTCATGTGGGGCCACGACGAAAACCTGCTCAATACAACTGAATTCGCGCAGCCAGCGCTGTTCGCCATCGAAGTGGCGCTGTACCGGCTGCTGGAATCCTGGGGGATGAAGCCCGATTTCGTGATGGGTCATTCGGTGGGCGAGTTGACCGCAGCGCACGTCGCCGGCGCCCTGTCGCTGGAAAACGCTGCCGTGCTGGTGGTCGCGCGGGGCCAGTTCATGCAGGCCCTGCCCGCGGGCGGCGCCATGATGGCGGTGCAGGCCACCGAAGACGAAGTGCGGCCGCTGTTGACCGACGGCGTTGGCATTGCCGCTGTGAACGGCCCGTCGTCAGTGGTGGTGTCTGGCGACGAGGATGCGGTGACCGTGATCGCCGACCGGCTGCGAGAACAGGGGCGCCGTGTTCACAGGCTCGCCGTCTCCCACGCTTTCCACTCTCCGTTGATGGAGCCGATGATCGCCGAGTTCCGGGCGGCAGCTAAGGAACTCATAGTCAACGCGCCCGCCATCCCGATCATCTCGAACGTGACCGGACAGTTGGCGGGCGACGACTTCGCGTCAGCCGACTACTGGACACAGCACATCCGGGCGGCGGTACGGTTCGCCGACAGCATCCGTTTCGCGAACTCGGCCGGGGCCAGCCGATTCCTCGAGGTCGGGCCCGGTGGCGGCCTGACCTCGTCCATCGAGGAATCACTCGCTGAAGCCGACATCGTCTCTGTGCCGATGCTGCGTAAAGACCGGCCCGAACCCACCAGCCTGATGACCTCTCTCGCCCAGGCCTTTGTGTCGGGTGTGGGCCTGGATTGGCGTGCGGCGTTGCCCGGCGGCGGATTTGTGGAGTTGCCTACGTATGCCTTTGAGCGACGGCGGTTTTGGCTTTCCAGCGTTGGCGCTGCCGGTGATGCTGCCGGTCTGGGGTTGGCGGCAAGCGAGCATGCATTATTGGGTGCGGTGGTCGACCTGCCGAGTTCCGGCGGTGTGGTGCTGACGGGTCGGCTTTCGGGGGCGTCCCAGCCGTGGCTTGCTCATCATGCGGTTGGCGGCGTGGTGGTGTTCCCGGGTGCGGGATTTGTCGAGTTGGCGATCCGCGCCGGCGACGAAGTCGGCTGCTCGGTCATCGACGAACTGATGCTGGCGGCGCCGTTGGTGATCCCGGCAATCGGCTCGGTCGCCGTGCAAGTAGTCGTCGGCGCCGCCGACGGGTCAGGCAACCGCGCGGTGTCGGTGTTTTCCCGCGGCGACGAACACCCGGGCTGGACTCTGCACGCCGAAGGTGTGGTCCGGCCCGGCAGCTCCGAGCCGGGCAGCGACATGTCGACCTGGCCGCCGGTCGGTGCCACGCCGGTCGATATCGAGGGGCTTTACGACCGACTGGCGACCCGCGGGTACGGTTACGGCCCAGCGTTCCAGGGGTTGACCGCGATGTGGCGTCGCGGCGACGAGGTATTCGCCGACGTATGCCTGCCCAGCGATGCCGGCGTATCACCGGCAGGGTTCGGTGTGCACCCGGCCGTGTTGGACGCTGCTTTGCACGCGGTGATCGTGGCTACCGAGACCGGCGGCGACCGCGACAAAAACGGTGTGCTGGTGCCGTTCTCCTGGCAGGGCGTGTCATTGCACGCGGCGGGGGCATCGGCGGTGCGGGCGCGAATTGTGCCGTCGGGTCCGTCGTCGGTGTCGGTGGAGTTGGCCGATGGGCTGGGCTTGCCGGTCTTGTCGGTGGCTTCGATGGTGGCTCGTCCGGTGTCGCAACAGCAGTTGATGGCGGCGATGTCCGGTTCCGGGCCGGACCGGATCTTCGAGGTGATCTGGTCACCCGTTTCGCCCGCGTCCAATGCCGAAGCGCCGTCGCATGACGTCTTCGAATCCGTAGCTGTCGACGAGGATTCGCTGGCCGCGACATATCGGCGCACGCATGAAGCGCTGGCGGCGCTGCAATCCTGGCTCGCTGAGCATGACTCCGGAGTGCTCGTGGTGGCGACCCGCGGCGCGGTCGCGTTGCCCGGGGAGGACGTCGCCGATCTGGCGGGTGCCGCGGTGTGGGGGTTGGTGCGGTCCGCGCAGACCGAGCATCCCGGCCGGATCGTGTTGGTGGATTCCGATGCGCCTCTTGATGATACGACGATCACTGAGGTGTTGGCGGCGGGTGAGCCGCAGGTGGTGGTGCGCGGTCGAACAGTTCACACGGCGCGGGTGCATAGCAGTAAAGCGGTGGACGCCCTCCTGGTGCCGCCGAATGACGAGCCCTGGCGGGTCGGCATGTCCAGTAAGGGCACGTTCGAGAATCTGCTGCTGGAGCCGATCCCGAACGCCGATGCGCCGTTGGAGCCTGGCCAGGTCCGAGTCGCCGTTCGGACGATGGCGGCCAACTTCCGCGATGTCATGATCGCGCTCGGGCTGTACCCCGACGACGATGCGGTGATGGGTGTAGAGGCCTCTGGAACCGTGGTCGAAACCGCCTCGGACGATGGTCGTTTCGCTATCGGCGACCGGATTACCGGCCTCTTCCCCGAGGGCACCGGGACCATGGCGATCACAGACGCCCGCCTGCTGATGGAAGTCCCGGCGGGATGGTCCTACGCCGATGCCGCAACGGCGCCAGTGGTGTTCGCGACGGCTCACTACGCACTGTCGACCTTGGCGGATGTCAAGGTGGGGCAGCGGCTGTTGGTGCATGCGGCCACCGGTGGGGTGGGGATGGCTGCGGTGCAGTTGGCCCGTCATTTGGGGTTGGAGGTGTTTGCCACCGCTAGTCGGGGCAAGTGGGACACGTTGCGGGCGATGGGCTTTGATGAGGATCACATTGCCGATTCGCGCAGTCTGGAGTTTGAGGACAAGTTCCGGGCGGTCACCGGTGGTCGCGGTGTGGATGTGGTGCTGGACTCGCTGGCCGGTGACTTTGTCGACGCCTCGCTGCGACTGGTCGCCCCCGGCGGGGTTTTCCTCGAGATGGGCAAGACCGACATCCGCGACCCCGGCGTCGTCGCCCAAGAACACCCCGGAGTGCGCTACCGCGCCTTCGACCTCTTCGAAGCCGGGGCAGACCACATCGAGCAGATGCTCACCGACCTGGCCACGTTGTTCGACGACGCTGCGCTTCGGCCGTTGCCGGTGACCGCGTTTGATGTACGGCGGGCGCCGGCAGCGTTGCGGTATCTGAGTCAGGCGCGTCATGTCGGCAAGGTTGTGTTGACGATGCCCGACGCGTGGGCGGCGGGCACGGTGGTCATCACCGGTGGCACCGGCATGGCAGGTTCGGCGTTGGCCCGGCATGTGGTGGCCAATCACGGTGTGCGCCAGTTGATGCTGCTGAGCCGCCGGGGCGCGGAAGCGCCTGGCGCCGCGGAGTTGGTTGCCGAGCTCACGGCCGCTGGTGCGCAGGTGTCGGTGGTGGGCTGTGACGCCGCTGACCGCGAGGCGTTGGCGAAGGTGCTTGCCGACATTCCGGTGCATTACCCGTTGTCGGCGGTGATTCACGCCGCCGGTGTCCTCGACGACGCGGTGGTGACGTCGTTGACGCCGGAGCGGGTGGATGCGGTGTTGCGGGCCAAGGTGGATGCGGCGTGGAACCTGCACGAGTTGATCCGCGGTGCGAATGTGTCGGCGTTTGTGATGTTTTCGTCGATGGCCGGGTTGGTGGGGTCGTCGGGGCAGGCTAACTACGCGGCGGCCAACTCGTTCCTCGACGCGCTGGCGGTGCATCGGCGTGCGCACGGTTTGCCGGCGATCTCGCTGGGCTGGGGTCTGTGGGATCAAGCCAGCAATATGACCGGCGGGCTGGAGTCTGTCGATTTCGCACGGTTCGCCCGTGACGGCATCGTGGCCATGTCCGCGGTCGAAGCAATGCAATTGCTTGACACCGCGATGGTGGTCGACGAACCGTTCCTGCTGCCCGCCCGCATCGACACCACGGCGCTACGAGCCAAGTACGACGCGGGCACCTTGCCGCCGATGTTCGTCGACCTGATCAACGCACGGGCAAGGCGTCAGGTCGATGATTCGCTGGCTGCTGCCAAGTCGAAGTCCGCGCTGCTGCAACGCCTGGAGGGGCTGCCTGAGGATGAGCAGCACGCGGTGTTGCTGGATCTGGTGCGTTCGCATATCGCGACCGTGCTGGGCAGCAGTACGCCGGAGGCCATCGACCCGGACAAGGCGTTCCAAGAGCTGGGCTTTGATTCGTTGACCGCGGTTGAGATGCGTAATCGGCTCAAAGCCGCCACCGGACTGGCGCTTTCACCGACCCTCATCTTCGACTACCCGAACTCCGCAGCCCTGGCGGGTTACTTCCGTCAAGAGCTGGTCGGCATCTCGAGCGAGTCGGCGCCGCAGGTTGCACCGGGCGAGGCGGAGATCCAACGTGTTCTGGCGTCGATTCCGGTCAAACGCCTTCGCCAGGCCGGAGTTCTGGACCTGCTGCTGAGCCTGGCGAACGAGGCCAACGGTGCCGGTGCGACAGAGACCAGAGAGGAAGATATCGCAGCGATGAACCTCGACGATCTGGTCAACGCTGCCTTCCTCGACGACGACGACTAGCCGATGAGGTTTGAGGTTAGCCAGTGAGAATCGCCGTCACCGGGGCGAGCGGAGTGATCGGTCGCGGCGTGGTCGCCCGACTGCGCAGCCAGGGGCACGACGTCGTCGGTCTGGCCCGTCACCAACCCGAAAGCTGGCCAAGCGCGGCCGGCTTCGTCCAGAGCGACATTCGCGATGTGGCCGGGGTAAGGCGCGCGGTCGCAGGCACCGACGTCGTCGTGCACTGTGCCGGGGCGGCCAATAGCCAGACGAATATCGGCGGGACCGCCAATCTGCTTGATGCCATGGCTCACAGCGGTACCCGTCGCATCGTGTTCGCCTCGTCGGCGCACGTCTATGGGGTAGCTCAAGACGGCATACCGCCACTATCCGAGACCGATCGGCTGAACCCGGTTTCGCCGGAGGGGCGGGACAAAGCCCGTGTCGAGGAGATGCTGGCCGCGTCCGGAGCGGAATGGGTGGCGATCCGCTCCGCGACCGTCCTCGGCAGAGGTGTCGATAACTGGGTGCGCCGGGTGTTGGCTGCTCCGTTGTTTCTCGACATCGACGGATCAGCTGCTCGCAGGGTGCAGGTCGTGCACAGCGACGACGTGCACCGGGTTTTCCTCCGGGCGATCCTCGATACCGAGATCCGCAGTGGGCCGGTCAACGTTGCCGCGCAAGGTGAGCCGACCTTCGGTGAGATAGTCGGTGCACTCGGACGACCGATGGTGCCGACAGGCAGGCTGCTTCGGCGGCTGAACCCCGCTGAGCTGGATCGTTTACTGAGTGCCCCAGCGATGGACACAGCACTGCTGCGCGATAAATGGAACTTCGCGCCGGCCTGGAACGCCCGGGAGTGTGTCGAAGACGTCGCGCTGGCGGTGCGTGGCCGAGTCAGCGTCGGAAAGTGGTTGACGTCGCTGCCCTGGCGGCTGACCCACGTTCAGGACATCCCGGCGGTCGACGCCTCGGCCGCCGACGGAGTTGCTCCGGTCTTGGCCGGCCCGGATGGCGCCAACGGCGAGTTCGACACGCCGATCGACCCACGCTTCCCGACCTACCTCGCCACCAATTTGTCGGAGGCGCTGCCCGGACCGTTCTCGCCGTCATCGGCATCGGTGACCGTGCATGGGCTGCGCGGGGCCGGCGCGGTGATCGCCGCAAGGCTCCGACCTGGCGGTTTGATCCAACACGAAATGGCAACCCGAACGACCGGCGTCTTCGGACACCGCCTGTACGGCGCCATCACCACCGCGCACTTCATGGCCGAAACCGTGCCGTTCGTCAAACCTGCGACGGTGATTCGCCAGAGCCAGTTCTTCGGACACAGTGTGGCCGCCATGCCGATCTACGGCGAGCAACCTCTGCCGCGCGAATCCGGCCCGGCCATGCGGCCGCTGCGCACCATTCGCCACCTCGGGGTGTTCGCGGCCAACCTGGCGGGCCTGACCAGTGGCGCCGCTCGCGACACGCGCGACTTCGTCGACGACGTCGATCGCCTGGAAGATCTTGCTGCTGGCGATCTTTCGCAGCTTGGCGACGGACGGTTGCACAGTCTGATCTTGCTGGCGCGCGATCACGTCGTGCACGGTTGGGTGCTGGCGTCGGGGTCATTCATGTTGTTCGCCGCGCTTAGTGTGGTCCTGCGCGGCGTGAACGGACGTGACATCGTGCTCCCGGTCGGTCAGGAATTAGCCAGCGCACAGCCGCTGAACGCCGTGTACCGATTGGCGGAGGCCGCGCAACGCGACCCCGACGTGACCCGGATTCTGGCCGGCTCCGGCGATCATCTGGAGGAGTTGTCCAGCCACGCCCCGGAATTCCACGCGGCGCTGCTCGCCGAGCTGCAAGTGATCGGGCACCGCGGCCCCGCCGAAGTCGAGATGCGGTCGGCCAGCTACGCCGACGACCCCGAGATGCTGATCCGCATGGTGGCCAAATCGCTGCACATGCCCACCCGGCCGGAGACGCAGCGTCCGGTAATCCCACTCCGGGCGCGGCCGGTAGCGCGCCTTGCCGCTCACCAGCTTCGCGACCGCGAAGTCCGTCGCGACAGAATGGTCCGTGCAATCTGGTTGCTGCGCAACCTACTCCGTGAGCTGGGACGCAGGCTGGTGAAGTCGGGTGTTCTCGGCTCCGCCGACGATGTGTTCTATCTGCTGGTCGACGAACTCGATGCACTGCCTGCCGACGTTTCTGGGGTGGTCGCGCGCCGTCGCGCAGAACAACACCGGCTGGCCGGCTTCGTTCCACCCGCAGTCTTCAGTGGCAGTTGGCAGGCCGCTACCTCCCTGGCGACCGTCCTGGCCCCGGGAGAGTCCCTGAGCGGCGTCGGCGTCGGTGGCGGACGAGTCCGCGGCCGGGTGCGGATCGTCAGGCCCGAAACCATCGACGACCTGGAACCCCGAGAGGTCCTGGTCGCTGAGGTCACCGATGTCGGCTATACCGCAGCCTTCTCCTACGCGGCCGCGGTGGTGACGGAGCTCGGCGGACCGATGTCGCATGCCGCCGTGGTAGCACGCGAATTCGGTATCCCGTGTGTCGTGGATGCTCAGGACGCCACGCGACGTCTCCCGCTGGGTGCGCTCGTCGAGGTCGACGGCGATACCGGCGAAATCCGGGTGCTCGAACTCGCCGGTGGAGACGCTTCGACGGCGCAGGCGATCGATCAGGGCCGAAACGTCTAGCGGGAACGCCACAACGCGATTCTGTGCACCTGCCCAGCGTGATTCGCTCAGGTTCGCTACCGTCAGGTTATGCACGAACACACCGTCCGCGTGACCACGGCCTCCGGCACCGTCGAAGGCTTTACTCGCGACGGCGTGCACCGCTGGCGATCCATCCCGTACGCCCGGCCGCCTGTTGGTGCGCTGCGCTTTCGGGCGCCGCAGCCGGCTCAGCCGTGGCGAGGTGTGCGTTATTGCCACGGCTTCACCAAGTGCGCGCCGCAAGAACGGCGCTACACGATCGTCGGCATCGGGAAGTACCAATCGATGGGCGAGGACTGCCTCACCCTCAACGTTGTCACACCAGAAGCGCCGGAAAGTGAATCGCTGCCCGTCATGGTCTTCGTGCACGGTGGCGGATACATCATCGGTAGCTCGGCCACTCCGATATACGACGGTGTGGGCCTGGCCCGCCGTGGGTGTGTCTACGTATCGGTCAACTACCGACTCGGCGCGCTGGGTTGTCTGGATTTGTCGTCGCTGTCGACGGCAGACGTCACCCTCGAAAGCAATCTGTTCTTGCGCGATCTGGTGTCGGCGTTGCGCTGGGTTCAGCAGAACATCGCGGCGTTCGGCGGTGATCCAGAC
>Ga0210390_10004869_pt1 | contig 11294 bp, 5 predicted proteins | sample IncBWH11OmetaG_FD_161050 | JGI IMG/M metagenome (GOLD analysis project Ga0210390, IMG submission 161050) | Forest soil microbial communities from Barre Woods Harvard Forest LTER site, Petersham, Massachusetts, United States - Inc-BW-H-11-O ... | reverse complement strand
GATTCATCAATCCAAAAAGTCGTCATGCCGAGCGGAGCGAGGAATCCCTATTCCCGCTACAATCGTGATGACGAATCGGGATGCCTCGCTTTGCTCGGCATGGCATCCCTATTTATTTATGAGAGAGGCCTCCAGACATTTTTGATTGCTCACCAGAACTCGCGGGAACCTGCCGGGTTCTAATCACGTAACATGAACATGCACGCCAAGTTCGCTCTCGTTCTCGTTCTTGCGTGCGCCTTCGCATTCGGCCAGCAAGACCAAGCGCCAGCCGCAGCAACCACCCCATCCCTTTCCGAGGACCAAATCCGCCAACTCATTCGCCAGACTGCGGAAAAGGATATGGAAAACGACAAACGCCAGCGCGACTACACCTACATCCAACGGGAGGAAGAACACAAACTCGACGGCAAGGGCCAGGTAAAGTCCACGGAAACCAAAACCTCCGAGATCATGGAACTCTACGGCGAGCCGGTCGAACGCCTGATCGCAAAAGACGACAAGCCGCTCTCTGACAAGGATGCGAAGAAAGAAGAAGAGAAAATCCAGAAGGTGATTGAAAAGCGCAAGAACGAATCCGAAGAAGACCGCAAGAAACGCGAGGCGAAGGAAGAGAAAGAGCGTGAAGAGAACCGCCAGTTCGTCCGTGAAGTCGCGGACGCCTACAACTTCAGGCTGGCAGGAATCGAATCACTCGCCGGACGCGACACCTACGTCATCGATGGCGAACCGAAGCCTGGCTACCAGGCGCACCTGAAAGAAGCCAAAATCCTGCCCAAATTCCGCTTTCGCGCCTGGATCGACAAAGACGAATCACAGTGGAAGAAGCTCGACATCCAGTGCATCGACACAGTTTCGTTTGGCCTGTTCCTTGCCCGTATCCACAAGGGCTCGCGAATCATCATTGAGCAGACGCGTATCAATGATGAAGTCTGGCTGCCCCAGCACATCAACGTAAAGGTCGACGCGCGACTCGCCCTGCTGAAAGACTTCAACCTCGAAGACGACATCACTTACCGCGACTACAAAAAGTTCCGCACCGACACAAAAATCGTTCCCATCGGAGAATTGCAGCAGCAACCGTGAGGCCCTGCGGCCCCGGGATAAACACGTAGCCCCGGACGCCCTCGTCCGGGGACTCAGCGAAAATCAAGGATTGGTTGTTTGCCCAAACTTCGAAATCACGCCCTGCCGCGCGTTGCGCGGCTGCCCGGACGAGGGCGTCCGGGCCTACGCGGGCGTTGCCCAAGTCAAAAGCAAACACCGCGACCTAGAACGTGAACTTCGCCGCCAGCTGAATCCCGCGCGGCGCGCCGCCGCCCAGGAATGGGTTGCCGATACCTACGTCACCCGTCGCAGTGATCGGATATCCGCCACTGGCTCCGGAAACCTCGCGCCCGTTAACCACGTGGAAGCCACCGGCTCCAGCGTCCGCAATGAACGCCGGCAGGAACGGATTGGCGAAGTTTGGATGGTTGAGGATGTTGATGAATTCGGCGCGTAGTTGCATGCTCAGCCGCTCGGTGATCGCCGTCGTCTTATAGAACGCCAGATCCCACTGCTTGTAGGTAGGACCGTGCAAGGAATCGCGTCCTTCGTCGCCAAAGTGGCGCGTTCCCACTACGCAGTCATTCGCCGTGCCCGTCGGCGCCGCTTGAGCCGCCGCAGTGATCGTGCACGGGATCGCGAACGAACTCATGTCCAGGTAGTTCAGAGGTTGGTTAGGATGGTAGACAATTGGTCCGACCACGTCGGGCCGGTCGAAACCGTTGCCGCTTCCGCTGTAATCGTCTTCAAAATTGTAGTTGAGCTGGAATGGCTGTCCGCTCTGCAATGTCACCGTACTGTTGGTGCCCCAGCCATTCTTCAGGCGCTGCATGTTGCCACCCATGTGTGGCAGGTCATAGCTGAAAATCCAGGTGAACCGGTTGGGCAGGTTGAAGTTTGAAGGCCCGTATTCCAGTTGCGGATTGGTGCTGTCATTCGGTTGCGCGGCATTGGGCTCAAAGTCTTCGCCGTCGCTCGAATTGTCGAGTGACTTCGACCATACGTAATTGACGATCGAAGTAATGCCATGCCATCCGTTGATTCGGTAGCTTGCCTGAAGCGAGTTGTAGTTAGACTGGCCAGTGGAGTTCTCCTGCAGCACGTAGAACGCCCCGTACGGGTTGCCTGCAAGTGGCCGCGCCGCACTACCGTAGTCGTTAATGCAGTTGCAAGCTATGTCGGCTGCGTTGATCGCCGCCGTGCTCGGCTGGCTGAGATCGAAGAACCGCCACAAATGGTGCCCTTGTGATCCCACATACCCGATCTGCAGCACCATCTTGCTTGCGATCTGCTGCTGGAAATTCAGGTTGTAGTTTTCCATGTATGGCGTTTTGATGTTGCGATCGAAGCCGAAGACATCGCACTCATAAGTGCACGTGGTGCTTGGTGTATACACTGGGACTCCGGCAACGATAGTTCCAGTCGCGGCAGGTGTCGAAAGGATCGGCGCCGGTCCGATGTTGTTATACGCTGGCCCCGGATCGAAGAAGGGCGCGTAGGGCAAGTGGCCCAGAGCCATATCTTGTGAGAAGGCGTCAAAGAAGATGCCGTATCCGGCGCGGATCACCGACTTCCCTTGCCCGGTGACGTCCCAAGCCAGGCTGACGCGCGGAGCAAAATTCTTGTAGTCGGGGTTATACAGCTGGCTCAGTCCGGGCTGCCCCACCTGCGTCAGCGTGAACGTGCCCGTCCCTGCTGCCGGAGACAGGCTGGTGATGTTGCTCAACAGGTTGTTTTTCTCACCGATTACGCCGAAGTAATCCCAGCGCAGCCCGTAATTCAGTGTCAGCCGCGGAGTGAGGCGGTATTTGTCCTGGACGTAAAAACCAAAGTTGTTTTCGTAGGTATGGCGGGTCGAATCGCCGAAGTATTGGAACCCGCTATCCACGTCACCCGCGAGGAAGTCTTGCAACGGGGTCGAGTTCGTGCTCACCCCCCCTCCGCTGAATTTCAGTCTGCCGCGGAAGTACTTATCGAAATACTGCTGCACCGAAGTGCGGTGAAAGTCCGCGCCGAACTTTATGTCATGTTTCCCATGAGTCCAGGAAAAGCTGTCGATCACCTGATTGTTGCTGTCGACCCGGTGTCGCGGAACGCTGCTGGTCGCGCCGAGTTGGGCAAAGCTGCCCATTAGAATGATCGGCAAACCCTGGTCGGCCGCGCCGGTACCGGTATTCAGCCCAATCGAGCTGGGCGCAAAACTCGCATCGGCGGGGAAGAATCCCTCCGCGAACCGGTTCCAGCCATACCGTAGCTCATTCACCTTATTGGACCCGAAAGTGTGTACGTAAGAAATAGAAACCAACTGCACCCGAGTGGGGGTGTAGGTGTTGAAGCCGGGCAATTGACCGCCGCTGGCCGTCAGAGCCAGGGGGAACGATTGCACGCTGTCGCCGAAGAAATATCGTCCGGTGAGCACATTGTTGGTATTGAAGTGCTGATCGACTTTTCCGATGAAGCTGGTGAGCCGGTTAAACGATGGAGAAACCACTGAACTGTTCGGTCCATTCGGGCAGCCGCTGCCTTCAGATCCAACCAGTGCGCCACCGAACGTTCCCGGAATGTTCGGTGCCGGCCACGGGTTACGGGCCAAAAGTGCCGCAATCACAGGGTTCGTTGCTCCGCCGTAGGCGGCAATCTGCGCTGGATCGGGCACGCAGGCCAGAGTCACGACCCCCACCGGTTCTTGCTGGCCTTCGTAATCGGCATAAAAGAAGGTCTTGTTCTTGATGATCGGTCCACCGACTGAACCACCGTACTGATTGTTATGGAATGGGGCCTTGGGCTGACCGACCGAGTTGAAATAATTTCGCGCATCCAGCGCATCATTGCGGAAATATTCGGCCGCTGTGCCGTGAAAAGCATTCGTCCCACTTTTGGTGACGATGTTCACTACCGCGCCCGCATTCCGCCCGTACTCCGGCTGGAAGTTCGACAGGACATTCACCTCGGCCACGGCGTCGAGCGGAAGAATGGTCGACGGAGTACCGAAAACCCCGGCTTCATTGATCGCCGGATCGTTACGGTAGCCGTCGTTCATATCCGTTCCATCAATCAAATAATTGTTCGAGCGCCCGCGAGCGCCGTTCATCGAGAACTCACCAAACGATCCGGGGGAATCCGAAATCTGATCCGGGGAACCGGAAACACCCGGGTTGAGGTAGATCAGCTTGGTATAGTCGCGGCCGTTCACGGGAAGGTTTTCGATGGTCTGAGCGGTAAGTACGCCGCCCAAGTCGTTGGTCGTAGTCTCCACCTGAGGCAGGCTCTCGCCTGAAACTTCCACTTTCTCCGTCACTTGCCCGGGCTTGAGGGCAACATCCAGGCGACGCTCTCCGGCAACATCAACTGCGACCTTGCTGGTTACCGAGGTCTGAAATCCGCTCTGTGAAATAGTGACATCGTAAGTACCGATCTGAAGTTCGGACACGGTGTAGCCGCCGTCGGCGCTGGTCTGGGTGGTCCGGTCCTGTCCGGTGTTCACGTTATGCACCTTGACGGAGGCGCCGGAGACGACTGCACCCGAGGCGTCCGTCACCGTGCCCAAAATGGTTCCGCGGAACGTCTGGGCAACCAAGGCCGTTGTCAACAGAACCACAAATGCCGCCAGGATCATCCGCAATCTCATGATCATTCTCCTCTTCCACCCAAGTCGTTTCTCGAAACGCTATCCTGTTGTGCCGAACGCGGCATCCAGTCTAGTGCCATTTCACCGGAAAACCGCAAGCTAAATTGTTCATCGATACCATCGGAATATTCGCAAGACGTTGAAAACGGCATCCGTAAGGAGGCCATTTTCAAGAACAGGCATTGTAGCGCAAGCGGGGCACAATACAAGTGTGAAGCAGGCTTACCACCCCGGCGACCTCTGGCTCGCGAAAGTGGAAACTCTTTGCACACTAAAACACAACGCCCAGCCATTTGGCTGGGCGTTTTGCAACAAAGCTGACAGGCGACCGGTGACTTACCTCTTCACCTCGTCCCTCTCCACAACTCCATCCTTAATGTGAACCACGCGATGCGCATACTCGGCAATGTCATGTTCGTGGGTGACCAGCACAATCGTGTTTCCTTGCGCCTGCAGACGATCCATGAGCGCCATAATTTCGTTTCCCGTCTGCGAATCCAGGTTCCCTGTCGGTTCGTCAGCAAGAATGATTGACGGACGATTCACCAGCGCCCGCGCAATTGCGACTCTCTGCCGTTGCCCGCCGGAAAGCTCATTGGGCTTGTGCATCATGCGTTCTGCCATGCCCACCGAGCCCAACGCAGCCTTGGCGCGCTCCGCCCTTTCCTCCGCCGGCACCCCGGCATAGATCAACGGCAGTTCCACATTGTGCAAGGCAGTCGCGCGTGCCAGCAGATTGAAAGTCTGAAACACGAAACCAATTTCCTTGTTGCGGATGCGGGCCAACTCGTCGTCATCCAGTTCGCTGACTTGCTGGTTATTCAGCCAATACTGGCCTTTGCTGGGCGTATCCAGGCAGCCAATCAAATTCATTAGGGTGGACTTGCCAGAACCGGACGGCCCCATAATCGCGACATATTCGTTGCGCCGAATATTCAGATTGACGCCCCGCAACGCATGCACTTGCTGCTCGGAGCCCATGTCGTAAGTCTTCCATAAATCCCGAGTGCTGATCATGAAACTTTCGGGAGGGGCTGACACTGCGGGTTGCGCGATGTTGATTACTTCTGCGGTAGCCATTATTTTCTCCGTTTCCTCTTCGGACACTTGCCCGCGCTCCGATCTTTGCTACTCCCTTCGCCGGCTTTCCATTGGACGTTTCATCGGCGCGAAGGTTAGAAACCTAACTGCTAACTGCTCTCTTCTTCTTCCTTCTTGGGAGCCGCGTTATCTACCTTTACGCTGCTGCCCGGACGCAGGGTACGCAGCACTTTGTAGCTGCCGGTCACGATCTCGTCACCTTCTTTAAGTCCCTTAATCACTTCAATATCGGTCGTGCCCGCAATGCCGGTGTCGACCGGCACGAACTCAGCTTTGTGGTTGCGAAGGATGAATACGCCCTGAATTTCCTGCTTGTCTTTGTCTTTATCCTTGGACGCGTCCGTCTGAGGCGAGGCCGCCTGCACCGAACCCTTTTCATCCTTTGGCAAAAGATCCGACTGTCGACGAACGGTCAGAGCCTGAATTGGAATCGTCAGCGTGCTTCCTCGGGTCGCGGTCGTGATCTTGGCTGTCGTCGAAAGACCGGGACGTAGATCATCTGGCGGATCCACCAAGGTCACGACTACCTTGAAGTCCTTGGCTTCCTGGCTGGTGCTCGCCTGTTGCGACGTGGAAACACCAGTTGAACGCACGATGGCGTTATCTCCAATCTGAGTCACCACCGCTTTGAAAATTTTCTTCGGAATCGCATCAATCGTCACTTGCGCCGTTTGGCCCATCTGCACATTCACGATATCGGTCTCATCCACCTTGACTTCGGCCGTGATCACCGACATATCGGCCAGCGTCATCAGGGTGCTGCCCGGGGCATTCTGGATCCCCATCACCACGGTCTCCCCTTCGCGCACCGGCAAATTTGTGATCACGCCATCATACGGAGCCTGGTAAGTGGTCTTCTTCAAAACGTCGGCAGCGTGGGTGAGATTGGCTCCAGCCTGTCCAATGCGGCGATCCGCCGAGTCCTTCTGCGCCTTGGCCTGGGCCACCCGCGCTTCTGCCTGCGCCAATCCAGCGACCGCAGTTTGATGATTCGCTTTCTGCATGTCGTAGTCAGACTTCGCAATCAACGCATCTTTGTAGAGACCTTGGGCGCGCGTCCAGTCGAGGTCCGAGCGTTCCGCATCCGACTTGGCCCGATTGAGGTCAGCGGCCGACGTATTCAGCGCCGCCTCCGCTGCCACCGCATCTGTACGCGCCGCCTCCAGCGACGCTTGCATCGCGTCCATATCCGCCGCAGATTGCACGTTCTCGAGCTGCGCCAGCATTTGTCCCTGCTTTACCCGATCACCTTCCTTGACATACAGCCGGATAATCTTGCCGAAAGCATTGGCGCCGATATTCACATAGGTCTTCGGTCTGATTTCACCGGATGCGCTCACCACCGCAACCAGATCCATCCGCTGCGCTTTGCCCGTCTGCACGGTGACCACATTCTTGTGGCTCTGGTAAACGGTGAAGCCGACGATGGCGGCCAGCAATACCACCGCCCCGCCACCGATCGCAATTTTTTTCCAGGTCTTCATAAATCAGTGCTCATTCAGGTGCTGATAAGCCCGTTGCCAGCTTCGTCCCCGTCCATCCGAGGAACGGCCAGCCCGGAATTTCTTGCGAGTCGCCTTCGGCCGGGTCTGCCGTCGATACACTAGGCCCATCCAGCTCCAAGGGGCACATCCTCAGATACGGGTCCCCCCAAGCAAAAGTTCCCATGGCAGAAAACGACCGGGTGGATGCCAGAAAAACAATGATTCCACAGGACAACCCGCCATTATATCTCGCCCGCCCAGCGGGGGAAGTATACGGATGAAGTACACGGATGACGACCGACGCCCACCGATCATGGAAGGCTTCGAGTGGACCGAGCGGGGGAGCTCCCGCCGGGTGTGATCTTCCCAACAGCGAGGCGGGGTCCTCTGATCAAGCCAGAGTTCCACCCCGCCCCGTTTGCCTATCTGAGACGTAACACCGCACCGCCTCCACGAACTACGGAGTGTTCGATGCTTGCCGCCGTTCCAGGCTCCGCTCACCGGAATCCTGAACACCAGTGTCAGCGGTGGAAACAAAATTATCGCCGGCAGCAGTTTTGGTGATGGCTTTGAAACCGACGGTGGCGCCTGCGCTGTTCACGTAACGTCCCACCATTTCGAGCGTGTCATTGACTCCGTCCGGTTTGGTTTCGGTCGTGGCTTTCGGGTTTATGACATCGTAGTACTTGCCGCCGTGGTACAGGAAACCGATCTCGTCGCCAGCGGAATTGAAATAGGCGCCCGCCACGTCGCCCTTATTGTTCAGAGTGCGAGCAATTGTTCCCGTTGCAGCCGCCTTTGGATCAGCGATTTTCTTGAAGGTCTTGCCGTTGTAGACGAAGCTCTGGTAATCGCCAGCTGAGTCAATGGCGAACATAAGGATCTGGCCACTGTTGTTGATATCCCAGCCGTATGGGATGGTATCACCGGTCACGTCGATGCTCGTGTACTTGGCGCCTTTCTTTACGAAGGCGTGCTGGACGCTGGCGGAGTCGAGATAGTCGCCTACAACATCGCCTGCGTCATTAATTCCGATGGCCTGGGTTCCATTTGATTTGGGGAAGTTGATGGCAGTGAATTTTCCGGCGGAGTACACGAATCCTATGTATAGGCCGGTCTTGGTGTTGGTGCAGAAGCCGGCGGCTGCGCCCGCACTGTTGATGCCGTAGAAAGCAATTGCGGCGGGGTAACCGCCGCTGGTCGTGCAATTCGGGTGATCGACGGTCGTGAGCTTCTTTCCAGCCAGAATCATCGCGTGCTGGACGCTCTTGGCATCAACGTAATCTCCGGCAATCGCGCCCGCGTTGTTGACCGCGAAAGTGTCCGTCTCTGTCGCTGTTTTGCTAGCGTGAACGTCCGAGAACGTGAAGGTTAACGGGGGCGCCGCGGCGATGCCAACGGCGACGAACATCAGAACTATCAGCGTGCCAAGAATGGATTTTTTCACTGATTTCTCCTAGGGACTGAGGTGTGGTGACCGTTCCCGCTCGTAGTGGAAAGCCGTGAAGCGGTTCAGGCCGCAGATTATCGTCCCCATGACACTGGCGGTCAAGATGAAAGGTTTTGCACACTTCCGAATGGGCGAAGTACTTCGGAGAACGCTTAGCAAAGGAGATCAGGGTTGGGTGAAAGGCGTTTTATTCCCGGTCGAGGCTTTCGTCGATTGCGACCTTACCGTTTTTCTCCACGGTGATCACGCGATGAATGCTCTTGAATCCTGACAAGGTGATGTCGAGAACGTAGTTGCCCGGGTCCAGGTAAAGCTCTACGGGTGAGTTCTTGTCAAGAATGCGATTGTTGATCGCAACTTGCGCACCCTTCGGCGACGTCTTCACGCTGACTGCGCCCATTCCAGCAGTATCACTGCCACCAAACAGCTTCTTGAACTTGCCCCCAATTTTGATGTCGTCGGTGTTGCCTAGAGCCTTCAGGCTGGGCGACAAGTGGAAGGTTTGCCCCACCTGGAGATTCGCGCTGCTGGTTTCATCCAGGTAGCCCTGCTTTTTGAATGCGAAGCTGTGATTACCGGGCTTGTCTACAGAGATCTGCGCCGGAGTGACTCGGCCGGTATCCTTGCCGTCCATCCAGATGGCCGCACCCGCGGGATCACTGGTCACCGAAACCGTGGCTGCTAGCTGGGCGAGCTGAACACTGACGAATGACCTGCTGCCCGAGGCGACTTCAATGCTGCGGGTGTCCGTTGCGTAGCCGGGCTTGATGATGGTCAAGGTGTGCTGACCCGGGTTGAGTCCGGCGATGTTAAACGGTGTGACCCACGAAGGATCGTTTTGTCCATCGATCTGGATCTGTGCGCCTGCTGGGGTTGAATTAACGTTCAGCTGCCCGGCAACAATCGCCGGAGCCACAGGCTTTGCCTTGGCTTTCTTTTTGTTGTTGTTGTACTTCGGCTGCACGGAGACTGCGGGAGGCGCAACGGTTACAGGTTCAGGAGCGACCTGCACCGCAGTCTGGTTATTCGCGTTCGCTTCGGCAGATAGATTTGCGCTTCCATTCGGCTGCGCCGGCACACTGGCAGCCGGAGCCGGCGGTTGGTTCGGTGCATCATCATCCGCGTTCTCGGAGTGGATGTGCCATGCGATCGCAGCCACAATCAGCACAATGATGCCGATGGCACCCGCGACTGAAAGCACGAAAAGTTGTGGAGGCGTTTTCTTAATCTCCGCGACTGCTTTTTTCGCGACCTCGCGCGGTTGGATTTTTGGCTTTTCGGGCTCCGCACGGTTGAAAACGGTGGCATGCACCGCATCTACCGGAGGAGGTTCATCGGTAGGCCGAGGTGGTGGTGGCGGCGCGACGTATACCTCTTTGAGAGGCGGCAGTTCGTCGATCTCGGAGAAGCTACGGCTTGCGCCCGCGCCGGCTTTCGGGCCTTCAGCCATCATCGGATCGACATTGATTTTCGGAGCCTCGACCTCGGGCTCAACAATTGCAGCCGACGACATGGTGGCGGGTGCGTTGGAAAATGATTCGACAGAGAAGGTTTCGACGGAGGCTTCCGGGGAAGTGTTAATCACCGGAGCCGCCTGGTCGAGGTTTCGGGTAATGAGTCCGCTGGAGCTCGCGGAATTCCCGCCGCTTCCGCTTCGCCCGGCTGCAGCGGCCTTTGCCGCCGGAGGCGGAGTTGGCGTTTTCGCCACCGGGGCGGCTGGTTTGGAAGCAGGCTTCGGTTGCGTGACCGCCGGCGGCACGCTGGCGGCGGATGTGGGTTTCTGCGGCGCGGGCGCCTTCTGCGCGGCTTGCCCCGGTTTGGCGGCCGCTGCAGCCTTACTTGCGCTTTCCTTGCATCGCTCCAGATCGTTTACCAGGTCTTGCCCAGTTTGATATCGTTCTTCGGGCGCCTTGGACAGCGCTTTCATGATGACCTGGCTGAGCGCGGGATGAATCTTGCGGTTGACCTGATCCGGAGCCACTGGCGTCATTTCCGAGATTGATTGCCGAACCTGATCCGAGTCTTCCCCATCAAAAGCCTTACGCTCGGTGACCATCTCGTAAAAAATTGCGCCCAGGCTGAAGATGTTGGCCGGTGCACCAAGCGGATCTCCACGCAGTTGTTCAGGAGACATGTAGTGCAAAACTCCCGGAGCAGCGCCCGAGGCTTGGGCCGCGAAAGCACTCATGGTGGAGATCCCGAATCCCAAAATCTTTACGGTGCCGTCCCACGACACCATAATCTTGGCCGGCTCAAGGGTGTGGTGCACGAGGTTCTTGGCGTGGGCGTGGTCGAGCCCTTGGCAGGTTTGGCGGGCAATGTCCTGGAGATCCCAGATGGAGAATCCCTCTTTGCGAGCCAGCATGGTGGCGACGCTGTTGCCCTGAACATATTCCAACGAAGCGCAGAAAACGCCGTCGACTTCTTCGGCGCCGTAGAGTAAAGCAATGTTGTGACTGTTTAGAACTTTGCTGGCTTCCGCCTCTTCGAGAAGGTTTTTTACCAGCGTGGCGGCCTGCTCGCCAAGCGGCTCCAGTTTGACGGTCTTCAACGCGACGGTCTGCGCGTTCTCGGGGTCGGTAGC
>Ga0210390_10004867_pt1 | contig 11297 bp, 8 predicted proteins | sample IncBWH11OmetaG_FD_161050 | JGI IMG/M metagenome (GOLD analysis project Ga0210390, IMG submission 161050) | Forest soil microbial communities from Barre Woods Harvard Forest LTER site, Petersham, Massachusetts, United States - Inc-BW-H-11-O ... | reverse complement strand
CGCTGGAGGTCATCAACGCTCTCAAGTTCGCCCTCGAGAACAAGCGCTACCTGGTCCGCGATCTGCCCGGCGACCTCGCTGATGAGGATAAACTCAATCTGGCGAAACGCCTGATTGATGAGGGTTTGGTGTCGAAGCTGTCCGGCTGCTGAGCTCGCGATAGAGCGCGTCAAGCTGCGCCGCAGCGAGCAGGCGAATCGAACTCGAAACACAGTCCACATCCTGTTGAGGTTCGAAACGGCGTGGCGTCACGTCCTTGGAATGATATCGTGATTGCGCCTGCATCAACGCGATCTGTTCGCCGGTCGGCGCCAGCCCAAACAACGGCGCTATCGTCGTCCAAGCCGCGGTCGGCAGATCCGAATAATCGATGGTGCGCATGACGCCGGCCGGCGCGCCTTGCGCCGCATAAAGCAGCGCCCGCAGTACGCCGGCATAGACTCGCGGCGGCTCGAGCGCCGCAATCTCGTCGGCGGCCGTGTTGAAGAGTGCCTCTGCCAATACCCGATCGCTTCGCAAGTCACGCCATCCCGGGCCATGTGCGACCAGCGAGGCAATGACTTCGGCAGGCTTGCGCTGCAGCCAGACGAACGGAGTGGTCGGAAAAGCACGGCGGAACAGCTCAAGTTTGCATACGTTCCAGCTCGACAGTTTCATGACGAAATGGCTGTCGTCGCCAAACCGCCGCCGGCCTAACGCCCGAACCAACAAACGCAGAAGCCGCACCTGTGTCTCCTCATCGAACAGCCCCGGATCCGCCAACAGGAGATCGTTGACGGTTTCGGGCTCCGACACCACGACGCACCCAGGCAATTGCTGCAACAGTCTCGTGACCAGCGTTGAGCCGCATCGCGACATGTGAAATATGAAACCGCTCGGATCGAGTGATGGCGCCTGGTCGAGGACGGCAAGAGCGTCCAAGTCGGTGCTCACCACGCGCGGCCGCGGATGGTCCGAGGCCCAGAGTGCGACGGTGTCCTCGAAAAACGGCTCGGTGAATCGGCGGCTGCCAAAATCGCCCCAATCGATCGAAGGCGTCGGCAGCGTGAGGTTGAGCGCCACCGGTGTCCACGAGGAAAGTTCGGCCGCCGGAATGGTCGCCATGCACTCACGCAAGAAATAAAAAGCCGGCGCCGCCCGCTGGCCGTTCACAGTCGATCAATATTATGCCGGTCATTCGTAGTTCAATCAAATAGCACAGCCGGCCGATGCGCCGGAATCAAGAAACTCTCATGGGCTGTTCGGCGACGACAACGCGCCAGTCGGAGACTTCATCCACCATGACTTGGGTGATCTCGGTCGCTAGCGTGATCACGTCGGCCAGCTGGGTCGTTGGCTCGGCGCTTTCGGCGAGCAACTGCCGTTCAAGCTCCCCGACCCGTCGGGCAAATTCCTCAAATGTGCTCGCCATCGCCGCGGATCTTTTGGCCAGCCGCGCAAATTCACCTTGATTGGCGATACTCGCAAGCGCAGCGCCGAACGCGGGCAGTGCCGCGAGCACGATGAAAAGGTCCAATAGCGAGGCGAACCCGAACCTGAAGCTCAACACCGCGCCGATCGCCAGCAGCAACGCCAATATGAAGAAAATGCCGTTCGATCGGAAGAACAGCCACACAAACGCTGCAACAATGGCCGGCAGCGCGGATAGGACCACGATCGCTAGTTCAACATTAGACGGTGAGAGGTGACCATGGAGAAAATGAGCGACCAGGTGAATCAAGACGAAACAGAGCGACAGAATGAAAAGATCGTGCGCCGTCGAATTTAACAGCAACGCGATCGATTCGGAGCGCTGCCGCGTCACTCTATGGAATTGCAGCTGCCCGCCGTCTTTGACGCCGACCACCCCGCCTATGTAGCGCACGCAATCGAGCAAATATTCCGACGTGATCTTCACCGGCGGAATGCCGGTCGCGCGCGCAACCGCGCGCATCTGCCAATACATCCAGGTTTGCGTCAGGCTTTCGTAAATACTCAACGCCGGTGTGCGCGGTAGCGGTCGGCCACCGCCGAGAGGAATGAGGATGCGGATTTGGCGGATCAGCTCCGCCAACAGGCGATACTCCATCCAACGTTCATGCCAGTGCAGGCGACTTCCCCGCAAGAACAGGATGACAATAGCGCCGACCAAAACAAGCTCCAAAAGCGCGCCATACCAGGCCAGGTGCAAGACAATTGCGACAAGCACGGCGAAAGCCGAAAGAATGTAGATGGCGAGATAGCCGCTGCGATAGTGATCGGCATACCAATCCGCGAGCTTATCCGCCCAGGCGTAGTGGGCGCGCAAGCGGCGATTGACCCAATCCTCGACCGCCGATGGGCGGACGGCGGTCGAGGCCGCGGCGCCATCATCTATCGGCCAATCTTCACTGACTTCGGCTTCGAAGTCCGGCACCACAAGCTTGGGCAATCTAACGACGGCGCTGCCGGCAAGATCGCGAAATATCTTCCACCAGAACCAAAAATTCAGTCTTGGCTTGCGTTCGGCAAAATACTCGCGCGCGCTCAGCCTTGCCGCCTGAGCATCATCGGCACGCGGCTCCGGCGATGCCAGCTCGGCTTGCACGAGAGCATTGATTTGCGCGGCGATCGATTGAGTGAGCTGTGTTGATCCAGGCTGCGGTCGGCTCGGACCGGCGTCGCGGTTTTCGACGCTGGCGATATCCTGCTCGGTTCGCAGTATCCGCCATTCGTCCGGCTTGAATGGATCGATCCAAAGAACCGGAAGATGATAATACACGGCTTCGCGCAGCGTTTGCACCGTACCGCCGCTGCCGGCGGCCGCGCCACGATCCCAAACGGCGATCAGAAAATCCGCTTGGTTCAACACCATCCGACCAGCCATGCCATAAGCGGCGCCGGCAGCCGAGCGCCGGCCGTCGAGCTCAAAAGTGACGAGACCGGCGCCTCGCTGAGCGCGCTTGAGCAAGTCGCGAAACTTGTCACGCGAGTTGGCTTCCAGGGCATGGGGCGGGAGGAAATCCGTTTCGAACTCCTGCTGATGAAACGGCATCGGACAGAGAAGCTCAAAGCCAAGCTCGATTGCGGCGGCCGCGAACATCCGATCGCTGCCCTCGGCAAGCGGCGAGATCGCTCGCAGGATAGGACCATCCGGCGCATAGACCGGGCTGGGATTGGCCCGATCGGCCTTTGCGAAGTTTGTTACCTCGGTCTGCACCACCTCAAGCGCGTTTCGGAGCGTCCGACTCAGCGCCTCCAAAGTTGCCACGTCCGTCGGCAAACGATCCGGTCGATGACCCACGATACCGACGCGGAACGCGAGGCGCGCCCGGGGAGGTGATTTCGACTGCGTGGACTTGGCAGGCATCGCTAACCAATGTTGTGATCGTCACGAGTTCAGTCGAACCACTACCAGCCTCTGATGACGTTATCCCCATCGGCCGATTGGCTTGACGCTCTCGCCCCGCCATCGCTTTTGAATGACGGAACAGCAAGCATCTTTGCTGCTTCCACCATCGTTTCGTGCTCGAACGCCCGTGGTCATTTTCTCGACCGTTTCTCCCTTTGCACGACCAACGCGCTGCGGGCGTTGCTCAACGCCGTCAGTACGGAGCTCCAAAAAACAAACCACGCCGAAGGCGGATCGGGCGTCTTCGACTCGAACGGGCGCGGTGTGGCCGAAGGCCGCCGCCCATCGCACCAAGTTGCCATCTCGCCGAGCCAATGTTCGGCCTTAACCTGTTTTCTTGCCGCAATCTGGGCAAGCTTATAGATGTCGTGGATGATCGTTGGATCATCCATGCTGCGCATGCGCACCACCTCCGCTTCGGTCAGCTTGCGGCCGAACTCCTTTTCGACCTCAGCCCCAAGCTCGTCTTCGATCCATGGCAATTCCAACTGAACGTCGTAGCGCAAGAAGCGAAACATCTTGCCGCTTGCCGGCGTTTCCTTTTCCAGCGCCTTGAGCTCGGAATTAATCCACCACGGCGTCAGGGTTTCGCCGAGGTATTGCATCTGGGTGATCGCGAACATCTGAATGTCATTCATCAATGACATGAGCGCCCGATAGGTAATTTTGGCGGTCCATCCCAAACCCAGCTCGTCGGGCACGACGCGATCGCGATGGCTGCCAGTTCCCACCGACACAATGGTCAAGTCGTTCGGCGTCGCCTTCCAGCGCAGCTGATAGGCGTCCAAAATCGTCATCAAAAAAAGCATCACCGACGGGTTGTTGTGGGGAGTGACGCCGCCATCAACGAAAAGTCCGGCCTCTTCACCGTCGACGATTTCCAGCCATTCCGGCTCGAAGTAGAATGGCGCTGCGGTGCTGGCGCGCACAAGATTGCCGAGAGGATAATATCTATTACCGATGTGTCCGTTTCCCCCGGCTTTTGTTTCCCAATATAGACCGCGCGGATTATTGGCAATAATCCAGGGGCTTCCCGTATCCAAACGTTTGCTGATGAGGCAAAAGCCGGTATGCAAATCCTCGGTGTCGAGTCGGCGATCGCCGACAATTTGCTCAATCTCCTTGCGCAGCGCTTCGGCGTCGAATTTCGATTTCATGCGCAACAGACGCCACAGCGAGCCCCGGAACACCTTCGGCGCAAGTTCAAGATAGAAGTTCCTGATGTCCTGCGTCGTGTAACCAAGCGCCAACGCCCCGGCAATCACCGCGCCAGTCGACGTCCCGCCGATCAGATCAAACCAGTTGGCCAAATGAACAGGTCCGCCAAGCCGCTGGCTCAGCACCGTTTCAATCTGTTCGAGAAAAGCAACCGTAATCGCGCCGCGCACACCACCGCCGTCCAATGCCAAGATGCGCTTAGGGCCCGGACAGAACAGATGTCTGTCCCGGTCGTTTGCGCACGCGCACTTGGCGGGCTGCGGCGAACCGTCAGGCATCGGACTGACGTTTGGGCTACCGCCCTCTCGAAGCAAAGACATACTGAGCCCTCCAGAAGAGTCCATAGCTCTTCAGGCCGCACATTTTGCGAACTTCGCAGTTCTGTCCAGGACTAATCGACTGGGCGCAGATCAGGTGCCCTTCGGATTTCGCGGCCGGTAAATTTAAGGACGTGGAGCGCAATTCACCGGCGTCGATTGTTACCCAGGCGGGCCGGATCCGATCCGGGTCACGGCTGTTGAAAGACAACGTTGCCGGCTGCTCAATATCGTCTAAGCCTTTGATGGAATTGGTAGCGGAGGACGGATTTGAACCGCCGACACACGGATTATGATTCCGCTGCTCTAACCAGCTGAGCTACTCCGCCAAACCATCGAAATGGAAGCCGCTGCGGCGAGATTTAGGGCAATTCGCCGCGCTTTCCAAGAGGCTAAATCCGTCCGGTCCTTAGCGTCGAAAAGCTCCGGGGTATGAGCGTTTTCGTCAATTTCCAATCCGGTACGTCGATCCCGCCGCCGGAACAACAGGCTCGCCTGTGAAGCGCGAAAGCGTGGCAAAGCGGATCAGCGAAAAATGCCCGAGCGGCGGCATCGATCGGCGCTCGACGACGCGAACGCCGCCGTTATGCGCCGCCCACTGCGCCAGCCGTTGCCAACGGAATTCCGGCCGCCAGCCCAACCGGCGCGCCACCGGGGCAAATCCTTGCTCGAACGATGCGCGCAGGCCGCCCTCGGCACCGAGATGGTTGACCAGGATGATCTCGCCGCCGGGCTTGAGCACGCGGACGAACTCGTCGAGCGTGCCTTCCGGATCCGGCACCGCGGTGATGACGTATTGTGCGACCACCACGTCGAACACGCCGTCCTGGAAGGCGAGACGTTGCGCGTCCATGACCGCGAGACCATCAAGATTGGTCAGACGATGCTCGACGGCGCGGGCTTTGGCCTTGCGCAGCATCGGCAGGGAAAGATCGACGCCGGTCAGGCGATTGGTCCAGGAATACTCCGGCAGCGACAGCCCGGTGCCGACCCCGACCTCAAGGATACGGCCGCCGATGCGTTCAGCGGCGGCGGTCGCGGCCTTGCGGCCGCGCTCGAACACGGCACCAAAGACGAGATCATAGACCGGCGCCCAGCGGGCGTAGGCCTTGGCGACCGCGTCCTTGTCGAGCTCCGTCGCCATCGCTCGTGCCTACGCCCCGCTATGGCGGCCGCCTGCGCGGCGCTGTCAGTGCGCCTCGGCCAGATTGGTCGGAACGACGCGCTTTGCCGCGGGCGCCGCCACTGTGCTGGCGATGATGCCGCCGCCAAGCACGCGCGCCTGCCCGTCGGCGGCGTCGTAGATCGCGCAAGCCTGACCGGGCGACACGCCGTCCTCGCTCGCGATCAGTTCGACCTCGATGCCGCCCTCGGCATCGCCGCGCAGCCAGGCCGGCTGAGGCGGCCGGGTGGAGCGGACCTTGACGTAAATTTCGGCACGTCGCTCGGTCGCTTTGTCGATCGTGTCGGCGCCGAGCCAGTTCACGTCACGCAGGCGGATGCGGCTGGTCCGCAAGGCTTCGCGCGGGCCGACCACGACGCGCCGCGAATGCGCGTCCAGCCGGATGACGTAGAGCGGCGCGCCGGTGGCAATGCCGAGACCGCGGCGCTGGCCGACGGTGAAATGGATGATGCCGTCATGGCCGCCGAGCACGCGGCCATCGAGATCGACGATATCGCCCGGCGCCGCAGCGCCGGGGCGCAGCCGCTCGATCATGTCGGCATAATGCCCGGTGGGAACGAAGCAGATGTCCTGGCTGTCCTGCTTGTCGGCGACCGTCAATCCGAAACGCCGCGCCAACTCGCGGGTCTCCGCCTTGGTCTGGTCGCCCAGCGGAAAGCGCAACAAATCGAGCTGGGCGCGCGTGGTTGCGAACAGGAAATAGCTTTGGTCGCGCTCGGCTTCGCGCGCGCGGTAGAGCGCGCGGCCGCCGCCGGGCAGCGCCCGCGAGGCGACATAATGGCCGGTGGCCAAGACCTTGGCGCCGAGCTCCTGCGCGGTCTGCAACAGATCCCGAAACTTGATCGACTGGTTGCATTCCAGACACGGCACCGGAGTTTCGCCGGCCATGTAGCTTTCAGCAAAGCGGTCGATCACCGCTTCCTTAAATCGGCCCTCGTAGTCGAGCACATAGTGCGGGATGCCGATACGCTCGGCGACCACGCGAGCGTCATGAATATCGCGGCCGGCGCAGCAAGCACCCTTGCGGTGGGTGGCAGCGCCGTGGTCGTAAAGCTGCAGCGTGATGCCGACGACGTCGTAGCCGGCTTCAGCGAGCAGCGCCGCCGTGACCGACGAATCGACGCCACCCGACATGGCGACGACAACGCGCGTGTCGGACGGCCGTCCCTCGATATCGAGACTGTTCAGCACTGCACGAAGGTCCTTTCCCGGCGGCCAATCGGGCAGCGTCGCTCACGCCGACGGCGGCCTCGACCAGCCAATACTATAGGCGTGAGCCGGCCGCTCCGCCACGGTCGCGGCTTCGATGCGAGACGACACGCGTCCCGGAATTCACGACAAAAAGCCGGCAAAATTTGCCGGGTCGGCGCAAACACTGCCGCATAGCGACGTCAGGGGAAGTCGCCCAATCCATTGAATTTACGTCGTTTCTACCCGGCTGCGCGCTGGCCCGGCGGTTGCAAGCAAAGATGTCAGCTTCTCGCTTCGCAAGGGTTTGGCCGTGTCAAGTATAGCGTCGGACGTCAATTCAACGTCATCTTTCGCCCAGTCGCAGTGGTTACAGGCACTCGCGCCCGCGCCGCCGGCGCCGCAAGCAGACTCCCAACCGTTTGCGGCATTGCTGGATGCGACGAGCGCGCCGGACACATCCAACACACCGGTAAATCCACCACCCGCCGCCAACCCTGCACCGGCGAACCCGGCGCCTACCAATCCCGCGCCGGCAAATTCGGCGTCGTCGAACCCGGCGCCGGCGAATTCTGCGCCGACGAACCCCGCATCTGCGAATCCAGCACCGACGAGTTCCTCAGCCGCAAATCCCGCGTCGACCAATAACGGGGCGACCAATACCGGGGCGACAAATTCCGCACCAAAGAATGCGAGCAGCGCGCCGTCACAGGGCCAAGGCGCCTCCCAGCCATCATCCGTCAAGCCGAAGGCAGATCCGGCCGCGACGCCAATCAGCAGCTCGGCACCGACGGCGCCGCAACCCGGCGCGGCAAGCCCGCCGGCGCTCAACGAAGGGAAGGCACCGTCGCGCGCGTCAACCAACGGCAATTCCGGCCCCCAGGGGCCGACCGGCGCCGCGGCCAATGCCGCGAATGTCCCAAGCAATCCCGACTCCCCGGCCGACCCGACGGAGACCAACAATGTTCCGCCGACCGATCCGACCCAGGTCGTAACGGTGGCGTCGGCCACGCCGGCGAAAGCATCGTCCGGCGACAGCAAAAGCGACGACAGCAACAATAGCGGCACGGCGACGACCGACCCGGCAATCGCCACGGCGGCAATCGCAGCCGCCAATCCGCCGCAACCGGTAGCCGCCGCGATCACCGTCGCTCCGCCGGTTAGTCCGACAACGCCGGTCAACACCGCCAGCGCCGTGACCGCAGCAATCGGCGATGCAACCAAACGACCGACGAAGCCCGCCACGGCGACGGTTGCCGAGCAAGAAGCTGCGCCGGCGCCGGACACGAGCGACACGGCGCCAGCGAACCAGGCGTCCACATCGGCAACGATCGATAGCGGCAGCGACAAACTCGCGTCGGCTGCAGCCGTGACCGGAGGCAAGACGCAAACGGCGAGCAACGTCATCCAGCAAATCCAGGCCCAAGCGAGCGATACGAACCCAACTGCATCGAGTCCGACCGACACCGCCGCGCCGGCGAGCACCGATCACGCTAACGCCCGGGCGACGGACGTTTCCACCGCGTCTGCGTCGCTGACAGCGAATGCGCAGAACGGCAGCGGCGCCGCGAAAGCGGACGTCGCCGGCGTGCCAAATCTCGGCTTTACCGCTTTGGCGGCAGCGGCGCCGTCGAACGCCGCCGGGTCGACGGCATCCAGTGCCGCGTCGACCGCCGACCCGGTGCCGGTTGCCGGCCTCGCGGTCGCGATCGCCGCCCGGGCACAGTCCGGATCCAACCAGTTCGACATCAGGCTCGATCCACCCGAACTCGGAAGAATCGACGTGCGCCTCGACGTCGACAGCACCGGGCAGGTCACGACGCACATGACCGCGGACCGCGCCGATACGCTTCAACTGCTGCAGAGCCAGCAGCCGCAGATCGAACAAGCGCTGCAGGATGCCGGCTTGAAAACCGCCGAAAATGGCCTGCAATTCACCCTGCGCGACCAGTCCTTTACCGGTGGGCAGAACAACGGCCCGGGGGCGCAGACCAACACTCCCGCGCAACTGATCATTCCGGACGCCGATCTGACGCCGGTCGCCGCGACGCAAGCCTATGCGCGCGCCGGCCTCGGCAGCGGCGTCGACATCCGCGTGTGAACGCGATCCTGTGATCGAGGACGAGAGCAATGAGCACCACCTCCAGCGCCATCAACACGGGCATCAACGCGATATCGAACGTCTCGACGACGACGTCATCCACCTCCTCTAGCGCGTCCACCGCGCAGGCCGTCAATAGCAGCGCTTCGCAGCAGCTCGCCGGCAATTTCGACACCTTTCTGCAGCTCCTGACCACGCAGCTGCAGAATCAAAATCCGCTCGAGCCGCTCGACACCAATCAATTCACCCAACAGCTCGTCGAGTTCGCCGGCGTCGAGCAGCAGATCAACATGAACACCAATCTGCAGACGCTCATTTCGATGCAGCAGACCTCCGAGGCTACGTCGGCTCTGCAACTGGTTGGCTCAACCGTCACGGTCGGCGGCCAGACCGCGACGCTATCCAATGCGACCGGCGGTTCGGCCATCTGGAATCTCACGGCAGCCTCGCCGGCGACCGCGAACCTCACAATCACCAATTCGTCCGGACAGACCGCCTTTACCGGCACGATGGCGCTTAATGCCGGCTCGCAAAGCTTTTCTTGGAATGGCATGGGCAACAACGGGCAAACCTGGCCTGACGGCACCTACAAGCTGACGGTCACAGCAACCGGGGCCAACGGCCAGACTGTCAACGTCTCGAGCCAGGTTCAAGGCGTGGTGAGCGCGGTCAATACCAACGTCAATCCGCCGACGCTCACGGTAGGCGGCCAAACGGTGCAAATCAGCCAGGTCACTTCGATCAGCCACTGATCATCAGCGTGGCGCCGACGACCTTGGTGTTGCGTCGCAAACCGGAACCGCCGCGGCTTGCAGCCAAAAGCCTGCAATCGAGGCTTGCGCTTAGCCAAATCTTAAGCCGCGGTGCGTAACGTCCGGGCTTGTAGTGTCGAGTGTGAGAGTTCTCGCTATGACTGAGCCCCATCGCCCGAGGGTAAAGTATGTCATCGGGCCTGACGGTTCGCCTCTGACGATTGCTGATCTCCCCGCGCCGGGCACCAAGCGTTGGGTGATTCGCCGCAAGGCCGAAGTCGTCGCCGCCGTTCGCGGCGGACTGCTGTCGCTGGAAGAAGCGTGCAGCCGCTACACCCTGACGGTCGAGGAATTCCTTTCCTGGCAATATTCGATCGACCAACACGGCCTGGCCGGCTTGCGCACCACGCGCATTCAGCAGTATCGCCAGTAACGCGCGCTTAATACCTCTTACCGATCTCTCAATATCGGCCGCCCGCCGTGGGCGGCGTTTTTGTTTTTGGCGGACGGAATGCCGGACGCCGCCAGCGCTCGCGCGATAACGCCCCCCGATCTTCCACGGCCGCGATTTTGTCCGCCGCCCGCACCGCCATTAACCGGGCGCTAACCATAAACTGGGCAAATCTTGCCGGGCGGGATGCGCGAAGCTTTCGCGCGTGGGAGATAACGATCGGTGCAGGGTTTTCTTGAGTTTGCCAAGACACTTGGCGCGCCGCGCATTGCCGCGATGGTCGCCGTCACCATCGCGCTGGTGGCCTTTTTCGCCTTCCTGATCCTGCGCGTCACGGCGCCGCAAATGACGCCGCTTTTTACCGATCTGTCGTACGAGGACTCGGCGGCGATCGTGAAGGAGCTCGAACGGCAAGGCGTCAATTACGAGCTGCGCAACGACGGCAGCATCGTCATGGTGCCCAAGGATCGCGTTGCTCGGCTGCGCATGTCGCTCGCCGGCGAAGGCCTGCCCAAGGGCGGCGGCATCGGTTACGAGATTTTCGACAAATCGGATGCGCTCGGCACCACGAGCTTCGTCCAGAATATCAACAATCTGCGCGCGCTCGAGGGCGAGCTGGCGCGAACCATCCGCGGCATCGACAGCGTCGTGGCTGCCCGTGTGCATCTGGTGCTGCCGGAGCGGCCGCTGTTCTCGCGCGACAAAGTCGAGCCGTCG
>Ga0210390_10004866_pt1:10000-11298 | contig 11298 bp, 11 predicted proteins | sample IncBWH11OmetaG_FD_161050 | JGI IMG/M metagenome (GOLD analysis project Ga0210390, IMG submission 161050) | Forest soil microbial communities from Barre Woods Harvard Forest LTER site, Petersham, Massachusetts, United States - Inc-BW-H-11-O ... | reverse complement strand
GCGGCCGTCATGGCGACGCCCGTGATCCACAACACCCGTCGCCTCCGCCCCGGTTCGAGCCGGATGACCTCGCCAAACCCGTAGCCCGCGGCGACCACTCCCAGCCAGGGAAGGAGCGGATAGCCGACGACCGCGGTGATGCCGCCGGGCAGCGGCAACGCCCCGGGAGTCAGCAGAATCGCGCGGGCCGCCTGCAACGCGGCGTTCCCAGAGTCCGGCGAAAAGCCGGCGGCTAGACCGTGCGTCGTGATCAGCAACACGCCCAGCGCTCCGACCAACCGGCTCGGCAGGAAGACCAGCCCCGCCAACACGATGAACGATGCCCCGATCGACCAGAGGACGGTCAAGATCACGGGGGCGCCCACGGGGTCGAAGAACAGGCCGAGTCGCACGACCGTCAGCTCGAGGAAGATCAGCCAGATCCCCCGCGTGGCGAGGAACGCCGCCAGGTCGCCGCGCGACCGGCCCCGTGAGCCCGCCAGATAAGCGCCCATCCCCGCGAGGAAGGCGAACCCCGGCGCGCAGAAGTGGGTCACCCACCGCGTCATGAAGAGCGCCGCACTCGCCTGCGACAGGCCCGTGGGGTTGATGGACGCGTCGCCAAAGTAATCGCGGGTGTGATCGAGCACCATCAACACCATCACGATTCCGCGAAGGACGTCGACGGCGTCGACGCGACGAGCGGGCGGCGTCTGTTGCTCACCCGACTCTTGAAAATCGCGGATTTCCATGTTCAACCTTCGCGTCGCGCGGGCTCGGACAGCTCCGCAGCACCCACCCGGACGCTGCCTCAACTTGTCAACAAGAATTCCCGCACAGCGTCGACAGCTTGTTCTTTTGTCGGAACCCGAACGATGTCGCCGTGCCACGGCTGCTCGACGTCCATTTTCGCGTGAATCGCGATCTGCTCGCTGCAGTCGGCGATGGTCGCGTGCCTTCGATGATATTCGTGTTTGCTGCGTGCGCGCAGACTCAATAAGAGATCCAGCGTCGGTTGAATGACAAAAAGTCTTGGCCGCAGTGCCTCGTCGGTTCGGGCCGCCGAAAGATCCAGAATGACGTTCCGCCAGATGTTCTCCCGGAGCTGCCAGCCTTCAACGACGAGGGGCCGCGTGCCCGTCCAGGCAAACGCGGGCGCGAAGGCGGTAGCGAGATCCAACTGGTGACTGTTGTCTAGCCAAATCTGCTTGTCCCATTTGTCGCCGACGTGGTTGGGAAAAGTCCGCTCGATTGAGTCCCGCATCAACCGGTCGTAAGAGATGCAATCGAAGTCGCCGCGCAGCTGATCGGCGACGAAA
>Ga0210390_10004866_pt1:0-5000 | contig 11298 bp, 11 predicted proteins | sample IncBWH11OmetaG_FD_161050 | JGI IMG/M metagenome (GOLD analysis project Ga0210390, IMG submission 161050) | Forest soil microbial communities from Barre Woods Harvard Forest LTER site, Petersham, Massachusetts, United States - Inc-BW-H-11-O ... | reverse complement strand
CTACGAGGCGGGCGATTACAACGGGGCGATGCGGCTGATCATGGCCTGTGCGGACCGGGCCAACAAATTCGTCGACGAGCGGCAGCCTTGGGCGCTGCGAAAAGATCCGTCCCGTGCGAGCGAGCTGCGGGACGTCTGCACGATCGCTCTCAATTTGTTTCGCCAGCTCGCGATCTACCTCGCCCCGGTTCTGCCGGTGCTGGCAGAGCAAGCGGCCAAGCTCTTGCACGCGAAGATCGGGCCGGGCGACTGGCAACAAGCGTCGAAGCCACAAGTCGGCTCGATGGTCGGCGTATTCGAACACATGATGAAACGGGTCGAGAAACAGCAGGTGGACGCGATGATCGAGGACAGCAAGCCCAGCGAACCTCAACAGTCGGGTGCGCAGCCGACCGACGGACCCGAGGCTCTCGTTAAGGAGCCGCTCACGACCGATTTGTGCACGATCGACGACTTCGTAAAGGTCGACATGCGCGTGGCCCGCGTCGTCGAGGCCGAAGAAGTCAAAGAGGCCGACAAGCTGTTGCGGCTGACGCTCAGTCTTGGGGGTGACGTGCGTCGCAATGTGTTTGCCGGGATCAAAAACGTGTATAAGCCCGAAGATCTGGTGGGCAAGCTGGTCATCTGCTGCGCCAATTTGACCCCGCGGAAGATGCGGTTCGGTGTCAGCGAAGGGATGGTGCTGGCGGCGGGCGCCGGCGGACAAGAGATATTCGTGCTGCGTCCCGACAGCGGCGCCGTGCCCGGCCAGCGCGTGCACTGAGTTGTCGTCGGCCGCGCGCCGACACTCCCGAACAGAGGGAGCTTTTCGGATCTTTGGAACGATTCGACAAGCGCGAAACGCCTTGTCAGGTGGCCCCGCGGGACGACCCGAATGGACGCGGGATTCTCGAATCTTAGTCGCTTGCGCCGGCGGCCGCCGATCGGTGTCGCTCTGGCTGTCTTCGCGTTGGCGGGCGTAATCGCGTCGGCCGGACTGGCCGAGTCGCTGGCAGAACCCCAGTTCGTCGTCTCCGGCGAGCAGACCATTACAGGGCCGTTCGCCAGCGTGCAAATTGCCGGCGTGCCGCACATCAACCAGCGGCCCGACTTTGGCGGCGAAGCCTGCATCGAGATGTTTCTGAGGAAGTTGAAGGTCCGACTCGATCAGGACGGCGTCTTCGAGCAAGCGGGAGTCGACCCCGTTCTCGGCCGCGGTTGTGAGGCATCTGAGCTGGCCCGCGCGCTGGCGAAGATTGGTTTCCGCGCGGGACCTTTTGCGTTTCCGTTGGGCGAGCGGGATCGGACCGGCCGTTTGAACGAGGAGTTTGCGGCGCTGCATGCCGATCTGGCCCGCGGGGTGCCGTCGGTCGTCTGCATGCGATCGGAGGAAGATCCGCCCGGGCCGAAATACTTTCGCCTCGTGCTCGGTTACGACGGCCAGACGGACGAAGTGCTATACCACGATCCGGCCGTGCCGCATGGGGCCTACTTGCGGATGAACCGCTCGAGGTTTCTGCGCTTGTGGCCACTCGCGACTGAGTCCGCGCCTGCGCAGGTGATTCGGCTCAGGCTCGAGCCCGATCATCTGATTCGCCCGGCGATTCGCACCGAGCGTCTGACGCGCGCCGACTACGCGCAGCACATTCGCGAGTTGAAGCCGCGGATTCCCGAGGGTTTCACGCTGGTGTTCGAGCGGCCCTTCGTAGTGCTGGGAAATGAGTCGCCTGAGACCGTCCGCGAGCGGGTGCACAACACGGTCGACTGGGCCGTCGCCCGGCTCAAGCGCGATTTCTTCGACCAGAACCCACGGGAAATCATCGACATCTGGCTGTTCGAGGACGGCTTCTCCTACGAGGAGTTCACGCACAAACTCTTCGGCGAGCGGCCGACGACTCCGTACGGATTTTATTCGCCGCGACACCATGCCCTCGTGATGAACATCGCCACCGGCGGCGGCACGCTCGTGCACGAGATCGTGCACCCGTTCATCGCCGCCAACTTTCCGAAGTGCCCGTCCTGGTTCAACGAAGGACTTGCTTCGCTTTACGAGCAGGCCCACGATCGCGAGGGGCACATTGCCGGGCTCACGAACTGGCGGTTACGCGGGCTGCACGCCGCCATTCGGGACGGCCATCTGCCATCCTTTGAGAAGTTGTGCAGCACGACGACGCGCGAATTTTACGACCGGGACCGCGGCACAAACTACGCCCAGGCCCGCTACCTCTGCTACTACCTCCAGGAGCACGGTCTGCTGGTGAAGTTCTATCGCGCCTTCCGCCGTAACGTGGCCACCGACCCGACCGGCGTCGAAACGCTGAAAGCAGTCGTCGGCGAAGAGAGCCTCGCCGATTTTCAAAAACGCTGGGAGAAGTACGTGCTCAAGTTGGATTTTGAGCCGTAGGGCAACCGTGGGTGCTGCCGTTGCACGTAGCGCTCTTGGGCTCCCGGCCTCGCTGTCCGAAAAAATTTCGCCGAGCTGGGTTGAATTCGAGTGCGGTGTGGCAGAGAGACGATGACAACTCCCGAAAACTTCTACGCCGACTTCGACACGCGGCCGCGTTCGGCATTGGCCGACTGGCTGTGGCGGATTCCGCTGTTGCTGCGTTGGGACGGCGTGCTGCCCTTTCTTTCTCCCACGACCGTGCTGACGCTGACCTTGTTGCGAGTGCCTCAGCCGATCGTCGGCGTGCTGGGGGTCGTCGTCCCGATCTGCGTCGCACTCTTGCGAGCGGGGCTCGCGCAACAACAGATTGCCCGCGCCTGCGGCAACCGGGGAACTCTCGATCGCCATTTGGGCCTGGCCGTGGCGATCATCCTGCTGCTGGTTCTCGAGGTGACGTCGACAATCCTCGTCCTGCAGAACGCCGGACTCAAAGACTGGGCACCCGCGGCCCTGCTCTACGTCAGTTATGTGGCGGTCATTTCGTGGGCCCTGCGACCGCCTCGGGAGGAAACGGCCAATGACGGGAATTGACACGACAAATGTTGCCGGCGGAAATGTCGCCGGTGGAGCAATCGCGATGACCATCGGCGGGGCGGGCATGACGCCAGCCGCACAAAAACGCGACTATGCGGCGTTCGGCTCCTGCCTGATGGCTGCGATTGCCGGCTGCATCGTCGCCGGTGGAGTAATCACCAATTGGCACGCCGAGTACAAACTTGCCGGACTGGAGTGGCTGCTGCTCGGGCCGATGGCTCTCGTCATCAACGCATTTGGAATCGGCCTCGCAGCGACCGCGCTCAGTCGGCGCACTGATCAGAGATGGGCGGTGACCGGGCTGGTCACGAACTCCCCGCTGCCCATCCTTGTGATTGCAATGTTCTTCGTTGCGTTGACTCACGGGCGATAGCCAGACAATTCGCGCGAAGAACGCGTCTGCCGGGTGGCCGGGGCGCTCCGCCTTGCGGAAGTCCCGGATTCGCGCGAGAAATCTTGGGACGTGGTCTGTCAGGCTGCAAAACGGGGGCTTCCGCTGTCGCGGAGCGGCCCCGCCACACAACCGGTAGCGAGGTCCGCAATTTCTCTCAAAGAGAATCAGGCGTACTCGTGGCCCAATCGGCGGCCCGTCGCCAGATGATCGGGCTTGAGAATTGGTCCGCGGTCGTTCACGACCTCTGTTTGGCCGCATACGAATAGCACAGGGTCGGCCAGACGTCGTGGGGACTGAAACAGAGATGTCGGGAGCCGCTCGCTGCGCGGTTGCTGATCTCGCATATGACAAGCGACGCACGAAAGGATCACCGCTCGCGCACTTTCGCCGGGAGCTTTCGTCGCCTTTTGTGGAGTGGCGTTTCTCGTGCACACGCCGGCTGGAATCGCGCCCGCTGGAATCACGCTGGGCACAAGCGATGGTTGGCGAGCAACGTCGGATTTCCCCGACCATAGCCCGCTGCACAAGACAGCCAGTCCTCCGAACGCGGCACAGAGGACGCCCTGGAGGACTCTCGCACTGAATCGGTTTCTCGGCAACCGAATGGTCGGGCGACTGCTGCTGGCCGCGCTTCGGGACGTCAATCGGGCGGCCGCGGCCTCCGCTACGCCGATCGCCTCGACGCTGAGAAACGGCTTCCGCGGGGCAACGGCGTCCTTTTCTCGACCTTCGTGCGGGAGTGCGGCTGACGTCGCCGGCTCGGCGGGCAGATCTCGACATAACAAGGAGAGGGCCGGCTCGAGCACCTGTTTCAGCACTCGACAGCGGGGACATTTTGCGAGATGTTCCGTGAGTTCGGCTGCGTTGGCCGACACGGGATCGGTCAGCGCGTCGAAGGCATCGTCACAGTTCATTGGAGATCTCCCCGTCTCCGAGCAGCCGCTCGGACAATTTGCGGAGCCCGCTACGCACCCGTAGCTTCGCGCCGCCCAAGCTCACACCCATGGACTGGGCAATTTCTTCGTATTTGAGGCCGCCGAAAAAGCGGAGACGAATCGCGTCCGCTTGAGCGTCGGGCAATTCGTTCAGCAACCCCTGCAACTGAGCGCCGCGTTCACGGATCAGCAGGGCCGCTAATGCTGTTTCAGACGTCGCCGGATCGGTGATGTTCGCCCGCTCGCCGGCGCTGAGTGCCGACTGGGACACGACCTGCGGTCGGCGTGCGCGGCGTTTTCGCTGCCGATGGCACAGGTTCAGCAAAATCGTCCAGAGCCACGTCCGAAAATGAAACGACGGATTAAACGTATGGCGAGACGCAAAAACGGCCAGAAACGTCTCTTGAACGACGTCTTCGGCCAGTGCCGCATCGTCAAGCATGCCGCCGGCAACCCGCAAGAGCGCGGGCCTGTAGCGTTCGACGAGAATCTCGAAGAAGGAGAATTCCCCCTCCTGGATTCGTCGCATGAGCTCGCCGTCATCCCACTGCATCGAGTCTCAATTCTTCCCCCTTCTCCCCTCGCGGGAGAGCGGCTGTGATTCTTTTCAAGGGTTAAGTGGCTGAGATTGCAGGGTTCCAGTGCGATCGGTTTTTGACCATCGTGTTGAGGATCACCAGCAGCTTGCGCATACAGGCGGTGATGATGACTT
>Ga0210390_10004863_pt1 | contig 11301 bp, 8 predicted proteins | sample IncBWH11OmetaG_FD_161050 | JGI IMG/M metagenome (GOLD analysis project Ga0210390, IMG submission 161050) | Forest soil microbial communities from Barre Woods Harvard Forest LTER site, Petersham, Massachusetts, United States - Inc-BW-H-11-O ... | reverse complement strand
GGAGGCGATGGCACGTCATACGAAATCGTCAATGGAGTTTTCCCTCGAGCAGAATCGAACGAACCCGTCGCGCTGGCGTTTCTTCCTCTGGGAACCGGCAACTCATTCCTGCGCGAATTCACCGATCGTGGAGTCGAACACGCGGTCGAGGCGCTGCTTGCGAACCGATCTCAGCCATGTGATGTGTTACGACTGCGTCACACCCAGGGAGTTCTCTACTACATTAATCTGCTGGCCATGGGGTTTGCGGCGGACGTCGCGACCTTACGGGCTCGGAGTTTTAGCGGATGGGGAGAGCTTGGTTATCAATCTTCCATTTTCATTTCGCTGGCTCGCTTCCGCCGCCGGCCTTTCCCTCTGCAAGTCGATGGCAAAGGAGAGATCGACCGCCGTCCCTGCCTTTTTCTGACTTTCAGCAATAGCAAGTTTACCGGCGGAACCATGATGATTGCGCCCAAGGCGAACGTGAACGATGGGCTTATTGAATATGTGCGTTGGGGGCCGATCGGACGGTTGGGGCTCATTCGTAATTTGCCGACACTCTATGACGGCACGCACATTAATCATCCGATGGCCGAACGGCGCGAGGCGAAGCGAATTGATTTCCACTTGGACGGTCCTGTAGATGTGATGGTGGATGGCGAGGTACTCACACTGCAATGCCAGACACTGGATGTCTTGCCATCGGCTTTGCGCGTCGTGGTATAAGAATTTATCCCTATGTCACAAGAACGTAGAAAACGGCAAGAGCAAAGGCAAGGGCAAGATCAACTGAACCCGGCCCGGTTGCGCTACATCATTATTGCGATCGTGATTGTGGTGGCCTTTTCGGCCGCCTATTACTTGATTTGGCACAAACGTACTAGCCGTCTGGACGCTTTCGCCAAGTGCCTGACGGCCAAACAAGCCAAAATGTACGGCGCCTTTTGGTGCCCGCATTGCGACGAGCAGAAGGAAAAGTTCGGCTCATCGTTTCAGTACGCTCCCTATATTGAGTGTGGAATCAAAGGCTCACAGGGCATCGCTGCGGTTTGCACCCAAGCCGGCATCAAACGGTTTCCTACCTGGATTTTTGCCGACGGCACGCGGGTCGAGGGCGAACACGAGTTGGAATTCCTGGGTGAGGAGACGGGATGCAGCCTGCCATGAACTCGGCCGTGCGGCGGGTCTTTCAGTTGATTGCTGTTCTGGCTTTGGCTGGGGTCGTCGTCTCTTCCGTTTCGCTGCATCACCACTATGGCACTTCGCAAACGAACTATTGTGATTTCGGGGCCAGTTTCAATTGCGACATCGTCAATCGCAGCGTTTACTCGACCGTGCTCGGAATGCCGGACGCGCTGATTGGCATTCTTGGCTACGGCCTGCTGCTTGCGCTGGCAACGTTTTATCGGACGAAAGCGGAAACCCCCTTTATGCTCCTGGTCGCTTCCACAGCTGGACTGGGTTTCGCTCTTTATCTCACATATATCGAAAAGTTCGTGCTGGCGACGTGGTGCATTTTGTGCCTTTCGTCGCTTACCTTGATTGTTCTGATTACGGCGCTGTCATCGTTTCTGGTGGCAGGTGCGTTGCGCCGGAGTTGAGCGCGAATCCGATCATGGATTTGTCTGCGGGCTAGCACGGGCAAGGATCCCCGCGCCTACATTGGACGATGGAAGAAACAGTTCACCAGCAAGTCGCGGCCCCGAACGAATCCATCACGGGCGATCTTCGGTTGCACGAATTTCACAGCCGCGTATTTCGCAATACGCGGATGCTGCGCGTATGGCTCCCTCCACGATACGATGAGCCCGGCAACGCGTCGAGGACTTACTCCGTGCTTTACCTCAACGATGGCCAAAATCTGTTTGACCGCGCCACGGCCTTTGCCGGTGTGGAATGGCAAGTGGACGAGACTGCGGATCGGCTAATCCGGCAAGAGGTAATCCCGCCGCTGATCGTTGTAGGTATCGACAATGCCCAAAGTGAGCGCATCAAGGAGTACGTGCCGTACCGCTCCTTTCCACCGCCGGTTCTGCGGCCGAAAGGGAAGCGCTATCCGGCCTTCCTGATCGATGAGGTCATGCCGTTTGTGGGCGAGCGCTACCGCATCGCAACTGGGCCGGAAAATACCGGGCTGGGTGGGTCTTCTCTGGGTGCGCTGATTTCGCTCTACACGGTGATCGCACAGCCCGGCGTTTTTGGTCGCCTGTTGCTGGAAAGCCCGTCGCTGTTCATTTCAAATCGAAGGATATTGAAGAAGGCGCGCCGTTTTCGAAAGTGGCCGGCAAAAGTGTTTTTGGCGATAGGCACCCGGGAAGTTGGTCGCGAGGACAAAGACCGGCAAGTTGTCGAAGATGTCCGCGAACTCGAACGCAGCCTGCGAGGCGCGGGCCTGGACGAGCGCCGCTTGCTGTTGAAAATCGACGAGGGCGCATCTCACAACGAGGCTGAATGGGCGAAGCGCTTTCCGGATGCGTTGAGTTTTCTATTCGGGATTCCGAAACCGTAGGCACCGCTTCGAAGTAAGAACCGGGGAACACGAATTCTTCTGCGAGCCGTCATTTCGCGGTCGCGGGATCGACGCTTCCTAAGTCCGGCTGAGACTTTATTGACTCTTCGCGGACGGCAGCAGGGTACGGAGAAAGGTTTGGTGGCGATTCATCGGGTTCGAGCAGCCACACGTTTCGATTCTTGAAATATCGCAGCAGTTCCTGGTTGCTCTTTTCGTCCATATCCCGCGCCCACACCACCTTAGCCGCGTCGATATCGGCCTCGTTGTAAACCCATTCACGGTCGAAGTTGTGGGTTGTGCTGTACCGGACCAAGACCAGATATTGCCCCGGTGAATGTTGGAGAGTGTTGAGGATGCTTGCCCGGGCAAGGTTACCGCGAGGCCATGGCTGGTCAATTTGGGTATGGGACAAGAGAGCGCTGACCCGTAAGGCAATCATTGCCAGCAAGATCATTGGTATCGCTCGCACGAGCGAGGTGCCGACCGGCTTTCTGCGCCACTGCCAGAGTGTCATATGACGCATACACTGCAACACGATCAAGTACAGAAGGCCGGTCGCGGGTGCAAAATAGTGCGGGTACGTCCAGATTTCGACCGCGAGCCCAAGCAGAAACACACCCAGGGCAATTACCGGAAAGCGCATCCTGCGGTCGCGTATGGCAGCGGGCAAGGCTATTAGCGGGATGGTCAAAGCCGGACCCAAGAAAATAATCCAACCCAATCGAATCTTAGAGCCCGCATGGCGAAGGAAGCCCGACACGGAGCGCCCTGCCAAGTAGAATTCAAATTCGTTCTCGTAGAAGGCGCGCATTACAGCGTGATGGTAATGCGGCTCGGGACGCGGGCCTTGCCATATGAAATATGACGCGGGCGCATACGCTGCACGATTTACTTCATAGGGCATCTCCAAAGGGTTTCCTGTCACACGATAGTTGTAGTAAGCCGTAGCCAACGCACCAAGTACTAGCATGAGGGTAAGGGGGAGCATTACGCTCGTTAGGGCAATCGATAGCCGGGGCCGGTTTGCTCCAAGCAGCCAGAGCAGCATCGCCACTGCTACGATCACAGCGAGTAGCAGGCCTTCATAAGGACGGCTGTTGGCGAGAATCACCAGCCCCAAACCCATCGCAACTGCGTCCCGGCTGCGCGCACGACGTTTCAGCCGTGGCAAAGCCCCAAGTACAAGAGCTCCCCCCAGCGCGGCTACAGAGGCGCACCAGTAAGTGTTCATCCAGTAACTGAAAATGCCCAACCGCAGCGCGACCAATATCCCCCCCAGTAGAGCCCAACCGGGGGGCAGCCACGCCTGGAGCATCCAGCACAGGGCAGAGCACATGGCGGCCGTGACCAGCAACTGCCCAATCCACGGATGGCCGAGGCGCTCTCCCAAGGCCAATACAATACCCTCAGCAGGCGGGTACATGGACATGTAAGTTGGGTGCTGGATAATTTGAAAGCTCTCGAAGTGCAACCACATGGGGTGTGGGGGATTCGTTAGGCGACCGCGCGCGAAAGTATCGCCCGCCAGCAAATAGCTGAACTCATCATGAACGGTTGGATTGGGAATGCCCAAGACGGGGATGAGAGCTGCCCGGATGCAAAGCACGAGCAGTCCCGCGCTCGCGACGGATAGCGTTTTTCGTCGTGCTACCTTAGCGAACCAGCGCTCGATTGCCAATAAAATCGGCGCGGCCTTGGACGGGGGCCGCAGGAGAATCATCGCAACCACAGCGGTGACTAGGACTGACTCTATTAGCCAGAGAGAGTTCTTTGCTAGCCGCGGTTGCCAGACGGGAACGATCGCTGGATTGCCGATGACCAGGGCGTGGATTGCCAATTCAAGCTGCATTGCGAACATGGCTGAGATCGTCTGATTCTAATGCTTGCAGAGTGATTACTAACCTATTTTTGCTTCACTCACGGCAATCGTTTATGCTCTCGCAACGTGACCGAGTATGCCTCCCAGACGCACCGAACTAAAGGCCCACGCCATCTGAGTTTGAGACTTTGGTTGGGTGTAGTGGTTGCCATAGCAACCGCCCTAAGATTTTTCCGCTTGGGGACGAAGAGTTTCTGGCTCGACGAGGCAACCAGCGTTGTATTGGCGCGTGTGGATCGGCACATCTTCGGGGCTGCACTCATCCAGCGCCAGGCCAATATGGCTCTGTATTACGTGCTTCTGCGTGGCTGGATCCGGTTGGGTAGCAGTGAGTTCGTCATACGCTGTCTTTCAGTAGTTGCCGGCGTCGCCGCGATTCCGGCAATCTATCTACTGGGCACTCGTCTTTTTGGACCCAAGGCGGGAAGACTAGCTGCGCTCTTGCTGTCCGTTCATGCCTTTCACATCAGATATTCGCAGGAGGCGCGCGCCTATAGCTTGTTCATGTTGATGGCTATACTGTCTTCTTTGTTGTTGCTGCGGAGCCTGGAACAGCCCTCGCGCAAGAATTGGGGAGGGTACATTATCCTGAGCGCTTTGATGGTGTACGCCCAGGTGTTTGGTGGCTGGATGCTGTTCGTGCAGTGGGTATCGGTATATGTGCTGCGCCACAGAGTTCGTTGGAAACAATTCCTCGTCAGTGTTGCGATGATTTGTTTACTGATCCTTCCTTTGGCATTGTGCCTGCTTTTTGCTTCAGACCGGTCACAGCTCCACTGGCTGACCAAGCCGACCCTGCATGGCCTGTACGACTTTTCCCTCGACATGACCGGGGACGGTGGTCCTTTACTCTTGCTGGCTTACTTGGCGCTGGTCTTGGGTGGGGCGATCCCCGCCGTCAGTCAGCTGAAATCCCATTCCTCTGAGGGAGTTTGGAAGTACTGGTTCCTGCTGATCTGGCTGGTTTTGCCCGTAGCGTTGGTTCTCGCCATTTCTCTCCGCTGGCCTGCGTTTGAGCCTCGTTTCCTGATCGTTTGCCTTCCTCCCCTAGTGCTGCTCGCTGCCGATGCTCTGACCAGAGTTCGTTCGAAAGTTCTCTTTGCCGCAGCTGCGACGATTGTGCTTGGGCTCTCGTTGAATGGAACGTACTCCTATTATCGGGGCCGGGCGGATGCCGAACACACCGATAACTGGAGAGATGCGACGCGTTACATCTTGTCGCAAGCACGAGCGGAGGACGCCGTTCTTTTTAGCTACAGTGAGGAGAGACTTGCCTTCGACGAGTATCAGAGGCAGCTTCAAATGGCTGGTTATCGAATTCACGAATTTCCGGAGGAGACGGATTTGGAGTTACTGACGCTACGTCCGTCGCGGCCCAGCGCCGAGTTATTAAGTAACATTGTCGCCGGCTACGAGCGCGTGTGGGTGATCTCCGCCTTTCAGCCCAACCCGGCCAGTCGTCGGGCAGAGGCGCCGTTGGCAGCTAGTTTCAGAGAATATTCGGAGCGGAGTTTTGGTTTCGTCCGCGCGGACTTGTATGCAGATAAAATTCTGCCTACCGCTGAGGAGAGAACATCCGCTAAGCAAAAAGGGCCATGAAAAAATCGATAAGAATCGTGGTTTGGCTCGGAGTTTCCATTCTCGGTGCGCTTGCGCTGGGCACGATTGCGCTTCATCGTGGCGAGGAGATTAACGCCATGTGGCTGGTGGTTGCGGCCTTCTGCGCATACGCCTTGGGATACCGCTTCTACAGCAAGTTTGTTTCCGCCAAGGTGCTTGCCCTCGATGCTCAGCGGGCCACTCCGGCCGAGCGATTGGACGATGGCCGCGATTTCGTTCCCACCAATAAATGGGTGGTCTTCGGACATCACTTTGCGGCCATTGCCGGGCCCGGCCCGTTGGTGGGGCCGGTGCTCGCCGCGCAGTTCGGTTATCTTCCGGGGACGCTTTGGATATTGGCCGGCGCTGTCTTTGGCGGTTGTGTGCAGGACTTCGTCATCCTGCTCTTCTCCGTGCGGCGAGATGGAAGGTCGCTCACCGAAATGGCCCGCGAGGAAATCGGCGTCGTCGGTGGATTCGTGGCCTACGCAGCGGTGATCAGTATTATCGTGATTCTGCTCGGTGCGGGGGCGTTGATCGTGGTGAACGCGCTGAAGTCGAGTCCGTGGGGCGTGTTCACCATTGCGATGACCATTCCAATCGCGTTGTTGATGGGCTTTTACCTCCGTCACCTGCGTCCCGGCAAAGTGTTGGAGGTTTCATTTCTTGGATTCATTCTGGTGATGCTCGCGATCTGGGGCGGACAGTGGGTCTCACAGACTCCGACAGTCGCGCCTTGGTTCACTTTGACTGCTCCCGCGCTTGCCATCGTCATCATCATTTATGGATTCGCCGCCTCGGCGTTGCCGGTGTGGTTGTTGCTTGCCCCGCGCGATTACTTGAGCACCTTCGTCAAGCTGGGGACGATCGGCCTGCTGGCTTTAGGAATCATTGTGCTGCGTCCTACGCTTCACATGCCGCCGTTGACGCGGTTTGTCGACGGATCAGGGCCGATCTTTGCCGGCAAGATTTTTCCTTTCGCCTTCATCACCATCGCGTGTGGCGCCATCAGCGGCTTCCATTCTTTGATCTCGAGCGGTACGACCCCGAAGCTCATTCGGCGGGAACCAGAAACCCGAATGGTTGGCTACGGCGCGATGATGGCCGAGTCGATGGTCGCAATTATGGCTACGATTGCCTGCTGTGTACTCCAGCCGGGAATTTATTTTGCGATCAACAGTCCCGCGGGAGTTGTGGGCCAGTTGCCAGAAAGTGCAGCCGCAACCATCAGCGGTTGGGGATTCCCGGTTACGGCCGCCGGGATGCATGCGTTGGCGCAGGCTGTTGGCGAGCAGACTTTGTTCAATCGCACCGGCGGCGCTCCCGCTTTTGCCGTTGGGATGGCCCACATTTTTTCCAGCAGTTTGGGTGGACAGGCTGTCATGGCGATCTGGTATCACTTCGCTATCATGTTTGAGGCGTTGTTTATTCTTACCGTTCTCGATGCCGGCACGCGCGTGGGCCGCTTCATGGTGCAGGATGCACTCGGCCATTTTTGGAAGCCACTCGGTCGTACGAGTTGGTATCCCTCGATTCTGGCTACCAGCGCGCTGATCGTGGCTGCGTGGGGATCGTTCTTGTGGCAAGGAGTAAAGGATCCGCTAGGTGGAATCAATTCGCTGTGGCCGCTTTTTGGGATATGCAATCAACTCCTGGCAACCGTGGCGCTGTGCGTGGCCACGACCATCATCATCAAGATGGGCAAGGCCCGCTATTCGGCGGTGACTCTGTTTCCCCTCATATGGCTGGTTGCCGTGACTTTCACAGCGTCCTGGCACAAGATTTTCGATCCGAATCCCCGGATCGGATTTCTGGCGCACGCTCGGCAACTTGCGTCCGCCGCAGCTCCAACTCATGAAATTTCGCGGTTGATCTTGAACGACCGGCTCGACGCTGCCGTGGCGGGAGTCCTGGTCTGTATGGTTGCGCTCATTTTGCTTGAGTCGATTTCTGTGTGGGTGAGCGTGGTCTCCGGCCGAATGCAGGCGAGAGTGCGGGAAGCGCCGTTTGTGCCGACGCGTTTTGCCGCGGAGGAACAGGGATGAGTAGCTCTACGGTGAAGCCAGATTCGAACGCAGGACCGACGGCCGAGTGTTGCTCGGCTGGACGGACGAGGGCGTCCGTCTCTACGTGGCTTACTGGCTTGATAAGACTGTTGCTAAGCACTCTCCGGGAAATTTTCGATGAGTCTGCTTACACGCGCTTTCTTGCACGACACTCAATAAGTTCTTGCCCCAATGCCTATGCCGCATTCCTTCGCGAGCATGGCGCCGCGAAGGCGCGACGCCCGAAATGCTGCTAGCTTTGAAAGGTATGGAGCGTTCTCGAACAGCCCCTGTATTTCCTCTATGAGCGAAACAGCGATTTCCGTGCAGGGCTTGCGCAAATCCTACGGGCCAGTAGAGGCCGTCCGCGGCCTCGATTTTCAAATCGAGTCCGGCGAAGTTTTCGGCTTGCTCGGTCCGAATGGAGCAGGCAAGACCACCACCGTCGAAATCCTGGAAGGCTTGCGTGCGCGCACCGGGGGACAGGTTTCCGTCTTGGGTTTCGATCCGGAGAAGCAGAAACTGCAGCTCAAGGATCGAATCGGCGTTTGCTTGCAAGCCACGAATCTGCCGGATAAGATTCGCGTCCGCGAGGCACTGCACGTGTTCTCTTCGTTTTATAGCCGCAACGTGGACGCGAACGCAATACTTCGACGGTTGCAACTGGAGGACAAACGCGATGCCTTCTACAGCACGCTCTCGGGCGGACAGAAGCAGCGCCTGGCTCTGGCACTGGCACTGGTCAATGACCCCGCATTGTTGTTCCTCGACGAACCTACCACCGGTCTCGACCCGCAGGTCCGTGCGGAGATTCACGGGTTGCTCGAGCAACTGCGGGGAGAGAATCGCACCATCCTGCTGACCACGCACTACATCGAGGAGGCGGAGCGTCTGTGTGACCGCGTTGCCATTATCGATCAGGGCCGCATCATCGCCATGGACACGCCCCGAAAGCTGCAGCAGCAGAGCCGCGCGGCTTCGACCATCGTGGTGACGTGCGACAAAGTTATTCCGGCGCAGCGTCCGGCGTGGGGGGAGGCAATCGACACCAATGTGGATTCGAGCGGCCATACTCTTACCGTGATTTCCCGGCGTCCCGCGACCACGCTGGTGGAGTTGATCAAATGGATTGACCAGAGCGGACTTGAGTTGGTCGATGTTCATCTCAAGAAGCCCACGCTGGAGGATGTATTTATTGAGTTGACCGGAAAGCGGCTGCGCGACTGAATGACACGACGGAAATGAAAAGTTACATCGCACTCATCCAACTGAACCTGAAGCTCGCTCTGCGGCAGAAGTCTGTCCTATTCTTCAATTACATGTTCCCGCTGATTTTCTTTGTGGTTTTTGCTCAAGTGAATCACGGCGATCGCGGCAACGGCATGACCCAAATTGTGACCTTGGTGATCGTCATCGGCGTGCTGGGTAATGGGTTGTTCGGTGCGGGCATCCGCGCCGTGCAGGAGCGGGAGACGAACGTGCTCCGCCGCTACAAGGTTACTCCGATTACACCGGCGCCAATTCTCATCGCAGCGACGGTTGTCGGCTGGATCGTTTTCATTCCTTTAGTCGTGTTTGTGTTTTGCGCGGCGCACTTTGGGTACGGGATGCCGTGGCCGCCTAGGCTGGGATCGATTGTCTTGTTCGCGACGCTAGGAATTCTGGCCTTTCGCGCGATCGGAATGATTCTCGCTGCCGTGGCGAATTCCATGCAGGAGAGCCAGATCCTCGTGCAGTTGGTCTACCTGCCTATGCTGTTTTTGAGCGGTGTCACGTTTCCGACTTCGATGTTTCCGTCCTGGCTGCTCATCGTGACGCAATTCTTGCCAGCCACTTACCTGGTTTCGGGGCTCGAAGGGATGATGTTGCGACAGGAGAGCCTGGCGGCGAATGGCCTTCCGGCGTTGGCTCTGCTGATCACCGTGTTCGTGGGACTCTTCATTTCGTACAAGCTTTTCCGCTGGGAGAAAGAAGAAAAGATTCGCGGCTCCGCCAAGCTCTGGGTCGGCGCCGTGATGTTGCCGTTCATCGTGCTGGGTGTATGGCAGGCGCACAGCAAGCAGAATGTGGCCAAGACCAAGATGCTGAACCGGCAACTGGCGCGCGGTGAAACTTACCTGATTCGAGGCGCCCGCATCTTCGTTGGTGATGGAAAAGTGATTGAATCGGGCGCGATCCTGATTCGCGGCGGCAAGATCGCCGGAGTCTACGAAGGGGAAGGTCCGGACCCAAGGACGGTGAAAGCCACACTGATCGAGGCGGCGGGCAAGACCGCCCTTCCGGGGTTGATCGACGTGCACGTTCATTTGGTCGCACCGGGCGGCGTCTTCACCGACATGAGCCAGTACAACCCGGAATCCCACATGCTGCGCAATCTGGCGGCTTATCTCTACAGCGGCGTGACCGCGGTCCGAAGCGTGGGCGACCCTTTGGATATTGTCCTCAAAGTGCGGTCGACCGTGAACAGCGGTGAAAAGCTGGGGGCTGAGCTCTTCACCTGTGGGCCACTGTTTACTGCTCAAGGAGGACATGGCACCGAATACTTCAAAGACATGCCGCCGAACATTCGAAAGCAGGCGGAAGCGCAGTTCACGCGGATACCAGCTTCCATCGATGAAGCTCGACGTCAAGTTGATGAGCTCAAGCGCTCCAATGTTGATTGCATCAAGGCCATACTTGAGGCTGGTGGCGGCGCCAGCGTCTTCAATCGTCTCGACAGTTCGATCTTTCAAGCCGTTGCCCAGGAATCCCATTCTCAGGGATTACCGCTCGCCGTGCATACCGGGGACGTCCGCGATGTGACGGATGCGGTTTCCGCCGACGCAAACTCCATCGAACACGGCTCGTTCCGCGAGGCCATTCCCGATGCGCTGTTCCAGCAAATGGCTGGCAAAAAGATCTTCTATGATCCGACCCTCAGCGTGGCGGAGGCGTTTAGAGACTTTGCTGCCGGCGAGACAGCTCTGTTAAAACGCTCGCTGGTGCAGCAAGTCGGGCCCACCGATCTGATCGAAGGCACCGAGAAGGCGATGGCGTCGAAAGACCTCGAGCCGGTGCGCCAGCGCATTGCGCAATTTCCCATCAACCTGGACGTGGGGGCGCAAAATTTGCTGCGAGCTTACAAAGACGGCGTCCCCCTCGTGACCGGCAGTGACGCCGGCAATTTTCTGATACTTCACGGTCCGACGGTGCAACATGAACTTGCGCTATGGGTGCGCGCCGGCATTGCTCCCGCGGTTGCGCTCGAAGCTGCGACCTACAACCCGGCACGCCTCTTGCGAGTC
>Ga0210390_10004859_pt1 | contig 11303 bp, 8 predicted proteins | sample IncBWH11OmetaG_FD_161050 | JGI IMG/M metagenome (GOLD analysis project Ga0210390, IMG submission 161050) | Forest soil microbial communities from Barre Woods Harvard Forest LTER site, Petersham, Massachusetts, United States - Inc-BW-H-11-O ... | reverse complement strand
GACTGCTCCTCGGCTGCCTCGGCGGCCGGGGCGGCCCCGCCAGGAGCGGCGGCGGCAACGGCGACCGGGGCGGCCGCGGTTACCTCGAAGGTCTCCTCGAACTTCTTCACGAACTCCGAGAGCTCCAGCAGGGTGAGTTCCTTGAACGCGTCGAGCAGTTCGTCGGTGGACAACTTGGACATGGTGTGGGTCCTTCCTTGGTGGGTTTGGGGTTATTCGGTGGATTCGGTCTCTGCGGCCTCTGCGGCCGGAGCCTCGGTCTCTGCGGCCTCGGCGGCTGGGGCCTCGGCGGCCGGAGCCTCCGGAGCCTCCGCGGCTGGGGCCTCGGCCGGCGCCGCAGGCTCTTCTGCGGCTCGCTTCTCCTGCAGCGCGGCAGCAAGCCGGGCCACCTGCGAGGCCGGCGCGTTGAACAGCGCGGCTGCCTTCGACAGGTTGGCCTTCATCGCCCCCGCCAGCTTGGCGAGCAGCACTTCGCGCGACTCGAGGTCGGCGATGCGCTCGACTTCGGCGACGGTCAGCGGGTGGCCGTCCATGTAGCCGCCCTTGATGACCAGCGCCTTGTGCTCCTTGGCGAAGGTCTTGATCGCCTTGGCGGCGTCGACCGCCTCGCCGCTGACGAACGCGATCGCGGTCGGTCCGACGAACAACTCGTCGAGGCCCTCGATGCCCGCCTCCGAGGCGGCCCGCTTGATCAGCGTGTTCTTGGCGACCGAGTAGGTCGCCGAGCCGGCCAGCGACCGACGCAGGTCGGCCAGATTAGCGACGGATAGACCGCGATATTCGGTGATCACGGTGGCAGTGGAAGCCCTGAACTGCTCGGCGATGTCCGCAACGGCGGTGGCCTTATCAGCGTGGGCCATGCATACCTCCTTGGGGGTCACGGCCCGGAAATAACGAACGCCCCGACGCAGGAAGCGGTCGGGGCGCGAACTGTGCGTCGGCGTACGCCGACGAGGGTCTGCCTCGTCCTCCTGCGTGGGCCGCCGGGAATTCCCGGACCTTCAACCGATTGCTCGGTGACCGACGGTCTTCGGTGGATCGGGCTCCACAATAGCGTGGCCCGCCGCTATCAGCCAAAACGGTCAGACCCGGTGATCGGCCCGCAGCGTGAGTACTCGTCGATGAATCCGGTGCTCGGTGCTGCGCGGCAGTTGACCGGGACCGTATACGCCGCGCGCGAGGCGGCGCGCCCTCCCGCGGCGCCGCTCCCACCGCAGCGCGTCCGACACGGATTTACCGGCCGGGCTGTCAACCACGAACCTGTGGAGGCAAGCGCCTCGACCAAGTCTTTGATGGTGGCGCGGCCGTGGACGGCAAGGTGCATCGTGAGTACGTAACGCAGCTCGATACCCCGCAGCTTGTTCATCGTCGGACGGTCGCATGTCGATACGACATCCCCCCGAAATCGCTCGTAGGCGGGCACAAAGCCCCCTGGCCTGGATCCGCCGAGTGACTCAAGTGACAGATGCGACAAGTGCTGCCGCGCCGATCAATCCGGCGTCGCCCCCGAGCGCTGCCGGTACCACCCGCAGGCCTCGGATGAATTCCAGACGCGCGTAGCCGGCCAACGCCTCGCGCAACGGGTCGAACAGCGTCCGCCCCGACTTGGCCACTCCGCCCCCGATGACAACGAGATCCAGGTCGCACGCCGCCGCGACCGAGGCGATCATCGCGGCCAGCGCGGTGGCTCCACGGCGAAATGCCCGGACCGCCACCGCGTCACCGTTGCTGGCTGCTTCGGCCAGCGCCGCCGCGTCAGCCCCGGGCGCCGCCGCCCAACCGTTGGCCACCGCCCACCGTGTCAGCCAGGGTCCGGCCGCGATCGTCTCCACGCAGCCGTGGCCGCCGCAGGAGCACGGCTGCCCGTCCGGTTCGACCACGACGTGACCGACATGTCCGGCATTGCCGGTCCGCCCGTGATACGGCGCACCATCGAGCACCAGCCCACCGCCCACGCCGGTGGAGACCACCATGCCGAGCAGGAAGTCGACGCCGCGCCCGGCGCCGCGCCAGTGTTCGCCGAGCGCCATGCACACGCCGTCGCCAGCCAGTCGCACCGGCACGCCCGGCACCGCGGCCGCAACCCGGTCCCGCAGCGGAAAGCCACGCCAGGAGGGGATGTTGATCGGGCTGACGGTTCCCGCGGCCAGGTCGATGGGGCCGGCCGACCCGATACCTACCGCGCAGACACCACCCCCGGCGGTTTGTATCGCGTCGGCGATCATCCGGCGAGTCAACGACCAAACCTCTTCTGCGCCATGGTTCTTCGGCGTCGGCCGGGTAGCGGCCTGCACGAGCGTTCCGGCCTGGTCGACCAGGCCGGCGGCGATCTTGGTGCCGCCGATGTCGAGGGTCAGGGTGAGCATGCGGGGCTTCAGTGCCGGTGGGTGTTGTCGGGTTGACGCGGGTCGCCCGGATGCTCGTATCCAGGTGCCAGCCGCACCAGCTCAGCCCGGCGTTCGTCGAGCCATACCCGGAAGGCTCGGCGCCGCGCCGCCGCCCGCAGATGGTCGGCGATCGCGGCGCGCACCTGATGCAGCGGCGGGGCGGCGACGGCCGGGCCTCGCCAGCCGTGGCGGTCGGGGCTCGCCGCGGCGAACCGCAGCGGGTTTCGGGCGTGGTAGCCGGCCACGTCGTCGTCGGTGACGTCGACTGCGGCGGTGACGTGGGCGAACACTGCGCGCGCTAAAGGGTCTGACAGCGCCCCCGCGGCGATGCTGCCGATCTCGAGCCGGGCCGTGGTGTCCGGCAGCAGCTCAGCCTCGCTCGGCGCGTTCCGCGCGGTCACGCTCAGCGCAGCGGCCTCGGCGGCGACTACCCGCTCGGTCACGATCAGTTGGGTCAGCCAGCGACGCAGCTGCCTGCCTTCACTGGTACCGGCCGCCGGCAGCGCAGCCGCCAGCGGGCCGTCGCGCAGCCGCGCCTCGCGCTCGTCTACCTCGTCGATGCGGACCGCAACACCGCCGACCGTCGCGACATTCATCGGACCGTCACCTTCACCGTGGGTGAGTACACCAGCCGGCCGGCGCAGCCCACCCGGACCAGCGCCCACCACTGTCCGGGTTCTACCCAGGCCGGCGGGTTCACATCGAACCCGAGCTCGACCGTGCCGCCGGCCGGCAGCACCGCGCCTCGCGTCGCCGGGCCGATCCACTCCCAGGTCCCCCACGGGCTGATCAGATGGGCCTCCAGACTCAGGTCAGCGCACGCGTCGGTGCCGATCGTGACGGCCAGACGAGCTGAGCCGCCGGCGACCACCTCGACGTCAGTCGGCCCGTCGACCAGGTACACCGCTCGGCCATCGTCAGCGCCTCCGACCGAGACCATGCACACGTCTTCGACGACCTGGCGCCAGGCAGGTGGCACGTCGGTGCCGGTGAGCTCCAGCTGGGCCCGCACCGGATACAGGCCGGAAACGACACCCGGCAGCGTCTTCAGCACAACATCGGCCTCCAGGTGTCCCCCGGGTTGCAGCGTGAAGGGCAGCGTGGCCGGGTTGGCCGACCAGCCGGGTGGACACACCAGCGTGACGGCACCGGCCAGCGGTGCGTCGCAGCTGTCGCTGGCCGCGGTCAACCGCAGCGTCACGTCGGCGCCCGCGGTGGCGGTGAGCCGATGCGGATGCAGGTGGGCCACCGCGGGCAGCCCGCCGAGCGGGGCCGGCCCGCGATTGTGCAGCCAGTACCGCGCGTACAGCGGCTGGCAGTGCTCGGTTTCAGGAGCCAACGCGGCACCTTTGGCATCGAGCAGCTTGGGCAGGTCCAGTCGGGCCAGCGCGGTGCAGATCTGGTAGCCGTGCAACGTGCCGAGTCGGCGCTGGCCCAGGGGTCGCTCAAGCAGGTCGGCGTGGTGCAGCTCGGACACTGTGCCCAGCGGCGAGCGCACCGCGACATGGGTATCACCGCCCCGGGTTTCGACCAGCCGGATGGCCACTCGGCCGGGGTCGACGGGTTGGGCGCTGCCGTGTGCCAGCGGGTTACCCGCCGCCTTGAGCGCACCCAAGTGCACCGCGCCCGCCGGGTCGACCTGCAGCAGCGAACCGGTCGCGGGCAGCCCGCCAACTCGCTCGGGCGCCGTCACGGCCAGCATCGGGTGGGAGAACTCCGCGCTGTGGGCTGGGATCTCGGCGTGGCGCCAGTCGCCGGCGCCGCAGACCAGCGCGTAGTCGAAGACATGTGTCCAGTGCTGCAGCTGGAAGTTCGAGCCGTCGGGCGCGGTGCGGCGCGGCTCGTCGATCCACACACCGGACGGCCAGCCGGTGCAGGACCGCATCAGCGCGGTGTGCAGGGTTCCGTCGGTTTCGACGGCGAAGCTCGGGACTCCGCGGTTGAGCAGCGCGACGGTAAAGGGCTCGAAGCGCTGCAGGCCCGACGGTGCCTGCTGCCTGACGACGATCTCGGCGTCGACCAGGTCGTCGGCTACCGATGCGATCGCCGGCCCGAGGTCGGCGTCGTCGCGGCTGGCGATCACCAGCACCGGCAGCGCTCGCGAATCCCGCAGGTCCGCGCTGGGAACCCAACCGGCCGCCAACGGCGTCGCAGCGGGCACCCAGACCCGGGCCCGGCCGGTGTCGGCAAGCTGCCGCTCGACCTCGACGGTGTACGCCGGATCGGCGGCGGCCAGCACCGCCTTGGTGAACGCGTTCTGGCCCGGTCCGCCCAACGCGATGCGGGCGTCCGGCAGGTTGGAGTCGACGCCGAGGCGGCCGTAGCGCGGCTTGCCGGCGCTGCTGCAGGTCGCCGTCACCCCGGCCCGCACCAGCGCGACCACGAGGTCGCGCGCCAGCGGGCCGCTCATCGCCTCGGTCGGCGCGACCACCTCGGCCACCGACACCGCCCGCACACCGTCCCCGACGCGCACCCGGGCCGCCGAGGACAGCCCGAACCAGCCGTAGGCGGGGTTGTCCAGCGTCCACGGATGGTCCGCGGTGTCCACCGACCCAGCTTCGTTGTGCAGCAATGCGAAACCGCGCCCGACGACGGCGTCGCCGACCTCGCTGACCGGCATGGCGCCCGGCACCGGACACGGCCAACGCAGTCGTAGCAGCTGGTCGGCGGCGGTGAAGTCGTGGATCGTGGTGGCGCAGTCCACCCGGTCAACGCCGTGCCACAGCGTCAGAGTCTGGGTATAGCTCAGCAGCTCGGCGATTCGGCCCTGCACCACCAGCCGCTGGCCCAGCGCGCAGTGGTAAGCCCGTACCTCCGCCGAGGTTTCCGACGAGCTGACCATCGGCCCCTTGGGCAGCAGGTGCCATGGGCCCTCGCCACCGGTCGGATGCGCCGGGTATTCCTCGTACACGGCCAACTCGTTGCCGACTTGGTTCTCGCTGATCAGCTGCCGGTCGCCGTGCACCAGTGACGACACCCCACCGCCGCGGGCCGGGTCGACAACCAGCCGGTAGTGCTCGTTCGCAATCTGATTGCCGCGCAACGGTTTCCAGGTCGTCGAGGTGTCGCCGGCGAGCAGCCGATAGGCCCGCCAACCCAGCGAGGGCACATCACGGGCCAGCCAGCTGACCGATCGCCCGTCGTGCTCGACAAGCGCGGGCAGCTCGGCGCCGTCGTGGTCCAGCACCCGCGCCCCGGCGCCGACGGGGACCTGGAGCCGGACGGTGACGACATCGGTGCGGTTGTGCACCAATGGATTCCACAGCACGGTGTTGATAGGACCGTCCCCGTCCACCGCACTGGACAGCAGGGCCAGCGAGTTGTCCCTGGCCGCGCGGCCAAGCTCCCACGCGTCGCGCCAGCCGGTCAGCAGGTCGAGGTAGACCTGGTCAGACTCCGAGCCAGTAATGGCGTCGTGGTGCGCGCCGTAGACCAGCTGCACCCACGCCTTGGCCAGTGCGGCCTGCGGGTAGTCGGCGCCGGCAAGCTGCCCCGCGAACACCGCAAACTTCTCGGCGTCCAAGACGGCGTTCTCGGCGGCCCGGTTCGCTTGTTTGGTGTCGATGAACGACACGTCCTTGCCGGTGTAGATCGGGTTCATGTCCCGGGTCTGCGGCGACGGCACCAGCGCACGGCTGTCCAGTTCGGCGCGGACGGCGGCGAAGAACTCCCTCGGCAGCGCGCAGACGAACCGCGGCCAGGTGTAGCGCGAACCCCAGTCCCGGTGAATCCCGGTGACCCACTTGTTCGGTGGGGTGTAGTCGGTGCCGACGGGCAGCAACACGTTGCGGGTCAGCGTCACCTTCTTCAGCTCTTCGAACAGCCGGTAAGTGGCCTGCTCCGCTTCGGCCAACGAGGTGGACTCGTCCATCGACCAGCCGGCCCCATAGTGCGCGGGCATGTAATGGGTGAGCAAGCCACGCCCGGACGGAGCGATCCACTCGAACTCGCTGCAGAACTGCATGCCTGCCACGCCGCCCTCGCTGTGCATCGGGCCCCACTGGTGGTGCGGTCCGCGCGCCCACGAACTCGAGGTCAGCCCGGCGTCGGCGGCCATCCCCGGAAACTGCGGGTCGTGGCCGAATACGTCGAGCTGCCAGGCGGTGGCCGGGTTGGCGCCGAGCACGTCGCGCTGAAATCCACTACCGTGCACAAAGTTTCGGATTGTCGTCTCCGGGCTGGTGAGGTTGGTGTTGGGCTCGTTGTAGGTGCCGCCCATGATCTCCACCCGGCCCTCGGCGATCAGCCGCCGCAAGTCGGCGCGGTCCTCGGGGTGGGTGTCCCAGTACGGCTTGAGGTAGTCGACCTCGGCGAGCACGAACTTGTATTCGGGTTCGCGACGGGCCATCTCCAGATGCGCATGAACCAACTCGAAACCGTTGGTCTGCCGTCCGGGCGGGTCCTCGGTCCACAGGCTGGTGTAGCCGCCTTGGGTGTTCCACCACACCGGGTCGTAGTGGAAGTGGCTGATCATGAACATCGTCCACCCTGGCTCGGCGACGGTGAAAGCAAACGGTGTTGCGGTCCCCGCGACGTACACCTGGGCGGTCCGCCGTTGGCCGATAACCGGGTGCTCGACGGCAACGGGCACCTCGATGACATCTTCGCCGGTGCCGGCGAGCGTCTCTCCGCTGAGGCCCTCGCCGTCAACCCGGACCGGTGTGGGCTTCGTGCCGCCGCTGACCGTCACCCGCGCCAGTTGCAGCGGCGCGTCGGGCGGCCCGACGAAAAGTTCCGTCGACTCTGCCGAGATCACCCGCATTCCCGCACCCTACGGCCGGACCAGGCGCCGCGCGGCGTCACTGGCGCGGCGTTTTTCGGCTTGGTATGACGGGTTCATGCCCGCTCTCGCCTCGCCCGTGACCGATGAACGTAGCGCCCTGCGTGAGTACCTGGCCTTTCACCAGAGCGCGTTCTTCGCGGTGGCCTATGGCCTCACCGACGAACAGGCTCGCTCACGGCCAACGGTCGGCGCATTGTCGGTCGGCGGGCTGATCAAGCACGCCACCGGTATGCAGCGCAGCTGGATGGCCCGGGTCGCCGCCGCGCCGGACGCCCCGCCGCGGGACACCCGACCGTTCGACGAGATCGCCGCGGACTTCGCCGACCAGCACGTGATGCGGCCCGACGAGACGCTGGCGGACCTGCTGAGCGGTTACCGGGCCCAGAACGCCGCATCGCTGCATCTGGTGGACACCGCCGACCTGGACGCCGCCGTCCCGGTCCCCCACGACATCCCGTGGTTCCCGAAGAATCTCGAGGCGTGGTCGGTGCGATGGGTGATCCTGCACGTGATCAACGAGCTGGCCCGGCACTCCGGGCATGCCGACATCATCAGGGAGAGCATCGACGGCGCCACCATGTACGAGCTGATCGCCGGTCTGGAGGGCTGGGAGATCACGGGCTGGGTAACGCCCTGGAAGTCTCAGCAAGAACCGACGAAGAATGCTGACTCGTAGCGGCCTCGCCCGCCGTGAGACGGCGCAGGGCGCCGTCGAGCTCTATTACGAAGACCTCGGCGACCCGGCCCGCCCGGCGGTGCTGCTGATCATGGGGCTCGGCGCCCAGCTGCCGATGTGGCCGGACGGCTTCTGCGCTCAGCTCGTCGACGCGGGGTATCGGGTGATCCGGTTCGACCACCGCGACACCGGGCTGTCGGCCAAGATGCACGGGATGCGGGCCGAGGGCGCGGTCCATCGCCGGGTATGGCGCTATCTGCTGGGCCGCACCAGCCCGGTGCCCTACACGCTGGTCGACATGACGCACGACGTGGTCGCACTGCTCGATCATCTCGGCATCGCCCGGGCACACGTCGTCGGCGCCTCGATGGGCGGGATGATCGCCCAGATCCTGGCCGGCACCGAACCGCAGCGGGTGGCATCGCTGGGCATCATCATGTCCACCACGGGCAAACCGTTCTCCCGGTTGCCGGCGTGGCGAGTGATCCGGCTGGCGTTCGGCGGTCCCGGCGACGACGCCTCCGACGAGGACAAACTGGCCTTCGAGGTACGCAATGTCGCGGTGTTCAACGGCCCCAACTTCTTGCCGCCCGAGGCGCAGCTACGCGAGCGCGTCCGGCAGCTCGCCGAGCGGTCCAGCTATCCGCCCGGCATGCTGCGCCAGTTCGACGCCGTGCTGGGCACTGGCAGCCTGCTGGCCTACAGCAAGGCGATCACCGCGCCAACGGTGGTGCTGCACGGTTCGCGCGACCCCATGGTGCGGCCGCGCAACGGCCGCGGGGTCGCCGCGGCCATCCCGGGCGCCCGATTCGTCGTCGTCGACGGCATGGGCCACGACCTCCCCCAACCGGTGTGGCGCCCGATCATCGAAACCCTCACCGAGAACTTTGCCCGGGCCCGCGCCCGGTGAGCGGGCTCACAGGAATTGGGACTTGACACCACCGGTTTGGCAGACTGCACAAATGAGTTCCAACAACCACCGCGAGGTAGCCAAGCTTGATCGGGTGCCGTTGCCGGTCGAGGCGGCCCGCATCGGGGTGACCGGTTGGCAGCTCACCCGCACCGCCGCGCGCGTCCTAACCAAGCTGCCGACCAAGGGTCCGATGCAGCAAAAGGTGATCAAGCAGATCCCGCAGACCTTCTCCGACCTGGGCCCCACCTACGTCAAATTCGGGCAGATCATCGCGTCCAGCCCGGGCGCATTCGGCGAACAGCTGTCGCGTGAATTCCGCGGCCTGCTCGACAGCGTGCCACCGGCAGACAAAGACGAGGTGCACAAGCTGGTCGCCGACGAGCTCGGCGCCGACCCATCGGAGCTGTTCGCCAGCTTCGACGAAGAGCCGTTCGCGTCCGCGTCCATCGCCCAGGTGCACTACGCCACCCTGAAGACCGGCGAGGACGTCGTCGTCAAAATCCAGCGGCCGGGCATCCGTCGCCGGGTGGCCGCCGACCTGCAGATCCTCAAGCGCTTCGCGCAGACCGTGGAGCTGGCCAAACTGGGCCGCCGGCTGTCCGCCCAAGACGTCGTCGCCGACTTCGCCGACAACCTGGCCGAGGAGCTGGACTTCCGCCTCGAGGCCCAGTCGATGGACGCCTGGATCTCCCACCTGCACGCGTCACCGCTCGGCAAGAACATCAGGGTGCCGCAGGTGTACTGGAACTTCACCACCGAGCGGGTGCTGACGATGGAACGGGTGGAAGGCATCCGCATCGACAACGCCGCCGCCATCCGCAAGGCCGGGTTCGACGGCACCGAGTTGGTCAAGGCGCTGCTGTTCAGTGTGTTCGAGGGCGGGCTGCGGCACGGCCTGTTCCACGGCGACTTGCACGCCGGCAACCTGTACGTCGACGACCAGGGCCGCATCGTGTTCTTCGACTTCGGCATCATGGGCCGCATCGATCCGCGCACCCGCTGGCTGCTGCGCGAACTGGTCTACGCGCTGCTGGTCAAGAAGGACCACGCCGCGGCCGGCAAGATCGTCGTGTTGATGGGCGCCGTCGGCACCATGAAGCCCGAAGCCCAGGCCGCCAAGGACCTGGAGAAGTTCGCCACCCCGCTGACCATGCAGTCGCTGGGCGACATGTCCTACGCCGACATCGGTAAGCAGCTCTCGACGCTGGCCGACGCCTACGACGTCAAGCTGCCACGCGAGCTGGTGCTGATCGGTAAGCAGTTCCTCTACGTCGAGCGGTATATGAAGCTGCTGGCGCCGAGCTGGCAGATGATGTCCGACCCGCAGCTCACCGGGTACTTCGCCAACTTCATGGTCGAGGTCAGCCGCGAGCACCAATCCGACGCTGAGGTTTAGGGAGGTCTGGCCACTGTGGAAATCCGAAGCGGCACAACACGTTCCGGCGACCTGGATATTTACTACGAGGATATGGGCGACCCGAACGACCCGGCTGTGCTGTTGATCATGGGTCTGGGCTCGCAGCTGCTGCTGTGGCGCGACGGGTTCTGCGAGAAGCTGGTCGCAGAAGGCCTGCGGGTGATCCGCTACGACAACCGTGATGTCGGCCTGTCCGGAAAGACGAAGCGGGGGCATTCCGAGAGGCCGATGATCCCGCGGATGCTCAAGTTCTGGGTGGGGATGCCCGGCAAGGCCGACTACACGCTCGAGGACATGGCCGACGACGGGGCCGCGGTGCTCGATCACCTCGGGATCGAGCGGGCGCACATCGTCGGCGCCTCGATGGGCGGCATGATCGCCCAGGTGTTCGCCGCGCGGTTGCGCGCGCGGACGCGGTCGCTGGCGGTGATCTTCTCCAGCAACAACCAGCCGTTCTTGCCGCCGCCGGCCCCCCGCGCCCTGTTCGCGCTCCTCAACGGCCCGCCGCCGGGTTCGCCGCTCGACGTGATCGCCGACAACGCCGTGCGGGTCTGGGGAATCATCGGCAGTCCCCGCTATCCGGCGCCACAACAGCGGATCCGCGCCGAAACGATCGAGGCCTACGAACGCTGCTACTACCCGTGGGGCGTCGCCCGGCATTTCGGCGCGATCATCGCCAGCGGCAGCCTGCTGCGCTACGACCGCCAGATCACCGCGCCCACCGTGGTCCTGCACGGCCGCGCCGACAAGTTGCAGCGGCCATTCGGCGGCCGGGCGGTTGCCCGCGCGATCCGGGGCGCCCGTCTGGTCTTGATCGACGGCATGGGCCACGACCTGCCCGAGCAGCTGTGGGATCGCATCACCCGCGAGCTGACGGCCACGTTTGCCCAAGGCTGACCACCCGGCGGCAGGTTTTCCGATTCGGTCTGATCAGGCCGATCGACTACCATGGCTGGCGGATGACGGGGGGCGGGTGGTCACATTCGCCTTTGGGGTGGACACCGTGAAAACCAGAAAGGCGCACGCCAGCATGGCGGGAAAACTCAGGCCGCATTTCGAGGACGTCCAGGCCCACTACGACCTGTCTGACGAATTCTTCCGGCTCTTCCTCGACCCGAGCCAGACCT
>Ga0210390_10004858_pt1 | contig 11306 bp, 9 predicted proteins | sample IncBWH11OmetaG_FD_161050 | JGI IMG/M metagenome (GOLD analysis project Ga0210390, IMG submission 161050) | Forest soil microbial communities from Barre Woods Harvard Forest LTER site, Petersham, Massachusetts, United States - Inc-BW-H-11-O ... | reverse complement strand
GTTGCCCGGTGCCAAACGGTTGACGTGATACGCTTGATCTGATCTAACTTCTCTTGTTGTCAATTATGCTGACGACCCCCTGAACATGAAAATCTCCAAAATTTCCCGGTCTGGGACTTTAACCGCATGCGGATTGCTTCTGGCAATCAGCCTGACGACCCCTCTCTTCGCTCAAAAAAAACTTAACACGGTGGCCGTCACTGTTGGGGACCTTGGAAACCCCTTTTTCGTCCAGATTGCGCATGGAGCTCAAGCTGCGGCAAAGAAGATTAATCCAAGCGTCAAATTCCAGTCCGAATCCAGCAACTACGACGTAAATAATCAAACGAACCAGATGGACAACTTTGTCGCCTCTGGGGCTAATCTGATCCTTTTAAACGCTGCGGATAGCAAAGGCATTGCTCCGGCCGTGATGCGCGCAAAGTCGGCCGGCGCCACGGTGGTGGCAGTCGATGTGGGTGCAGAAGGGGGGGTGGACGCGACGGTCACTTCCAACAATAAGCAGGCGGGGCAATTGGACGGCAAATATGTGGCGGACCGGCTAAAAGGCAAAGGTCAGATCGTGATTGTCAATGGGCCGCCGGTAACCGCGGTAACCGATCGAGTCGCAGGTTTTCTGGAAGAGATTAAGAAATCTCCGGGCATCAAGATTCTTTCGCAGGATCAGAATGCTGGTGGCAGCCGGGATGGTGGGCTTCGAGTGATGACGGATCTGCTAACCGCCTTTCCAAAAATCGACGCGGTTTTTGCGATTAACGATCCGACCGCCATCGGTTGCGATCTGGCAGCCAAGCAGGCGCAACGGAAGGATTTCTTTATCGTCGGCGTCGATGGAGCACCAGACGTAGTGCCTTCGCTGAAAGATAAAGATAGCCTGATCGCCGCCAGCGCTGCCCAGGACCCGTATACCATGGCGGGGAAAGCGGTCGAGATTGGTTACGATATTATGAATGGTAAGAAGCCGGCCGAGGAACTCACCCTCATCCCAGTTGACCTGATCACCAAAGAAAATGTCGACCAGTACAAAGGCTGGACCAAGTAGAAGCGACCGGCCGATCCTGGAAGTACGCCAGATCTGCAAGAGCTTCCCTGGTGTACGGGTTCTCAAGAGCGTCAATTTAAGCATTTGGCCAGGCGAAGTGCATGCCTTCATGGGTGAGAATGGCGCCGGCAAGAGCACGCTCATGAAGATCCTGGCCGGTGCGTACCAGGCAGACTCCGGGGAAATCCTCCTGGATGGGAAACCCGTCCATCTGCGGACGCCGCATGAAGCGCGCCTGGCAGGGATCGGCATCATCTATCAGGAATTGACGGTTGCACCAAACCTGACGGTGAGCGGCAACGTCTTTCTAGGCTCAGAACTGAAGCGTCTCGGGTTCATGAAAGATACGGCCGAAATGGATCGCAAAACCCAGGAAGTGCTGGATCGGCTGGGCGCCAGGTTTAAGGCCACGCAACGCGCATCCCATCTTGCGGTGGCCGAACAACAGCAGGTGGAGATTGCCCGGGCCCTCTTCTATAAAAGCCGAGTCCTGGTGATGGATGAACCGACGGCAGCTCTCTCGGATCGTGAGACGGATCGGTTGTTCGAGGTGGTACGGCAACTTCGTTCGGAAGGACTCGCCATTATCTACATCAGCCATCGCATGGCCGAGGTCTACGAACTGGCCGACAGGCTTTCCGTCCTGCGCGATGGCGAGTATGTCGGGGAGCTGAAGCGGGCGGAATTCTCGGCGGACAAAGTCATTGAGATGATGGTTGGACGCCGATTGGAGGATTTCTACGAGCACAGCAAACACACGGCCGGACGGGTGGTCCTGGAAGTCAAAAACATGTCCGATGGCAAAAGGGTGAAGGGCGCCAATTTCCAACTCCGTCAGGGGGAAGTGCTCGGGTTGGCAGGGTTGGTCGGGGCGGGAAGAACCGAACTCGCACGTTTGATCTTCGGAGCGGATAAACGCAAGTCGGGCGAGGTTTATCTGGATGGAAAGATGCTCCAGATCAACCAGCCCAAAGATGCGATCCGCGCCGGGATCGGTTATGTCCCTGAGGATCGAAAGCTGCAAGGTGTTTTCCTCCAAATGTCATCGGGCGAAAACATTACGATGAACATCCTGGGGCGCTGCGCGAAAGCCGGGGTCCTCAATTTCAAAAAGTTGACTGATCGGGCGAATGTCGAAGTGAAGGCTATGCGGGTCCGGACCGCGTCGCTGAAACAACGGGCCGGAGGGCTCTCCGGAGGAAACCAGCAAAAGCTCCTGTTAGCTCGCTGGTTGGAGATTAATCCGAGAGTCTTGATTCTGGACGAGCCCACGCGAGGGGTCGACGTCGGTGCCAAAGCCGAGATTTACGCCTTGATTCAGCAATTGCTCGAGAAAGGGATGGCGGTTCTTTTCATCTCCAGTGAACTGCCGGAAATCGTGGGTGTTTGCGATCGCGTGCTAGTCATGCGGGAGGGAGATATTACCGGGGAGGTCGGAGGCGAGACCGGAGTCGAAATCACGCAAACGAACATTATGAAGTTTGCCACCGATGTCATACGGAGTGCATCAACCAATGGCCACTGAAGCTACCATCGATACGACCGCCCTGGCTGCGGCTAAGCGGAAAGAGTTTACCCGAACGATGATCGAGTTGGCCGGAATGCTTCCGGTCCTGATCGTGATTTGCATTCTCTTCGCCGTTCTGACCCCGAATTTTCTCACTCAGAACAATATAGTCAACGTCGTCCGCCAAGCGTCCATCAACATCGTGCTGGCGGCGGGCATGACCTTTGTCATTCTGACTGGAGGGATCGATCTGGCGGTCGGATCGGTTTTGGGATTTACCGCCGTAATCGCGGTGGTGGTCTCACTGATCCCTGGCCTGAGTGAGTTAGCGGTTCCGGCGGCGCTCTGCGCCGGGTTGCTGGTGGGAGTACTGACCGGCGCTACCGTCGCCTACATCGGGCTTCCTCCCTTCATCGTAACCCTGGGAACCTACACGGCGATCCGGGGACTGGCCTATCTCGCGGCGGGCGGGACCACCGTCATCAACAGCAAGATCGGTTTTGCCTGGATCGGCAATGGCTATCTCGGGCCGGTTCCCTGGCTGGTGGTGATCGCTCTTTTCACCATTGCGGTGAGCGCATTCATTCTTCACCGAACGATTTTAGGCGTGCACATTTATGCTGTCGGCGGGAATGCGCAGGCGGCGCGATTGACCGGGATTCCCGTACCTTTCATTCTGATTTTCTCCTACGGGGTCAGCGGACTTCTTTCGGGACTGGGGGGCGTCATGAGTGCCAGCCGCCTCTACAGTGCCCAAGGGCAGCTAGGCATCGGTTACGAGTTGGATGCGATCGCAGCGGTCATTCTGGGTGGAACCAGTTTCGTTGGTGGAATTGGAACAGTCTTTGGGACATTGATCGGAGCCTTGATCATCGCTGTGTTGAATAATGGACTTACGTTGATGAACGTCTCCTTTTACTGGCAGTTGGTTATCAAGGGCGCGGTCATCATCCTGGCTGTCATGCTCGACAAATTGCGCACCCGCGGTCAGGCCGGATAGTCACTTATTACCACAAAACCTCGAAGGAGAGTTTGCTGTGTCTGCTAGTGCACTGCATCCTAAGTCCCACGCGCCGAAGCCGCTAACACAATATAGCCCAAGGTTTACCTGGGTCAGCAGTCTGGACATTTGGAGGTGATAAGGTCGGAGAATCGACCCCGAGGGGCGATTTTTCCTTGTTGCCCTAACTTTTCGCATTTTCTGCCTGACTAGCAGTCCGGAATTGATTTTGATTGCTCGAAGGGGATGGATGCTTGGCGCAGGACTTCCCGGGCAGTCGGATATAGTCGATTGAACCGCGCAGGCGAAGGGCGAATAGAACGCGATTGGCCAGGAAATAGAAGGGACTCGACTACCACCACACCAACCACAACCAAGCTATGAATCTAAAGACCACAACCGATAAAACGCTCGCCATTATCATGGGCGGAGGCGCCGGCAGCCGGCTGTTCCCCTTAACCAAAGAACGTGCCAAGCCCGCAGTGCCGCTGGGTGGCAAATACCGGCTGGTAGACATCCCTATCAGCAATTGTCTTAATAGTGGTTTTCGCCAGGTCTATGTGCTCACTCAGTTTAACAGCGAGTCGCTGCATCGCCATATCACCGCCAGCTACAAATTCGACAACTTCACCAAGAGTTTTGTGGAAATTTTGGCCGCCCAGCAAACTCCCGAAGGCGCCCGCTGGTACCAGGGGACGGCCGACGCGGTGCGGCAGAACCTCCGCTACTTTCTCGAGCGCCCCTACGAGTACTATCTCATTTTGAGCGGCGATCAACTCTACCGCATGGATTACGGCGACTTACTGAAGGCGCACCTGGAAAACGGTGCAGACGTTACGCTCGGCACTACGCCGGTCGACCGCGCGGCAGCCTCCGGGTTTGGCATCATGCACAGCGACGCAAATCGCCGAATCTACCGCTTCGAAGAAAAGCCCAAGGATCCCAAGCTTCTGGAGGAATTGCGCATTCCGCCGGAACTGCTGAAGGATCTGGGACGACCGACCGACTCAGAGCTCTACCAGGGTTCGATGGGAATCTACGTCTTCAATCGCCAGATCCTCATCGACGCGCTCGACAATACTCACGACGATTTTGGCAAACACATCATTCCGGCTTCCCTCAATAAATACAAAGTGTTCGCCTATATTTTTCAAGGCTACTGGGAGGACATTGGAACCGTGCGAGCTTTCTTTGAGGCAAACCTGGCCCTGGCCGAAACCGTTCCACCCTACAACTTTTTTGATCACCTCAATCCCATCTACACCCATGCCCGATTTCTCCCCGCCAGCAAGATCAATGGAGCGCAGGTGAATAAGGCGATCATCGGCGAAGGTTGCATCATCAGCCACGCGAATATCGACCGAGCGGTGATCGGAGTTCGCAGCGTCGTGGAAAACGGCTCCACGATCCGCAACACGATCTTGATGGGCGCTGATTATTATCAGGATGAAGATCCTCAGCCTGTGGCGGGCCGCCCGCCGCTGGGAATCGGCGCACGTTGCGTCATCGAGGGAGCGATCATTGACAAGAATGCCCGTATCGGAGACGACGTGGTGATTTCGCCGGCTGGCAAATCTGAACATCTGGATGGCGACAATTATTTCATTCGCGACGGAGTGGTCGTGGTTCCGAAAGGAGCCGTAATTCCCTCGGGAACCAAGATTTAAGAAGATGAGCACGCATCCCTACGCGGGGAAACCCGCACCGAAAGATCTTCTGATCGACGTCAGCCGGCTAGAAGCCGCGTTCTACGAAAAAAGACCCGATCCTGCCGACCCTAATCAGCTCGTCAGTTTCGGCACCAGCGGACATCGCGGTACGAGCTCGAACGCCACCTTTACCGAGGCGCATATCCTGGCCATTACTCAAGCCATCTGCGAATACCGGCACGGGCAGGGAATTACGGGCCCGTTGTTCATGGGCAAGGACACTCATGCGCTTTCCCGACCTGCGGAGCGGGTCGCACTGGAGGTTTTGGCCGCCAACGGGGTAGAAACATTTATCCAGCGGGATGACGGTTTCACGCCTACCCCGGTTATTTCGCATTCCATCCTCGGCTATAACCACGGGCGATCGGATGCGTTGGGAGACGGCATCGTGGTCACCCCTTCGCACAACCCACCCAGCGACGGCGGATTTAAATATAATCCGCCGAACGGAGGGCCGGCGGACACCGACGTGACCGACTGGATTCAAAATCGCGCGAATGAACTGCTGCGCGGCGGTAATAAAGGTGTTAAGCGCATCGACTTCGGTGCCGCCCTCAAAGCCTCGACCACGCACGCCAAAGATTTTGTCACGGCTTACGTGGAAGACCTGGGCAACGTTATCGATCTGGAAGCCATCCGTTCCGCAGGCGTGAAAATCGGTGTCGATCCGCTGGGAGGCGCAGCGGTAGGTTATTGGAAGCCGGTGGTGGAGCGTTACGGCATTGACATCACGATCGTCAACCCGAACGTCGATCCGACTTTCGCATTCATGACGGTAGACCACGATGGGAAAATCCGGATGGATTGCTCGAGCCCTTGGGCCATGGCTGGACTTGTCCAGCTCAAGGACCGTTTCGATATCGCCTTCGGCAACGATCCAGACGCGGACCGGCACGGAATAGTCACTCCCTCCGCAGGTCTGTTGAATCCGAATCACTATCTCGCAGTCGCGATTCGCTATCTCCTGACCAACCGTCCGCAATGGCCGGTTTCCGCGGTGGTAGGCAAAACTTTGGTCAGCAGTTGCCTGATTGATCGCGTGGTGGCGAGCCTGCAGCGCAAACTGTGGGAGGTACCGGTCGGATTCAAATGGTTTACGCCGGGACTGTTCGATGGGTCCTGCTGCTTCGGCGGTGAGGAAAGCGCTGGAGCGAGCTTCTTGAAAAGGGACGGCTCGGTTTGGAGCACAGATAAGGACGGTCTTATCCTAGGGCTGCTGGCCGCAGAAATCACTGCCCGCACCGGGAAAGATCCGGGCCTCCATTACAAGGAGCTCACCGCCCAGTTCGGTACACCCTATTACACCCGAATCGACGCTCCAGCCACGCCCGAGCAGAAGAGTTCACTTAAAAAGCTCGCACCGGAAGCCGTTACCGCCACCGAACTCGCCGGTGAAGCGATTACCGCGAAACTGACACGCGCACCAGGCAACAATGCTTCGATCGGCGGCTTAAAAGTCGTCTCGGTGAGCGGCTGGTTCGCTGCCCGTCCGTCTGGGACAGAAAATATCTACAAACTCTACGCGGAAAGCCTCAAAAGCGCCGAACACCTTGGCGCAATCGTCAGTCAGGCCCAAGAGATCGTTCTTCGCTCCCTCGGGGGAAAATAAATGAACACTTTGGCTTCCGTGCGATAAACACGCGCAAAAGGGGCAAGCATCGCACGGAGGTCACAGAGGTGGATTGGGGTTGCACCGGAAATCATCAAAGGGAATAGAAGGAATGATTCCGCCTCTCTATTCTTATGCATTTCCAAAAGAAGCGATCCTGGCAGTTACCTGACTCGATCGTAACTCCTGAATCCCAGTATCTCGGAAGACGCCATTTTCTAAGAACCTGCAGCATGGGATTGGCCGCCAGTGCGTTGCTCCCGATGTCCGCCCGCGCTGCAACCTTCGGATTTCCTGATTCATTGAACGCAGCAGACAAGCTGCCGGGAGTGAAACTCACCCCGTACGACGACATCACCGGCTACAATAATTTCTACGAATGGGGCCTTGATAAGGGTGACCCCAAGGTCAATGCCAATCGGGGCTGGAAGACCGAACCTTGGTCGATTGACGTGGGCGGTTTGTGCACTAAACCCGGACATTTCGATGTCAACGACCTGATCAAAGCTGTCGGTGGAATTGAGCAACGCAATTATCGGCACCGCTGTGTGGAAGCCTGGTCCATGGTCATCCCTTGGGATGGGTTTGCGCTGGCCAAACTTGTGGCCATGGCAGAACCCAAGGCCGAAGCGAAGTATGTGCAATTCACCTCCTTTATGGACCCGAAAGACTGTCCAGGGCAACGCACCCAGGACTTTACCTGGCCATACACCGAGGGTCTCACGCTTCCCGAGGCGACCAATGAGTTGGCTTTTCTGGCCACGGGTATTTACGGCAAACCTTTGCTGAACCAGAACGGGGCGCCTATCCGCTTGGTTGTTCCCTGGAAGTACGGATTTAAGGGAGCTAAGTCGTTGGTACGAATCGATTTCGTGGCGGATCAGCCCAAGACCCTGTGGAACCAGATGGCGCCATACGAGTATGGGTTTTACGCGAACGTTAACCCAGAAGTCGATCATCCCCGCTGGAGCCAGAAAACCGAGCGCGTCATCGGTGCCGGGTTCTTTGGCGGACGGCAACCAACCCAGAAGTTCAATGGCTACGAGAAAGAGGTCGCCGGGCTTTATGCCGGGCTGGATCTCCGAAAGAATTTCTAATCCAGAAGCCACCAGTCAGAAGTTCAGGAGTTGCCGGAGTTCAGGAGTTACAGAATTAGGCGGCGGTCTGCTTTCACCGCCCCTTCGGCGCTCCCCCCTGCATAGAGCTTCCGATTCAGGGGATTTGCCATTTATTCGGCTTGCGTGCTTGATTTTCCGGCCCTTTTTTTGAGCACGCATCTCCTGAACTCCTGAACTCCTAAACTCCTGTTCCTGTGCCTCCTTCTCCTAATTCTCGCGGGCTAGCGGCCAGGATTCTAGCCCGCAAAACAGTGGCTCTTGCCGTTCTTGTCGGAACGGGCGTGTGCCTGCTGATTATTCCGGCCCTCACTGGCCAGCTCGGTGCAAATCCGATCGAACGACTGCTGCACGTCTCGGGCGAGATTGCGATCTGGACCTTAGGCGCCGTCCTGAGCCTGACTCCGCTACGGGTTCTTTTTCCTCGTTCGGCAATCGTCAACGCGCTGAACCGTCACAGGCGCTTCATCGGCGTGTCTGCCTGCATTTATGGGCTCATCCATTTTTCCTGTCATGTGCTTTACCAAGGCGATTGGGATGATCTGCTCCAGAGTTTTAGCAAGCCGTTTATCTGGTGCGGGTTAGCTGGACTCAGCATCCTGGTTCTCCTAGCGCTGACCAGTAACAACTGGGCGGTCAGAACGCTAGGCGGAAAAAGATGGAAACTGCTACATCGACTGACATACCTTGCCGCAATAGTCCTGATCTATCATCAATCGATCGCCGGCAAGGGACACTGGTATGTCGCCCGTTGGCTGCTCTTCCTTCTCGTTGCGTTGGAAGGCGCTCGGCTAGTGAAAAAGTTCTGGTTCGACAGGCCGAAGTTGGACCGCGCTCAAGCTAAGGCCGGGGAAGTGTCCCAATAGTCGCGTCTGGATTTTCGCCACCGGCGGCCAAGAAGACGTCGATTTTGAGATCGGGCCAAGGTGTCCTCCGCAGGCCTTGCAGATCACCTGTCTACCGTTTCCGGATGAAATCTTTCCATCGCCTTCACACTGGGCGCATATCTCGACTGCTTCTGTCTGGGTCACGGTTCTTTCATGAGAACGGTGGTACTGGACATCATAGTCGATCAGACCCTCGCATTCTTCCTGAGTGTTGGCTTGGCCGATCGTTCCTGATAACTCTTTTGTCTCGTCGTCCTCAAATTCAACGACGAATTTCCACTTGGTTACCAACGCACTCTGCGCCATGTCTGCATATAGTATGGCTTCTAAAAATAAAACACAAGATATTGTACGAAAAACCCTTAAAAAGAATCAGCTTCGAGGATCGCCATAATTCCGAAAACTGTCGTAGACGAATGCTAGCCTAGAGTTTAAAGTTAGCGTTTGCATGAAATCGATCTGGAAAGGTTCGATTGCCTTTGGTCTGGTCAACATTCCGATTCGGCTATACTCAGCCACTGAAACCCTGGGCATAACCACCCATATGCTTTACAAGAAGGATCTCTCGAGGATCCGCTTTCAGCGGGTGGCAGAGTCGACCGGGAAAGAAGTTTCCGCCGAGGAAATCGTCAGGGGTTATGAAGTTGATAAGGGTCAATATGTGATTCTTTCGGACGAAGAACTCGCCGAGGTTGCCCCAGCAAAATCCACTGGCATTGAGATCCAGGAGTTTGTCAGTGAGTCTGAGATTTCCAGTCTATATTTTGAAAAGCCGTACTACCTCGAACCGGACAAGGGTGCAGCCAAGGCCTATGCTTTGCTGCGTGAAGCTTTGGCAAAATCCGGAAAGGTGGGGATTGCCCAATTTGTATTGCGCAACAGAGAGAGTCTTTGTGTCTTAAAGCCTCAGGGCAACGGGCTGGTTCTGAACGCGCTTCGGTTTGCCGCCGAAATACGGTCCATCGATGAGCTCTCGCTTCCTTCCCAAGAAAAGCTTTCGGCAAGCGAAGTGTCTCTGGCCACCAAACTGATTGAAGGAATGGCCGGCAAGTTCGATCCCGCAGCCTATAAGGACACCTACACTGAAGAGGTCCAGAAGCTGATCGAAGCGAAGGCAAAAGGCGAGAAGCGTCGAGCTCCTCCTCCCAAGGCTGCCAAGAGCAACGTCATCGACTTGGTCTCGGCTCTGCAGGAAAGCCTCGGAAGCGTCAAGAAGACCAAAAAACGCACTGCCGCATAAGGGGGATTTCGCGACTCAGGTTCGGTAGGGTGAGGCTCCGCCCGAACCGGGGCTTGCCCGGTCACCCTGCCCTGTGGCGTGACCCCCGTGAATGCTCGTTCGATTTGTCGAACTAACCCCATAGTGATGAAGTCATGGGGGAGGCAGCGCGGGAAGGTAGGGTAAGGCTCCGTCCGAACCGGGGCTTCCCGGGTCATCCTGCCCTGTGGCGTGACCCCCGTGAATTCTTGGTCGACTGTTCGACTAATCCATAGAGGGTGACGTCATGGCCGAGGCTACGCGGAAAGCCACCTGCTCAGGCGGAGCTTCGCCCTCTACCTGCGCCGGCCCTCCCGGGTCATCCTGCCTCGTGGCGCGACCCCGTGAATTCCATCGCGGGTGACGTCATCCGCGAGGCAGCGCGAGTAAGTAGGGAAAACCTCGCATCCTCATGGGCCTTGTCGGCCACAATCAAAGAACGAGAACGAGGACTCGGGGCTGACGCCCCCCTGACACTGACACTGACACTGACACTGACACTGACACTGACACTGACACTGACACTGATGACCCCGTCCCGGCTCAGAAGCTGATCCGAACGCCGCCGGTCACGGCGTCGGAACTGTAGTTCCCACGCCCGAGCTGCCCGTCATAGTTGAGGTAGGTGGTCAAAGTTGGCGTCCAGATAACGGAGACTCCGGCACTGACGATTGCGCTGTCGTGACCTTCGGCAGGGCCGGTGAAGGTGGCCGTCGCCCCGGGAATATTGGCGAATCCGGCGGTAGTCGGAAGCGCAGAATACAAGTACTCATGTTCCCAGGCCGCTTTGAGGGAAGGCTCGATGATAACTTTGCCGACCTGCCATTGGTAAAAGAGCCTGAAACCGACGTCGCTCCGGAGCGAGCTAACGGAGTTCGATTGGACCTGCATCGGTGCCAGTGAACCGTTCTCACTAAAACCGTCGACATTGGCAAAGGTGTATTGCAGGGCGGCAACGGGACCGACGGTCAAAGGACCGAAATGGAAATCGTATCCGCCGCTGATAAAGGTGCTCAACTCGGCTCCCTCGGTATTACCGGAGGCGAGCCCTTGCAGGGCAGAGCGGCTCGAATTGTAGCTGTTGTAGCCGCCGTAGACGGCTCCATTGAGATAAAACCCATGGTGAGACCAGGTAGCGTACACTCCCCCTCGTCCACTATTGACATCGCTGCTGCCGCT
>Ga0210390_10004857_pt1 | contig 11307 bp, 8 predicted proteins | sample IncBWH11OmetaG_FD_161050 | JGI IMG/M metagenome (GOLD analysis project Ga0210390, IMG submission 161050) | Forest soil microbial communities from Barre Woods Harvard Forest LTER site, Petersham, Massachusetts, United States - Inc-BW-H-11-O ... | reverse complement strand
TGCGTTTTGCAAGGCGATCAGCATAAACGGCGCCAATGCCGGTGGAAGCGCCCGTGATAAGTGCTGTACCTTTCAGTGCTGCCATGGTTTGGACCTCCTGAATCGTCGAGGCCATTTGGCCTCACACTTGAATTGAGTAGACCAGTCGGTTTAAAGATTCAGAAAATTTGTACATTGCATGGGAGATCAAATGGGCCTTTGATGCACCCTGATAGATTCCGTCCACTACCTGAATCGAAACTATTGAAAACAGGCCGAGTCACTCATTGACCCGGTCCGATCGGCTAGGCGCGTCTCTCATAACGTATCCGGCAGTTGCTTGCAGAACTTCTCGATCAGTTATTTGCCCTCTTATCGCCAATTGAGTGGTAAGGGCACATGTCGATAAGCCGACTACACGGCCAAATGACGAGAACGGCGTTTCTGGTATCTAACGGCCAACGGCACCACTCGCCCAAGTCTCTTGTTTACTCTTTCCTGCCGTTTAGTCAGATTCTCCCGAAATGCAGTTTCACGCAGAATCGCAACGCATTTGTCCGTGAGACTCAGTCAGCGAATTGTCATTTGCGCGAGGATTGCGTCTCCCGGCCGATCAGCCGCGTTACGATCGCAAACAGAAGACTCACCGATATGCCGCACATCAACATGCCGATGACGCTCTCGAGGGGCGCTAGTGTGCGCCAGCTCGATGGGAGAACTACGTCATTGCAGCCAAGGGTTGAATAACTGCTTGCGGAGAAGTAGACCGCCGAGTCCCACGACGATAAGCAACTCCAGCGATAGAAACCTGCCCACAACAGAATCTCCAATGTGTGCAGAACGACAACCGCCATTGCTAATCGCACAACCAGCGCGGCAGAGCGAAGGGTGCCAATCTTTGGCGTACCGCGCCCCAATGTGCGTCTCACCCACGCTATGAGTGCCGCAACTCCCGCGGATTGTAAACACAGCGTGAGGGTTATTAGCGGCAACTCTGCGCCTGCTCGATGAAGAAACATCGGCTCTCCTTTAGAGACTCGGTTCGAAAACGGACAGATCCTGACCAACCATCCCGTAGCTGGGCCCGTTGGCAGAACGTTCGCGTCATTGCGCATTACTCTTATCGGCTGAGCCAGCATTGGATTTCTTGCACATATGTACAACCGCGCCGCCCTTCTCAAAACAGACCTCGTCCATTAACGTTTTCATCAGGTAGATCCCGCGCCCGGAAGTGCGCAGCCGATTTTCCGGAGCGGTTGGATCGGGCAAAGTACCTGTGTCAAACCCTTGTCCCTCGTCCTGAACTGTGATCGAGACTTCGCCCTCCGCAGTGCAACGGCACGTTACGTAAACACGCTTGTGAGGGTCCTCGCAGTTGCCGTGAACTACGGCATTTTCCAGCGCCTCGATTAGCGCCGTCTCAATATCCATTTCACTCCCGTCCTTCTTGCGAGACTTTGTGATGAAGGACATGAGTTGGTCTACTAACGGCGAGATAGCATGGATTTGACTCGGGAAGGACTGACGCAACTCAACACAGGAAATCCCATCAGATGTGCAGGGTCCAAGAGAGAGTGTGTGTGTTTGATCCATTTCCAACTCCATTGGAATTTGCAACCGTTACTTCCAACCACCGCCCAGCGATTTATAGAGCTGGACCAAGCTCTGGTATTCGTTGTTTCGCGCCTGCGCCAGGGTGAGTTCAGCATTGAATAGCGAACGCTGGCTATCAAGGACCTCGAGGTAATCCGACTTTCCACCTCGATAACGCATGAGCGACACGTTCACTGATTCCTGGAGATCTTTCACCGATTGCTCCTGGCGTTCGCGGACACCGTGGTTCTTGTCATACGCAATCAATGCATCGGAAACATCGCCAAATGCGTGCTGTATCGTCTGTTGGTAGCCAATCAAAGCTTGCCGGTCCTGGGACTTGGCGTAGCGCAGATTGTTGCGCAGGTAGCCACCGTCAAAGATCGGCTGCGTCGCGCTTGCTGCGTAGCTTTCGACTCCGACGGGAGCCGGAATATTCGTTCCGGCAAATTCGCTGTGCCCCCATGATCCGCCTCCAGTACCGAGGAGGGAGATTTGTGGGAAGAACATCGCTTTTGCCACGCCAATATTGGCGTTTGCAGCAACCAGGTTTTGCTCTGCCTGACGGATGTCGGGCCTGCGTTCGAGCAACTCTGAAGGCATCCCAGCCGGTAACTGCGGCGGCAGAGTTTCGCTCCACGTCCAACCGTTCGGGGTTTCGAATGCAAGCGGCGTTCCGCGAGGTACGCCTTGCGGATAATTTCCCAAAAGGATGTTGAGGGCGTCCTCGGTCTGGCCGATTTGTCGCTCCAGGTCCGGTATCTGCGCGTTTGCCGTATCGAGTACTTGCCGGGCCTGAAGCACATCGAGCGTCGTGCCTATACCGTGTTGAAGACGCAACTCGGTTAGCTTCACGGAATCTTCCTGGGTTCGCACTGTTTCTTTTGTGATCTGGAGCTGCATGTCTAGATCGCGGAGCAGAAAGTAATCGCTCGCAACATCGCTCACAAGCGTCAGGACTACGGTCTGTTGTGCGTCCTGGGTGCCCAGAAGTTGGGCCCGGGCCGCTTCGGTCGCGCGACGATAGCGCCCGAATAGGTCCACCTGAAACACGACGTCCCCCGCGAGCGAAAAAACGTCGGACTTGATGTTCTGCTCGGTTTTTCCGCCGCTGAACTCCGGGTTTACTGAAACCATCGGAAATTGGTTCGAGCGCACGATACCAACCTGAGCTCTTGCGGCACTGACACGCTCGACTGCTAATTGCAGATCATAGTTCTGCTTCAGCGCCGTGCGGATCAGTTCCTGTAATTGAGGATCGTGGAAGACCTGCCACCAGGACAGATCGGCGAACGATGCAGATTGTGCCTCTGTCTGTTGGGATTCGTCGGGAGCGTGGAATGCCGTTGGCGTCTGCACAACCGGCCGACGATAGTTCGGTCCGACCGTACATCCGGAGAGCATGGATGCTGCCAGGAGAATAATCCATGCGGTTTTTGTACCGAACATGTATTGAAATTTATTACGCATCTTGCTTGCCCTCCGCGATTGCGCCGTCTTGCGATACGGGTGCCAACAAGCGCGCCCGAGCCGCCGCAGACCATCGCTCGACTAGATAGAAAATCGCCGGAACTGTGAATATGCCGAGCGCACTTGCAGCGGTCATGCCTCCGATCACGGTTGTGCCCATAATCTGGCGTGCGACTGAGCCGGCCCCGGAGGCAGTCCAGAGTGGGACGCAACCGAGGATGAACGCGAAGGAGGTCATCATGATCGGCCGCAGTCGAAGTCGGGCGCCTTCGAGGGCTGCATCCGCGAGTGGCCTGCCCTGCTCATACTGCTCCTTGGCAAACTCGACGATCAGAATTGCGTTCTTGGCGGCAAGGCCGATCAGCATCACCAAGCCGATCTGTGCGTAGACATCGTTCTCCAACTGGATCATGTAAGGCGGTAGGAAGAGGCCCAGCACGACGCGGCGTAGCCACAGGACGCCAAAAGCTCCGAACACTGCAACGGGCGTGCTCAGTAGCACACTGAATGGAAGACTCCAGCTTTCGTAGAGCGCCGCAAGAATCAGGAAAACGAAGAGCAGCGAGAATCCAAAGACGACCGAAGAGGGGACTCCCTCCTCCGCCTTCTTCTCCTGGTAAGACATGCCCATGTAGTCGAAACCCATCTCATGAGGCATGGTTTGTTTGAAGACTTCCTCGAGGGCCGCTCTTGCCTGATCCGCGCTATATCCGGGCGCAGCACTGGCATTAATCTGCGCCGACCGGTATTCGTTGTAGCGCATAGTGAATTCAGGGCCTGTGCGTGTTTCGAATGTTGCAAGAGCGGATAGCGGCACCGCTTCGCCCTGGTTGTTGCGCACGTAGAACTGCCCAAGGTTTTCCGTATTCGACCGGTAGGGCGCTTCGGACTCGATGTACACCTGCCAGGTTCGGCCGAATTCGTTGTAGTAGTTGACGAACAGGCCGCCCATGTCCGCCTGAACCGTGTTGTAAACATCCGGCAATGCAACGCCCTGTTTCAGCACCTTCTCTTTGTCCACCTGGATGAATTTTTGCGGCACGCCGGCTATGAATGTGCTGAAGATCGAACCAATCTCAGGACGCTTGCGAGCGGCTGCCATGAACTTGGCGAGGTTATCTGCCAGAAATGGGACGTCCCTCCCGGCGCGGTCCTCGAGGACAAACGAGACACCTCCCGAAGTGCCTATGCCTGGGATCGCCGGCGGCGAGAAACTGAAGACCGTGCCGGCGGGCAGATTCTTGAGTTCCTGGTTCAATCGGGCTTTGATGGCCTGATATTGTTCGGCACTGCTCTTGCGCTCATCCCACGGCTTGAGGCTGACCCAAAAGAAGGCGTTGTAACTGGTCCGGACAAGACTCAGCAGGCTGAAACCAACAACGCTGGTCGTGTACTGGACGCCCGGAGTATTTGCGAGAACCTGTTCCACTTGTCTCGCAGCCGCGCTGGTGCGCTCCTGCGAAGCCGCATTGGGAAGCTGCATGTTGATGTAGAGATATCCCTGGTCCTCATCGGGCAGGAAGCTGGACGGTAGACGGCTGCCAAAGAACAACCCGGCCGCGCCGCAAATCACCAGCAGCACCAGCACCACAGCACCCTTGCGAAGGAGCACGCCGGACCCGCGGACGTAGCCGCCCGTAGCGCGTTCGAACAGGCGATTGAACCAGTTGAAGAAACGCTGCAAAAGCCCATGGCTCTCTTTCTTTTGCCGCAGTAGGAGACCGGCCAGCGCCGGGCTGAGGGTAAGTGCATTGAATGCGGACAGCACAACGGAGATGGCGATGGTCACGGCGAATTGCTGATAGAGCCTTCCCGTGATGCCAGGGATGAAAGCAGTCGGCACGAAGACGGACGAGAGAACCAAGGCAATGCCAATCACCGGGCCGCTAAGTTCTTCCATGGCTTTCCGGGCCGCGTCCTTGGGGTTCAAACCCTCCTCGATGTGGCGCTGAACACCTTCGACAACGACGATCGCGTCGTCGACCACTAGACCTATGGCGAGTACCAGCCCGAACAACGAAAGCGTGTTAATGGAGAAACCGAACAGCGGGAAAAGTACAAAAGTACCGACCAGGGAGACAGGCACTGCTAGCAATGGAATCAGCGTGGCGCGCCAGTCCTGCAGGAAGAGATAGACCACCAGGATTACCAGCACAATCGCGATCAGGAGAGTCACGAGAATCTCTTTCATGCCCTCAGTAACCGAGGCTGTCTGGTCGAGCGATATCGCGTAGTCCATATCCTCAGGAAAGCGTTGCTTCATCTGAGCCATGAGCTTGCGGACACCCTGCACCGTTTGCACAGCGTTGGTTCCGGGCAGTTGGTAGACAGCAATAATTGCGGAGGGCTTGCCATTCAGACGACTGACCAAGCTGTAGTCTTGTGTCCCTAACTCGACTCGTGCTACATCTCTCACGCGGACGATGCCACCATTAGGCGCTTCGCGAACGACCACGTCGCCAAACTCCTCCGGCGATTTCAGGCGTGCCTGAGCAAGCACGGCATAAGTGAACTGCTGGCCTTTCGGAGCCGGTTCACCTCCGACCTGGCCTGCGGGGTTGACTGTGTTTTGCGCCTGGATCGCGTTCGAAATGTCCGTTACGGTGATGCCCAGCTTCGCCAATTGATCGGGCTTCACCCACAGCCTCATGGCGTACTGGCCTGAGCCGAGGACTTGGGTTTGGCCGACGCCATACATGCGCCCGACAGGATCATTGAGGTTGATATAGCCATAATTCGCCAGATAGTTTGCATCGTGCGTACCATGCGGCGAATATAAGGCGATCAGCATTAGCGGAGCCGTGGTTGATTTCTTGAGACTGACTCCGTAACTGTTTACCGAGGGCGGGAGTTGACCAGTCGCCAGTTGCTCGCGCGATTGTGTGAGCAGCAGGTCCGTGTTGGGATCAGTTTTGAGATCGAAATCGACCAGCAATGTCGTCTGCTGGTTGGCGGTGGCATTCAGGGAATACATATACGACATGTTGTCCACGCCGTTGACCTGCTGCTCGATAGGAACCGCAACCGCGTCCTCCAGAGTCTTGGCATCAGCGCCAGGGTAAGTGGCCTGCAACCTGATTTCAGACGGTGCGATGTTCGGAAACTGCGCTATTGGCAGGGTCGCGATCGTAACTGCACCGACGATGACCATGAGAATCGCGATGACCATCGCCACAATGGGCCGGTTGATGAAGAACTTCGACATAATTCGATTCCTTTCCGTTCGGGTTAATTAGTGAGCGGTCACTCGACATTGCTCTTGAAGGGCTTGATTTGAACCGGCATGCCCGGCCGGAGGTTTTGCTGGCCTTCGACGACCACGCGGTCGCCCGGGTTTAGTCCCTCTTGGATAACCCACATCGTCCCAATGCGCCCGCCTACTTGCACCGGGCGCATAGCGACTCGGCCGTCTTGCCCCACAACCGCAACCAGATAACTTCCCTGCTGCTCAGTCACGGCAGCCTGAGGGATCAACAAGGCATTCGATTCCATTCGGGTCACGGCACGGACCTTGCCGTACTGTCCGGGACGAAGAATGTTGCCGGGATTCGGAAACAGAGCGGCCAGTTGAATCGCGCCAGTATTTTGATTAACTTGCCTATCCGCGAAGTAGAATTCCCCTTCGTGCGGATATGTAGAGCCGTCGGCCAGAATGAGTTGGAGTTTCCAGTGGTCTTTGTCAGAATTTGAAAAGCGCTTCTGAAGCGCGAGATATTCCTGTTCGCTGACCGTGAAATAGTCTCTGATGGGATCCAGTGTCGAAACCGTAGTCAGTGGTCCGCTGCTGGTGCTGACCAAATCACCCACTTGTGCCTGGGCGATACCGGCGATGCCGTCTATGGGGGAAACTATGCGTGTGAAACCGAGATTGATGCTGGCGGTTTCGACTGCGGCTTGGCTGGCCTGGATCTGAGCCTTGGCAGCAGCAATGGCCGCTGCAGCGGCCTGCACCTGGGCTTTATTGGCAAAATTGGTCTGGTTTGCGTCGTCAAAATCCTGCTTGCTAACGGCATCCGCCTTTGCTAGAGGCTCATACTTCTCAACATCAAGCTGACTCTTGAGTTGGTTCGCCTCAGCCGTGGCAAGCAGCGCCTCATCCTGAACCAGTTGCGCTTGAGCCTGAGCTAACTGAGCCTTTGTCTGGTCAAGTGTCGCCTGGAATGGGCGAGGATCGATCTCGAAGAGAAGTTGGCCCTTGCTGACGTACGATCCTTCTTTATAGTCACGCCTGAGCAAGTAGCCAGTGATCTGGCCTTTGACGTCAGCATTCACTTGCCCTGATAGAGTCCCGATCCATTCGCCATAAATGGGAACATCTCGTTGCTCGACCGCTGCGACTTCAACCACGGGCTGCTGTGGCGCCTTCGTTGTGGGCTTCGCCCTTAGGTGAGTAACAGAAAGTAAGAGGATGACCACCACCAGACCGACTGATCCCCAAGCCACATGTTTCAATTGCAGAATGGATTTGGATTTCATTTGTTCTCCTTTGCCCTTTGAACGTTTGCTCGTGCTCTCCTGGCGAGTTGCTGCAAAATGAGTTTGGTGAAAACGCCGTGACACCGGAATTTGATCCCTTCGCTCAGCAACTCGAGCAGTACGTTCTCACCCTCCTGGCTGATGGCGCTTAGATTGTTCATTTCGACTACCAGCTCGCGGCCGTCAAGATCTGCTTTGGCCTTTTCACACGCGGTCCGTAGCTCAGTGGCCCAAGGTGCAATGAGCTTCCCCTCTAGAAGCAGCCGGCGCTGGTGGCGGCCCTCACAAATGGATATTTTCAACACGCTGACTTCTCCTTTACGGGTGTAATAAAGGCAAGGTGCATGCCAAACCCGAGAAGGCAGTAACTCGCTGGATTTCAGCAGGAGATTGGGAACAATGATGTCGAATGTCGAATTGAGAGTTGAGAATGTCGAACAATTTCAACAGCTAAATGAATGCGTCAGCCGCCGATGTCCAGGAACCGTTATATCGCCCAGGCCGGAGATCGCGTACCTACGCGAACAGTTGGGGATTGATTCCTAGTTTTTTCATTCGAGACAGGAGGGTGGTGCGATTGATGCCCAACCGCGCGGCGGCTCCGTCATGCCCGCCGACGCGCCCCTTGCTTTCGGTAAGCGCTTGTACAATTTCGTCGCGCTGCTTCCTGGCGCGCTCGTCACCGATGTTCAGAGCGCTAATTGTTTCTTTTACAATTCGCGCAATTTCTTCCTGCCCCGTAGATTGCTGCGCCTGCACTGGTTCATCGATATGCACCTTGCGCAATTCACCAAGGGGCGCCTCGAGCGACTTGCCGCGCGTCAGGATCACGGCGCGTTCGATGAAGTTTTCTAATTCGCGAATATTCCCCGGCCAATCCCATGCCGTTAGGCTTTTCATAACAGCAGTAGGAACTGCTTCGATCCTTTTCTGCATTTGATTAGCGAACATCTGGACGAAATACCTGACCAGCATTGGAATGTCCTCTTTGCGATCTCTTAGAGGCGGAATCCGGATAGGAAACACATTGAGCCGATAGAATAGATCGCTGCGAAACTCGCGCTCAGCAATCATCTTTTCGAGATCCCGATTGGTCGCCGCCACCAATCGCACATTCACAATTCGAGTATGAGTGCTGCCGAGCCGTTCAAATTCTCGCTCCTGCAAGACACGCAACAGCTTCGGCTGAATCTCAATCGGAATGTCGCCCACCTCATCGAGAAACAGAGTGCCATGGTCTGCGAGTTCGAGTCGTCCAGTCTTTTGACCAATGGCTCCTGTGAAGGCACCCTTTTCATGGCCAAACAATTCGCTTTCGAGCAGGCCGGTTGGAATGGCCGCGCAGTTCAGCTTCACAAACGTGCGCTCTTTGCGACGGCTGCGGTCATGAATTGCACGAGCGATTAGCTCCTTTCCGGTTCCAGTTTCGCCTAGCAGCAGAACTGTAGAATCGCTCGGGGCAACTGTTTCGGCCATCTGCAGAACGTGCTTCAATACCGTGCTATTCCCGATAATTTCCTCAAAACCCCACTCGCTGCGGATCTCCTCTTCGAGATAGAGCTTTTCCTGGGAAAGCTTGTCTTTCAGTTCGGAGATTTCGCGATATGCCAAGGCATTTTCGATTGCGATGGCGATCTGTCCAGAAGCTCGGCTCAGGAAATCGATATCATCTGATGTGAATGGAGTGTCTGTTTTGCGTGAGATCGACAGGAGTCCAAGCGCTCTGCCACGATTTACCAGCGGAATGCCGCAAATGGCCTTTATGCCTTCCACAACCGCGATCTCATACAGCTCAGGAACGAGTTTGTCCTGCTCCAGAGCGTTTATGATTACTGGTTTCAAGGTGTCTAACGCCTGCTTTGCGGCGGCGGTTGGCGTGAAAAGAAGCTCTTCCTTTATGACCCCTTTGCCGTGCGGAAAATCCATAGCAAATACGCAGAAGGTTTCCGAGGTTGGGTCGGGCAGTGAAACGAATACGGCATCGGCGTGTATGACTTCGCGTATATTCCCGGCAATTGCGCGCAAGACCTCCCGCAGGTCGAGGTTAGACGTAATTCGGGTAGTTAAGTTCAGGAGGAGTTGAAGTCGCTCGTTCTGACGTTCCAGTTGCGATTGGGTGTTCATCCCGTAGCAAACAAGTGGGCCTATCTGAACATAGTCTATCCGCGTAAAACGACCCAAACCGCGTCAGAAGAGCCAAACCATAACCATCATAAACCCACTAGAAGCAGATGCGTTGAGAGGCTTAGCCGCTCGACCGCATCCTCCGTTGTGCTAACAGGGCCGAGATTTTCTGTTGGTTGAAGCGGTTAGAAGAGGATCTTCGCAGCCCACTCGGTGTTGAAGGGTTCGCCGGGACCGATGGTGGGGTTGCCTAGATACGGTCCAATTGTGGAGCCGATTGTCCCGCCTTCGCCAGTCGAAGGAAGACCAACGGGAGCGAGATTGGTGTGGTTGAACAGGTTGTACATATTTGCCTTGATTTGAATCTTCACCCGCTCTGTGATTGCTGTGGTCTTGATAACACCGAGGTCAAATGCTTCATAACCGGGGTTGTAGTTCTGCCCACGACGTGTTGGAGAGTAGGTTCCAGGTGCAGGATCGACAAAGGCATTCGGACTGAACCACTGAACCGATCCGTCGACGATCGCATGGGAAACGCCAAATGTGGGGTTCTGAAGGACCTGTACGGCTCGGTCTGCATTGTCGCCGTTGCCGCTGACATTCGAACTGGCAACGACCGTGTATGGCGTTCCACCGTGGAATGAGAATCCAGAGTTCAATTCCCAGCCATGGGTGAGCCGGCCTGGCCCGTGGAAGGCTGGTATTGCGTAATTGAAGTAACCGGTGAAAGTATTGCGAACGTCGTAGTCGGAGTTGCCATACTCTGCCTTCTCGTTAAGCGGATTCTGCGGGGCATAGGGCAGGAAGCCGGTCTCGTAATCGAGTGCGTGCGACCAGGTGTAGGCCAACTGCGAGGAGAGACCGTGCCAGCTCGACACGCGCAGGGTGGATTGAAGCGAGTTATAGATGGAGCCGAGGTTACTTCGGGCCTCAGCGATCACGCCGAATTGAGGAAACTGTTTGTAGTATGGGCGGGTTGTGGTATCCGGCGACTCGGAGGGGTTGGGTTGTGCGGGATTGATGTCAAACAGACCCATCAGATGAGTTCCTTTTGAGCCTACATAGCCAATTTCGAAAATAACTGAGTTGGTGAGGCTGTGCTGGATGTTAAGGTTCCATAATTGGACATTGCCAGGCTTGAAGTTCTTGTCGAAGGTGGAGATATTGATGCTGCCCGGTGCAGCAGCTCCGCCACTCGCCTGCGCAAAGGTGGGATAGATATCGACACCCGACTTGACCACCTGGTTGAGTCCTTGGGCGTTCACAACTTGATCGCTTCCCGCAGGATTCAAGCCTGGTCCGAAGACCGAGATGATCTGGGATCCGTTGTTCTGCAGGATCGACTTCATATAGACGGTGTCATAGTAATAGCCATATCCACCGCGAAGAACCGTGGTGCCCGTGTTATCGATCTGATAGCTAAATCCGATTCGAGGGCTTACTCCTCCCCAGAACTTTGGATAAATATTTGCGACGCCTTGTCCCGCTACGGCGAGGCCGGATGGAGTGGTTGGGTCAAAGATCGAGAGGTTTGGATAGTCGGAATGTACAGGGCCTGCATAGTCGTAGCGCAAACCATAGTTGAGGTTGAACCGATGAGTGATCTGCCAGTTGTCCTGCCCGTAGAGGGCAAAGGTGTTTAGGAATACCTGCCGCTTTGGATTG
>Ga0210390_10004854_pt1 | contig 11309 bp, 10 predicted proteins | sample IncBWH11OmetaG_FD_161050 | JGI IMG/M metagenome (GOLD analysis project Ga0210390, IMG submission 161050) | Forest soil microbial communities from Barre Woods Harvard Forest LTER site, Petersham, Massachusetts, United States - Inc-BW-H-11-O ... | reverse complement strand
CGGACGAGGCCCGCGCCGAACCGTTGGTGGTCAATCCGCGCGTGCTGACGCCGAACTCCATCGCCGCGGGGTTCTTCGCCGAAGAGGTCCGGCGCGAATTGCAGGAACGGTACGGCGAGCAGAAGCTTTACGAGGGCGGGCTTTCGGTTCGCACGACGCTCGACCCGAAAGTTCAGCTGATGGCGCGTAAAGCCCTGGTCGACGGGCTCGTGCGCTATGACGAGGCGTACGGCTGGCATGGCACTCTCAAGACGATCGATATCGGTCAGGATTGGGGCGTCCCCCTGGCCGATATTCCAGCTTACGGCGACATCAAGCCCTGGGTGCTGGCGGTGGCGCTTGACGTCGGCAATTCGGCCATTCGGATTGGTCTTCAGCCCGAGCGAGACAAGTCGGGCGCGATTGTCGCCGATCGTCGGACGGGCTCCGTCACGCTCGAGGGGGCGCGCTGGACGGGTCGCGGACTGAAGGGCCTGGCCAAGCCCGGCGACGTCTTTTATGTCGAACCGATCGCCGGCCGCGATGGCGAATATCGGGTGCGTCAGATCCCGGAAGTGTCCGGCGCGTGCATCGCCATGGATCCTTTTACCGGCCGCGTGCTGGCGATGGTCGGCGGCTTCTCGTTCGACGAGTCGGAATTTAACCGGGCGACGCAGGCCCAGCGACAACCGGGTTCCTCGTTCAAGCCTTTCGTGTACGCGGCCGCGCTCGACAACGGCTACACGCCCTCTTCGGTCATCGCCGACGCGCCGGTCACCATCGACATGGGCTGGGGTCAATATTGGTCGCCGGAAAACTTCGAAGGCGAATCCACCGGGCCTCGGACGTTGCGGTTCGGCGTCGAGCATTCGGTCAACCTGATGACCGTGAGGCTCGCGCGCGACATCGGCATGCCGCTGATCGTCGATTACGCCAGGCGTTTCGGCGTCTACGACAATCTGGCGCCGTACCTGTCGATGTCGATCGGCGCCGGCGAGACGACGGTGCTGCGCATGGTCACCGCCTATTCGATGTTCGCCAACGGCGGCAAGAGAGTGAAAGCGACGCTGATCGATCGAATCCAGGACCGTTGGGGCAACACGATCTACAAGCACGACGAACGCATCTGCGAGGGCTGCGACGCCCCGACATGGAACAATCAGCCTGAGCCGCGCCTGATCGACAAGCGTGAACAGGTGATCGATCCGCTGACCGCCTATCAGGTCACCTCGATCCTGGAGGGGGTCATCCAGCGCGGCACTGGCATCGCGATCAAGGAGCTCAACAGGACTCTGGCGGGCAAGACCGGCACCACCAACGACGCCAAAGACCTCTGGTTCATTGGCTATTCGCCGAACCTCACATTCGGCGTGTTCATGGGCTACGATAAGCCGCGATCGCTTGGCGGCAAGGCCCAGGCGGCGCTCTACACCGCGCCGATCTTCCGCGATTTCATGAAGATGGCGGTGAAGGACACGCCTGACACGCCCTTCCGTATTCCGCCCGGAATCAAGCTCATTTCGGTCGACGTCCGCAGCGGCACGCGGGCGACCGGCCCCGGCGCGATCATGGAGGCGTTCAAGCCCGGCACGGGGCCGCCCGACAGCTACGGCGGCGGTGGGGGCGAATCGGAAACCTCCGCGCGCAGCGAACGGGCAGTCGGATCGGGAACAGGCGGACTCTATTGAGGGGCTCAGGTCTTCTCGGTACGATTCAGACGCCCTCGTCGTTGCCCCCTTAACTCCTTGGTTGGATCATGCGCGCCGAAGCCGAACAGTTGGTCGAATCGATCAAGCAGTCCGTGGGACTGCTGAGGAGGCATCTTTGACGTCGATGGGGCACAGCGTCGTCTCGGCGAACTGAACGCGAAATCCGAAGATCCAGCTCTCTGGACCGATCCCCAAACCGCCGAAAAGGTGATGCGCGAGCGGACCATGCTGGAAGACCGGCTGGGCTCGCTCAAGAAGATCGAACGCGACCTCGAGGATGCGGCGACGCTGGTCGAGCTTGGAGAAGCCGAGGGCGACGGGGCGGTAGAAGCCGAAGGGCTCGCTGGTCTGAGGGCGCTGAAGGCCGAGGGGGAACGGCGCCAGCTCGAAGCGCTGCTTTCGGGCGAGGCTGACGCCAACGACTCCTATGTCGAAGTGCATTCCGGGGCGGGCGGCACTGAGAGCTGCGACTGGGCGCGCATGCTGTTGCGCATGTATGTGCGCTGGGCGGAGCGCCGAAAGTTCGACATCGAAGTGATTGAGGAGACGGATGGCGATGAAGCCGGCATCAAGTCGGCGACGATCATCGTCAAGGGCCACAATGCGCATGGCTGGCTGAAAACCGAGTCGGGCGTACATCGGCTGGTGCGGATATCGCCGTTCGATTCCAACGCGCGCCGGCATACCAGCTTCGCCTCCGTCTGGGTCTATCCGGTCGTCGACGACCGGATAAAGATCGAAATCAACGAGAGCGATTGCCGGATCGACACCTATCGCTCCTCCGGCGCCGGCGGGCAGCATGTCAACAAGACCGAATCGGCTGTGCGCATCACGCACTTGCCGACCGGCATCGTCGTCGCCTGCCAGTCTGAGCGCTCACAACATAAAAACCGGGCGACCGCTTGGAACATGCTGCGCGCCCGCCTCTACGAACTCGAGCTGCAAAAGCGTGAAGACAAGGCCAATGCCGATGCGGCGTCCAAGACCGACATTGGCTGGGGCCACCAGATCCGCTCGTACGTGCTTCAACCCTATCAGATGGTGAAGGATCTTCGCACCGGCCACGTGTCGGGTTCACCCGCCGACGTGCTCGACGGCGACCTCGACCCATTCATGGAGGCTTCGCTGGCTCAGCGCCTTTCCGGGCGAACGGTGGCGGTCGAGGACGTCGAATAACCCGTTTCAGACGCGCGGCGGACTGAGGCTCCGCCAACGCGGCAGCATACGTTTCAGCACGTCGTCGCGGTTCACGAAATGGTCGTCAGGGCGGAGCAGACGAGTGTCGCCCGCAACGACACGTGGCTTTGCGTTGTCACAGGTGGCCTCCACATTCGTCGACCGTGCGTGAAACGCTGCAGTTGAGGCGTTTATTCGGCCGCTGCGTTCAAGGCTTCGGGACCAATGACCGGGTGATCTGCGGCCTCTCAAACCCGCGGTTGGAGCACTTGCGCCAGGCTGAACGCGCGCTCCTCGGGCATGTGGCCGATGACCAGATAGCTGCGTCCGTCGTCGGACCACGAGGCGAGCGCCAGATCGCCGCGGCGCTCTGAGCGAATCGGCGCGTCCGGCGCGCGGCTGGCGAGGATGCAAAGCAGGACCGGAGCGCCTGAGGGGTCGACATAGGCGATCACGCCCAGCGGACGGCCTGCGTGGGAAAGCATGAAGGCCATGGTGAACCGCAGGCCCGGGAGCGCCACATTTTCGGACGTCAGGTTGCCGCCTACTCTGGCGCGAACGGCACTCAGCTCCTTCCCCTGCAGCGCTGCGTCCGGTTTCAATGGGTCGAAGGTCTCGTTCGTATACAGGTTCGTGTATTCGACAACCGCGGAGCGCCAATCCTCCCGTCCGCCAAACAGCCCAAAGATCGACGCGGCCCACGCGACGGCGCCCGCCACGAGGAGCCCGATGACGACGCCCGCCGCCAGCTCTCGGAGGGCGATTCCGGCGAAGCGCCTCGATGCTTGGCGAAAACGTTCGTCAGCGGGAAGCGCGGCGCGAAGCCGGCCCAATGGAGCTTGCCCAAGCAGCACGTCGAAAGAGGCGGCGAGCGGCGCGCCAGTTTGCCGCAACTCTTCATAACGCTGGCGCAACCCCTCATCCGCCGCCAGACGCGACAAGAGGTCGGTTCTGCTGCTTTCGTCGAGCTCGTTGTCGATTAACGCGACAAGTTGGGCGTCATCGTCGGCCATAGATATGCGTGTCAACCCCCCTTATTTCAATTTCGCCAGCGCCGCTCGCCCCGCCGACAGTCTACTCATGATCGTGCCGATCGGGACCCCCAGCGCGGCCGCCGCCTCAGCGTAACTATACCCTTCGCTGTAAACCAACAGGATCGTCTCGCGCTGCGCCTCCGGAAGCCGGCCGACGGCTCTTAACACCGTGGAAGCCGTAATATTCATTTCTATTTCACGCACTCCATCAGTAACCAACGCATCCTCGGCGTCGACGAAACCACCGCCTTCACGAATTCGTCGCGATCGTATTTCGTTGAGCCAGATCGAGCGAAGAATGGCAAACAGCCACCGGTCGACGCGCGTTCCCGGGACAAATTGATCGGCGCGCTCGATCGCCCGCAAGCATGTGGCCTGCACCAGGTCGTCAGCCGCGTCCCGCGCCCTCGACAGCACGAGCGCATATCGCCAAAGGCGCGCCAGCGAAGGCTCCAGCCCGGCCCGCACTTCCCGTCGGCTCGCTTCGTTCATGGCCCTGCTGGAGTTCGCACGCCGCTCCTTTAGAGCATGATCGCTGGACGTGCGAGGAGCGCGACCAGTAATTTTTTGTTGAACCGGCCGCCGCCCGTCGATCGGCAAGGCCTGAATAAATGGTCGGCTGACGTGTTTCCTGGGCTCTGTATCTCAATCGAGGGATCTAGCGATGCGCGCTTTTCCTGGATTCGATCGCCAAAAGACTCGCAGTTCCGTTTCGGCGCTTTGTTCTGGATTATTGGCTGCTAGCCTCGCGCTCGCTTCCCCCGCCTACCCGGCCGGCGGTGGTGGTGGCGGAGGGGGCGGCGGCGGAGGGGGCGGTGGCGGCGGGGGCAGCGGCGGAGGAGCCCTCAACCAGGCCGAGCCCCGCGCGGAGGTCCCGTCAGACCTCACGGTTTGCAAACCCGGCCAGGTCTGGGACACGAAGCGTCGCAAATGTCTCGTTCGGCGCAGCGACGTCCTGCCTGACCCCGAGATGACGGAATACGCTTATGCGCTCGCTAAGGCTGACCGGTACCAGGAAGCCATCGACGTGCTCGACCTTCTGGACAACCCGAATACTCCCCGCGCGCTCAACTATCGCGGCTACGCGACCCGCAAGCTTGGACGCACCGACGAAGGGATTGGCTACTACCTCAAGTCGGTTGCGCTCGATCCCAATTACCCGCAGGTGCGCGAGTACCTTGGCGAAGCCTATGTCATCGAGGGCAAGTACGATCTCGCCAAAGAGCAATTGTCCACGATCGAGAAACTTTGCAGTAAGGACTGCGAGTATTACGAAGATCTGGCCGGCGCGCTGACCGGGGCGCACGCACTATAGTCTGGCCGGCTGCTGCGCGCGCCGGGTGATTGCGGCGCGCGTCCTTCTGGCGTAATGGAATGACGATGTCGCAGGCGCGATACACGCGCGAAGACGCCGCAGCCCCTGCAGGGGGGCGAGCTTTCGACGCGGACCTCAATTTCCTTTCACGCTGGGCTGGCCCGCTCGGGCTGCTTGCCCGAGCGATGCTGGCTTACATTTTCATCGTCGAGGGCATGGGGAAGATCGCGGGTTACGCCGGCGTCGCCGACTACATGCGGGCTCACGGGGTTGACGGGCGACTGCTGCCGCTGGTCATTCTGACCGAACTCGGCGGCGGCCTGTTGGTGCTCCTTGGCTTGAAGACGCGCTGGGCGGCGATCGCGCTCTGCGGCTTTTGCTTGCTGACCGCGCTGTTCTTCCACACCGGCTCGGATCAAGTCATAGAATTGCAAAAGAACGTCGCCATGGCCGGCGGCTTCCTTACGCTCGCGATTTACGGCCCCGGCGCGTGGTCGCTGGACGCCTGGCGCGGTCGCCCCGCCTAGAGCCCGCAGGCGGTCGGAGCGCCGCTAGGGCCTATCGCACGGGCGGACCGATTGATTTCGGCCACGCCGCGACGATATAGCTTCGTTGAGGGGCCCGAGCGGCCTGACCTCATTCAATCCTCGACCGGCGTTATCAGCGGCGCGCGTCGCCTTGCCGCGGCCTGAGGGCGCGGCCTATAGGGAACCTCTCGCCCCTTTTCGGTAGCGCCACCTTTTTTTGAAGGCCCTGAATGTCGACCGTCGACGTCAAGCCGACCAGCAACCGCAAGCCAGCCGGCAAGGCCGACGCGCCCAATGAGCCGTTCAAGCAGGCGCTTGCCTCGTGCACGCGGGCGCTGGCGCGTCAACCCGGGCTCGAAATCGCCTTCTCGGCGGACAAACCCTCCCTCGTCACCTCGGCGGAGGGCGCCAAGGCGCGGCTGCCCGAGCCGCCTCGCAAACCCAATCCGCGCGAGGCGGCGATCGTTCGCGGCCTCGCCGATTCGTTCGCCCTGCGGCTCGCCTGCCATAACGATGCGCTCCACCGGCGCCTTGCGCCGCAGAATGCGCCGGCGCGCGCGCTGTTTGACGCGGTCGAGCAAGCGCGCGTCGAAGCCATCGGCTCGCGCCGCATGCAGGGTGTGGCGTCGAACATCACCGCCATGCTCGACGACCGCTACCACCGCAGCCCGTTCGCCGAGGCGCGCACGCGCGAGGAGGCGCCGCTAGAGGATGCGGTGGCGATGCTCGCGCGCCAGCGCCTGACTGGACTGGAGCCGCCACGCGGCGCGGCCCGTCTGGTCGAGCTCTGGCGTCCCCTTATCGAGGAGAAGGCGGGCGCCGATCTCGATCGGCTGAGCAACGCCCTCCTCGACCAGCGCGCCTACGCGAGGCTGGTGCGAAAAGTCCTCTCGTCCTTGGGGCTCGCGAGCGATTCCGATGCTGACGCCGAGGAATCGGATGAGGAGACAGAAGACAAGACGCCGCCGGAGGAGGCCGACGAGGCCGAAGGCGAGGGCGAAGACCAGCAGGCGCAGGATTCGATGCAGCGCGAAGCGGCCGACGACGCCGCGGACGACGCCGAGGAAGGCGCAATCGACACTCTCGAGGCGCCATCGTCGGAACTCGAGGACGAAGGCGATACGGGAGAGGCCGAAGAAGCAACGGAGAGCCGGCCTCCGCAGCCTCAAGCCCCGGAAAAGCGGGGGCCCGACTACAAGGCCTACACCACCCGTTTCGACGAGATCGTCGACGCCGATGAACTGTGCGACGCCGACGAACTGCAGCGCTTGCGCGACTATCTCGACAAGCAATTGCAGAACCTCCATTCGGTCGTCGCCCGCCTCGCCAACCGGCTACAGCGGCGGCTGATGGCGCAGCAGAGCCGCTCATGGGAGTTCGATCTCGAAGAGGGCGTCCTCGACACCGCGCGCCTGCCGCGCGTGATCATCGATTCGCAGCAGCCGCTGTCCTTCAAGCAGGAGAAGGACATGGCGTTCCGCGACACGGCGGTGACGCTGCTCATCGACAATTCCGGCTCGATGCGCGGCCGCCCGATCACGGTCGCGGCGACTTGCGCCGACATTCTCGCCCGCACGCTCGAGCGCTGCGGCGTCAAAGTGGAGATTCTTGGCTTCACCACCCGAGCCTGGAAAGGCGGACAATCGCGCGAGGCCTGGCTACAGGCCGGCAAGCCACCCAATCCGGGACGCCTCAACGACCTCCGCCATCTCATCTACAAGTCCGCCGACGCGCCCTGGCGGCGCGCGCGCAAAAACCTCGGGCTCATGATGCGCGAGGGACTGCTGAAAGAGAACATCGACGGCGAGGCGCTCGACTGGGCGCACCAGCGTCTTCTCGGCCGCTCCGAGCAGCGCAAGATCCTGATGATGATCTCCGACGGCGCGCCGGTTGACGATTCGACCCTGTCGGTCAACCCCGGCAACTATCTCGAGCGGCATCTGCGCTTTGTGATCGAGGAGATCGAAACCCGCTCGCCGGTCGAGCTCATCGCCATCGGCATCGGCCATGACGTGACGCGCTATTATCGGCGCGCCGTGACCATCGTCGACGCCGAGGAACTCGGCGGGGCGATGACGGAGAAGCTGGCCGAACTTTTCGACGAGAACGCCGAGCCGCCCGAACCGGCGAAGCGGGCGCGCCCGCCAAGGCGGGGCGGGAAGGCAGCCTGACGGGCTTTCCGCTCCGCTCGACCCGGCCGGCGAGCCGACCCTCCGGCGAGTCTTGGATAGCTTCTGATGCGTCTTATCTATCAGCGGATGAACGCTCCAACCGGCCGTCGGGTCCGACCTTCCTCCTCTTCCGCGCGGTCCAATCTGTTCGCTGCGCCTGCGCGGCTGCCGGAGGGGTTCCGCTATCATCCAGACCTTCTGTCCTTCGAAGAGGAGGAGGCGCTCGCGCGCGAGCTCGCAGCCCTCCCGTTCAAACCGTTCGACTTTCACGGCTACCTGGCGAACCGCCAGGTGGTGAGCTTCGGTTACCGCTACGACTACGACCGTCGCGCCGTCGTAGAGGCCGCGCCGCTTCCGTCGTTTCTCGTCTCCCTGAGAACGAAGATCGCCGCGACTTTCGACCGCCCGGAAGACGCTTTCCAGCAAGTTCTCATCAACGAATATCGGCCCGGCGCAGGGATCGGCTGGCATCGGGATAAGGCGCAGTTCGATGAGGTCGTCGCCGTCTCGCTGCTTGCCCCCTGTACGCTGCGCCTTCGCCGAAAGGCGGGCGAGACTTGGGACCGAGCGTCGCTTACGATCGAGCCGCGCTCGGCTTATCTTCTCTCGGGGCCAGTCCGCAGGGAGTGGGAGCACAGCATTCCGGCCGTCGACCGCCTTCGTTATTCAATCACCTTGCGGACGCTGGTTGCGAATGCGTCCGCCGTCGCTCGTTCTGACGAGGCGCGCGAATAGTCGCTCCGGGCTAAGCCGCCGCGGCTTTCCCGGCTTCGGTCGCCGCGTTCACTTCGTTCAAGCAGGCGGGGACGCGGAACCTGGCGACAGCGGCTTGGTCGCTCATCGCGACAACAGCCACAGGACGAGCGACAGAACAACGCTCACGAGAATGCCGGTGGTAATCGGCGCGTAGAACGTGAAGCCCTCTCGCTGAATGAGAATGTCGCCGGGAAGCCGCCCAAGCCCGAGTCGCGAGATCCACGGCCATAAGAAACCAACAGCCGCGATCGCGAGACCGAGGATGATCAACGTGCGGGACATGGCCGATCTCCCGCTAGCGATCATCGAGGGCGGAGATTGAGGCCCACCCCCTTGTCGACGAATTGCAACGTGTAGGCGTTCGTGTAGTCGGTGCGTTTGTCGACCATCCCAATCGCCACCATCTTGTCGAAGAAGTCCTTCCATCGCGCGTCGGTCATCGCGCCTATCCCGAGCGTGAGCGCATCGCCGGAATCGACGACGCCGTATTTTTTCAATTCCCCGATCGAGAACGCGATCTGATCGTTCTTGATGTCTGGATTGTCCCGCTTGATTAGCGCGTTTCCCTGGGAACTGTCGCCGTAGAGATAGTGATACCAGCCGATCGCGGACGCCTCGACGAAGCGCTGCACGAGATCAGGGTTCTTCTCGACGATATTGCGACGCGTCACGATTAGGGTTGAATAGGTGTCATAGCCGTAGTCGGAGAGCAGGAACACGTTCGGCTTGAAATGACCTTGCTTTTCGATCTCGTAGGGCTCGTCGGTGACGTAGCCCTGCTGGATCGAGCTCTTGTTCATGATGAAGGGGGCAGAATTGTAACTGTACGGCCGGATGTTCTCGTCATTGAAGCCGTATGCGAGCCGGAGCCAAGCATAGAAGGTCTGGATAGCGCCGGCACCGACATAAACGGGCTTCGCCTTGGGCAGATCTTCCCATTTGTCCAAGCCAACGTCGGGATGCGAGATGAGGATCTGCGGGCTCTTCTGGAAGTCGGCGGCGACCGCGACGAGGGGAAGCTTGCTCTCCGCTGACAGCAGATTGCCGATCATGTCGCCGCCCATGAAGAAGTCGAGCTTGCCGAACAGAAGCGCAAGGCCGCCGTTCGACTGGGGACCGCCCGGAATGATCGTGACGTCGAGCCCGTATTTCTCATAAGTCCCGTCCGCGAGCGCCTGATAGAAGCCGCCGGCCTCAGGGTCGGCGAGCCAGTTCGTGCCGAACGTCACCTTGTCGAGCGCCAAACCCGGCTCAGCCAAGCCGACACATCCCGCCAAGGCCGCAAGCACCGCCAATCGCATCGGATAAGTCCCGCCCTTATGGCTCCCAGCGCCGGTTCAGCGAAATCAAAAGCCGCTCGAGCCGGGCTCGCCGTCATCTTAACGCGGTTCCCCGGCGATCCTTCGCGCCGCATCGCCGGCTTCGGAGATATAATGGGACGTCAGATCGTACACAAACGCGGCGTCTTCTCCCGGCAAATAGGACGCCTCGATGTGATAAGAGAGAAATTCAAGCGCATAGGACGCGCCAATGTCATGCTCGTAGCGACGCCGCGCATCGCTTCTCATTTCCTTGATCGTGTGCCTCCTGATGCGAACCGCACAGTCCTTGACCGGTCCAAAGCGCTCGACCCAATCCTTGAACAGATAATTCAACCCCCGGCCGAAGCGTTCCGCTTGCTCGTCTCCGAGATCGCGGACGTAGAGGGACGCATTCTCGAATTGCCGTTTGAGCTGCGCTCCGCGCGCTTCCCGCCAGCGCGTCATCAGATGTCCAAGCATGGCCTCGGTAACGATCCAGATCTTGTGTCTTCTCAGGCGAGGCTGTCCAGCGGAAGGCTGAGCAAGCCGCCTGCGGAACTTTATCGCCGACGTTCGGGACGGCGCTATGCGCGTTAGCCCGCAAGGGCGAGCACCGCGCGCTCAACGTTGCAGCGATCGTCCGGCAACATTGATTGCAGCGCTAGCCTCTGAAAAGCTTGCTGGCGCTGACCGTTATCGTCGTCGGAACCGGATCGGGGAATCTTTCTATGTCTGACGTGACGTTGGGCAATCGGCTCGATCGGCCAGTGGACGACAAGTCCGACCACGTTCTCGGTCCCCCGGACGCCCCCATCACGCTCGTCGAATACGGCAGCTACGCATGCCCCTATTGCCGTGCGGCTAACGAGCGGATCGCCGAGGTGCGCGATCAGTTCGGCGACCGCATGCGCTATGTGTTCCGCCATCGGCCGCTCGTTGGGGTCGAGCTTGCCCGACGCGCCGCCGAGCTGGTCGAGCGCGCCCCTGATCCGAAGCGCTTTTGGGACGAACACGTCAAGCTGATGACGCGCTCGGAGACCCTGACCGAGGACGACCTCAATGCGGTCGCGCACGACCTCGGCGTTTCCGCGGATCGCGGCCCGGCGGACGATCCAGCGTTTATCCGGGCGAAGGCGCGGGTCGACGCGGACGAGGCCAGCGCCGCGGCGAGCGGGGCGATCATCACCCCGACCTTCTTCATCAATGGCCGCCGCTACGACGGGCCATGGGATGAAAGCGCGCTGGCCGATGCGATGCTGGGCACGCTCGGCCACCGGGTGCGATCGGCCGCGCTCGATTTCGCCAGTTGGGGACCATCAGCAGGCATCCTCTTGCTCAATC
>Ga0210390_10004849_pt1 | contig 11314 bp, 10 predicted proteins | sample IncBWH11OmetaG_FD_161050 | JGI IMG/M metagenome (GOLD analysis project Ga0210390, IMG submission 161050) | Forest soil microbial communities from Barre Woods Harvard Forest LTER site, Petersham, Massachusetts, United States - Inc-BW-H-11-O ... | reverse complement strand
TGCCGGCCTGCTGTCGATCTCGGTGGCCAGTCTCGTCGCCGCCATCGTGGAGGGCTCGGACTGGGGTTGGTCGAGCGCGCGCATCGTCGGCCTCTTCGTCCTGGCCGCCGCGTCGGGTGGCTGGCTCGTGGCGCGCTCCTTCCGGCACCCGTACCCGATCCTCGAACCGGCGGTCATACGCCACCGCGCCGTCGCACTGGCGGACGTCAGCTCGCTGATCTTCTTCAGCGGCTTCGGCGCACTCGTCCTGGGCGGGGTTCTCTTCCTGACGGGTGTCTGGCACGAATCGGTGCTGCGCGCCGGCTTCATGATCGCTCCCGGTCCGCTGCTGGCCGGACTGACCGCGTTGCCCGGCGGCCTGCTCGGGGCGCGGCTCGGCCACCGCATCGTCGGCACCGCCGGCGCGCTGCTCTTCGCCGCGGGCGGCGTGTACTTCGTCGCGCGGGTGGGTGCCACGCCCGATTGGGTCAGGGACTACCTTCCCGGCAGCGTGCTGACCGGCGTCGGCGTCGGCCTGATGCTGCCCTCGCTCGGTGGCGCCGCCACCGCGCCGCTGCCCCCGCAGCGCTTTGCGACCGGTTCGGCGCTCTACGCCATGTCGCGCCAGATCGGGGTGGCGCTCGGAGTGGCCTGCCTCGTGGCCATCGTGGGCACCGCCTCGGGATCGTCCGCCGTCACGGCGTTCCATCACGCCTGGCTGTTCATGGTCGGGTGCGGCCTGTTGGCCGGGGCCGTGCTCCAGGGCATCGGGGCCAGGGCCACCGAGACGGCCGACGCCGACGCCGTTCCGCTCGACGAGGTCCCGGTCGCGACTCCTCCCGTGCCCTACGCCGTGGCCGCAGGCAAGTAGGAGGGGTTCGCCACCAACAGCTGGTCCCGCGCTGCTGCGGCGAGGGCCGGAGCCACCCGCCTCCATGTGGTGTCGAGGTCGCCCGCCCGCAGCGCGGCGGCCAGTGCGGCGTCGTCGGCGTACCCCAGCTCGGCGAGGCGCGCCGCATGCGCAGCCGCGATGGAGGGGCCGAGCTGCAGCTCGCGCTCGACGATGCCGAGCGCGTTGCGCGCCACCCTCGCCTCGAACGCCGGCGCACCCTCGCCGCGTGCCATGAGGCCTTCCACGTACTCGCGTACCGCCTCCGTCAGCTCTGCCGCCGTGGGGCGGCCGAAGGGCGGTAGCGGTCCTGCCGCCTCCACCGGCTCAGGGGGGTCGTCGGGCGGCCGGATTCCGAGGAGGACGAAGAGGTCCCACTCGCTCTCACAGACCCGGCGGCCGATCGCGGCGAGCTCGACCGAGCGCGTCGCGCCGCTCAGGTGCGCGGACGCCTGCAGCGCGCAGATGGCGGCCCACTTCACCGTCGCGTAGACCTGCCACCAGTGCACGCGTTCGGGCGCCACGGGCGCGCCACCTGCCGCCTCGTAGGCATCGAGCAGATCCGGGACAGCCCCGAAGCCGCCGACTTCGCCCGGGCCGGCGAAGCGCCAGGCGGGTGCGCTCAGCCAACCGATGTCCTCGGCCGGGTCACCGGCGTGGGCGAGCTCCCAGTCGAGCACGCCGCGCAGACCGTCGGGCCCGACCAGAAGATTGCCCATGCGGAAGTCGCCGTGCACCGTGACCGTGGGACCCGCCGGCGGGCGGTGCGCGGCCAACCAGCGCACGCCGAGCTCGAGCGCGGGCCGGACCTGATCGAGCGCGTCGAGCAAGGGGAGCGGGTCACGGAGCGGGTCCGCCGGCGGGAGTGCGCCGACCGTCGCGGGGTCGATCGTGTGGACGCCGGCGAGCGCGTTCCCGCACTGGGCCGTGAGCACTCGGCGGGCGCGGTCGAATTCGGGGTCCCGCAGGATCTTGCGCGGGATGGTCTCGCCCGCGAGGCGCTCGACCACGAGCCAGGCGCCCCCCAACTCGTCGTCGCCGGGGCCCTCGAACTCCGGTGCCGCAATCACGGCCGGCACGGGGACCCCGGCGGCGGCGGCGGCATGGAGCAGGGCCTGCTCGAGGCGCGCCTTGGCCCGTCCCGCCGACCCGCCGCTGCGGTCCATCTGCAGGATGAGCTGGCCGGTGTCGCCGTCGGGCGTGTCGAGGTCGAAGGAGCTCGTGACGCGCGACGCGCCGCCCGAGAGCCGGCGCAGGCCGTGCACCGTCCCCCCGAGGCGCGTGCCGAGGAAGGTGCTCAGCGCTTCGGTGCTCAGCCGGGGCGGCATGGGTGACGAGAGGAGGAGCGGGCGCGGGCGCCCGTTACTCGACGGGGACGACCGGCCTTCCGCCGTCGTCGAGCTGGTGCAGGTACTCGGCGATGCCGTAGCCGGTGCGGGCGGCGCCGTCGGCCCCGCCCTCGTGGGTCCAGCGGGCCAGGCCCTCGTTGACCAGCGTCCCGCCCGCCTGGCCGATCGGCGCGATGCGCAGCACGTCGCCGCGCAACGGGAACGTGCGCCCGGACTTGTCGACCACCTCGAGGTGCACGACGCGGTGCGTGACGCCGTCGTCCTCGAGCTCGGACCGGACGCGCCACTCGCCGACGGATGTGGCGCGGGTGCCGTCCCAGACCCAGCCCCGGTGCAGGTCGCCGGCGTCGGTGCCGAGCCGGATGCCGCCGAAGTGCAGGTCGTCGCCGACGTTGATGGAGAACCAACGCCACATCTTGGGGCCGCCCCATCGGCGCGGGCCCCACGAGCGGTCCCGGTTGCCGTGCGCGCCCTTCCATTCGTGGGTCACACCGTCGACGGTCAGCGTGCCCGTCCAGCGCCCGGCCTGCTCGAGATGCCCCTTGCCGACGGTGCCCGAGGCGGCAGCCGCCTCCTTGGACTTCGGGCCGCCGCCGGGCTGGCCGTCGGTGCCGACCGCCGGCGTGACCGCATCGAAGCGCACGTCGAGCGCGACCTTGACCGGGTGCGCCTCGGCCTCGGCCTCGGCCCGGCTCTTGCCGGTGGGGCGGGCCTGCACGGCGTCGTCCATGGTCAGGCGCCAGGACTGGAGCGCCTCGAGCATCTCGTAGCGGACGGCGCCGACCTCGAGGACGGTGTCGACCATCTCCCGCTGCTCCTTGATCCAGCGGTACTCGCCGAGCTCGCCGCCCGGCAGCCACAGCGACATGCCGACGTCCATCGTCCCCTCGTTGGGCCGGATCCCGATCCGGGTGAACAGCCCCGAGTCGCTCTCGGGGTCGTACGCGTTGAAGTAGTACGACTCGCTCCAGGCGGTGTCGCCCTCCACGGGGTGGGCGAGGTCATGGCGGGCATCGAGGATCGGCATGCTTACACCATGGTCTGTCCGGCGCTGACGTTCAACGCCTCGCCGGTGACACCGGCGGCGCCGTCCGAGAGCAGCCAGCAGATGGCGGCCGCGATCTCGTCGGCACTCTGGAGACGGCCGAGCGGGATCTCGCGGGCGATGAAGGTGGCGAGGCCCTCGGGGCCACCCATCAACCCCTCGAACGCACGGTCCTTGTTGAGCAGGTCCGTGTCGACGGTGCCGGGGCAGACGGCGTTCACCGCGATGCCCGAGGGGCCGAGCTCCGTCGCCATCGTCTGGGTGAGCAGGATCACGCCCGCCTTGGCCGCGCTGTAGGCACCGAGGAACGGGAAGGCCTTCTTGCCGGCCTGGCTCGACACGTTGCAGATCCGCCCGCCCACGCCGTTCGCCACCATGCGCGTGGCGCACGCCTTCGACACCAGCCAGGTGCCGACGAGATTGACGTCGAGCACGCGGCGGAACTCTTCGGGCGGCACGCCGAGCAGGGGGCCGAACCCGAACCCGCCGCCGCTCCCGCCCGCCACGTTGGCCACGAGCGTCACGGTGCCGAGGTCGTCGGTCACGGCGGCGACCGCAGCCTCGACCGCCGCCTCGTCGGACACGTCGGCCGTGACGGGGAGGGCGCGGACGCCGAGTGCCTCGATCTCCTCCGCGACCGACGCCAGGTCCTCACTCGTCGCCGTCCCGTGGAACGGCGCCTCCTCGTAGGGGCGCGCGATGTCGATTCAGGCCACGTCGGCGCCACCGCGGGCGAGAATCAGGGCGGTGGCGCGCCCGATCCCGCGGGGCCTGGCCGCTCCGGTGACCAGGGCCACGTGGCCCGCGAACGGGCGCTCGGAAAATGCCTGTGGGAAACTCACCCGCGCAAACGTACGACGAAAGCGGGCGGCCGTGCCGTCCGGAGGGATCCTTGATGCGGGGGGTTTGGCTTCGATGCAGGCCGCGGTGACGCGGGGAGCGCAGCTGGTGGTGGGCGACGTCGCCGACCCGGTGCCCTCGTCGGGCCACGTGGTCGTGCGCTCGCTGGCGGCGGGGATCTGCGGCTCCGACCTCCACGCGCTGGCCGACTTCTCCCACTTCACGGGGCTCATGGGCAAGGTCGGCGTGCCCATGCTCGACCCGGCGGGCGACTGCGTCTTCGGGCACGAGTTCTGCGCCGAGATCATCGAGCACGGCCCCGACACGGCGGGCACGCTGCCGGTGGGCTCGAGGGTCTGCTCGGTGCCGATCATCGTGGGGCCGACGGGCGTGGAGCAGATCGGCTACTCGAACCGGTACCCCGGCGCGCTGGCCGAGCACATGGTCCTCCAGGAGATGCTGCTGGTGCCGGTGCCCGACGACCTCGAGACCGACCTGGCGGCGCTGACCGAGCCCCTCGCGGTGGGCGAGCATGCGGTCGGCCTGGCCGGCCTCTCGGAGGGACAGCCGTGCCTGGTGGTGGGCTGCGGCCCGGTCGGGCTCGCAGTGATCGCCGCGCTCAAGGGCCGCGGCCACGGCCCCGTGCTGGCGGCCGACTTCTCGCCGGCCCGGCGCCTCCTTGCCGAAGCCTTCGGTGCGGACGAGGTGATCGACCCGGCCGTCGAATCCCCGCACGAGCGTTGGGCCGCGTTCGGGGTGGCCAAGACAGTCATGGAGCGCGCCGCCGCCTCGATGCTCGGCGGCAAGATCACGGATCCGGTGATCTTCGAGGCCGTCGGTGTGCCCGGCATGCTGCAGTCGCTCATCGCCGAGGCGCCGCCCCGCAGCCAGATCGTCGTCGTGGGTGTGTGCATGTACAGCGACGCCATCGAGCCGTTCATGGCGGTGACCAAGGAGCTGGAACTGCGCTTCTCCTTCGGCTACACCCCGGCGGAGTTCGCCGCGACGCTGGCTCGCCTGGCCGCCGGTGTGCCCGGGGTCGACCGGCTCGTCACCTCCTCGGTCGACCTGGCCGGAGCGCCGGGCGCATTCGAGACGCTGCGCAACCCGGGCGACCACGGCAAGATCCTCGTGAAGCCGTGACCCGAGCCGCGACAACGCCACCCCCCGACGACAGACACGGAGAACCATGACCACGATTGCCGCCGACGGCCGACTGAAGTTCGGGATCTTCCTGGCTCCGTTCCACCCGGTGGGACAGAATCCGACGCTCGCGCTCGAGCGCGACCTCCAGCTGATCGAACACCTCGACGCGCTCGGCTTCGACGAGGCGTGGTTCGGCGAGCACCACTCCGCCGGCTACGAGATCATCGCCTCGCCCGAGGTGTTCATCGCCGCCGCCGCGCCGCGCACGCGCACCATCCGCCTCGGCACCGGCGTGTCGTCGCTGCCGTACCACCACCCGTTCATGCTGGCCGACCGGATGGTCCTGCTCGATCACCTCACCCGCGGCCGGGTCATGCTCGGCGTCGGACCGGGCGCGCTGCCATCGGATGCGTTCATGATGGGCATCGACCCGGCCAAGCAGCGCGACATGATGGAGGAGAGCCTCGAGGCCATCCTCCAGCTGCTCGCCGGCGAGACCGTCACGATGGAGACGGAGTGGTTCAAGCTGGTCAAGGCGCGCCTGCAGTTGCTGCCCTTCCAGCGCCCCCTCCCCGAGATCGCCGTCGCGGCCCAGATCTCGCCCTCGGGCCCGCGCCTGGCGGGGCGCTTCGGCTTGAGCCTGCTCTCGCTCGGTGCCACGACCGAGGGCGGCTTCGACGTGCTCGGCTCGCACTGGCAGGTGATGGAGGAGCGCGCCGAGGAATTCGGAACCACGGTCGACCGCAATGCGTGGCGCCTCGTCGGGCCGATGCACATCGCCGACACGAAGGAGCAGGCGATGGCCGACGTCGAGTTCGGCCTCGAGGAGTGGGTCGACTACTTCCAGCGGGTGGCCGCGTTGCCGATCGCGCCGAACACGGACAACTTCAACTCGCTCGTCGACGCGCTCAACGCCTCTGGTATCGCGGTCATCGGGACGCCGGACGACGCCATCGCGCAGATCGAACGCCTTCAGGTGCAGTCGGGCGGCTTCGGCACCTACCTCTGCATGGGCCACGAGTGGGCGGACACCGCGGCGACGCGGCACTCCTATGAATTGCTCGCCCGCTACGTGGCGCCGCACTTCCAGGACTCGGCGCGCACGACCACGGCCAGCCGGGACTGGGCCGCCGAGAACCGGCCCGAGTTCATCGGCGCGGCGGGGAGCGCCGTCATGTCCGCCATCCAGAAGCACCACGACGAGAAGGCCGAGAAGGCCGCGGCCAAGGAAGGCGAGAAGGTGACGCCCGGTGGCTGAGATTGCGCACGAACAGGTCCCGACCAACGGGGTGGAGCTCCACGTGGCGGTGGCCGGGCCGAGCGACGGGCCACCCGTCGTGCTGTCCCACGGTTTCCCCGAGCTGTGGTACTCGTGGCGCCACCAGCTCGTCGCGCTGGGCGACGCGGGCTACCGCGTCTTCGCCCCGGACCTGCGCGGCTACGGCGGCAGCTCGGCCCCCAAGGAGGTGGCCGACTACGGCTCCGACAAGCTGACCGGGGACCTCTGCGGCCTGCTGGACCATTACGGGTACGAGAAGGCGGCCTTCAGCGGCCATGACTGGGGCGCCATGGTCACCTGGGAGATGGGGCGCCTCCACCCCGAGCGGGTGTCGTCCCTCTATGCCCTGAGCGTCCCCTACTCGAGTGCGCCGGGGCCGCCCACGGAGATCTTCCGTCACATCTTCGGCGACAGGTTCTTCTACATGCTCTATTTCCAGGACGTCGGTCCTGCCGAGGCGGAGTTCGACGAGAACCCCAGGCTCTACGTGCGGACGATGCTGTACGCGGCGGGGGGCGAAGGGATGGCGAAGGGGCGGGCCCTGGTCGGCGACGTGCCCGCGGCGGGGACGCGCTTCCTCGACATCCTCCAACCCGCGCCCGACACGCTGCCCGACTGGCTCACGGAGCACGACGTCGACGTGTACACCGAGGGGCTCACCCGCAGCGGCCTGTTCGGCCCGCTCAGCTTCTACCGCAACCTCGACGCCAACTGGGGCCGGTCGAAGGACCTGCCCGCGTCGCGCTACACCATGCCCACCGGCTTCCTCACCGGGTCGCTCGACCCCGTGGTGATCATGCAGCCGCACGGCGTCGACGTCATGAACGAGATGCTCCCGGACTTCCGCGGCGCCACGGTCGTCGAAGGCGCCGGGCACTGGGTGCAACAGGAGCGTCCCGCCGAGACGAACGCCGCGTTCCTGTCCTTCCTCGACGCCACCCGGTGAGCGGGCTCGTCCCCCTCCCCGCCCAGCCGGCCGGCGTCCCCTGGCCGACCGGGGCCTGGCCCGAGGGCGAGCTGCCGCCCGCCGCCGAGAATGCCATCGCCCCGCTGCTCGACGCCGCGTTCGACGACGCCAGCCCGATCGCCACGACCTACGCCGTCGTGATCGTCCGGCACGGCCGCATCGTGCTCGAGCGCTACCACGGCGCGCTCGAGCACTTCGACCGGCCGCCGACGCCGGTCGACGCCACCACGCCACTGCTGAGCTGGTCGATGGCCAAGTCGGTGCAGCACGCCGTGGTGGGCCTGCTGGTGGGCGAGCACCGGCTCGACCTCGATGCGCCCGCCCCCGTCCCCGAATGGTCCGGGCCCGACGACGCGCGCCGCGCCATCACGTTGCGCCAGCTCCTCGCCATGCGTGACGGCCTCGACTGGACGGAGGACTACGTCGACGACAAGGTCTCCGACGTCATCGAGATGCTGTTCGGCGAGCACCAGGGGGACATGGCCCACTTCGCCGCCGATCGGTCGCTGGCGGCGCCGCCGGACACGCGCTTCAACTACAGCTCGGGCACCTCGAACATCGTCTCGGGGGTCGTGGCGCGCACGATCGGCCCGGGCGAGGACTACGCGCGCTTCCTGCACCGCCGCCTCTTCGATCCACTGGGCATGGCAAGCGCGGACCCCGAGTTCGACGAGGCCGGGACCTGGGTCGCCTCGTCCTACCTGCGGGCCACTGCCCGCGACTGGGCCCGCTTCGGACTGTTCTACCTCCGCGACGGCGTCTGGGATGGCGTCCGGCTGCTCCCCGCGGGGTGGGTGGACTACGCCCGCACGATGGTCTCGCTCGACGACGAGGGCGAGCCGTACGGCGCGCACTGGTGGGGCGAGGCGCGAGGCGACCACGCCCTCGGCACGTTCCGCGCCGCCGGCTACGAGGGCCAGTCGATCACCGTCTGCCCCCCGCTCGATCTCGTCGTCGTGCGGCTGGGGAAGACCCCCTACGAGCGCGAGGCCAACCTCGACCCCTGGCGCGTCGCCATGGTCCAGGCGTTCGCGGGCGCCGGCTGAGCCGGACCTGCGGCGCCGGCTGAGCCGGACCTGCGGCGCCGGCGCCTACCCGGCCAGCGGCGTCGCGACGAAAACGGGGATCTGACGCGTCGTGTTCTCCTGGTACTCGGCGTAGGGCGGGTATGCCTGCACGGCGCGCTCCCACCATTCCTTCTTCTCGTCGCCGGTGACCTCGCGCACCGCCGCGCGGAACGGCTGGGGCCCGTCCTGGATGGTCACCTCGTCGGGGTGCGCCACCACGTTGTGGTACCACGCAGGGTTGTCCGGCATGCCGCCCTTGGACGCCACGAGTGCGTAGGCACCGTCGTGCTCGACGCGCATGAGGCCGAACTTTCGCACCTTGCCGCTCTTCGCGCCCCGCGTCGCCACCACGATGATGGGCATGTCGGTGTCTCTCAGGGTGTTGGCCCGCTGGCCCCCGGAGGCCTCGTACTCGGCCACCTGGTCACGCACCCAGTCCCAGGGGCTCGGCTCGTAGTCACCTTGCAGTGTCGTCATGGGGGCGAGCGTATTGGCGCACCGCTACTGTCCGTGCGTGCCCCCAGACCCGATGGCCACCGCCGATGTCGTCGCCCTCCACGCCGAACTGTCGAACTGGGGCCGCTGGGGGGCCGACGACCAGCTCGGCGCGCTGAACCTGATCACGCCCGACGTCACCGCCGCCGCCGCCGCCACCGTCCGCTCCGGCCGGACCGTGTCCTGCGCCCGGCCCCTCAACACGGAGCCCGGACCGGACAACCCCGTCCCGGTGGCCCACCACATGATCGGCACCGCGACCGAGGGCTGGGGCGCCGACTACTTCGCCCTGGCGCCGCACGGTTTCGCCACGAGTCATATCGACGCGCTGTGCCACATCTTCCACGACGGCAAGCTCTTCAACGGCTACGACACCGGGACCGTGACCGCACACGGAGCGACGCGCCTCGGCATCCATCACCTGCGCAACGGGATCGTGACCCGCGGCGTCCTGCTCGACATCCCCGCCGTGCGCGGCGTCGACGCGCTCGAACCCGGAGAGCCCGTCTTCGCCGAGGACCTCGAGGCTTCCGAACAGAAGGCCGGCGTCTCCGTCCGGGCCGGCGACGCCCTCCTCGTGCGAACCGGCCGCTGGTCCTGGCGCGACGCCCACGGTCCATGGGACTTCGCCACCCGGGCCGCCGGGCTCGATGCCGGCTGCCTGGCCTGGCTCCGCTCACACGACGTGGCCACGCTCGGATCCGACGGCGTGTCCGACGTCCTGCCCTCGCGGGTCGAGGGCGTCGGCATGCCGATCCACGAGATCGCCATCGTCGCCCTCGGGCTCCACCTGATGGACAACCTCGACCTCGACGCGATCGCCGCCGCCTGTGCCGACGAAGGCCGCTGGGAGTTCCTCTTCGTGGTCGCGCCGCTGGTGCTGCGGCGAGGCACGGCCTCGCCGGTCAATCCGATCGCGGTGTTCTGAGGACGCGAGGTTGAGGAGGTAGCCCATGCCCGTCGCGCACAACGGTGCGGTCGAGCTCTACTACGAGCGCTTCGGCGAGCCCGACCGCCCCACGCTGCTCCTGGTCAACGGGCTCGGGTCGCAATGCATCAACTACGCCCCGGAATGGTGCGAGATGTTCTGCGACGAGGGCTTCGAGGTCGTCCGTTTCGACAACCGCGACGTCGGGCTCTCGTCCAAACTGCCCGACGTCGACTACACGCTGGCGGACATGGCCGGCGACGCCGTCGCCGTCCTCGATGCCGTCGGAGCGGAGCGGGCCCACGTGATGGGGTGCTCCATGGGCGGCATGATCGTCCAGCGGCTCGCCATCGACCACGCGGACAGGCTCCTCTCGGTGACCTCGGTCATGTCGCGCCCGGGTGAGCCCGGTTACGGCGAGAGCTCCGAGGAGGCGCTCGCCATCCTGATGACGCCGGCACCGCCGGAGCGGTCGGGCTACATCGAGCGCCAGGTCGAGGCGCACCACGTCTACGGGTCGAAGCCCGAGTGGCTCGACGACGCGGCCATCCGCCGCCGTGCCGCCGCCGCCTATGACCGCTGCTTCTGCCCCGATGGCGTCGTACGTCAGATGAAGGCCGTCGGGCGCGACGGCTCGCGATCCGCGCAGCTAGGCGCCGTGGAGCTTCCCGTACTGGTCTTGCACGGCAGCCGGGACACCCTCATCGACCCGAGCGGAGGGCGCCGCACGGCGGAACTGATCCCCGGCGCCCGCTACGTCGAGATCGAGGGCATGGGCCATGACTACCCGCCGCCGGTGTGGCGGCAATGGGTCGACGCCTGGGCCGAGTTCGCCCGCGGCACGGCTCCCTAGGAAGCCGCTCCGTTCACCACCGGCTTGTTCAGGACGAGGTTGCCCGCAGAGCCGTAGAAGCCGGCGTCGCCGTAGTTGAAGATGCCCCCGTCCGTGGCGACCAGGAAGTAGCCCCCACCGTCGAAGGTGCTCATCATCGACACGATCGGCTTGTTCAGCTTGATGGCACCCGCAGAACCGGAGAAGCCGGCGTCGCCGTAGGTGAAGATGCCCCCGTCCGAAGCGACGAGCCAGTAACCCATCCCGCTCGCGGTGGACGCCATGCCCACGATCGGCTTGTTGAGCGGCTGGCCCCCGCGCGAGCCGAAGAAGCTGGCGTCGCCGTAGTTGAAGATGCCACCGTCACTCGCCACCAGCCAGTAGCCACGCCCGTCCGGGGTGGACGCCATGCCCACGATGGGCTGGTTGAGCTTCATCGCCCCGGTCGAGCCGTAGAACTGGGCGTCGCCGTAGTTGAAGATGCCGCCGTCGCTCGCC
>Ga0210390_10004848_pt1 | contig 11315 bp, 9 predicted proteins | sample IncBWH11OmetaG_FD_161050 | JGI IMG/M metagenome (GOLD analysis project Ga0210390, IMG submission 161050) | Forest soil microbial communities from Barre Woods Harvard Forest LTER site, Petersham, Massachusetts, United States - Inc-BW-H-11-O ... | reverse complement strand
GCCGCATCGCGGCGCGATTTGAGTTCCACGAGTGCTCCTTGCGTGACACCGCGCCTGATCGCCTCCTGGTAATTTCCAGAGTCGAGCAACGCGCCACTCGCCGTCCGGTACGGAAAGGCATCGGCGGAAACCAGATTGCGGGTGATGACTTCGAGCGGATCGATGCCGAGCTGCACCGCGATGCGGTGAACGAGACGTTCGAGGGCGAAATAGACCTGCGGTCCGCCGAATCCGCGATTTAATCCCGTAGGCGTCTTGTTGGTGACGACGACGCGGTTGCGGACGGCGAGATGGCGGATGTCGTAAGCGCCGGTCAAATTGCCATGCATACGATAAAGCGTTGCCGGTTCGGGCGCGCGTAGATGCGCCCCGCAGTCCTCGACCTGATCCCAGTCGAGTGCGAGGATGCGGCCATCATCGGCGACCGCCGCCGCAAGCGTGATGGCCCGGTTTGTGGCTGAAACCGATGCGGTAAGGTGCTCGAGGCGGTCCTCGATCCATTTGACCGGTCGTCCGGCCGCGCGCGCAGCCGCCGCAACGAGAACGATATAGGGAAAGACGCCCTGCTTGACGCCGAAGCTGCCGCCGGAATCCGGCGGCGTGCGCAGCCGCAGGCGATTGCCCGGGACCTTTAAGGCTCTCGACAGCACCGCGTGAATGCTGAAGGGACCCTGAAAATTGGCCAGGACATCATATGCGTCCTCGCCCGGATCGTACTCGGCGACGACGCCATAGGTTTCGATCGGCGTGCATGAATTGCGCGGATAGCGCACATTGATGCTGACCCGGCGCGAGGCTGATGCAAATGCCTGTTCCGGGTCGCCGTAGCGAAACGACCGGTCGCTGGCGACATTGCCTGTAAAGCCGTCGTGCAGGATCGGCGCGTCAGGGCGCAACGCCGCAAGCGGATCGACGACGGCAGAGCGCACCTCGTAGCGCACGTCAATGAGATCAATGGCGTCTTCGGCGAGGTAGCGATCGCTGGCCACAACGATCGCGATCGGTTCGCCGACATAGCGCGCGCGCCCCACCGCTATCGGCCAGCATTCGACCGGGGCCTTGACACCAACGACGAGGCTGGTCGTCAGTGCCTTGATGTCGTCGCCCTTCAGCACCGCGACCACACCGGGCGCTTTCCTGGCAGCGGATAGGTCTATCGACACGATGTCGGCGTGAGCGTGCGGAGAGCGCAGGAACGCGGCGTGCAGGGTACCAGGGCGAACGCCGAGATCGTCGATGAAGCGGCCGCGCCCGGTCAGAAGCGCCGAATCCTCGACGCGCGGTATTGAACGGCCGACCCAAAGCGAGCCGGACTCACGGCTGGCCGTTACTGCATCGGCCGTTATTTGGCCCGCGGCTTCGGCCATGGTGTACCTCAACCCGCGACGATCCGCGCAAAAGCCGCTTTCGGGTCGTCCTGAAGCACCTGACCGAGATCGACGTTCTCGACGCCTTTGACGTGAATGCGTTTGTACACCATCGGCTCGGTTGAAAGGGGCTTGGTCGCATCCAGCCCCATCTTTGCACTTATACCGTTGTCGGACGACGGATCGAGTTTGGAACCCTGCGCGCCCGACACCACGACGAGGTCCCTGTCGGCCTGGAAGCGGGTCGCGACCGCCCATTCGATTTCCTTCTCGTCATCGATATCGACATCCATGTCGACTACAACGACCAGCTTGATGTCGTAATGGCCTGCGAACGCTCCCATAATGATGTTCTTCGGCTCACCTTGACTCTTCTTGTCGATCTTGATGGCCAGGTGATAGCGGCAGGTTCCACCCCATGTGAGGCGCACGTCTCGCACCGACGGAAAGCCGCGTTGCAGATACTCCAGGAGCGTGGCTTCGCGCGGAATGCCGCCGAGCAGAAGATGCTCTACTCCGCCGCCCACGATGGTATGAAAAATCGGATTCGTGCGATGCGTGATCGCGTCGACCTGGATGACTTCGCGGTCGGCGCGCGGACCGTAATATTGCGGGAACTCGCCGAACGGCCCCTCGGGCTCGCGTACCTTTGGCAAGATGCGGCCTTCGATGACGATTTCCGCGAGTGCTGGCACGCGAACCCGGTTGGTTCGGCATTTCACCATCTCAACCGGTTGGCCCAGCAGTGCACCGGCGATTTCCATTTCGTCCTGGTCGAGAGCTGCGATCGCCTGCGATGAGAGAACGCAAGCCGGATGAACGCCGATGACGAGCGCGATCTCCAACGCCTCTCCGGCTTCTTCGGCCATGCGGAAGTAATGCTGGGTATGACGGGGCAATAGCAACACACCGATGCGATCGGGACCGCTGACCTGACAACGGTGGATCGAGACGTTCTGAACGCCAGTCTTCGGATTGCGCGCGATCAGCAGCGCCGCAGTAATATAAGGCCCGCTGTCGTGTTCGTTGTGCTTCGGGATCGGCAACTGGGCGAGCAAATCGACCTTCTGATGAACGACCTCCTGCACCGGTCCCGCCATCACCTCTACCCATGGCAGCGGATGGCGCACGGCGTGCTGGAAGCGGGCCAGCAGTTCGGCGCGGGCAACGCCAAGGCAATCGGCGATCCAGCTACGATCGGCAAACAGGTTCGCCACCACCGGAATGGTGTGCTGACCGGGCGCGGGAAACAGCACGGCGCGCTCGTTTTCGAGTTTCTTGGCGACCGCCGCCAATTCGTCAATCAGCGAGACACCCTTGCGCGCGACGGCGAGCCTGTCGGTGGCGGCGAGCCACTGCAGCCAACCGCGCAGATCCGGACGCGCGCCCTGCCCGGCAGTATCGGTATTGCTGCGCCTTGCTTCCATCGCTTGCTCCGTCAGGTCAGGAAACACTCTTTCAGATCCGGCCGATTTAAATCCGGCCGGTTCGAATCTGGGCCGCCTTCGCCGGGCCCTTTCAGCCCCTCAGCGGCTGGGCGGTCAGACTCGGCCATCACGGGCCGATATGTTGGTTCGGTAAAAAACCACACTAGAAGCATGGATTTCCAGTGTCCATTCGAATCCGAGGTTCGCAAAAAGGAGAGGTTGCAAGCGCGTGCGAGCTTCGCAAATCGGGACCTGGCTCGAAGTTCATCGGGTCAGGCTACCCCACCGTCATTGCCGCTATCATCTTCCGCAAGGTTAACGCCACTTTGACTTTGTGCTTATCCGGTTGCCCGGATACAGTTGGTCGGACGAAATACCGGTTCTGCTCCGATGAATTCACATCCGCGGCGATTGATCGTCGGAATGACCGGCGCCTCGGGCGCCATCTACGGCATCCGGCTGCTGCATTTGCTGAAGGGCGCCGGCATCGAGACCCATCTGGTGGTGAGCCGGTCGGCGAAGATCACGCTCGCCCAGGAGATGGATATCGGCGTTGCCGAGGTTTCCGCCTTGGCCGATGTCGTTCACCAGGTCGACAATATCGGCGCCTCGATCGCTTCGGGATCGTTCCGGACGATGGGCATGGTGATCGCGCCCTGTTCGATGCGAAGCCTCGCCGAGATCGCCTCCGGCGTGACGTCGTCGCTGCTGACGCGAGCGGCCGACGTCGTGCTGAAAGAACGGAGGCGACTTGTCCTCCTGGTTCGCGAAGCGCCACTGCATCTCGGCCATTTGCGTTCGATGACTTCGGTCACCGAAATTGGCGCAATCGTCTATCCGCCGGTGCCGGCTTTCTATGCCCGCCCGGGGAGCCTCGAACAGATGGTCGATCATACGCTGGGGCGGGTGCTCGATTTATTCGATATCGAGACCAAAGCGGTCAGCCGTTGGGGCGGATTGAATTCGATCAGGAACAGCGAGCCGTGAAGCTCTCGCGCCCCGAGATCGAAGCCGATAGCTGGGCCTTTGCCCTTGACGTCTACGCAAGGCCCGGAATCGCCGATGCTTGCCTGAAGCTGCAAAACGAAGCCGGCGTCGATGTCATGATCTTGCTCATGGTCACCTTCGCGCTCACCAGGCATCGCATTTTGTTGACGCCGGCCGAGATCAGAAAGCTCGATGAAGCCTGTCTTCCCTGGCGCGAACAGATCGTGCGGCCGCTGCGGGCCATTCGCTCGGGATTGAAATCCGGCCCAAGACCTGCGCCCAGCAGCGAGACCGAGCAGTTCCGCTCAAAGGTGAAATCCCTCGAACTTGCGGCCGAACGGCTGCAAAATCGGTTGCTGGCGGACAGCCTGCCGCTCAGGCCCGGGAAAGATGTCGTAAGTCCGCAAGATCTACGCTCCGCGCTGGCCAGCGTCGTTACTCTCTTTCTCGACAGACGGGAAAATAAATCGATCGCAGGCCTCGTTTCGTCGATCGATTTGATTGTTGACGCCGCGATGCCAGGCGCGCGCTGATCCCCCAGTCCGCTTCAGCCGGAGCAAGGATTTCTTGCATGACACCAGCCACCAGGAACACTATTGCGCCGCGGCCTTCCAGAGTGTGAAATCTTTGCCTGAATGGGTGGGTTGCGGGAATTCGGCTTGATATTAACGCCCCTCTCAGCAAACTGCCGTGATCCCGAGTTGAAAACGCCTGCACTCGCGCCCGAATGCGCTTCAAGCAGACTTGTCATTGAACAGGAAGATACGATGCCAGAATCGATGAGGGCGCTGGTTCTGCGCCAGCATGGCGGGTTGGAAAATCTGGAGCTGGTAAGCAATCACCCAAAGCCCAGGGCACGGCCGGGAGCCGTCGTCATTCGGGTGCGCGCCTCCTCGTTCAACTATCACGACGTGTTCACGGTGAAGGGCATGCCCGGCATCAAGGTGCCGCTTCCCGTTGTGATCGGGCTCGATATGGCGGGCCAGATCGTCGAAATCGGTGAGGGAGTTTCCACCTGGAAGACGGGAGATCGTGTTCTGGTCAATCCACTCAACAGGAAAAAGGGCCTGATGGGGGAGATGCTCGATGGCGGCATGGCCGAATATTGCCTCGTCGAGGCCGACCAGCTCATCGCCATGCCCGATAACGTCAGCTTCGAGCAGGCGGCGTCCTTGCCGGTTGCATATGGCACTGCGCACCGCATGCTGATCACCCACAATACGATTCGCAAGGGTGATCGCGTGCTCGTCCTGGGCGCAAGCGGCGGGGTGGGAACCGGTTGCGTTATTCTGGGTAAATTGCTTGGAGCCGAGATCATCGCTTGCGCCAGCAGCGCGGAGAAAATGGAGAAACTCAAGGCGCTGGGCGCCGACGAGACCATCAATTACAAGGAAGTCGACTTCTCGAAATGGGCGATCGAGAAATACGGCAAACCGCAGCGGCGCACCTATGACGGCGGCGTCGACGTTGTGATCAATTTCACCGGTGGCGACACCTGGGTGCCGTCGCTGCGTTGCCTCAAGCGCGGCGGAAGCCTGCTGGTTTGCGGCGCTACCGCCGGCCATGATCCGAAAGAGGATCTGCGCTATATTTGGAGCTTCGAGCTGAAGGTGATCGGCTCGAACAGCTTCTATGATGAAAACCTGACCGACCTGATGAAGATGATCGTCGAGAAGAAGATCAAGCCGGTCATCGATGAGGTGTTGCCGCTCGAGAAGGCGGCCGAAGGTCTGCGTCTCATCAGGGATCGCGAGGTGATCGGCAAGGTCGTCGTTGTTCCCTGACGTTCGTTACGACACAAGAGGTTTCAGTTGGATGAGTGAAATTCCAGGTATTGAAGACGTCCAGAAGCTGTTGTCGCGCGGTCCCTACCATCAGTGGCTCGGATTGAAGGTCTCAGCCGTCGGCGATGGCACAATCGAATTGACCGCGAACTGGCGCGAGGAATGGGTCGTCAATCCCGATCGGGGGTACACCCACGGCGGGATCCTCGCCGCACTCGTCGATCTTGCGGCCGACTGGGCCATGGTCTCCAGGACAGGCCGCGGGGTTCCTACCGTGGACCTGCGTGTCGACTACCACCGAGCCGCCATGCCCGGCGCCTTGACGATCCGCGGCGAGATCGTGCATTTCGGCAAGCAGTTGTCGGTGTCGGAAGCCAAGGTCTTCGACACGGAGGGACGCCTGTTGGCGAGTGGGCGCGGCACCTATCTGACCACACCGCCATCCTGAAAGAGATTCTGCCGTGTCTGGTAATCCCTTGTTTTCGAATTTGGGAGCGCTGACCTCGACGGACCACGATCTCAATAAGGTCGCCATTATCGATTTGCCAGCCGGCAAAGAGCGCCGATTCAGCTACCGGGATTTCGAGGGGCAGGCCAACGCCGTTGCCCGGTCTCTTTCGGCGCGCGGCCTGATGCGCGGCGAGCGGGTGGCGATCCTGTCGGCCAACCGCTTCGAATATCTCACGAGCGTTCATGGCGTCATGCGCGCCGGCTTCGTCGCCGTGCCGGTCAACTTCAAATTCCCAACGGCAACGATCGACTATATCGTCCGCGACTCCGGCGCCAAACTCCTGCTCTGCGACGCGCGAGGCTTCGACAGCGCTCCGAAAGATTTGCCCCGCATCCGCTTTGACGGCAGCGAATTCGCATCTTTCCTGAAACCGGGTCCGTTCGCGACCGTCGTAGCGGCAAACGGTGAGCCGGCCATGTTTCTCTATACGTCGGGCTCGACAGGTCGCCCCAAGGGCGTCGTGCTTTCGCACCAGAGCCATATCTGGGTGGTCGAGCAGCGCATGGCCGCTCAGCAAATGACCCGCCATCGCATTCTGATCGCCGCGCCTCTTTATCACATGAACGCGCTGGCCATGAGCCAGGTAGCGTGCGCAGCCCACGCAACTGTGATTTTGCTGCCGCAGTTCACTGCGCAACTCTATCTGCAGGCGATCGGGGATTATCGCTGTACGTGGCTCACCGCCGTTCCTCCGATGATCGCCATGATGTTGAACGATAGAGAGAGGTTGGCGGCAACCGATCTCTCCAGCGTGGAATTCCTGCGCATGGGGTCGGCCCCCGTGAGCCAGAGCCTGATGGACGCGATCCACCGCACCCTTCCAAAAGCAGCCGTGACAAATGCCTACGGCACCACCGAAGCCGGTCCTGTCGTCTTTGGGACGCATCCGAAAGGATTGCCGCAGCCCGAAATGTCGGTCGGTTATCCGTACCCGGAGGTCCAGCTGAGGCTGATCGGAGAGAATGGGAAGCCTTCCGACCATGGTGTTCTCGAGATGAAGAGCCCAGCGATCATGAATGGCTATCACAACCGCCCCGACATTGTGCCACCGATCACCGGGGATGGCTTCTATAATACCGGCGACGTGTTCCGCCGCGACGAAAACGGTTTCTACTTTTTCGTCGGGCGGACCGACGACATGTTCGTCAGCGGTGGCGAGAACATCTTTCCAGGCGAGGTTGAAAAGATGCTGGAAACCCACCCCGACGTCGTCCAGGCATGCGTCGTGCCGGTAGACGACGACATCAAGGGTACCAAGCCAGTTGCGTTTGTGGTGAAGCGTGAAGGCAGCCACATCAACGAAGAGAGTCTGAAGGCCTACGCACTGAAAAACGCGCCCGCCTACCAGCATCCGCGATCAATATGGTTTGTCGACAGCCTTCCTTTGGCCTCCACCAATAAGCTTGATCGCAACGCGTTGCGCGTCTTGGCCGACAGCAAACTGCAGCGTGGAACTGCATCGGGCGAATCGGCTGCGTTCGGCACGTTACGGAGTTAGAGCGAATGGACGGGACGTTCCGCGGATTTCTCGATCGCTTGCGTCAGGTCGGCCAGTTGGTCGACTTCCATCAACCGATCGACAGCCGGCAGCTGCGCCTGAATTACCGATCGTTGCGAAACTCGATAAGCGAGTTAAGGGACGGGATCAGAACGACAAATGAATTCGCTTCGGCGCTCGAGCGCAGCTCGGCATTGGGAGCCGCAAGGTCGCGAATGCGCCCAACGTCGAGAGCCTTGACCACAAGGGCACCGAAGAAGCTGCCGCGGCCATCGGCCTCGATACATCGCTCCCCGTATCGGTCGCCGTAGCGCGCCGGTGACATCAGTGTAATTCGAAATCCGCCGTCGAGCTCAATGGTCCGGAGTTCGCTGCCTTGATTTTCCAAACTTGCTTGCGCTGCCCTGGCCAAAAGCTCTGAATCTTTCTGCATCTCGGCGGTCACCACGACCAGCTCACTCAGACCGGTGCAGCCATTGGCATGAGACATCCAGGGGCGATGCCAGACCAGTTCCGGCGTGTAATGCTGGCAGTAATAGACCCGTCCCGCTTCGAACAGATTCGGTGCCGTGCGAATCGTCCGGAATCGCGCGAGCTGCTCAACGCCGTCGATCACGACCGGCCGTGAGAAACTTTGCGGTTCGAGCATCTTGAGGCCGCTGTTCCGAAGTTGGCCCAGGCACGCATCGACATCGCCGGCCTGGAACACCAGCCCGTTCAGGCCGCGTGGACTTTCAAGGACTTCCTTGCGCAATACATCCGTCGTCGACGGCAGGCCGATCAGCTCCAGATAATGGCCTTCAAACATGATCAGGTGATTGATCGAGCCGAGCGAATGATATCCACGCGGCGTAATCGTGAACCCAAGCTGCGACATCAGCGCCGCCGCACGATCCATGTCGAACAAGGCGTTTATCACCACGTGATCGAGCGCGAATGTCATGATGATCGAAGTTATAGCGGGCCTGGGTCGGCTGATTATCATGGACTACAGCAAAAATCAGGCAGGAAACCTAGCTTCGTGACCACTTTCTTTTGCGGACAATTTGTATCCCTGCGATTCACCGTTCGAGCGCGCCGATAACCCGGTCTCTTGGCTGCAGAGCGCGTTGCCTACGCCGCCGACGCTTCGATGACATGCATCAGGGACGCAACGTCGTAGATTCGATCGATATGCAATCCAGCCGCATGAAGCAGTTCCGTGAATTGAGCCGCGTTGCGTTCGCGTCCCGGCAGCAGCACCAGCATGTTGATATCGACAAGCGCTGCCACGCCTGGGTCTCCGTGCTCTGGAATGACCCTCTCGATAAGAACGACGCGGCCATTGCGCCGCAGGCCGCGAGCGCAGTTGCGGAGGATTTTGACGCTTTGCTGGTCATCCCAGTCATGTACGATGGATTTGAGGATATAGAGATCGGCTTCAGGGACACTCTCGAAGAAGTCGCCGGCAACGGTTCGGCAGCGCGTCGACAAGCCGCGTTCCACGAGCGCGGCCTCAGCTCGAGCTACCACGTCCGCACGTTCGAAAATTGTACCGCGCAACGCCGGGTTCGCCTCAAGCAGCGCCGCAACGATTGTTCCCGAGGCACCCCCGATATCTACGACGTGGTTTACTCCCGAGGTGTCGAGCAACCGCGCAAGCTCACTGGCAATTGCGTTGGAAACATTGGCCATCGCGCCGGTGAACGCGCCGCCCTCACCCGGATTCACCGCATAGTAATCGAACAGCTCGTGACCCAGCGCCGCCACCGTTTGCCGCTCGCCTCGGCGCACGACTTCCGCAAGCCGGCCCCACGGAAGCCAGTGGCCCGGCGTCGCGAATGCAATCGCCGAGTCGCGCAGCGAACCCGGGATGTCCGATCGCAGCAGTTCGCCCATCGGCGTAAGGCCGAAACGCCCGTCCGGCAACCTCGAAACGAGCCCGATATTCACAGCAGCGCGGAGCAGTCGGAACGTGGCGTCAGCGTCGCACCCGATTGCCTCGGCAAGGAGGCCGGATTGCTGCGGACCGCGGGCAAGATGATCGGCGATTCCCAGCTGCGCCAGCGTTCCGACGACCTGGCTGATCCAAGAGCCCCTGATCATTTGCGAAAGCTGTTCAGCTGCGCCGGGATCGGCCATTCACGTCATCCCCTCGGTTTGACCAGGGGGCATTCGCTCTGCGCCAGGGGCCGGAACGCATCGTCGCCGGGGACCGTCTTGAGGATTTTCACGAGGTCCCAGGGATCCGTCGATTCCGCCGGGGTCTTGATCCGGGTCAGGTACATGTCGTGAACCATCCGGCCATCGTCGCGCAGGTAGCCTCCGGTCGCAAACATATCGTTGACGGGCGTCGCGCGCATCTTCGCGACGACCGTCAGGGGCTCGTCGGTGCCGGCATCTTTGATCGCCTGCAGATAATGACGTACCGCCGAATACGTGCCGGCCTGAATCGCAGTCGGCATCGATTTTACACGTTCGAAAAATCGATGGGACCATGCTTTGGCCTCCGGCGATCTGTCGTGATGGAACGCCATCAGCGCGAAGTTTCCTTGTCCGAGTTCGGGCCCGATCGCCTTGACCTCGTCGATCATGAGCTGCAGCGGCATGACACGCACACCTGGCTTCGCCAGATGAAACTCAGCTGCCTGTTTGAGTATGTTCACCGTGTCGGCGCCCGCGGTCCCGAACGCGATCACTGAGGCATTGCTCTGCTGGGCTTGAAGCAGGAAGGAGCTGAAATCGGAGGTTCCGAACGGCGCTCGCACATGGCCGACAACCGTGCCACCCAGCTTTTCGACCGCCGCAATGCCATCACGTTCAAGCGCGTGCCCGAAGGCGAAGTCCGAGCTGATGAAGAACCATTTGTCTGCGCCGGGACCGAAAACCGCTTTCACCGAACCGGTCGACGCGCCATAGGTATCCCACGTCCAGTGGATGCTCGTCGGTGCGCAGGCCTTGCCGGTAAAGTCCGAGGATCCGGCGCCAACCAGGACGATCTTGTTGCGCGGGCGCGCGATTTCCACGATGGCAAATCCGACCGCGGAATTGGCGATATCGGCGGCAACATTGACATGGTCGACGTCAAACCATCGGCGCACGATGGCCGCGCCGATGTCGGGCTTGTTTTGGTGGTCCGCCGACAGGATTTCGATGGACCGGCCGTTGATCGAGTAGCCGAACTCCTCCGCTGCCATGCGAGCCGCTTCGAGCGATCCACGGCCGGTGGCGCTGGCAAGCGGCCCATTCATGTCGGTAATGACTCCGATCTTGACGGCCCCCTCAGCGGTTTGTGAGTGCGCCGGCCCGGCTGCGAAGGCTGCGATGGAAAAAATCAGGCACAACGCGAAGGGTAACCTCGGAATGCACATGGCAGAGCCCACGCGTATTCAACTATTCAGCGTTTCGATTGATTTAATCGAGCCTAAATAGAATAGCTCGCAAGGCTGCTTCAGGTCAAACCGGCAAAGTGCGAGATCTTGAGATGTCGATCGGCCAGCCGGAAGACCTTCAGCCAGCGCCGAAGCGGCGGGCGAGGCGCCCGATCGTTCGAACTTTCGAAATACCTTCAGATTGCGGCCAAAGCAGCGGCCCCTCCGATGTGCGGAACGGCGTCGACCAACTCGCGGGTGTACGCGGTCTGCGGGTTGTCGAACAGGGCCCTGCTCTCGCCCTGCTCGACGATGCGACCGTCGCGCAGGACGATGGTCCGATCGCACATCATGCGGACCACGTTGAGGTCATGGCTGACGAAAAGCAGCG
>Ga0210390_10004847_pt1 | contig 11315 bp, 13 predicted proteins | sample IncBWH11OmetaG_FD_161050 | JGI IMG/M metagenome (GOLD analysis project Ga0210390, IMG submission 161050) | Forest soil microbial communities from Barre Woods Harvard Forest LTER site, Petersham, Massachusetts, United States - Inc-BW-H-11-O ... | reverse complement strand
TGGTACTCGTCGTAGTATTTGAAGAACGCCACTATGTTTTTTGCGGGAAGGATGAAATTGCCCTGAACGCCAATCGCATGCACGGAGTAGAACGGGATCGCTCTCTCGGGGATGGGAGGCAAAGGAGGCGGAAGAACCAATGTTCCGCTGCTATGCGAAACTTGCCACTGGTCATACCCCACCACTCCAACTTGCGCTAGCATGCTCATATCTTTCTTCAGCGGAAGTACCTGCCCAATTCCCCACTCCATGGTAAACGCCTGACCCGGTGATACGTTGGTCCCGCTCTTTTGCCCGTGAATTTCCCAGTTTGTGGACAGGTTCGCGGTGGTTCCCTGGTTCTTGGTGATATAGAGCGTGGTGCCACTCGTTATATTGTTACCCCAATATCCGGAACCCACGTTGTTGCTGGCCCCCTGAGTGAAACGGCCCGTGGGAGCGGTGAAAGAGTATCCGGCGACAAAGTCCACTCGCTTCCCAAAGTGCCAACCCATGTTAAGCGGCTGGACGTACGTGTCCGCAAACCCCGATCCGCCTCCCGCACCACTCAGGTTGGTCCCGGTGAAGCTCGCTACCAGTTCACCGGTCGCGTAGTTGAGTGAGATGTACGGCATGAAATATCCGCCAAGAATCTTATGCTTCGGGACGTAATAAATAATGTTCTCGTCCACCCAGAACGAATAGTTCCCGCTAATACCTGGAAGACCGTTTCCGTTGGAATTGTTCAATTGGCTGGCGGAGTAACTCAGGGCGAGGTTGGCATAGGTGAAACCCGGCTCAGGAATCACCCCGGCATTGAGACCAAATTGCCCCGGAACCCATTGGCCCTTCTGTTGTGCCAACACGGGCGAAGCAGCGCCCAAGATGGCGAAAATAATTAGAGCGTTCGAAAACTTAATTCGAAAACTCACTTTGGCCTCCCGACCTGCTTGACCCTCGCTAGCCATCTTGTCGATACGCGGAGTGGGTATCGTTCCGCCGTGCACACCGAAAGTTCCCCAGCCGATGTTGTCCACCAGAATGAACACGATGTTAGGCTTCTGCGCTTGGCGTTGGCGGCCTTAACCTTCACGTCTTGCCCTCCTGGCGGTTTCCTAACTCCAAAAATCTACAGAACAACACAGCGCTTCGCCGAAGCGATGCGTCATATTTTGGGGGATACTACATTCGGCTACCGACAACGCCATTGTCAAAAGTGACAGATATCGCGTCGCGCTCAGACGATTTAGGCCAAATCTCGGCTCAGGCGTTACTCGCACTCACAATACTTCGGCAGTCCCCCGAGCGCCAACCGCGCCTGTTCTGCTTTTAGTTCGGGCGGCCCAGCCAGGAATACTGCCACGCCGCCGACACATTCTGATAATTCCCGCCGAAGCTAACATATATGCCATCGCTATAACTGACTTTTATCGATTGGTGTTTGCTGATCGGGAATGAAGCCGTGCCACCAAAGCGCGAGCCGGTCTGTTTGGTCGCTAAGTTCCGTATGCCACTCAAACTGGTAATGCCGCCCTCCCAGAAGTTCCCGTCCAGTGACAGCCACAAGCGCGGCTTCGCGTCATAACTCAAATGCCCTTCCAGCGAGTAGATCGGCGCTTCGCTCTGTGGCTGCGTGACCGGCCCAGCGTAAAATGCCGAGTTCGTCGTGTAGAACCACGCTCCCGCATAGCCATCGACCACCCAATGCCCCCAACGTTCCGAATAGCCAAATTCCGGCTTGAATACCCACCGATTGCCGCCCCAGTTGATCAGATTCGTGCCGCTGTATTGTCCAGTTGGCGCCACAACCTTCAGGCTCACTCCCAGCAGCCGCTTCTGTTTCCACTTCACCATTTCTTTCGGTTGCATCGCCGGGCCGCCCAGCAGATTCACGGAAAAGCGAAGGGTCGAATCCAGCAGGCCGGAACGGTATATCGATCTGGATTGCCCCGACACGGCGCCCTGAAAATTCCCCACCGCATACGGCAGCGCGCCCGTAAAGTTTGCCGAGCGTCCAAAGAAATTTAGCGAGTGGTAGTAGCTGAAGATCGGTACGTAGTAGGTGCCCCGTGCGTTGCCGATCGGCACAATACCGTTGAAGTCTACGCCCCCGGTATAGAAACCCCAGGTGATCGTAACCGCGTTCGAGTGCACGGGCGTTATTACGTAGGCGCGAGGTGCCAGATCCTGCGAGGAGAGCTGCGCAGCCATCGCCACAATCGAAACTAGTAACGCCAGGACGAAGCGAAGTCGCGTGCCAAGCAGCAGAAAGCATTGCTGGGGCAAAAACTGAAGCCGATGAATCAGGATCAATCGCAATAGTAGCCGCGAAGTCGGAAAATGCAGAGAAGTACGAATTGTGCTCGGCCCCGCTGTAATAATCTGGCAACGTCGCCTTGATACTTTCTGCTCCAAGGAGAGCTGGAGCATGATAGAAGAAATCGCCCCTGAAGAGAAAGAGCGCCGTTTCAACGAGGCGCTAGACCAATTACAACGGACGGTGGTTATCGCCGTATTGCCGCAGGGCCTAACCGCCCCTGCGTTCTCATTTCCGTTTTACTTTCTTCTCAATGCATTTTTCCCAGCGCGTCTGAGTCGCTGGACCCATGAACTCGTTGCCACATTTGCATTCTTTTCGGATCAAAATCTCGTCTTGAGGAGTGACAACTTTCTTGACTGGCCGCAGATTGGGAAAGACGGAACGGCCTGCTTCTGACACCGAGTATTGATCATCTCTTCGATCGTGGGTTTATTGGCTTCGAGGACAACGGGACGCTCATAATTTCCCCGGTCGCTCACCATCCCTCTCTCCAACGAATGGGCATGGACACCTCTAAGGTTATCAATGTGGGAGGGTTCAGCAGCGGCCAAAAACAATTCCTGGATTTTCACAGAAGCGCCGTCCTGCTTCAGTCCGTAGGTGCGTAGTGCTTCGGAATAGAGTTTCGAGTGGACCTGCTACGTGACGCTCTTCAAGACCATAGGTTCTGGCTGTTTGCCAACTGGCTCGCGGCAGTGGTCACAAAGGCTCTTGGAGCCTTCGGACTGGCCGATAGGGCCATGGCAGCAGCGGACGAATCCGCCGTGCGTTCCCGCGCCGGCGGTTCACGATGTGCCTTCCGGGCTCTGATCTGTACTATTTGTACCGATTGGCTGCGGTGTGGGGTGCAACGCCGTATAAACACAGGGTTTGTGATTTGGTGTTTCGATTCGACTCCCACACGCTTCCGCCAACCTTTTTTTACTGAATCACTTACGTGCGAATTTCAGTACCGTACCGTTTACAATACCGATTGGAATCCCGCCAATGTTTTCCATGGCTTCCCGCTGGCTCTGCGGTATCGCATGGGCGTAGACGCGCGCTATGACTTTCGCTAGTGTGGCCCCTTCGAAGGGCTCCGTGCAAATACTCAATACCGACCTAACGATTGACATATCAACGAGTTCGGGAATGTTGTGCGTGACGGTGCACCCCCGCAGAAAAAAATCGTCACCCATGTCGATTCTGCACCTGCTCATTCGACAAATCGGTAGAGCAGCAATTAAGCTCTGAACGTGAACGTCAGATCAACTCAACTCGAAAGGACAAACACAATGCGATTCATGGTCATCGTCAAAGTCACGGAAGACACCGAAAACGAAGGCGCACTCCCTGATCCCCAGCTCATGGCCGACTTGAACAAATTCAACGACGAGCTCTTAGAAGCCGGAGTCTTGATAGGCTACGACGGTCTTCACCCCTCCTCCAAAGGCGCCCGCGTCCACTTCTCCGGCAAGAACTGCACCGTCATTGACGGCCCTTTCGCCGAAAGCAAGGAACTCATCGCCAGCTTCTGGTTCTGGCAGGTCAAGTCTCTCGAAGAGGCCATCGAGTGGGTCAAGCGCTGTCCCAACGAAGGCGAGACCGACATAGAGATCCGACAGGTCTTTGAGCCCGAAGACTTCGCATCCGCCTTCAGCGACGAAGAAATTCAGCAGGAAAAAAACTTCCGCGCTCGAATGGCAGCTAACGCAGCTAAGAAATAGTCCCATTTGCACTGACGTATCCAAACTGGTGCGAACGGTAGCCCACTAAATGCTCGAAAATGTAGGTGCGGTCGAAGTGTGAACGGCCCGAGTAACTGTTGGGAAATCCGCTTCCCACCAGCAATCGGCTCCGACAGCGGCAGACTAACTCCTCCCGATAGTCGCGTATCCGGAGGCCAACCCACCGTATGATTCCCCGCAGTTCTTCTGGTGAATACTTCGCACACTGTAGGCCACTGCCGGATACGACTGCTAAGCTTGTTGACAAGTCTAACCCCCGGTCTTACGCTCTACAGTGCCTAGCTACCAGGTCCTCGAGCGGGCCATTTCTTGACACTTCCTGGTGGTCGACTCGTAACGCGCCAGTCGTCGATGCCGGATCCAGACGATTTAGCTTTTTCCTCCGCGACTAGATTTTTCGCTCGGCTAAACCGCTGACAAGAAGGCTGCACGATAATCATCGAGGCAGTAAGACGGAATTTCCATTCTGCTGATCGAGATACTCGACGGAGGTAATTTAAAAATGTCTACGGCACAACCTGCCAGGTCTCAGGAGTTGAGCACTGCTTACGTTCAAGAGATCTTCAAGAATCTGGAATCAGGAGATGGCAAAGGGTTCTTCGATCATGTCGCGGATGACGTGGATTGGATCGTGGAGGGAACGCATCCTCTTGCCGGTCACTATCACAGCAAGGCCGACTTCATCGCACATACGTTTGAAAAGCTGGGAGAGGTTCTACCGAAAGGCACGGAGTTGTTTGTGGAACATGTGCTCGTCAGCGGTGACTGGGCGGTGGTCGAACTGCGTTCGGAAGCTACCGCTAAGAACGGGCTCAGATTCGACAACCGATACTGCTGGGTTTGTCGCTTTGTGAAAGGGACGATCGTCCAAGTGCGAGCATATCTCGACTCCGCTCTCGTTGCTCGCCTTTTCGAGGAGAATCCGGTTTAGGGCGGAGCGTTTAGCGGCCAAGAATCCGAAGAGGGCTCGTATACCGTGTATGGGTTCCATTGCGAGCCGCCACGCCGGTCCCGACCCCGCAGTACGGAACCAAGTGAGCCGTCCCCATGCTGAGCACCGTTTTAGGCGCGCTCCTTCCAGTCGTAGTCACGATACTGCTTGGCTTTGTTGCGGCATGGCACCATGACTTTGATGCGAAGCAGGCGTCCACGTTAAATCGGATGGTGCTGTTGTATGCCGTCCCGATGGGGCTCTTCGCCGGGACGGCTTCCACGCGGCGTGAGGTACTGGGCCAGGACATTTTTCTCGTAATCGCGCTGTGCGCAGCCATTATCGGATTGTATGTGGTAGCGTTTCTACTAAGTCGCTTTGCGTTTCGCGCTCCGATTGGATTTAGTGCCATGGCTGCACTGGCGGTCTCTGCGCCTGCTGTCCCTTTTATCGGTCCGGCGGTGCTTGGCGATTTGTTCGGCGCAGCCAGCGCTGTTCCCATCGGGATCGCGAGCCTCATTATTAATCTTACGGCCGTCCCGGCCACTATTCTGTTTCTCTCGTTGGAACAGAAGAGACAACCCGCGCAGGGAGAAAACGTACCAGCGCCCAAATCAACAGATTCACGCTTTGCCGTCCTTGCCTCAACATTGGCGGCGACAATAAAGCAGCCGATCGTTTGGGCGCCACTTGTTGCCTTCGTGGCCGTACTGATTGGGGTCCATACTCCACCGCTCCTGGTTCACTCTCTTTTGCTGCTGGGGCAGGCCGCCGGTGGAGTAGCCCTGTTTGCCTCCGGAATCATCCTGGCATCGGGTTCAATCAAGGTCAGCAAGTCCGTGGTGGCTTGGGTTGCGCTGAAAAACATCGTACAGCCTGCGCTGGTTTTGGTAACGCTCCGAGCGCTCGCCTCACCTCATTCCACCCTGAGCGAGGCAGTGTTGACGACAGCCGTTCCCATGATGCCGATCGTAATCATGCTTGCCACGCAATATCACGTCGCACAGACGGAGACGGCGTCCGCCGTTTTCGTCAGCACGATCAGCTCAGTCGTCACCATGGGAGTTTTTATTGCGCTGACGTCGTAACTCACATGAACTTATGAACTAAAGAAAGCAAAACGGATCTATGACACGAAATCTTCTTATTGGTTGCAGATTTCAAACTAGGAGGTGAAAGCCAATGAGTACAGCAGGTGCAAGCCCCCAGCAGGATCGTGGGACGCAGTCAGGTGCTCCGGTTCAAGATGTTGGCCACAGTGGGGCGAAGCCCAAGCCAATCATCACGGGCGAAAGCCAAGCTCAGGGTATCGCCAAGTTCACACACAGGATGACCTACGAGGACCTCACTCCCGAGCGGCGGGAGCGCCTGAAAGTGAGCGTGCTCGATTCTTTGGCATGCGCCGTCAATGCCCTCGGAGCGCCTCCGACGGTGGCGTGTGTGGAACAGGCCAAACAGTTCGGTGGCTCGGACGCGCGATGCACTCTGATCGGCGGCGGCAAAGCCAACGTCGTTTATGCAGCCGCGACAAACACCGCGCTGGTGCGGTACGTCGACCTCATGGACAGTTATCTTGGTAGGGTGGACCTGTGCCACCCGTCAGACAATGTTGGAGCGGTCTTGGCCGCCTGCGAACATGCGGGGCGGTCAGGGAAGGAATTCCTGACCGCTCTGGCGGTTGCATACCAAGTCGAGTCGGAACTGACTGCCAACGCTCCATTCATGGAAGACGGATTTGACCTGACGACACAGCTCTCCTTCTCGATAGCAGCTGGAGCGGCCAAGGCGCTTCAACTGGACGAGACAAAAACCGCGGCGGCGGTGGAAATCTGCGGTGACGTGATTCCCCTCCTGGTCGTGCGCACCACTCCCATCTCGCAGTGGAAGGGCTTGAACTCATCGCAGGCGGCCTTGTCGTCTATGAATGGCGTTTTCCTGGCATCCCGCGGAGTGACCGGCCCGAGGTACGTGATTGAGGGACCAAATGGGCTCGCGCACGCACTGGGCAAGTCAATCCAAATCGATTGGGACAACGTGAAATTGGATTGCTTCGATCGGCTCGCTCTGAAGACCTACAACACCGCGATTCCAGCACAGTCAGCCGTCTTTTGTACGATCGAGCTACACAAAGCTCATCCATTTGATCCGGCCGACGTTGTGAGCATCGAGGCGAATGTTTTCCAGGATGCTTACGATTTCACCGGGGGCGGGCGCTTCGGTCCCAAGCACGATGTCCACACGAAGGAGGATGCTGATCACAGCCTCCCTTACCTGATCGCGGTGGCACTGTTAGACGGCGATGTGCAGCCGGCGCAACTGGCGGTCAGCCGGATAGAAAAGCGGGACGTCCAAGATCTGCTGCTGAAGGTCACGGTGAGACCCGACGATGCGCTTACGGCGCGTTACCCGGCCGACCTCGCGAGCCGAGTGACCGTCCGGCTCAAGAGCGGCGAATCGTTCACCCAGCAGATCACAGACTTCCCTGGGGCCCCTGCTCGACCATTTGCGTGGAACGAGATCGACGCGAAGTTCGATAAGCTGACGGCTACTAACGCGACAGAGAAATCGTGCCAAAAGATCAAGGATGCCGTGCGTTCGCTCGAAATCATCCAGATCAGTGACCTGATGAAAATGCTCGGCGATCTCAGAGGATGACGAGTCCGACCGCAAAGAGCTTGCGTCCTTTGTACCGACGAGAATCTACTGCCGAAAAGGAAACGGTGGACGCGCACCTCTTGCGCGAGCTTTGTCAGCATCAGGATGCCAGCATCCCAAACGAGGACCGCGACCACACGCCCTACTCGCGACGGTAGTTGCGGCTTCTTTGCCACGTCATGGTAGGCGGCATTGTCGCAGCGATCACTCGCGTATCCGTTCGGGCACCTCGTTGCGAAGTCGAAGCACGAGCTCGTCTGGCGGCATCAACCCGACGATTGCTCGCCGATTCGGCCACCCCATGGCTGGGACGCCTGTGACGCCGGCTTTGTGCCCGTCTTTAATGAAGGCGTCGACCGTCGGAGAATACCGGCGCTCGTGCCAGGCGGTTTCCAGTGAGCCTGAGAGAGTCGGCCTCGTTATCGACGCCTCCGACACATCGGCATCGATCAGGGCTTTGCCGGTGGGGAACTTGGTCGAAGCAATTTTCGATCTCTCTGGGTTTTCGTCCAAGCTGAGCGACGGCGGTTTAATCGCGCGGCAACTCATAGCACAACTCGGCGGCGTTGATCGGGCAAGGGCCTTCAAGATTCCGGGCGTGGGTCGACTGTTAAAAACGTATAGTCCGACCGCGCCATTCACAAAGAAGAGTGCGGTCCAGCTTATCGGGTGTGAAGATCCCGACAATCCCGACGCCTCATTCAAGGACCACGAAAACCTCTATATCGAGCCTCGCCATGGTGATACCAAACTGACGCCGGCGGCTGTCTTTGCCTTTCTGGTGGAAAAGGGACTTTTTCGCATCGGCGCGGAACTACAGTGTCCGAATTGCCGGTTGGCTAGTTGGACGGCCTTAGACGTATTGAAGCAGCGAGTCGTTTGCGAGTTATGCGGCCACGAATTCGACGCGACGCGCCAGCTTATCAACGAGGATTGGCACTACCGGCGTTCTGGCGTCCTTGGTAAGGAAAAGAATGCTCAAGGCGCAATACCCGTAGTCCTCACGCTGCAGCAATTCACGGTCAATCTAAACGGGCCTTCGCACAAGATGTACTCTCCATCCTTGGAACTTGTGCCTAAGACCGGACTCGGTCTACCGAAATGCGAAATTGACTTCGTGTGGCTAATCTCACGCGCGTATCCCGAGAGGACCGTAGCAATAATCGGTGAATGTAAGGATCGCGCCGGCGGTCGCGAAAAAGGCAAAGACTCAGGAACCATCGACGCGGATGACGTCGAGAATCTGAGGCGAGTCGCTGACGCGTTGCCGCGCAAACGATTCGAAACGTTCATTGTATTGGCAAAGCTATGCCCATTCACCGCTGATGAGATAGCGCTTGCGAAGACCCTCAATGACAAATATCGACGGCGGGCGATTCTCTTAACGGCCAGAGAACTAGAGCCGTACCATTTTTTCGATCGCACAAAGCTGGAATTCAAGGGTATTGATCCATACGCGGATTCAGCGGAGGACTTGGCTAGGGCGACGGACCTGATGTACTTTGTTTTGTAGTATTTGTAGTGATTGTCTCGTAGGAGCGGCTGCAACGCCGCCTGTTCGTGGGGCTTTAGTGGTATGGTAGAATTTCCGATCCCCACCGCCCTACCAAAACTTCATTGCGTCATACCGTTACGGAAAACGAGGCACCAATTCACTGGGTTGGCTCCAATTCAATTTCCCAGCACCCGATTTGAGACTCTGACAATCAACCGCTTCCGGGTACGGAAGCTGCGAAATTCGGGGATGGGAATTTGTGCGGCCAATATCTTGACCGTTGGACTTCAGTGGCTGGCAGTCGCTACGAAGCGGAAGGCATCCTCGACCGCCTTGAGGCCGGCCTTCGATCCCAGCGCGCTCGATTCGACTTTCGCGAATTGATAGCGGCGGCGCGGAGAGAAATTGGCCGGATCGAAAGTGCCTGGCGGGAAGTGAAAAATCCAGACGTACTGGTGATGGGCTCTATCCGCGTCGGATATCGACATTAGTGCGGTATCCTCGGGCGTCAGCGCCTTGAAATCCGAAAATCCTTCCGCCTGATGCACCGGCGTGGGCATGGTCGCGCTGAAAAAATCAACGTCGTGCGTGAAAATAATCACGAAATCCACTTTCGAAACATCGGGCGCCGGGCAGACGTTGGCAAAAAGCTTCTTGCGATTCTGTGCGATCCATTTCATCTGGCTGGGCGCCAGACCGTACGCGGAAAAATAATTCTGGCAAGCCGGGTCCGCGCTTTCGTTCTCCGGCTGCGCAGCGGGCAAGTCGTTAGGATCGTCGAGCTTCACGAAACTCGCCGACGGCTTGACCGCGCTTGTGGCGGTCGCACCTGCGGATGGAGTCGCCGCCGACGAAGTTGCACCAGCGGCTGCTGAGTGATTGGCAGGCGCATCGGCAGCTGGTTTCGCCGCACGCTCCGCAAGCGGCGCAGGAGCTGTAACCGGATTCATTTCCGCGAAGGTAGCAGATGGCGCAACAGGCTCGCCCGAATTTTGCTTCTTATCGTTAGTATTTTGCGCCTGGACTGCGCTGACCGATTCAACGTTCGCGGCCGCGTCCTTATGATTTTCAATGGACGGAAGCGCGGCGACCAAACTGACATGCACGTAACCCTCGACGCCGTTGTGCGCGCGAATTCGTACGTAGTCCTGCACGCGCCCGATAATTTCGACTTCTTCGCCACACTTCAGCTTCGTTTCGACGCCGCGCTCACTTAATGAATCATAGACGGAGACTTGATCCTGCTGCGAAACACACCTGACGGTGGCGGTAGTGGCCGAGGCAGAACCTGCAAGAAGAAAGACAATCAGTACGCCAGCGAGGATCAAGAAGAATCGCACGGTTCGGTTCATTTGGCCCTCCCAATTCCCGTTGCCACAAAAAATCCTGCGAGCAGTCCAGTACTCGCGGCGAAGCGAGCAACCGTCCGATCGTGCGGGGAAGGGACCGGTCCCAGCGACGAGGCCAAGAATCGCGCTACAGCGAGATGCAATTCGCAAAAAGAATTCCAGAAAACAATAGTGCGCAGCTCTGGGACTTCTTGCGTCGGCGTGCCCGAAGGTTGTTGCTCGGATGCCGGTGGAAGCGTACTCGCAGAGAGGGGGTCGAGCCAAGTACCGTTTACTACAGTACCCGGTCACTAGAGGTACCGGTACACTGCGTACAAGACGAAATCGTACCCAAACGTCCCGCGGGCAGGAGCAGATGTGGCTCTCTTTCGCTGGCCAACCGCGCTGAAGACGAGGTGAGGAGCGCTGAAGACGCAGCACGAAGTTCCGATAAACACGTTCAACGACCCCGCGGTTAGGGAAGAGAGAACGGTTTCGGCTCATTCAGGCTCATCGTGATCGGGCCAGGAGACCAAAGTTTTGCGAATTCGAGCCCCACCGCCCCTAGCACAGTAATATTCAGCAATGATTGGAGAGGTGCGGGAGTCCGCAACGCCGCATAAACACTGTCGATTTGAAGAATCACTGTGATTTCGACTCCCACACGCTTCCGCCAAAGTCCCGTTGAATCTGCTACCCTTACTCTTCTGAAACTCTGCTGAGGCCCATCTAGCCGAGATTTTGGACCCAAGTTGGACCCACGTTATGGGATGAACCCCTGTAGTGAGACAAAAAATAGGGCACACCTGGCAGTTTGTAGTCAGTCTTGGTTTGTATCTCCTAGCAGGAGAAGGGGTCTGGGGAAGAGGACGGCGTTTGA
>Ga0210390_10004846_pt1 | contig 11318 bp, 7 predicted proteins | sample IncBWH11OmetaG_FD_161050 | JGI IMG/M metagenome (GOLD analysis project Ga0210390, IMG submission 161050) | Forest soil microbial communities from Barre Woods Harvard Forest LTER site, Petersham, Massachusetts, United States - Inc-BW-H-11-O ... | reverse complement strand
GGCTGGGCTAGGGCTTTTGATTGTTCTCCTTGTTCGTGAAGGTGCGGGCCAAGTGGCCGCGGCGATTGCTCACGCAGGATGGGGTTTGTTGGTCTTAGTGCCTTATCACCTGCTGCAAACCCTGAGTGATTCGGCCGGCTGGCTGATCTTGATTCCAAAAGAAAGCCGGATCCCGATGACTCGTAATCTTTTCATACATTGGATAGGTGAGTCGATCAACAATCTTCTCCCCACGGCTCGGGTTGGTGGAGACATTGTCATCGCGCGCATCGCGGCGATGTGGGGAGTGCCTTTGAGCAGTGCTACCGCCGCAATCATTGTCGATGTGACGATCGGAATCGTGACCAAAGTGGGATACATCGTGTTGGCCTGCGTTCTGCTGGTCGGCGCGACTGGTCGAACCGATATGGTCCGGCCTTCGGTCGTTGTAGTGGTGGCCGGCGTGCTGGCGGTGACCGGTTTCTACGCGGTGCAGCGGGCGGGAGTCTTCAAATGGGGTGCGATTTTGGCTTCTCGGCTGGCCAAGTCACCCGTCTGGGATTCACTGGTGCAAGGTGGCGAGTCCCTCGATAAAGCCATTCGGCTTGTCTACGCAAGGCCATATGCGATCGCAGGGTGCTCCTTCTTTTGGGTGACGTCGTGGTTGATCGCTTGTGGCGAAATCTGGATCGCGCTTCAAGCGCTGGGGTTGCGGCCAAGCTTCGCCACAGCGGTGATTCTGGAAAGCGCTGCGCTAGCGATTCGAGGTGCGGCCTTCCTTGTACCTGGAGCCGTGGGTGTTCAGGAAGGAGGGTTTATCCTCCTCGGGAATCTACTCGGCATTTCCGGCGAAATAGCTCTGGCGGTGTCACTGCTTCGACGCGCCCGGGAACTGGCTTTAGGGATCCCGGGGTTAATTGCCTGGCAACTCCTGGAGGCCGGTCGTCTGTGGCGTGTTACCAAGCCGAGAACCCAAACGCTGAACGCCGAACGCTGACTGCGCCCTGCGCCCGTCGAACGCTAAACGCCGAACGTCAATACGCGCTTTCAGGAGAGCACTTTGAAGTGAGTCATCTCCAAAGGTTGCTTTTCGCGAGATCGAGCAGTTCATCACCTTTTCCGTTCAGGGCCGCTCTCAGCATATAAAGGCTGAATCCCTTGGCTTGCGTCAACTCGATTTTTGGAGGCATCGAGAGTTCATGGCGATTCACTACCGCGTCCACCAGGACCGGCCCGTCGTGAGCCAGGGCTGCCTCAATCGCGGCAGGCGCGTCAGCGGGATCTTCCAAGCGAAAGCCCCTGATGCCGATGGCTTCGGCCATTTTCGCAAAGTCGGGATTATCGAGAGTCGTGCCATGTTCGATCAGACCTGCGGCTTTCATCTCCAGCTCGACGAAGCCAAGCGAGCCATTGTTGAAGAGGATGATTTTCACCGGCAGCTTGAGTTGGCGAATGGTGAGGAAATCGCCCATCAACATACTGAAACCTCCATCGCCGGAAAGCGAGATCACTTGCCGCTCCGGGAACGTCAACTGCGCCCCAATAGCCTGAGGCATGGCGTTTGCCATTGATCCATGGTTGAACGAACCGAGGAGCCGCCGTTGGCCGTTCATCGTCAGATAACGCGCAGCCCACATAGTGGGTGAGCCAACGTCGGCAGTGAAAACGGCGTCCACAGCAGCCGTTTCGTTGACCACCCGGGTGAGATATTGGGGATGAATGGGTTTTCGCCCCGGGGTACCGGTTGCAAGATGATCGAGCCCGGCGCGATTGCTGGCATAGTGGCGGAGAGCTTTGTCGAGATGAGCGCGTTCCTCCTTTGGTTCCAGCATGGGTTGAAGTGCGGCCAGAGTGTCTCGCACATCGCCAACGAGCCCGAGATCGAGTCGGGTGCGTCGCCCGAGGTTTTCCGGTCGCAAGTCGATTTGGGCGATGGCCGCTTTTTCCGGATAAAATTGCTGATAAGGAAAATCGGTTCCCAGCATCAGGAGGGCATCGCAGTCCATGATGGCGTAGTAGCCGGAAGAAAAGCCAAGCAATCCCGTCATTCCAACATCATAGGGATTGTCATATTCGATATACTCCTTGCCGCGCAATGCGTGAACGATCGGCGATTTCAAGGCTTCGGCGGCTTGCATTAACTCCGAGTGGGCGCCCGCGCAGCCTGCACCGCCGAGAATGGTGACTTTTTTGCTGCGGTTGAGCATCGTCGCGAGATTCCGGAGATCCGTCTCGGACGGGCGGATCGCCGACACACGCGATACGTTACTAAAGAGCCAAGGCTGCTGGGTGGGAGCTTCCAGCATGGAAACATCCCCCGACATCGTGATGACTGAGACGCCCCGCCGGCCAATGGCCGATTGAATGGCCAGCCCCAGCGCCCGGGGCATCTGCGCGGCGCTCGAGATGAGTTCGCAGTAGTGGCTACAATCCTGGAAGAGAATTTCTGGTCTTGTTTCCTGGAAGTATTGGCTGCCAAGCTCGTGACTAGGTATCTGTGCCGCGATCGCTAACACCGGGACCCGGCTCCGATGACAATCGTAGAGCCCGTTGATCAGGTGCATATTACCTGGACCGCAACTTCCGGCACAGACGGCCAGCGAACCGGTGAGATGCGCCTCGGCGCCGGCGGCGAAAGCGGCGACTTCCTCGTGGCGGACTGGAATCCATTCAATGATCTTTTGCTTGCGAATCGCTTCAGTAAGCCCGTTGAGCGAGTCGCCGACGACCCCGTGAATGCGTTTAACGCCCGCAGCGACGAGCGTCTTAATGATTAGTTCGGCAAGGTTCATATAGACAGGAGTCAGGAGTTGCAGGAGTTCAGGAGTTCACCGGATAGCTGTTAACTGGAGGGTCGAATGATTAGAAACCAGGAAATTTCTGGACGGAAGCGATGAAGCTCCGTGTGGGCACTAGAGCCGAGCGTAGGACGGTCGCCCCCATTCTGCAACTCCTGAACTCCTGCAACTCCTGAACTCCTGTTTCTTCAACGCCTGAATTCAGAATTTCAGGCTCATCTCTAAGCGATGAGTTGCGCCTCCCGCCGCTAATATGCTCGAATAAAGCCCAAAGCCGTCGATCTGGACGAATCCGAACTCGGTCTCCGCATGGCTGCGCAGAAATGGCTGAAGTGTTTGCCTGGAAATTCCTTTGGCGCGCCCAACTGTCACATGGGGATGAAAGGGTCGGAGATCCGGGTCGAGACCGACGCGCAGGACCGCATCTTGAATGCGCTTATGAAGTGCAAAAAGATGAGGATGGCCTTTACCGACGCCCACCCAGACCACCGATGGCCGGCTGCCCGAATCAAAGACACCGACGCCGCGGAGGGGCAAAAAGAACGGTGGAACCCGCACTTCGCCTAAAGCCTGACGCAGACCTTCCTCCGCGGTCGCTTCCAATTCGCCGAGAAAACTCAGCGTCAAATGAAGCTGTTCCTCGGGAAGCCATCGCAAACCGGGAAGATGCGGGTCGAGATCAAACAGCGCCGCCTTGAAAGTCGACGAAAGTTCGAGGCCGACGAAAAGCCGTTTCGGAGGAGGCATTGGGAGAGGATTCAGGATTCAGGAGCCAGGAGCTCAGGAGATTGGAGTAGTGGAGTAGTGGAGTAGTGGAGTAGTGGAGTTGCAGGATGGTGCGATTCGCAGCGAAAGAACAGCCTCGAAACTCCTGGCTCCTGGCCCTCATCTGCTTCTGTGATGAGCGGCTCCGTGGCCTACGGAAAGACTTCGAGCAGAGTTAATGAGACCGACGTGAGAAAAAGCTTGAGGAAGATTACCTACCTGCCGGCGCTTTTTGACGTCGTATTCTTCGGAAAGCAATCCCAGGCTGCTGCAAACAGTGAGCAAACGCTGGAAAAGAGCGTGCGCCTCCTCGTGGCGCTTCATCAAGCATAGGCAATCAACCAGCCAAAATGAACACGGCAGAAATGATCCTTCACCGGGCGGAAGACCGTCCACATCGGCCGAGCCGTCCGGATGGTATCTCAGGACGAATCCATCCACTACTAATTCCTTTTGAATAAGTTCGATCGTTGCCCTGACGCGTTCATCATCCGCTGGTAGAAAGCCGACCAACGGTATCATCAGAAGGCTGGCGTCTAAATTATTCGCTCCATAATATTGGGTGAACGATTTCCGGGACGGGTTGTAGCCATGGGCACAGACATCTTCATGAATTGCCTGGCGCAGGTTTCTCCAATGTTCGAGGTCGCCTTCCAGTCCGAACTGTTCGACGGCTTTCACGGCGCGATCGATCGCTACCCAAGCCATTACTTTGGAATGGGTAAAGTGCCTTCGGGGACCACGAATTTCCCATAGCCCGTTATCCGGCTTCCCCCAGTTTTTCTCGACGAATTTTACCAAGAGCCTCTCCAGACGCCAGGAGTCTTGTCCAGTATTGATTCCAACCGTCCGGGCGAGATGCATCGCATCCAGAATTTCTCCATAGACGTCGAGTTGAAATTGTTCGGACGCGGCATTTCCGATTCGGATGGGCCTGGAATTCTCGTACCCGGAGAGATGCCCCATTTCAAATTCGGTCAACCGGCGCTCGCCTGCCAGTCCGTACATGATCTGCAACTGCGCTGGATCTCCGGCGATGGCACGCAATAACCACTCCCTCCACTCTGAGGCTTCCGCGGTAAAGCCGGATTGCATCAGCGAATAAAGAGTGAAGGTCGCGTCTCGAAGCCAACAGAACCGATAGTCCCAATTGCGAACTCCGCCGAGTTCTTCCGGCAAAGAGGTTGTCGCTGCAGCGACGATGCCCCCGGTCGGAGCGTATGTCAGGGCCTTCAAGGTGATAAGGGACCGGACGACCAGATCGCGCCACTCCCCCTGGTAAGAGCAGTCTGAGACCCAATCGGTCCAGTACTTTTCGGTCTCGGCCGCCTTCCCATCCGCTTCGTTCAGTTCCGGCGGTTTTTCGTGAGACGGATACCAGGAGAGAATAAAGGATTTCCGCTCCCCGGCGGTGATCGTAAAATCAGCCACGGTCGAGAGGCCTCTACCTTTTGTTTTGACGTCGCTCCGCAACACTAGAGCATTCGGTCCGGCGATCATGGTCCATTGAGAGCCTTCGCGTCGAACCCATGGAATGGTGATTCCGTAATCGAAACGGACCACCAGATTCATCTCCATCGCCGCTTGTCCGCGTGCACATTCAACGATGCGGACCAGATACGGGCAGGATCCACGCGGCGGCATGCAGTCGATGAGACGGACGGTGCCATGTTCGATCTCGAATTCCGTCTCGAGGATCAGGGTGTCTTTTCGATAGGTTTGGCTCACCTTCTGGCACGGCTGAGCAGGCGCGATCCGCCAGCAACCGTTTTGTTCATCACCCAGGAGAGCGGCAAAGCAGGCGGCAGAGTCAAAGCGTGGCAGACATAACCAGTCAATGGAACCGTTTCTCCCAACCAGAGCTGCTGTGTGGGTATCTCCCACCAGACCGTAGTCCTCAAGCTTCAGGCTCATCGAAGGCTTACCAATTTAGTAGGCAGTAGACAAGCGGCGAGGCAGGGATCGTTGCCCGTTCCTGCGAGTGTTCAGTCAAATTCAGGGTTTGGTGGCCGGCAGGGAAGTGGGGACCTGATCGGGGGGAGGTGCCTGATGCTTACCTTCTCCGTTCCGGTGGGTCAATTTCTCCACCACATAGAACAGAACCGGAATCATAAAAATCGCGATAAATGTGGCCGCCAGCATTCCGCCGATGACTGTCGTTCCGAGGATTCGCCGCGAAACGGCGCCCGAACCGGTGGCGGTCCAGAGCGGCACGCACCCAAGGATGAAGGCAAAGGCGGTCATCAGGATTGGCCGGAGCCGCAAACGGGCGGCAGTCAGTGCCGAATCGATAATCGGCTGGCCTTTCTCAAACTCAGCTCTGGCAAACTCGACAATCAAGATCGCGTTCTTGGCGGCCAGGCCGATCAGCATGACTAAACCAATCTGAAAATAGACGTCGTCTTCGAACCTGCGGAGATAAAGCGCGAGGAAGGCACCGAAAATGGCGATCGGCGTACTCAGCAGGACACTGAATGGCAAGGTCCAGCTTTCGTACAGGGCCGCTAGAATCAGAAAGACGAATAGCAGCGAAACCCCGAAGATCACAGCGGGGGGCACCCCTTTCTGAGCTTGTTGTTCCTGGAACGACATGTCCTTATAGTCCAACCCCATCTCGCTCGGCATGGTTTTGGCGAACACGTCCTGGAGCATTGCCATGATTTGGTAGGTGCTGACACCCTCTTTCCCGCTGATATTCAACTGGGCGCATCGATGAAGGTTGAACCGCATCGTGAACTCCGGTCCGGTGTGTTTCTCCATCCGGACCATCGAAGAGAGCGGAACCGGATTCCCGATATTGTTGCGCACGTAGAACGCGCCGACATCCTGGGGATTCACTCGAAATGGTCCATCCGCTTGAAGATAAGTCTGCCAGGTCCGTCCGAAGAGGTTGAAATAATTGACAAAAGAACCGCCCATAAAAACCTGGGCCGTTTTGTACACATCGGAAAGTTCAACTCCCTGCTTCAGGACTTTGTCTTGATCCACGAAAAGGAAGTATTGAGGCACGCTTGGCAACCAGGTGGTGAGGATCCGAGCGACTTCCGGACGCTCTCGGACCGCTTCGATGAATTTCTGCGTATGCTGTGCGAGATATTCTACCGGCATCCCCGCGAGATCCTCCAGAACGGCGACCACTCCGCCGGAGGTTCCGATCCCGGGGATGGCTGGAGGGGGAAAACCGAATGCGATCCCGTCTGGAATCTTGGCGAGCGCTTCATTCGCCCGCATCATGATGGCGTTGACTTGTTCCTGCGCGGATTTGCGGTCATCCCACGACTTCAGGCTGACAAAGAAAAAGCCGTTGTAGCTGGTGTTGACCTGACTGAGGAGGCTAAAGCCGGCAATCGTCGTCACGTATTCAACTCCAGGGGTGTTCCGGAGGATGTCCGAGACCTTTTGACAAGCGGCCGAGGTTCTTTGCAGCGAGGCCGCTTCAGGCAATTGCAAATTCGCGTAGAAATAGCCCTGATCCTCAGACGGGACAAACGATTGTGGAAGCTTCTTGCCAAGCCAGCCAGTCCCCAGCAGGACCGGGATCAAGAACAACATCCAGAAGATTCCACGCCGCATCAAATGCCGACAGACGCCCACGTAACCGTTGGTCGCCGACCCGAAAACCTTGTTAAATCCGTTAAAGAAGAACGCCAGAGGCCCACGACCAGATTCTTTTTTGGGGCGGAGCAGAAGTGCGGCCAGGGCGGGGCTCAGGGTGAGAGCGTTGAACGCCGAAAAGATCACCGAAACGGCGATCGTGACAGCGAACTGTTGATAGAGCCGGCCCGTTATGCCGGGAATAAATGCGGTCGGGAGAAAGACCGCCGCGAGAATAACGGCAATCGCGGCCACGGGTGAAGAAACCTCTTCCATCGCCTTAAGCGCTGCATTCTTCGGCGAGAGGCCATGTTCGATATGGTTTTCGACGGCTTCGACCACCACGATAGCATCATCGACCACCAGACCAATGGCCAAGACGAGTCCAAGCAGGGAGAGCGTGTTGACCGAGAACCCCAGCATGGGAAAGACCGCGAACGTACTGACCAGTGCGACCGGCACGGCACACAAGGGAATGAGAGTGGCCCGCCAACCTTGCAGGAAAACGAAAACGACGATGATCACCAAAATCATTGCCTCCGCCAAAGTCTTGTAGATTTCCTCCATCCCGGCGGTCACCGCCAGGGTGGTGTCCAAGGCGATGGAATATTCCAGCCCTGAAGGGAACCGCTGCTTGAGTTGCTCCATCAATTGACGCGCACCCTTCGCGGCATCCACCGCGTTAGAGCCTGGCAATTGGTAGAGGGCGAGAGCCGCAGCCGGCCGGCCGTTGAAAGTGCAGGTCTGCGTGTAAGTCTGAGTTCCTAGCTCTACGCGTCCAATATCTCTAACGCGAACAAAGGAACCGTTCGAACTCGCCCGGATGACAATGTTGGCGAACTGCTCCTCTGTCACCAGACGTCCCTGGGCCAGCACTGTGTAGGTAAACGGTTGTCCGGGCGGAATGGGCTCGCCTCCAAGCTGGCCTGCCGGATTCACGGTATTTTGCGCACGAATAGCCTGTTCAATTTCCACTGTGGTGATGTTGAGGCCGGCCATCTTGTTGGGATCAACCCAGATCCGGAGCGCATATTCGCCGGCCCCGAAGACGGTCACGCTGGCGATGCCGGGCACCCGGAGCATTGGATCGTTCAAATTGATGATGCCGTAATTGGCCAGGAACTTGGAATCGAACTCGCCTGTCGGCGAATAGAGAGTGATGACCATTAACGGCGCTGAAGTCGACTTGGCGACCGTCACGCCGTAGTCGCGGACGCTGGAAGGTAGTTGCGAGGAGGCCTGCGACTCCCGCATCTGGGTCAGGACTAGGTCGATATTGGGATCGGTGGTCACATTGAAGTCCACCGTTAAGGCCATCGTACCGCCGGCACTTGCATTCAGCGAGTACATGTAGTTCATGTGATCGACACCGCTCATCTGCTGCTCGATGGGTGTGGCGACCGCTTGCTCCACCGTCAAGGCATCTGCGCCAACGTAAGTCGCGTTCACCGAGACCTGTGGGTCCACCAAGTTGGGATATTGCGCGACTGGCAGACTGAGGAACGCGACAATGCCGACGATCACCATGACGATGGAGATCACCATGGCAACGATGGGTCGATTGATAAAGAATCTGGACATTGAGGATCTCCGCTCTACTTAGGACTGGTCGGCGGAGGGGTTCTTCTCCAAATCGTTCTTGGCTTCCCCAGACTTGGGCGCCTCAGTGTAGGGTTTTGCCGAAACCGGTGTCCCTTGCCGCACCCTCTGAAACCCTTCGACGATCACCTTTTCACCCGCCTTGAGCCCCTCCGTTACCACGATCATTCCATGATAGGTCTCGCCCACTTTGATCGCCCGGATCTCCGCTTTTCCATCCGGGTTGACGACGGCTATCATGTTACTGCCCTGAAGTTGCGATACGGCCTGCTGCGGTATCAACAATGCATTCGGAATTGTTCGGATCATCGCACGGGCAATCCCATATTGTCCCGGTCGCAATGTTAGCTCAGGATTCGGGAAGCTCACCGCAACCTGAATTGTTCCCGTCTTCGGATCGACCTGACGATCGAGGAAAGCGAACCTGCCTTTGTGCGGGTAAACGCTGCCGTCGGCCAAGCTAAGCTCCACGATCTGTTCCCGTTTCTCCTCAGGCACCGTCATCATCTCTTTGAAGCGGTCGGCGAACTCCCAATAGCTTTGTTCGCTAATCGGCAAATAAAACCAAATCGGATCGATTTGGGAGACTGTCGTCAACACCTGGTTGGTTCCGGTTCCGACCAAATCCCCGATCTGCGCCTGCTGCTGTCCGGCAACTCCATCCAAAGGCGAAACAATCTTGGTATAATCAAGGTTTAGTTGGGCCTGTTCGAACGCCGCCTGGGCGGCGGCCACGGCGGCTAGCTTGGTTTGGTAGAGCTGAGTTTTGTTCGTGTATTCCTGCTCGGAAATGACCTTGGTGTCGAACAGCTCCTTGGCCCTTTGAGCATCCAGTTGAACACCCAGCAAGGTGGCCTTAGCCTCCTCCAGTTGCCCCTTCGCTTGATCTAATGACGCGGTAAATGGCCTGGGATCGATCAGAAACATCACCTCGCCCTTCTTCACGAAGCCGCCCTGCTGGTAAGGAATGCTGGTCAGGTATCCCTCCGTTCGCGCCCTGACTTCCGCGTTCTGCACTCCGTTGACCGTGCCAACCCATTGCCGGAAAACCGGGACCTCTTTTTGCACGACCTCGGTCACCAGGACCTCCGGAGGACCGGCCGAATGCGCTTCCACGGGCTTTTTTTCACAGGCAGTGAAAGCAGTCAAGACCGAGAATACCGCCAAATAGAATGAAGAGACTTTTTTCATGAGTTGCTGGCTGTGGCTGACGCGATGATCTTTCTGAGGAATGTATTCAACCTTAGTTTTATTCGTCTAGGAAGAGTTTTTTCAAACCGAAGCGGGGGTCGCACAGAGGCTACAAACGTCACCGAGGAGAATTCGGTACGAGCCTACGGGCTTGCTTTTTGCCCTCTCATGGAGCAGGAGCTGACACTCTGGAGATTCATTCATTTGCGAAACTTTTTTGCGTACTTTCTGGCGCACGTACTTTTATGCTGCTTCATGATCCGCTCGAGACCGATCAATGATTCCTCACCCCAGGGGCGGCTAAGATGAAGGAAGCACGAATGCCGAGAAATAAGCTAATTGCACGCGGGGCGAGAAAGCATTGGATTCTGGGAGCGCTCCTCTTTTCGTTGTTGATTATCATTGTAGTTGCTAGGTACCGAGATCAGTTGCCGGGGCTATTACAAAAGGATCGTGGGGATGTCCGGGCGCAGATTACCGGTCCTCCGACAGCGCAGCCTTTTGACGAGCGGTTGTCTCTCCGGATGCCTGTTCCCTTTGGTCCGGTTGCGGAATATCCACTGCAAAATCTTCCGGCTGCGACGCGCGAGAGAGTGCAAAAAATGACGCAACGAACGGCCTATTTTAACGGTGTTTATATAGTTGTTATGAAAATGATAAGTAACTCCGAAACTAAGGACAGGATCGAGGATATTTTGTTTCATACATTTTCTAAGAGTGTTAGTCCCCCTTCGTTGAACATGCCGAAAATTGATTTGGCCGAGGTCGACGGACTTTACAGAACCGGATCTCTTCGTTTTCCTGCTGTCTTTGGTAACAGCCCAGGCCAAATGACCGTGGTGGTAGTTCAACCTGGAACCGAAAATGCATTTTGGTGCATCAATGCTTGGGGGCGGGAAAAAGCCGCTGATTTGGCGGGGAAGACTGCCAGGGAGTTCACATTCAAGTGAAAGGAGCTTTTCATTCTGGCCGACAAATCCGCCATCAAGTTACTTGCCTCTGGACGCGCTTGCCTTTGTTCATATTGCGCTTTGCGAGCGCGAGAGGGAGGAAAATCATACCCGACTATGATTTGATCGCGCGGAGGCTGAAGTCAGAGAGGGAGTTGTTTTTCCGGTTAAATAGGTTGCGGCGAATCCGAGTTCACAGGTAAATGCAGCTTATGGATCCACGAAAGCCGATTGCGATTTCAACGCTTGAGCAGGGAAGATGTGTGGTGTTATGCGATGACGGAACTGTTTGGACGCTCGGAGTTTCCAAGGCGGGAGCGAAATGGCAGGAATTGGATGGGGTACCGCAACCAGAGGAGTTGCCGGAGCGACGCGGCTTGTAGAAAATTTGGTCGAGGGCGCGCCTGGGCACAGGCAACAGACGAAAACAGTGTTAGGAGCG
>Ga0210390_10004842_pt1 | contig 11323 bp, 13 predicted proteins | sample IncBWH11OmetaG_FD_161050 | JGI IMG/M metagenome (GOLD analysis project Ga0210390, IMG submission 161050) | Forest soil microbial communities from Barre Woods Harvard Forest LTER site, Petersham, Massachusetts, United States - Inc-BW-H-11-O ... | reverse complement strand
AAGCCGGATTCTCGACTTGCGCGATCGCATCCGCATCGGCAACTTCGCCCGGATTGCGCGGATGCTCGAAGTAATCGAGAAGCTGGGGAGAGTACACAGGAGAATTGTAACTTGCCGTGAATCCGCCAGAACCCTTGTAAAATTAATCTGTCGTGCCTTCCGACTACACCCCGCAACGAATCGTTTCTTTGCAGCCAAGCGCCACCGTAATACTCGCAGCCATAAGCCGTCTCGATCGCATTGTGGCTTGCACGAAATATTGCGCGGACGTTTGTCCTGAAATCACCAACCATGGAGCCACCATCGTCGCTGACTCCTGGACCGCGAAAACAGGCGAGATTGTCTCGGCGCGGCCAGACCTCGTCATCGCCGCCGTTCCCTACCAGGAAAAGGCAGTCACTGAAATCCTGAAATCAGGCGCGCGCTTTCTCGGTCTTGCGCCGAAGACGCTCGCCGACATCTATACCGACATTGCCACCATCGCCGGAATCATGGGCGCATTGGATCGGGGAGAGCAAGTGATCCGGGAAATGCAGCGGGAAATCGAAACTGTTCGCCTGCGTGCCAAAGGCGCGAAACGTCCTCGCGTATTTTGCGAGGAGTGGGGTAAACCCTTGATCTCATCGCAGCCGTGGGTGGCCGAGTTAGTGGAAGCAGCCGGCGGAGAGTTCGTTGGCAGTCCAGGAAAGCAAATCTCGGCCGAAGCCGTTCTCTGCGAGAATCCCGACGTGGTCGTGGCCGCGTGGTGCGGCGCGGGCGACCGTGTTCCCCTGGAAAAAATCATTCGCGATCGGAACTGGGAGCAGATGCGTGCTGCGCAAGCAGGCCGGGTTTACTGCATCCGAGACGAATTCCTGAATACTCCCGCCCCCACTCTCACTCTCGGCCTGCGGGCTCTGGCCGCAGCCATTCATCCCGCCGCTTTTCCACAACCTCAGGGTCTAAGATGCATTAGCAAGGTACCTCTCTCGGAGAAACTCCCATCTCGGTGAACACTTCGTCTCGCCCCGCCAGCAAGGGTTCTCCGCTCAGAACGGTGGCCTGTCCATGAAGCGAGTGGTCGCAGGGTTGATTTTCAAAGATGGCAAAGTGCTGGTGTGCCAGCGCACGCGGCATCAGAGCATGCCATTGAAATGGGAGTTTCCCGGCGGAAAAATTGAAGAGGGGGAACAACCCCGCGCTGCCTTGCGCCGCGAACTGGAAGAGGAACTCGGCATTGATGCAAAGATCGGAGAAGAGGTGTCGCGGATCGTCCACGAGTATCCCGGCGGAGGCTCGGTCGAGTTACGCTTCTTCGTTGTGCATGAGTATGACGGTAAGATCGAGAACAAAATCTTCCGCGATGTTCAATGGTCTCCGCGCTCGGAGTTGCCTTCGTACGATTTTCTCGAAGCCGATCTGGCGTTGGTTCGGGATTTAGCGGCAGGAAAAATCACGTAGCCCCAGACACCTCTTCCGGGGGACGAGCGTCAGCGAGCTTCGTTCGCCGCTATTGCGAACTACTGTCCCGGCGTTTCAGCGTGGGGTGCTCATCAGCATCGCCGTCATTGCCCGTATCACTAGGGGTGGTGTGCGTGGCGCGGCGCAGGGTGGGGCCATCGCCGCCATGAGTTTTATCAATCCTGTGGCGATTCTCCAGTTGCGCCAGCCTCTCCTTCATGTCCTGAAATTCGGAGGTGTCCACCTTGTATTCCGCTTCCGGCGGTAAAAGAGTGTTGATCTCCTCCTGGGTCTTGGCAATCCGATCGGGCGTTTGCGGATGGGTGTCGAAGGTCTTCGCCAGCGTGCCCGGCTTATGCTTTTCCAGCGCTTTGATCTTTTCAAAAAACGAAGTCAACGCCTGCGGATCGTAACCTGCCTTGTACAAATACTCGACCCCAAGGAAGTCAGCCTCCGACTCGAAGCCGCGTGTGAACCTCAGAAAACCCATCGGTATAGCCAATCCTGCCAGGCTTTGGGCGGCATATCCAATTCCGCCCCCCACGAAGATCAAAGGGATCGATGCCAGTTGCATCAATTGTCCGCGCGTGTTTTCGCGGGCCAGATGACACGCGGCCACATGTGCGATCTCGTGGGACATCACCCCGGCCAGTTCGGCCTCGTTGTCCGCCGCCAGAATCAGCCCCGAATCCACATAGAAAAAACCGCCAGGCAACGCAAATGCATTAATGTCGTCGGTATCGATGACTTTGATCGTGAAGGGTACCTGGGCATCCGAGTTCCTCACCAGGTTTTGCCCGATGCGGTTCACATACTCCGCTATCACTGGATCGGTAATCAGTTTCGTGGTCGACTCTACCTGCTGGGCATACCCGCGGCCCATGTCCATCTGCTTTTCCAGGCTATACCAGTTGCCCAGACCGCGATCGCAGCCCACCTTGCGATTGCCAATCGCATCGATATCGCGAAGGCTTCCATCATGATAAGTTTTGGCTGCTTTGGGAAGGGGCGCCGTAGAAGCAATCGAGTCAGGCGAAGACTGGGCTTGCGCAACCGCCAGAGCCCCGAGCAGAAGCAGACAAACCACGGCAATCGGGACACCCGGACGACGCATAACCCCACCACCCCAGCGGATTGTTGCACATTTGGAGGCGAAAAAGTAGCTCAAAGTTTGCCGCTTCCCGCAGGTTATTTTGCTCGCTCGAGCGCGGCTTCGACCGCCACCAAGGCCTCATTGCCCGGATCTCAACGTCCAGAACCAGGCGATGCTCAGCACGGTCATAATTACAGTTGTCGCCCACGCGATAACGTTGTAAGTGCGCGAGTTCACGTACTCGCCCATTAATTCTTTTTTGTTTACCAGCAGCAACATGAAAACTAGCACCGGAGGCACGGCCACTCCATTTACCACCTGGGAAAGAATCGAAATCTTCACCAGCGGCAAGTTCGGCACCAGAATCACGCCCGCACCCGCAATGATTAAAATCGTATAGAGCCAGTAAAATACCGGGGCCTCGCCAAATTTCTTCCCCACCCCAGACTCAAATCCCAATCCTTCGCAAACCGTGTACGCCGTCGAAAGTGGCAAAATCGACGCCGCAAACAGCGAGGCATTGAACAACCCCACAGCAAAAAGGATATACGAGAGATCGCCGGCTAGGGGGCGGAGGGCTTGGGCTGCGTCTTTTGCGTCGGAAATATTGTAGTAATGGTTCGCGTACAGAGTGGCGGCGCAGGCCACGATGATGAACCACGCTACCACGTCGGTGAAGATGCAGCCGGCGATGACGTCGATTTGCGAGGCGCGGTACTGCCGTTTGGTTACGCCTTTTTCGACGATCGAGGACTGCAGGTAGAACTGCATCCACGGCGCAATCGTTGTTCCTACGACTCCGATTGTCATGTAGAGATATCCTGGCAGCATAAACGCGGCCTTCGGCGGAGGCTTTACCGTGGCCACTAAGGCGTCGATCCAAGCTGGCTTGGCGAAAAACCCCGCCAGAATGTAGGTCACGTAAAAGAACGACGCCGCCAGAAAAATCTTTTCCACGCTCTTGTACTGGCCTTTGACTACGATCAGCCAGACAATCACGGCACACACAGGAACGGTTATGTACTTCGAGAGGCCGAAGAGTTCTAGACTGCCCGCGATCCCGGCAAACTCACCCACCACATTGCCGAAGTTGATGATCAGGATTCCAATCATCATGAAAAAGGTAATGCGGAAACCGAACTCTTCGCGGATCAGATCGCTCAGGCCTTTGCCGGTGACTGCGCCCATGCGGGCGCAAATTTCCTGAACCACGATCAGAGCCAAGGTAATCGGAATTAGCGTCCACAGCAGCAGATGCCCGAACTGCGCCCCGGCAGCCGAGTAGGTGTAGATGCCGTTGGCATCGTTGTCAACGTTCGCGGTGATAAAACCCGGACCGACAACGGCGAAGAACAGCACGATCCAGGCTTTCGAGCGTTTCAGGAATTTCATGCGTCCAATTCGCAGCCATACGAAGAGACATTGTCAAACGATCAGACAGAATAAACGGAGAAGCCAAATCTGAACAGGTGAAAAGTCACATGGTGAAAATTCCCTGACACTTTTCCGGTTGAACCATCGGCGCCGGGTCCTTCGACTTCGGAGCCGTTCGCTTCGCGAGCGCCTCCTGCGCTCAGGATGACTATTTGATAATTACTCTCAAGATGACTGTTTGATCATTACTCAAGGTGAGGGCTGCGCTATATCATGTCGTTGTTCATTGCTGTGACCTGGGATTCACATCTATGGAGCGCTCGTTAATCTGGATCGAGAGTGATGTGAATGGCTGGGCCTGCTCCAACTGTCGATGGAGTTTCCCCGTGCCCACGCTGCTAAGCGGAGTAGAGGCGAAGGGTGCTTATGATCGGCTGGCCGCAGCCAAGTTTCGCGAGCACAGGTGCGACGCCGCAACCAGCCATTTCGCGACAGAGCCGGATGCACAACGGGAGGCTGCCAGCGCTTTCGCGGAGCGTGTCCGCACGCTTATAAAGCGCGGATACAAACCGAAGGACGCCGTGGAACTTTTACTGCAAGAGACGCAAATCGAACATGGCAACAATCCCAAGATGATGGAAAAGGCGCGGGCGGAGGCCGAGGATTTCCTGCAGAAAATCCGCAAGGGTCTCGTCTGAAAGCGACGCGAGCACGATTCATCAGATCACAAGAAGCGGGGATTGAGGTATCCCGGCCGGGCGCGTTCGTTTTGCGGGGAGGTGGAGAGGAATGAGGCGCTCGAGGTTTGCGGGGCCATGAGGCTCCAGGCTTCGCGGTATTGTTCGTAGTGGCTGCAGCGGGCGCCGCCGTAGGGGAAAAAGAGCAGGCTTTTCTTTTTGATCTTATCGACAGGGATTACGTACCAGACGTCGATAGGGACGAGGTAGGCGACAAATATGTCGATTTCCTCGGATGTGTAGAACGCGTTCTCGTGGTTGCCGCATGTTGCATGCAGATCGTAGTAACGGTTGTGATGGTGGCATCCGGATTTGACTTGGACACGCCACAGGCGCTGGCCAGAGTCGAGGATGAAGTCATAGCGTTCGCTGTCGCCCCAGGGTTTGGCGACTCCGAAGCCGAGGCCGGCGGCTTTGTAGAAGAAAGCGAGTTCGGAGAGTTCGCCGCGACGCTTGGCCCAGAGGGGTCCGCGCACCATGGGTATTTTCGTGCCGAGCAAGGCCTCCGCGTTGGCTCGCCGATCGCGCTCGAGGTTGGCCAGAGCCATGGCAGTTTGATTGGCCCTGCGCTGGTACCACGGCGACAGCGGAGTTGGGTTTTCTGAAGCTTCTGGGATTTGTTTTTGAGGCATGGGTTGGGACTCCAATAAAAAAGGCGCGAGCCGGATTTCCGGTCGCGCCTGTTGTTTTTATCTCTACTTCCAGACTAGCAAATTGGAGGGGGTAAACCCGCCAAATTTTGAAGTTTATATTTCCATGTTAATCAGTGGGTTGGGAGGAATTGGGTGGTTTTACCCCCTTGACAAGATTTTGGGGAAATCGGGGTTTGGGGGGTTCTTGCGGCTTCTCGGGCGAATGTATTCGCGAAGTGGTCAGGTCTTGGACGCACCGAGGTTCCCGCCCAGGCGGAAGTTTGGACGGGCTCTCGCCGCCGCTTAATTGCGGGCGGCAGAGAACCTACCTGCTTACGAAACTCGGGGTCTCTATACCGCATACCGCTCGTTGTGCTCGTCTGCTGTGATTCGGTGAATATCGGCCTATGTAATAGGGATTCCATGCCCCAACAACTCTAGTTTATTCCGCAGGGCTAGAAACTTTTCCGCCATCGCCCGAATATCGCTATCGCATAGCGGCTTCCGGTTGGCAATCTCGTTCAACTTCCAATCTCTCAGGTCGATTTCTCCAAGTTGATGGATCGTCTTTTCCACACGGGGGTGCAAGCGATTCATGTAAGCATCGTTAAGCCTTGGAACGCTCATCCAATTTGCCTTCAGTGCTCTTGGGATATCCTGTCGCGAGTTGATTGGAGCAGGTGTGCCAAACTCCTTAATCAGATTCAGCAGGTCGTAGGCGAGCGCGGTCACATCCGCACACGACGCACCTCGCGAAGCAGACAAGACAGGGAACATTTCGAGGGCAACGTTCTTACCTGGACGCAGCCTGAAAGCCTGCGAGACGAAGTCATGTACGCCAAAAACGGTGACCGCCAAATCGTATTCAGGCTTCTCGATTTGATCTGACGGCCAACGGCTCCATTCTTTTCTATCGCGCAGAGTCCCGGCCAGGCCCCACAACTCTAGATAATCCAAGTCTCCCGATGGATGGCTTTCCGCACGCGCAGTCGCAATCCTGAGGTTGCACGATTCGCCCTCAGACAAGGTCACGTCCCTAGTTCCTGTGCGTTCCCACTCAAGATCGTATGTTACCCGCTTCAATTGGTTGGGATCGTTGCGACGGGCAGTCAGCGCAGCTTGCGCTCGGAACTCTTGTCGTTTTCCTCCATTCCTGATGTTTAGGAGCATCTCGTCACTTGGGCCTTCGGATGGGGTCATCTCAATACGCAAGATCGGCGGCTTTTCGTCGAGCGAGTTAGCTGGCGACAGGCCCTTCGTTCCCTCAGTTGATGGGTTGGGCGGGAGCAGCGATTCCCCGAAGGCTTCAATAAATGCCACGGTCGTCATGTTGATCGGCTCATGCCTCAAATCCGTTCCGTCGCGAAACGTGGCGGTCCCGAACAGACTGATTACGCAGGCAGGTGAGATTGTCGCAAGTCCTTGAGGTGTGACGGTAGCCTCGACCCTTTTGAAATGTTGGCTCATCTCGACAATTCGCGCAGGCGTGCTGTCGATGAAACGACAGATTTCGTGGTTGTTGGTTGACGCTTTCACTTCTATGTGGCTGAGTTCGGTTGGGGCGCTGGTGGTGAAAAATAGGTCAAGATCGGCCTTTGTACGGTCTGACCTCAATCTGAAGCTAATTCCCGGGGAGGAAACCAATATTCGTAGTCGGACTCCGGGAGAGGATGGGGATGGTGCCACGCCAGAGTTCTCTGCTTCCCCTGATGCCAGTGTTCTCCAGCCGCGATTCTTTCTCTCTATCAACACGGCCGCCGCGGCCAGCATCAGGACCGAAATGACAAAGGCTGTGAAGATCACAACAATATCTATGTGGTGCCTTGCCCACTCGAAGAGAGCTACTACCGTTGTAATTACGGCAGCACCTCCCACGACGATGAGCGCGTGGATGCCGTCCCAGACAGCGTGGGGCCACAGATGCTCGACAAGCTTGCGGATACGTGATTTGTTGTCGGGCATGTTAGAAGCTTTGGGGCGATTTTTTTCGCTATTATACGCGCACGGAGTGGGCCCACCTTTACGTTCGTTCTCTGTAAAGGTGGGGTCGGTGAGGTCGGCGGTCACAGTTTTTTTTGTGCGTACGAGTAAGCTTGCTTCGTGTCCAACGCATCCCCGGCGCTGTTACGGCATGAACTGCATTTCATCCCTCGCACTGTTATCGTCGGCATCCGAGCGCGAAAGGAGCTTGGGGCAAGCATTGTTGGTTCCCTGCGGGGCCTGAGTCGGATTGCCGGGTTTTATCGCAGCGCTCGAAGCGCTGCGCCACCCAAAATCTTGTTCCTCTGCGGGGCCTGGATCGAGTCTGCGGGTTGGCGGCACGACTGAAGTCGCGCCCTTCCCAAAGACGTTGGTGATCTCGATGCGAAGGGCCGGCCAGACTTGGCCGACTAAAAGCCCCACCCAAGCAAAGAACGCTTGGATGGGCGACCCGGCGGAGAAGCGAAATCTGAACATTGAAGAGTCACACAGTGAGAATTCCCTGACGCTTTTCCGGCGGAACCAGCGGCGCCGGGTCCTTCGACTGCGGGGTCGTTCGCGTCGCGAGCGACTCCTCCGCTCAGGATGACAATTTTAAGTCGCCTACAGCTTGGCTCGCAGGAGGCTGATTACGTCGTCGGAGGTGATGACGCCGGTTAACTTGGTGTGATCATCGATTACGGGGAGAGTGAGCAGGTTGTATTTGTCGAACAGTTGGGCAAACTCATTCTCGCTCGCGTCCTCACGACACGAGATCAGCGGTTCCTGGGTAAGAGAGAGCATTGGCGTTTCCGGCGAGGCCAGCACCAGTTTGGCCAGGGGCACGGCGCCGGCGAGAGTGCCGTGGGAGTCGACCAAATAGATTGTGCTGAGGGTTTCGACGCCACCCTCAAACTTTCGCAGAGCTTCGACCGCATCGTGGGCATTGGCGCCGACATCGAGAGCCATATACTCGGTGTTCATTCGACCGGCGGCGGTGTTCTCGCGGTGCTCGAGGAGTTCTTGCATTTCTTGGCGCTCTTGCGGGGCCATTTCCTGCAAGATGTCGGCAGAAGTCTCCTCGCGCAGGTCGGCCAGCAGGTCGGCGGCTGCGTCGGGATCCATCTCTTCGACGATCTCGGCGGCGCGGTCGGAGTCGAGCGATTCGACAATCGCTTTCTGCACTTTTGGATCGACTTCTTCCAAGGCCTCGGCGGCAACATCGTCGTCCAGGGTCTCGAAGACAGCTTCGCGTTCGTCGGGAGCCAGGTCTTCGACGATGTCGGCAATGTCCGCCGGATGCAAACGGGCCAGGCGCTCGTGGGAAATTTTGAGCTTTACCCGGCGGGCGGGATCGGTCTCGATGAGATCGACGAAATCCCAGGGAATGGGACGTTCGGGAATTTGGCGCAGCAGGGCTTTGAGCGCGGCGATCGGGACCACGCCTTTGAGCAGGCGGCGGACGGCGCCGCGGGCGCCTACATCCACCGAGCCTACACGAAGCACGGGGCGGCGGCTGCCGGGGTCCTGGTGCAGTTCGACGTCATTGACGCGAACCACTTTGCGGCCGTGGACATCGATGATTTGCTGGTCGAGCAGATCGCGCGACAGCAGAAATAAACCTTCCGAGCCATTGGCCATGGGCCAGGTGGAAGCGGCGCTATCAATGCGGAGGCCGCCATTGATCGAGTTCACTGCGCTGAAGGGGAGCACGCGATCGCCCGCTTTGGTGCGCACGATCAGGACAGCGATGCGGGCACGATCCTCCTGGGGGGCGACGGCGAGTTCACGCACACGTCCACATTGGCCGCCGACCGGCTCGTATACCGGCTGTCCTAACAATTCGGTAAGCGCGACCGTGGACATTGCTCTGAGAGCATACCCAACTGCGAGGCAGGAAGCTAGAAGGGTTTTCGCTGTTTTCGAGCTGCCGGTGTCTACAGTGGAGTCGGGGTATCGCAGGCGGCGGAAATCCAGATAGTCCGCATCGGCTTGGCGCATGACCACGGGGCATTTCTATTGCGGTATGACAAGATTTAATCTGCGCGTTGACATTTCCACAGCAGCAGGGCAAACTACCCAATCCGCTGATCGGGGCTTTTGCGGACGCGTCAGCCGAAAGGCGCGGTGCGGCCAAGCCAGGTTGGTGGCTGTTTCGGGTCTGCGAGCTGGTTTACAAATTTGCCATGACCGAACTCCGGGTCTCCTATACGCTCGATTCGACGCTGGAGACCGTCGATAGCGCCGAGCAAACAGCCAGCCGAATCGCGGCTGAAAGCGGATTCGACGAAGATCAGGTCATGCAGATTTCGATGGCGGTGCGCGAAGCCGCGGTGAACGCCGTGCTTCACGGCAACGCTTATGATCCGGACAAGAAGGTCAAGCTCGATTTCGAACGGACCGGCAATGACCTGGTGATCACAATTCGTGATCAGGGCAAGGGCCTGGATATGGAAAAGATTCCCGATCCCCTGGCCCCGGAGAATCTTTTGAAGACTTCGGGACGGGGAATTTTTCTTATTCGCTCGTTTATGGACGAGGTGCAAATCCGTCCCTCACAAACGGGCACCGAAATTAAACTCGTAAAGCACGTCCACGGATCAGCCGGGGATGTTAAGGAGGCTTCTCAGTGACCATGAAGACCAGTACTCGTCAGGTGGATGGCGTCAGCATTGTGGATTGCAGCGGGCGAATCACGCTTGGGGAAGGCAGCGTGATTCTGCGCGACACGGTGCGCGAGCTGCTTGCGAAGGGCCAGAAAAAGATTCTGCTCAACCTTGGCGAGGTAACCTATATAGACAGCTCGGGGATTGGTGAGCTGGTCAGCGCTTTTACCACCGTGCGCAACCAGGGCGGCGAACTCAAGCTGCTGAACCTGACCAAGAAAGTTCACGACCTGCTGCAGATCACTAAGCTCTACACCGTGTTCGATGTCAGGGACGACGAGGCTGGAGCGGTAAAGGCGTTTAGCTAGATCGATCCTGTCTTTTTTTGGACGGCGAGGGCCGGCCCAACCGGCCCTTTGTCTGTCTTTCTGTTTCGGGAAATCTGAGTATTTATTCCGGCCTATTGCGGGGTTCGTCGCACAGCACACCATACAATGGTTGAGTAGTAGACGTTTTCGCGGGCTCGGGTTTCTGTGTTTATTTTTTCCATCCTTCGCGGCATATTTTGCTGGGTGTGCATTCGCCTTGTGGCGCTACTTCTGACCTTGCTCTTTCCTGTGGTTTTTTATGCGGTATCCGCTGGCAGCGACTGCATTCCAATTACGGAGGCTCGGCAGCACATCGGCGAGGACCAATGCGTCACCGGCAAGGTCCTGCGCGTGAAACACGTCGGCCGGGGTGTGACGAGGTTTGATTTTTGTCAGGATTCGATGGTGTGTCCGTTCACCGTTGTAGTTTTTCCTCACGATCTGAAACGCATTGGGAACGTCAGCATGCTACAGAATCAAGTCATCGAGGTCCACGGCCCGGTGAAAGAGTATGACGGGCGAGCGGAGATTGTTTTGCAGCAACTGCGGCAACTCGGCGGACAAGGATTACGGATTCCACCTCTGCCCAAGAATTACGATGTGGAGAACAAGGGCCACTACCGCGCAGGGACGTTCAGCCAGCCGAAGGCTGCCTATAAGACTTATCCGAAAAAGCAGCCGGCCAAGATTCCGATAGATATTCCGGCTGACACTGATTCAGTGGAAAATCCCGGCCCACCACAGTAATCTGACGCACACAATCTTCTCAGGTTCGCTTCCCGGGCTTGGGCTAAGGCTCGATCACGAACACCGTCCCGCAACCGGATTTACAGCTCGTGGAAGTGCCGCCGTTGTAGGTCGTGCCGTAGAGATTGCCGGAGCCATCGAAGATCACGCCGGCATAGGGCAAGTCTCCGTCCGTTCCGTTGAAGTTATGCAGCACTGTCTGCGCCCATCTCCCACTCGACTGGAGCGTCAGCTTGAACACCATCCCGGAGTTATCCGGGCCGTTTGCGCCCGCTGTGCCGTAAAGATTGCCGGCGCCACCGAAGATCAGTTGGCCGAAGGGATCAGTCGCTCCTGGGTAGCCGAAGTTGGTTAGTATTTTCTCCTT
>Ga0210390_10004841_pt1 | contig 11324 bp, 9 predicted proteins | sample IncBWH11OmetaG_FD_161050 | JGI IMG/M metagenome (GOLD analysis project Ga0210390, IMG submission 161050) | Forest soil microbial communities from Barre Woods Harvard Forest LTER site, Petersham, Massachusetts, United States - Inc-BW-H-11-O ... | reverse complement strand
GGTAAGGCGGCGCCGCCTCGATCAAGTCGGTCGTGGCGAAGCAGTTGTCTAGCTCCCTTCGTCTATCGGTTAGGACGCCACCCTTTCACGGTGGAGAGAGCGGTTCGATTCCGCTAGGGAGCGCCAAAGCTCTATGATCGATTTGCTCGTTCGCCGAAGATTTCACTGCAGCGAGCTGCTCAACACATCGCGACTTGTCTCCTCGGCAGCCTGCGTCAACCAGCTGACGAGAACCTGGTACGGCTCGTAAAAAAGGCGATTGTTGGCGTCCATGATTGCGCAGGGAGCGCTAATAGAATCAACGGCATATCCTCCTGCAGTCGACACTTTTCAGGGAAGGCTCTCTCCATGCGTCTCCGATTGAGCAAGCCCACCGGCAATAAGCCGGCGGGCTTGCTCATGCAGGAGCCAGACCGAGGGTCAGCTTAATCACGGTCGTGATCGGCGAGGTCCTTTACCTGATCGATTAATGCGCGTGCACGGCGGCCAAGGCCATCTTCGGCGCCTTCGTCGACCGGCTGGTTGTGGAACGCCGCGTTGTTCAGCACCGTTTCGATCTGGCCGGCGATTTCATCGCGGTCTTCGGTGATATCGGCGATCTGATCCAGGTAGCGAGCGTAGACCTTGTCGTTGCCCGTGATCGAGCGGTTCGCCCACACCAGGCTGGCGCGGCCGAGATCGCCCTTCGGCGCGTTGAGCTGTTTGAACACCTGCGCCAGCTCCACGAAGTTCTCGGGAGCCGAACGGATGCCCGGAGGCAGTGCGCTGTCATGCATGAACTCGGCGATAACGCGCCCCTCATAGACGTAGTCGTCCGTCATCCCGAGCAGCGCCATGACCGTCGGCCGGACATCGGTGTGGTCGGTGAACACCTGGTCGTCCCGACCGAGCTGTTTCCCACCGGGTCCAACCATTGCGACCCAGGTGCGGGTGATCTGCTGCTGGAAGTCGCCGTGGTTCCAGGCAAAGCCGGGAGCTTCGCACACGGGGTCGGTTGGGGTCGCGCAGCCGCTGTTGTTGCCGGTCTCGAAGAAATAGTTGTCGTTGCCGAAAATGGTGAACGACGGCGTGCGCTGCGGGCTCGCAGTGATCATGTGCAGCAGCTTCATTTCGGCCCGGTCGGCCAAGAGCTTCGACAGCTTGTCGGTATTGCCGGTAATCGGGCTGGTCGCGACCAGTGCGTTGACGTCATTCTCCATGGTCCGAGTGAGCGTGGCGGTCGCCCCGGGGTTGGTGTTGATGTACACGTTGGGCGCATCGTCGCTGTGCACCGAGAACGGCGTGCTGTTCATCCGCTGCGCGAGCAGGACCTTGTCGATCGACAGCTCGATCTCGCCGGTCTTTGCATAAGTACAGGGCGTGCTAACGCCGTCGCATGTGGCAGGTGTGGGTGCACCGCCGACAAAATGGTCGTTCTCGTCTGGCACAACGATGAACAGTGTGTTGGTCTCGTCGATGCCATCGGTCTTGAGCCGCGCGAAGAATTGGCCAAAGGCCTGATCGTAAGTTTTAAGCGCCGCCACGTAACCAGCTTCGCCCGGACCGTAGGCATGCCCGCTGTTCGGGTTGCCAGAACCCGCATTCGGAATATCCAGATGATGCGGATCGTGTGCATCGGCAATGTACGCGTAAACAACGGGAACGCCGGCTTCGAGCATCCTTGCGGCATAGCCGAGCGACGCCGTCGCGGAGGGATCAAAGTCGGTGGGGAAGCCCGGCTTGTTCGAGAACGGATCGGTGATCACGTTGCCATCGAGATCTGTCACCGGACCGCTCGGCGAGATTGCCGGCTGCACGTTGATGTTGCCATAAAGAGCCAGGAAGTTGTCATATCCGCCGGGCTCGTCGGGAAGAAGATCGGGTTTTGCAAATGAGTTGTTGCACAGGCTACTGCCCTGCGCGCAATGAATTGCGATACCCTCATAATCCTGGGTCGCGGCGGTGGCGGCGACGGACGAACCGAAGATGTTTGCAATATCCGTCTTGTTCTCGATCGCCAGCCCATTCAGGGAGAAGGCGCCGACGTCGCAGCCAGCGCGGGTGAAGACCGGCCACGGAGCAGCGGCGTTTTTGCCTTTCTCGTTCAGGAGAACAGGCAGGTTCTCACCGGCTTCAGGATGGCTCTGCGCCGTGGTGGTCGTCCAGTAAACGAACGACGTCTGGAAAACGGCCGAGGAATTGTCCGCCTTGAAAATCCCGAAGCTGTTCGAGATAGGGCTGCCGTGACGATCGCCATAGACCCCCGTCAACCCGGTGAGAATATCGTCGGCGGTGTGGGAGATCAGCGGAGTATGATGATTGCCGCTGATGACGCCTTTTCCTTGCAGGAAATTCAACAGGTTCGGCATTTGCTCGAGGTCGGATGGCACGTTCGGATTGTCGCGCCGCAGGTGCACGTTGTCGAATATGATGAAGACGACTCGCTTGACCTTGCTGCCCGGCGACTGAAGATGACAGGATGCCTGAACCGGCGCTGCCGCCCCTGCCGACCCCGACACCACGGCAAGAGCGGTGCATGCGAGGACGGCTGGCGCCAGCAAGCGGCGGCTGAAGCGCGAGCAATTTGCACGATAAAACAAGCCGCGTGCCAAGGCATCTGGCACGCCCAACGAGGCTCTCAATTCTTTCATCGTCTTCTCCCAAGTCGGCGGTTGATCCCGGAAAAATTTCCGACCGTTGCAGCATACGTTGCCGCTTGTTGCGGTGACTTGACACGACGATGAAATTTGAACTGGACGCACAACGATCGCGTGCTATGCCGCACGCGAGCCGACTCAAATTTGCAAGGAATTTGTCATGTTGCCGGCAACTGCACTCGGCCTGTTGCGAATTGACCGGCGAGAAGCCAGACTTCTCGCGCGTCGTTACTCCGCAAGGCTTAAGGGCAACTCAGGGCAGCCCAACCGCCCATGCCATGGCGAGCCGCTGTCCCTCTGCAATTTGAGCCGGAGACATCTTCGATGCGACGCCGTCGCGAAGCCGCAGGAAATGGTCGCGCTCGCGCTTTGGCGCGCGTGCCGCAGCAAGATTCAGCCATTTGTAGGCCAACACGAAGTCCTGGGGCACGCCGTGGCCCTTGTCGTACATCAGGCCGAACATGGCTTGCCCGAACGGATTGCCCTGCATGGCCGCCTGCCCGTAGAGACCCGCCGACGTGTCGTACACCTGCGGCGCGCCGTAACCATGCTCGAACATGAAGCCGAGAAAGGCTTGCGCGCGGGCGTCGCCCCCAAACGCGAGCGGCGTCAGGATGTTGACGGCCCGAACATAATCGCCCCTTGCGTAGGCCGCCTCGGCGCGCGCCATTGGATTGGCTTGGACACGGCCAACGAGCATGACGTAGCATACAAGCACCACCACGACCGCGCAAAACACGCGACCAATCGGCAGAGCCGCCCACCGCCGATGCACCCGCCTCGCCGCTCGGTCAGCGCACGGTGTGGACCACGAGGTCATTGGTGCTCGCTCCGACGCTGCCGCGCAGTTTCGACCGCAATTCCTCCGCCACATTGTGGGCATCCTGGCCGTCGCGGATAATCTGCGGACGAATGAATATGATCAGCTCCGTACGGGTTCCCGTCTTGTCTTGGTGCGAGAAGGCATCGCCCAAATGGGGAATTTCATCCAGCAAGGGGATGCCGTTGCGGTTTCCCTGTTGCTGCTCGCTGATCAGCCCGGCCAGCAGCACGGTCTGTCCGCTGGCGACCGAAATCGAGCTCTTCACCCGCCTTTCGGACACCGTCGGTGTCAAGCTGGTCGCGGTCTGCGGGGATACGTTGCTGATCTCCTGTTCGACCTCCAGCCTGACATTGCCGTTGACGTTGATCCGCGGCGAGACGTGCAGGATGATGCCGGTATTTCGATAATCGATTGTGTTGACCACAGTATTGCTGGTCGTGAGCACGGTTGCACTGCCCGTCGACACCGGCACCACGTCGCCGACCTGCAGCGTCGCCACCTGGTTGTTGATCACAACCAGCGACGGATTGGACAGCACCTTGACGCTGGTGACGGTATGCAGCGCATCGAGGATGGCGGATGGACTTAGCTCCGATCCGAGCAGTAAATTGAAGCCCGGAAGGACGCGGTTGATGAGCCCGGAGGTAACCGTCGTGGCGATACCGGTGGCGGCATCGGTAGTCGTGGTCGTCGATGGCGGCTGCGTGGACTGGGTATTGAGCAGCGAGCCCCTGTCGGGAGGCAGACCGAAGCCCTTGCTCTTCAGGAAGAACTGGACGCCATAGCTCAATTCATTGGTCAGCGTCACTTCCGCGATCGTCGCCTCGATCGCCACCTGAAGGGCCGGCTTGTCGATTTGCTGTAACGTCGCTTCGATGATTTTGTAGTTTCCCTGGTCGGCATAGATCAGGAGCGAGTTGTTCACGGCGTCAGGCGTAATGCGCACGCCCTGCATTAGCGGCTGTCCGGAGCCTCCCGTGGCCGCACCGCCTCGATCGAGCGCGCCGCCGCCGCTACCCGGTGTACCGCTGCCCGGGGTAGTGCCGACGCCCGCCTGCGGCTGCCCAGATCCGAAAGCTGTCGGAGAAGTCGTTCCCGTCGGACCGCGCGGGGCGAAGCCGCCAATTTGCGATTGACCGCTCGAATTGAGCGATAGGCGTTCGAGAGCGCCAGATCCCGGTGCGACCTGATTGTCAGCATTATCGAGCGACGACGCTGTCGAACCGCCGATGAACATGTCGGTTAGAACGCGTGCGATCTGACGGGCCTCGCCATATTTGACGCGATAGACATGGACACTGGTGCGGGCAGTGTCGGCGTGATCGAGTCGCCTGATCCAGGTAGCGGCGGTTTGCAGCAGCGCCGGCTTGCGGCTCACCACCAGGATGGCATTCAAGCGGCTCATCGGCTGGAACTTGACCACGCTGTGGCTGAGCCCGCTGTCGCCCGAGTCCATGATTTTCTCCAACTCGGCGACGATCGGCTCCGGTGCGCTATTGCTGACCGGGTAGATGCCGACCGATTGTCCGCGCATCCAATCGACATCAAAACTCATCGCGGTGTCGACCGCAGTGCGGCGTTCCGCGCCGGTGCCCTGTATCAACAGCAGGTTGCGTGTCGAATCGGCGCGAATGCTGCCCGGCTTGGTGGCAAAGGAATCCATTAGCTTCAGGATCGTCCCAGCCGACACATACTGCAGCGGAACAACCGACACGCCGTAGCCCGGCTCGGGCGATGCCGCCACAGAATCTACACGTCCTGCTCCAACGGCATCGCCAAGTGGCGTCAGGCGATAGCCCGCCCCGTCGCGCACCAGCACTACGCCGGACAACCGCAGCGCGCTTTCAAGCACAAAGATTATATCGGACTTGGGCACCGGACGAACCGAGACCAGATTGACCGTTCCTTGCACTCTCGGATCGATCACATAGCCCGTGTTGAGGATGTCGCCGAGCACCACCTTCGCCACGGTCGCGATCGGTGTGTTCTCGAAGTTCAGATCGTAGCCGCCGCCTCCTGATCGCGGTGGCGCGACGGTCTCGCCGACTTCAGCAATTTCGGTGCCCTCGAACACGGCGGGGCGGCCGCGTTGGCCGGCATTGTTTTGCGTGTTGGCGACCTGCTGGGTCTGTCGGGGCATGATATCGAGCGAACGTACCTTGTCGAGAACGTCGATATCGGCTGGCGCGACGGACCCACCTGTTCCGACTGTTGCGTAGTTGCAGCACGTCAGCAGAGTTATGGCGCAAAGCGCGAGAGGCAGAGCGCAAACACTCCCTTTAGGCCGGGAAGAGCGACTCTTGACGCGCACCATACTCGGCTGCCCCAACTTGAGATACTGAAACCGCGAGCGCGGACCCCAACGGTGATGCTAGTGTCGGAACATGACAGTAACAATTGCAAGTGAGCTATGTTACAGTATTTATCCTAAAGTTACAGTATTTATCCTAGGCAGTCTATGAGAACGGCGTTGTGAAGTGCGACTGGAAGCATCCATGACCGGTCATCAGTCGTTGCAGTTCCTGGAGCAGCTTCGTCAGGCCGGACACCTGAGGAAGGAGACGCAGCACAACCGAGAACGCGGAGTTCAAGAGCGCCCAGCAGACACCACCAGGCGCGATCTGGATTCGCACAAGAAGCTATGGGAAATCACTGATTTATCAGGCGGCGAACTCGCCGACCAAGTAGCCCGTTTCTACCAGTACGAGCGTGCGACATTGCAGGAAATGCTGCAGGCTGCTCCACTAGTGGCCTCCTTCTCGCAGCGCTTCCTGCGCGAAATGCTTGTGTTTCCTTATGAATCGGATCACTGCGCCGTCCTGGCGATTGCCGATCCATCCGATCTTGCGGCAAAGCGCGCGGCCGAAATCGTGCTCGGCCCCATTTTCCAGATCAAGGTTGCCGCTTACGACGATCTCGCAGTCGTGCTGGACCAACGTCTGGCGAACGACAGCCCCGAAGGCGTCGCCAAGGCAGACGCGTTTGGATCGCCGCGCGAGGACGACATCGAGAGCCTGCGTGATCTCGCCAGTGGCGCACCTGTGGTGCGCGCGGTCAACGATCTCTTGGAAAAAGCGGTGGAGCTGCACGCGAGCGACATCCACATCGAGCCGTTTCAGACGGGACTCACCGTGCGCTTGCGGATCGACGGTTTGCTGCGGCAGGTCGCCGCACCGGCCGGCGTTCTGCCGCAAGCCGTCATTTCCCGCATCAAGATCATCGCCAGCCTCAACATTGCGGAGCGCCGGTTGCCGCAGGACGGCGCCGCTCGGTTGCACGTAGGTCGCTCCGACATTGATATCCGCGTCGCTATCATGCCGACCCAGCACGGTGAATCCGCAGTCATTCGCATCCTGCCAAAGGATCGCGGATTGCTTGTGGTCGACAAACTTGGCTTTGCGCCCTCCGATAAATCGAAGTTGATGCGGCTTTTGAAGCTGCCGCATGGCATGATCGTTATCACGGGGCCGACCGGAAGCGGCAAGACCACGACGCTTGCGACCATCCTCACCATCCTGAACGAGCCGATCCGAAAGATCCTGACCGTCGAAGATCCCGTTGAATACGAGATTCCCGGCGTCAACCAGTCGCAGATCAAGCCTGCGATCGGGCTGACCTTTGCCAGCGCGCTGCGCTCCTTCGTGCGCCAGGATCCTGATGTAATTATGGTCGGCGAGATCAGGGATTCTGAGACTGCGCATGTCGCGATTCACGCAGCGCTTACCGGTCATCTCGTGCTGACGACGCTGCACACCGAGACCGCGGCGGCGGCGCTGCCACGCCTGCTGGATCTTGGTGTTGAAGACTATTTGTTGCGCTCGACATTGCGTGCGGTGATCGCGCAGCGCCTCGTTCGCCAGCTCTGTGACCGCTGCAAGTCGTCGAAGGTCCTGAGCGACGTCGATTTTGCCGAGGACCCGCGCCTGGCCACCCTCGGCTTCACGACCGGCGAAACCGTGCATGCGCCCGAGGGTTGCGAACGCTGCGGCGGTACCGGCTATCGCGGCCGGGTCGGCGTGTTCGAGCTGCTCGAGCTCAACGACGAGCTACGCGGCCTGATCGGCGAAAAGACCGACGGTTTTAAGCTCGATCGGGCCGCGATCGGCGCCGGCATGACCACAATGCTCGACGACGGCCTTGCCAAATGCCGCGCCGGCCTGACGTCGCCTGCCGAAATTCTGCGCGTCACCACGACGAGGTAAGCCGTGCCAAACTTCCGCTACCGCGCGCTGACCCAGACCGGTGAGATCGTGAACGGCAGATTGTCGGCGCCGAGCGCGACCGAGGTTGCGGCCCGCATTGAATATTTACGACTGTTGCCGATCGAGACGATAGAGGAGAAGCGCGCGGTTTCCGCATCCACCGGCTTCGGCATCTTCGGCCAGCCAAGCCGCTCGGAGGTGACCACCTTCACGCGCGACCTCGCGTTATTGCTCAAGGCCGGCGCCCGGCTCGACGATGCGCTCGAACTGCTTGCGGGCGATGCCGATGTCGGCCGCTTGCGCCCAGTCGTCGCGAGATTGCGCGCGGCGCTTTTAAGCGGCGAGAGCCTCGCCGAGGCTGTTGGGGCGCATCCCGCGCTGTTTCCGCCGATGTACGTGGCACTGGTGAGGGTTGGCGAAGTTTCCGGGACGCTGGACCAGGTGCTGGAGCTGTTGGGTCAGGAAAAGATGCGCTCAGAGGCGATGCGCCGCAAGCTGACGGATGCCTTGCAATATCCGTTGTTCGTGCTGATCGCAGCGATCTGCGTGATGTTGTTCTTCATCCTTTTTGTGCTGCCGCAATTCTCCTCCGTGCTGCAGGATTTCGGCAACAAATCCGATTCGGCGCTGAGCTTCTTCATCCGCCTTTCCGAGTTTATGCGGGCCAACGGCAACGCCTTGCTGCTGGCGGGCGCGACACTCGTCGCCTCGCTCTGGCTGGCGCTGCGCCGGAGCGATACGCGGGCCGCAATCATCGGCAGCGCGGCAAGCCTTCCTGGCATCAATCGGATCGTTCAGTTCTACCGGACCAGCCTGTTTTGCCGCAATCTCGGCGTCCTGCTTGGCAGCGGCGTCAGCCTAACCGCGACCTTGCGCATCCTGGTCGATATCATGGCGGTAACCGGCAAGGTCGCAACCTGGACGGCGGCCGCCGATCGCGTGCGGCATGGCGGCAAGCTGTCTGAAGCATTGTCCGCGTCGAGCAGCCTGCCGCCGATGGCGGTGCGCATGCTGCGCCTCGGCGAGGAGACCGGCCAACTACCGGTGTTGGCTGGCCGGGTCGCCGAATTCTACGAAGCGAAATTACAGCGCAGCCTCGATCGCATTGTCGGCATCATTGGTCCGCTTGCTATCATTCTCATCAGCGCCGTGGTCGGCGGTTTAATCGTATCCGTCATGACCGCGCTGCTGTCAGTCACCCAGCTTGTCGGATAGTTGAAGGAGACCGCCATGTCGAAGAGATCAGCCGGATTTTTCCGTTAGGTCGCAAAGAAACAAACCCGGCCTGGCGAACACGGATTCACGCTCGTCGAAATGCTTGTTGTGATCACCATCATTGGCCTGATCATGGGGCTGATCGGGCCGCGCGTCCTGAACTACCTCAGCGAGTCCAAGGTCAAAGCTGCCAAGATCCAGATGCAGAGCTTCGCCAGCGCGCTTGATTTGTTCTACCTCGACGCCGGCCGCTACCCGTCGACGTCGGAGGGATTGGCGGCGCTGGTACGCCATACGCCGGGGGTCCAAGCCTGGAACGGCCCATACCTGAAAAGCGGCAGTGTTCCGAACGATCCCTGGAACCACCCCTATGTCTATCGTGCACCTGGCGAGCACGGCGCCTTCGATATCGTCTCGCTCGGTGCGGACGGACAGGAAGGCGGCACCGGCACGGCGGCCGACATCTCGCTCGATGCGATGACAAGTGCCAGGAACGAATGAAGGCGCACATGGTCCAGGCTTCGGAGCGCGGTTTCACCTTGCTGGAGATGGTATGCGTCATCGCGGTTGTCGCCATGCTCGCGGCTGTGTTGCTGCCCCGCACAATACGTCCCGCGCACGGCTGCAGGCTTATGCGATCGAAACCGCCTCGCTGCTGAAGGCCGATCGCAACGCTGCGATCCGGCTTGGCACCGACGTTTCAACCCTGGTCGACGCGTCCTCGCGAGCGATCCGCTCGGGCGTGACCGCGCAATTGGTCCGGATTCCCGCCGACGTGCGTTTTGACGCACTGTTGCCGGAGACCTGCCGGCGACGCGCTGCCCTATCGACCATCAGTTTTTTTGCCGACGGCATGAGTTGCGGTGGCGCCATTGCGTTGACCCGGCTCGATAGTTCCTACGAAATTCGCGTCAACTGGTTGACCGGAAGGGTCGAGATTGTCTCACAGGGCTCGCCTACCAACTGATCGAGGTGAAGCCGGCTTCACTATCGTGGAGGTGCTGGTTGCGCTTGCCGTCGTGGCGATCGCAATCGTTGCCATCGCTTCAGTCATGTCGATCAATGCGCGGGGCGTGCGGGCGCTGGAAAGCCATGTCGCCCTGATCCAGTCGACGCAAACGGTTCTCGCCACCGCCATTCCGCCGCGCAAGGAGCTTGCGCCAGGCACCCTGTCTGGACAACTCCATGACTATCACTGGCAGGTCGATATCGGCCCCGTCAGTGGCGGCTGGGTCATCGATAGTGCAGACGTTTCCTGGATTCCGGAGTTGGTGAAAATCCGCGTGCGATCACCATCCGGTGCTGCGATCGATCTCGAGACCGTTCGCTTGATGCGAGGGCAAAAGCGATGACGTTACAAGGGCCAGGCGGACGCGACGGCGAGCGCGGCTTCACGCTTATCGAGGCGCTGGCGGCACTGGCGCTGACCGGCCTTGTGCTGTCGGCGCTTGCTACGTTGACCGCGCAATGGCTACCGAGGTGGAATCGCGGATTCGATCGCATCCAGCAGAACGAGCTGATCGCCATCTCGATGCAGCGGATTGCCGCCGATCTTGCGGCAGCCGAGTTCGCGCCGGCCAACCGCTCTTCGAAAAAGCCGCTGTTTGATGGATCGGCGTTGTCCGTTTCGTTCGTGCGAACGGCGATCGGACCGAATGTCGGCGTAGGCCTTGATGTGGTGCGCATCAGTGAGGTCACCGATGCCGGTCGGCTCGTGACCTTGCGGTCGCGCGCGCCTTTCGTACCGCTCCCGCCAGGCGCTTCTCTGACCGAGCAGATCCGTACTTCCGATCCCGTGGTGCTGCTGCGTGCGCCGCTTCGGATATCGTTCGCCTATGCCGGTCCCGACCGGGTTTTCCACGATGAGTGGCGCGACATGGATGCTCTTCCGACGGCAGTCATGCTCACCGTAAGGGACGCTGCGAGCGGGCGGGTGCTGTCCGCATCGACTGTCACGCCGGTCCATGTCAACGCAGCCGCCCGCGGCGGCAAGTCAGCTGAGGGTGCCGCTGACGACGTCAATGACGCCAAGGATGACGGCAAGGCTGCCGGTGGCACGCCAAAGCAGGGCGGATCATGATCGCACAGGTCGTAAGGCGTAAATCGACCAACGGAGAACGCGGCTTCGTCATCGTCGCCGTTCTGTGGCTCGTTGCCGCGCTCGCGGCGCTCGCCGTGATCTTTTCGGCATATTTGTCCAATTCAGCCCGCGCGCTGGCGCTCAATGATCAGGCGCTGCAGGTTGAAGCCCTTGTTTCGGCGGGGGTTGAACTCACGGCCTATCAGTTGCGACTGGCTGATGAACAGGCCCGACCGGCGCGCGGGGTGTTTCGCACGCAGCTGAACGGTGCCCAGCTTTCCGTCTCCTTCCTCTCGGAGGCCGCGCGAATTGACCTCAACGCCGCGCCCAAGGAGCTGATCGCGGGTCTGCTCTCGGTACTGGGCGCG